>Ga0169931_10004255_pt1 | contig 22369 bp, 22 predicted proteins | sample Kivu_15m_20L_FD_129675 | JGI IMG/M metagenome (GOLD analysis project Ga0169931, IMG submission 129675) | Freshwater microbial communities from Lake Kivu, Western Province, Rwanda to study Microbial Dark Matter (Phase II) - Kivu_15m_20L... | ecosystem: Environmental > Aquatic > Freshwater > Lake...
ATTCACATCCGCTCCAGTGTGGGGATCCCCAGCAGGCCCAAACCCAGCTTGAGGGTACCCGTGGTGAGGCGGCAGAGCGCCAGTCGCGCGCTGCGGACGGGCTCTTGGGCCTTGAGCACCGGCACCTGGTCGTAGAAGCGGTTGAACACCTGGCTGAGCTCGAACAGATAGGTGCACAGGCGGTTGGGCAGCAACTCCTCCTCCACATCGGCGATCACCACATCGAGCTTGAGCAACTCGCGCACCAGGGCCCATTCCTGGGGTTCGCTGAAGCTGAGGGGCGCGGGACCAGCGGCGGCCCCCGGGCCCCAGGTATCCAGATCCCCCCCCTTACGGGCCAGGCCCGCGATCCGCACCACCGCATAGAGCAGGTAGGGCGCCGTGTTGCCCGTCAAGGCGAGCATGCGATCAAAGCTGAACTGGTAGTTGGTGATCCGGTTGGTGGAGAGGTCGGCATATTTCACCGCCGCCAGGCCCACGGTGGTGGCCACCTGCTGGATGAAGGCCTCGTCTTCGGTGCGCTCCTCCTCGGCCAGGCGGCGGCGCAGGTCGGCCTCGGCCCGCTCCACCGCTTCATCGAGCAGATCCTTCAGGCGCACGGTGTCGCCAGCACGGGTTTTCAGCTTCTTACCGTCCTCGCCCTGCACCAGGCCAAAGGGCACGTGCTCGACGCTGCCGTGGGAGGGAATCCAGCCCGCCCGGCGGGCCACCTGAAACACACCGGCAAAGTGGCTGGCCTGGCCCGCATCCGTGACGTAGATCACCCGGCCGGCACCGTCGCCAGCAGGCTTGGGGGCAAAGCGATAGCGAATCGCTGCCAGATCGGTGGTGGCGTAGTTGAAGCCGCCATCGCTCTTCTGCACGATCACCGGCAGGGGCTGGCCGTCCTTGCCGCTCACCCCCTCGAGGAACACGCAGCCGGCTCCGGCATCGATCACCAGCAGCCCGGCGGCCCTGAGGTCGTCGACCACCGCCTGCAGGTAGGGGTTGTAAAACGACTCGCCCCGCTCGCTCAAAGCGATGCCGAGGCGGTCGTAGATCCTCTGAAACTCCCGCCGGCTCTGGTCGCATAGCAGCCCCCAGGCCTTGAGCGACACCGGATCCCCCCCCTGCAGCTTCACCACCTCCTCACGGGAGGTGGCCTGGAAGGCCTCGTCGGCGTCGAAGCGGGCCTTGGCCTGGCGATAGAACGCCACCAGATCGCCCAGGTCCACCGCATCGGGGTGCTCCAGGGCCTCGGGGGCCACCTGCTTGAGGTGGGTGATCAGCATGCCGAACTGGGTGCCCCAGTCGCCCACGTGGTTGAGCCGCAGCACCGGGTGGCCGCGAAACTCCAGCACCCTCGCCAGACAGTCGCCGATGATGGTGGAGCGCAGGTGCCCCACGTGCATCTCCTTGGCGATGTTGGGGCTGGAGAAATCCACCACCACGGGCGCCCCGCCTGCCTCCACCGCCGGCACCCCCAGGCGAGGATCGGCCAGCCGGGAGGCCACCTCCGCCGCCAGGCGCTCGGGCCGCAGGGTGAGGTTGATGAAGCCGGGACCGGCGATCACCGGCTCCAGGCACAGCGTGGCAAAGGCAGGGTCGCCGGCCAGTTGGGCCACGATCGCCTGGGCGATGGTCCGGGGAGGCTGGCCCAGGGGCTTGGCCAGGGGCAGGGCCCCATTGGCCTGGAAGTCGCCGAACTCGGGCTTGGACGCCGATGCCAGCTGGGGATCGAGGGCCTGGCCCCCAGCACGGGCCCGCTGCGCCGCCTCGGGGAAAGCCCGCTCCATGGCCGCCAAAAGCTGGCTGTTCAGGGTTTGGGCGATGCAAAGCATGGCAGCCGGGCAGGGGCAGGGTGCCCATCGATCATCCCCCTCAGGCCACCGGCTCAGGCCAGCGGCTCAGTCCAGCAGTCCCAGCTCCCGCTCCAGTCCCTCCAGCACCACGTCGGCCACCAGCTGGATGCGGTAGCGGCAGTGCTGGGTCTGGCTGCAATCGAAGCGGCCGTGCTCCCAGTACTTGTTGCTCCCCGCACCGCCGCCGCACAGCCCGAAGTGGCCGCAGCTGCTGCGACAGAGCTCCACCCCGGCGCGGATCTCCGCCTCCACCCGGCGAAACTTGGGGCTGGCGGCCAGGGCTTCGAGGCTGTCCTGGAGCACATTGCCAAACGAGAAGTCGCCGTATTCGGCGGTGGCCACCGAGAGCAACTCCGGATCAAAGGTGGAAGCATTGCCCCGGGCATCCACGTTGACGATCACAAACGGGGTGTTCATGTCGGTCTGAACCATCCGGGCCTGGGTGCAGGCAATGGTGGCGATGCCATCGAATTCCCGTATGCGCAGGCGGCCTGGCTGCTCGCGGCTGCGCTGCCAGATGCGCGCCATGAAAGCCCGGTAGCGCTGCTCCAGCAGCGGGCGCCCAGGAGGGCCCGCATCGAGGCTGGAACTGGTGTTGGCACCTTCGGTTTCCTCCATGTTGAAGCCCACATCGCCGATGCCGTTCTGCAGAAAGAAATCAAAAATGGCATCGGCATGGTCGAGGGCGTCGGCCGTCAGCACGCAGATCACCTGAAAGGGAATCCGCCGCCTGGCCAGCCAGTCGATGCCACGCATCACGGCGGCATGGGTAGGCAGGCCTGTGCGGGTGACGCGGTGGGCGTCGTGCAGGAAGGCTGGCCCGTCCATGCTCACGCCCACGTGGATGCCATTGCGCTCAAAGCAATCGCACCAGGCCCCATCAATCGTGGTGGCGTTGGTCTGCAGCGACTGCACGACCGTGCTGACCGGCAAGCCACGCCCCTCCAGGAGCCGGCCGATCCGCTGGGTGGCCTCGTCGTAGAACGCAATCGGCGCCATCAGCGGTTCGCCCGCATGCCAGAGCAGGGTGAACTCCCCTCCGAAATAGGGGCTCTCCAGCACCCGCTCCACCGCTGCCTCCAGCACTGCCAGCGGCAATCGGCTGCGATCGCCCCGATCGGGCAGATAGCAGTAGTCACAATCGAGGTTGCAGAAAGGAGTGGGCTGCACCACCAAGAGCCGCACGGGGCCATGGGCCCCCGAAACCGGGGCCTCCGGGTCAGCGGCCTGGATCGGGATCAACGCCAGTAGCCGCCGCCACCGTTGAGAAAGCCGCCATTACGGAATCCCCCATTGCGGAAGCCACCGTTGCCGAAGCCGCCGTTGTAGAAGCCGCCATTGCGAAACCCACCATTGCCGAATCCGCCGTTGTAGAAGCCGCCGTTGCGGAAACCACCATTCCCCCAGCCCAGCCCATTGCCATTGACAAACACGTAGGAGAGCTCCTCTCCTCGGGCCTCACCCCCCCCACCCCGCTGCTGCAGCGCCGCCGCAATGCGGCTGAGTCTTTGCTCGATGCTGGGGCTGGGGGGCGGCGAACTGCCATCCAAGCGCCCGCCCTGCGGCGGCAGGGGAGCCGGCAGCGCCGCCGCTGCCTGGGCATGGGCCACAGCCAGGGCCGCCGCCCCATCGACCGGCAGGGAGGCCAGCAGCAGCAGGCCAAACAGACAGGAACGGTTCGGAATCGCCATGGAAACTCAGGGTGGAAGGGATCAGCGCTGGGCTGGCAGAGGTGAACCCGAAGCAGCGGAGGAGCTTGTTGGCTGGCCGGCAGGGATGGGACGGATCGACTCCACACCCAGCAGCACGGCCTCGAAGCTGGCACGGATCACATTCTCGGGAAGGGCGAGGGCACTGCCAGGACCCAGCCAGCGATTCACTGCGGCAACCGTATCGGGTTGGCCATCGAGATACCCCTGCAACAAACGGGCAATGGTCAGGTTGACCAGATCGCGGAAGGCGGAATCGTTCTGACCCATCACGCAGCTGACGGCGTAGGCCTCAAACGGAAAGTCGGGCGTGAGGGCCAGACCCGCCAGGGCCTGTTGACGCACCAGGCCGGCAAGCACAAAGGTATCTCCCATGACGCCCTCCACCGTGCCTGCCTTAAGGGCCCCCACCGCCTCCTGGAGGTTGTTGAAGGGCACGGGGATAGCCCTTGGCTGGATGCCCCGCAGCTCGGTTTCACCAAGGGATTGGCGCACCACGCCAATCCGGCGATTCACCAGAGCTGCCGGGGTGCCGTCAAACCGACCGACCGGGGCCAGCAGCCGCAGGCCCGAAAGCCCTATGGGCAGGGAAAAGTCCACATGGGTGTCGAGCTCCCAACTGAACGGCAGCCCGCAGGCCAGGGCGGCCTTGCCGGCAGTGATGCCCGATACCAGGCTGGCCGGGTCGGCCACCGGGGCAAACCGCACCTTCACCGGCCGGCCCACCGCAATGGAGAGTTCCGCCGCGATCCGATCAGCCACCAGCAGCCCATAGCCGATGGACTTTCCCTGGGCATCGGCAAACACCAGGGGGGGAACATCGGCGAAACCGGTCAGAACCAATTCGCCGGTGCGGGCAGCCCGCTGCACGGCGCCATCGGCGAGGGCAGCGACCGGGCTGGCAGCCAGCAGTCCCAGGGCCGCCAGGGACAGACCCAAATGACGCCCGAAACCCCTTGCCCGCAGGCCAGGCGCGGGAGCTGGGGGGCCTGGGTCAAGGGTTGGTTTCGCCACAGGGCCCTATCCAAACTGGAGCCAGTATGGAACCGCCGCCGATTCCCATCGACCAGCCTCAGATTTCAGTGGTCCCTGTCAAAGCGCATGCTCAGATCCAGCCAGTCGCCACGGGTGATCGGCGCGCTGGTGGAAATCAGGTCGATGCCGCAGGCTGCATAGGCCTGGATCTGGCCGATCTGCACACCGGAGGCCTCCAGCACCAGCCCGCGGCCCTGGGCCTGGGCCCGCAGCCGGGGCACCAGCTCCACCAGCTGGGCGGGCGTGAATTCATCCAGCAACACCCCATCGGCACCGGCCTGCACCGCAGCTGCCGCCTCAGCCGCCGTTTCCGCCTCCACGATCACCCGGGCCGGCCAGGGGCCGTTGGCCCGCACCGCCGCTATCGCCGCCTCCAAACCACCGGCCCAGGCCAGGTGATTTTCCTTGAGCATCGCCGCATCGTCCAGCCCGAAGCGGTGATTCACTCCCCCGCCGCAGCGCACGGCATATTTCTCCAGCACCCTCAAGCCAGGGGTGGTCTTGCGCGTATCCGCCAGCCCCACCCCCGTGCCCGCCAGCAGCTGCACCAGAGCCGCGGTGGCGGTGGCGATACCTGACAGGCGCATGGCCAGGTTGAGGGCGGTGCGTTCAGCCGCCACCAGGGCCGGCGCCGGCCCCTGAAGCTCCAGAAGCCGCTGGCCCAGGCCCACGGTCTCCCCATCCGCCACCAACAGACGCACCTGCACGGCGGGGTCAAGCAGGCGGAACAGCGGCTCCACCAGAACCCCCCCGCAGAACACCCCGGGGGCCTTGGCCCGCCAATGGGCCCGGCCAGGACGACCAGCCAGCGCCACAGCCGTGAGATCCCCGCGGCCCAGGTCCTCGGCCAACCAGGCAGCCAGCTGCTGCTCCAGCTGGGGAGTCAAGGTCAGATGAACCGCGGAGTGCTTTGCGGTCATCTCAACGCTGATGCTGCAGCAAACCGAGGGTGAGGTCATCGGGGTCGGTCTGGAGATAGATGTAGCCTCCGCCCCTGGCCAGCACCACCACCCGGTAGTTGTAGAAACTGCCCTTGGAATCCCGCTGGGTCATGCGGCCGAGGCAGTCGTTGCCCAGCTGGAGGCTGCCGCTGTAGGTGACCCGATCCGGGCGGCCGGCGTAGCTCGCCACCGCCAGGCCGCGCACCTCGCCGGCCTGCCACCACTCGCGCTGCACCACCGCATTGGCTTGCCAGCGGCCATCAGCCCAGCTCTGGCCCTGCTGCTGGCTGGTAACCAGACCATCGAGCAGGGCAGGGCTGCAGGAGCCAGGCTGCTGGGTGACGTAGCGCAGCGACAAAACCTCAGTGGGCGCCAGCACCAGCGAGGCCCGCGGCCGCCCCAGGTGATCCAGGGCCACCTGCTCGGCCATCGTTCCGGCGGGTCCCTGGCGCTCCACCAGAGCCCAGCAGGCGGAATCGGGCCTGACCCTGCCGGTGTAGCTGTCCTCGCTGAAACGGCGCCCTTCCCTCAAATAGCGCACCCCTTCGATGCGGCCATCCGGGAACCAGCGCTCCTGGATCAGCAGCGCGGTGGGTTCACCCCGGTGCTGGCCGCTGCCCAGCACCACATAGGAGCCGGCCGCCGGCGCCTGGCACTGGGCGAGGCCGGCGGGAGCCGGGGGCGCAGCCGCCGCAACCGGTGCTCCGACCACCCCGATCAAGGCAACAAGCAGCAGGCGGAAACTGGCCATGGAGCAGCAATTACTGAGTCGAGCCAGTCTGGCGGCTACTTGCCGATGCAGAACCGGGAGAAGACCCGATCCAGCGTCGCCTCGCTCACCTCCTCGCCCGTGATCTCGCCAAGGGTCCGCACGGCACTGCGCAGATCGATCGTCCAGAAATCCCAGGGCAGCTGCTGGACCCCCGCCGCCAGGGCCGCCTCAAGGCTTGCCGCGGCTGCCGCTGCCAGGTCGCGCTGGCGGGCATTGAGGGCCACCTGCAGGCCCTCCAGCGGGCCTGCACCACAGCGGCGCAACAGCTCGGCCACCAGCGCCTCGCGCCCCTCCCCCGTGAGGGCGCTGAACTGCACAGCCGCCGGCAGCCCAGCCGCACCATCCCCGCCAGCCGGCACCAGCCCCACGGGCAGGCCAGCGGCATCGGCCTTGTTGCCCACCACAAGCAGCACCGCCCCGGCGGGCACCAGTTCCCGCAGGGCCTGGTCCTCGGGCGTCCAGCCGGCGGTCAGATCAAACAGCAGCAGCACCGCATCGGCCGCGGCCAGGGCCTGCCGGGCCCGCTCAATGCCCAGGGCCTCGACCCGATCTGTGGTTGGCCGGATCCCGGCGGTGTCGAGCAGGGTGAGCGGCACCCCCTCCAGCACCAGCTCGCTCTCCAGCAGGTCGCGGGTGGTGCCGGGCAGGTCGGTCACGATCGCCCGCTCCCGTTGGCTGAGCAGGTTGAGCAGGCTGGATTTGCCCACGTTGGGCCGGCCCACGATCGCCACCCGCAGGCCCTGGCGCAGCAATTCTCCCTGGCGCGCCTCGGCCACCAGCTGCTCCAGCTCGGCGCGCACCGCCGCCAGCTCGGCCCTCACCGCAGCGCTATCGAGGGGCGGCAGATCCTCCTCGAAATCAACCCGCGCCTCCAGCTCGGCCAGCTGGTCGAGCAGGCGCTCGCGCAGGGAGCCCAGGCGCCGCTGGAGGCCCCCGTCGAGGCCCTCCATGGCCAGCCGGGCAGCGCGGCGGGAGCGGGCAGCGACCAGCTCGCCAATCGCCTCGGCGCGGGTGAGATCCAGCCGGCCATTGAGGAAAGCCCGCAGGCTGAATTCCCCCGGCTGGGCCCGCCGCGCCCCGGCCGCCAGCACCAGCTCCAGCACCCGCTGCACCGTGATCAGGCCTCCGTGGCAGTGCAGCTCCACCACGGTTTCACGGGTGAAGCTGCGGGGCGCCCTCATCAGCAGCAGCAGGGCCTCATCGACACGCTCGCCGCTGGCGGGTTCCAGCACGTGTCCGTAGAGCACTCGGTGGCTATCCCACACCTGGCGACCCGGGGCCTCGAACAGCCGCTGACCGATCGCCTCCGCCTGGGGGCCGGAGATTCTTACGATGGCCACACTGCCCTGCCCGGGCGCCACAGCCGTAGCCACCGCTGCGATGGTGTCCGAGACTTCCATGCCTCCATTCCACCCCGTCGCCGCCCTGCGCCGCCTGCTGGCCTGGCTCTGGCACCAGGAGGGCAGTCACGGGCAGCGGGCCAGGGGACTGGCAGCCGGCCTTTTCTGCGGTTGCTTTCCCTTTTTCGGGCTGCAGATCCTGCTCAGTGTGGGGCTGGCTTCGTTGGTGCGCGGCAACCACCTGCTGGCGGCGGCGGGTACCTGGGTGAGCAATCCCTTCACCTACCTGCCCCTTTACTGGTTCAACTACCAGCTGGGCTGCTGGCTGATCGGGCCCGGAGCGGACTGGCCCGGCCTTGAAAGCCTGCGGGATGGTCGCATCTGGCACAGCAGTGGGGCTTTCATCAGCCGCCTGCTGCTGGGCTCGATCCTGGTCGGCCTGGCCATGGCCCTGCTGGGGGGCTGGCTCTACTGGTACTGGCTGGAGCGGGAGCAGCAGAGCCGCCATCCCGAGGGCTGATCAGGGATTGGCCATGCCTGGAAAAACCATCAGGTCGATCTGGCCACCTTCCGGGTGGCGCCACTCGCGGAACTCCTCGGCCAGGGCGTGCTGCTCCCGGGGGAGACACTGCTCCTGCAGATCCTGAAGGCGCTGATGCACCAGATCGAGGGTTTCATCAATCAGCTGGGCCGCTTGCTCGGAGGTCATGGCTGGCTGGGCTGCAGGTGGCGTGGTTGTAGGCAAGCTGGCCAAAACAGGCTGTAACCACGGCAACGCCAATCAGACTCCGGCAACAAACCAGCCCTGGGCCAGCTGGTCAACCGTCCCATGGCCATGGCGGCCAACCGTTGCAAATCGCACCATCACGCCATGGACAAGCTCCTCAAGTTCAGCTCTGCCAGGAAGCAGTCTGGACGGGCTCAGCGATCTTCCACCTGGTCTCAAGCAGACTCCCAGGAACTGCGCAAGGGCTTGCTGCTGAGCCTGGCGGGCTCAGCCGCCCTGGGAATCCTGTTTGGCCTCTCCCACTTTGTGAAGCTCGACAGCCTGCTGGTTGCCAGCCAGGCGATCTACAACCTGATCAGCGGCGTTCACACAATGGCCAGGGGTCTGCTGCGCCTGCTGCTCGGAGTTGGCCAGATGCTCGGCTTCGCAGCCCTGGCCGTGGTGGCCGTGGCGGCCGTGCTCTCACTCGCCAGTGGGTCTGTGCGGATCGGCTGGAAACTGCTGCCCCAGCTGGAATCCGGCTGGGAACTGCTGGCGAATGGGCTAAACGGCATCACCGATCTGCTGATCCTGCCGCTGGCTCGGCCCAGGGCTTCTCGCCAGGCCGGTTCCCGCCGTGGCTCCTCCAATCAGAAAGCGGCCTGATTCCAATGGAGCAAACCGGTGGAGTGGCGTTGCGAGGTGAGATCCTGAGCTGATGCGAGGATCAGTCCTCTCAACTAGAACCTGTGGCAGACGGTAAGGGATCCCCGCGTTCGGCACTGTCCGGCCTGCTGCTGGTACTGGGTTCGGTGGGGGGCCTGGCTCTGTTGGGCTGGCTGACGGTGGTGATGCTCGACCTCAAGCACCTCAACACCGGCGGCTTCACCCTGCCTTGATCCAGCCTGAGATCAGCCGATTCCGGTGCGGGCGATATCAAGCACGTCGGCCATCGAGCGGATCTGACCGATGGTGCTCAGCAGCTGGCCGGCACTGTCCAGTTCCACCCGCAGGTCAATGCGGGCTGGCTTGCCTGGTGTGGTGCGCACCCGGGCATCACTGACATTGATTCGGTGGTCGGAGAGACGGGTCAATATGTCCTTGAGCACGCCCACCCGATCAAGCACTTCAATGCGCAGCTGCACTGGGTAACGCCGCGGGTTGGCCTTAACCGCCGGGTTCCAGCCCACCGGCAGGCGCCGTTCGGCCGGCACATGGCCCAGGTTGGAGCAGTCCTGGCGATGGATGGTGATGCCGTGGTTGCCAAGGGCCACCGCCCCCAGAATCGGCTCGCCGGGCAGGGGGGTGCAGCACCCCCCCAGACGGTAGTCAAGGCCTTCGAGGCCCAGGATTGCGCTGGTCCCCGCCGGTGGCGAAGGCTGGTGGTCGGCCTGGGCGGCATGGGCTGAAAGCTCCGCGGCGACCTGCTCATTGCTGGGAACCGGCACAGCGGCGGCGCTGGCCAGACGCAGCTCCTCCCTGAGGCGGTTGAGCACCTGATGCAGGGTGACCCCACCAAAGCCGAGGGATGCCAGCAGGTCGTCGGTGCCGACAAGGTTGCAGCGGCGGGCCACCCGGGCGATCGCCTCTCCGGCGAGCAGGGCGTCGAAGCCGTCCCTACCCAGTTCACGCTGCAACATCTCGGTGCCGCGAGCGATGTTCTGCTCGCGATGGCTGGTCTTGTACCAATGGCGAATGCGGTTGCGGGCCGTGGGGGTGGCGACGAAATTGAGCCAGTCGAGGCTCGGGTGGGCCGTCTTGGCGGTGATCACCTGCACGAAATCGCCGTTCTGCAGCGGCGTGGCCAGGGGGCAGAGGCGATCGTTGATGCGCACACCCTGGCAGTGATTGCCGACCTCGGAATGGATCCGGTAAGCGAAATCAACGGCGGTGGAACCCTTGCGCAACCCCACCACATCGCCATTGGGGGTGAATACAAACACCTCTTCATCAAAGAGGTCCTCCTTGATGGAGCGCAGAAAATCACTGCTGTCCTTGCCACCGTCATCCTGCTGCCAGTCAACCAGCTGACGCAGCCAGTTGAAGCGCTCCGCATCGGCCCCGGAGGCAGCCGGTGAACCACCCTCCTTGTATTTCCAATGGGCTGCGATGCCGTATTCGGCCACCTGATGCATCTCGGTGGTGCGGATCTGCACCTCGATCGGGCGATGGCGACCGATCACGGCCGTGTGCAGCGACTGATAGCCATTGGGCTTGGGCAGGCCGATGTAGTCCTTGAACCTTCCGGGAATCGGCCGGAAGGTGTCATGCACCACCGCCAGGGCCCGGTAACAGCCCTCCAGGCTGGGGCAGATGATCCGCAGGGCTGCCACGTCGATGATTTCGTGGAAAGCCTTCTGCTGGCGCTGCATCTTGCTCCAGATGCCGTAGAGGTGCTTGGGCCGGCCACTCACCTCACAGTTGGGCAGACCCGCGGCGGCAAGACGATCGCGCAGCAGCTGCACCGTCACCGCCAGGCGCTCTTCCCGATCACTGCGCTTGCTGGCCACCTGCTTCTGGATATCGCGGTAGGCCTCGGGCTCGAGGGTTTTGAAGGCCAGATCCTCCAGCTCCCACTTGAGCCTGCCAACCCCCAGCCGGTTGGCCAGAGGCGCATAGATCTCCCGGGTCTCGCGGGCGATGCGCTGCTGCTTCTCAGGCTTGAGGGCCGCCAGGGTGCGCATGTTGTGGAGGCGGTCTGCCAGCTTGACCAGCACCACGCGGATGTCGCTGGCCATGGCCAGAAACATGCGGCGCAAATTTTCAGCCTGGGCCTCGGTCTGGTTGGTGAAGTGGATTCCGCCCAGTTTGGTGACCCCCTCCACCAGGGCCCGCACCTCGCTGCCGAAGCAGGCCTCGATCTCATCGGGGGTGACGCCAGTGTCTTCAACAACGTCGTGCAGGAAGCCGGCAGCGATCACCCCGGCACTGGCGCCCGTCTCCCTCAACAGATCGGCAACGGCAATCGGATGGACGATGTAGGGCTCGCCCGAGGCCCGCAACTGGCCCTGATGGTGACGGTAGGCGTAGTCGAAGGCACGGGCGAGCAGCAGCTCGGGGTCCGTCGGGATATGGGTGGCCCGCCCCTGGGGCACATGCTCAAGGCAGCGCTGCAGCCATTCGGGCAAGGGCACGCCATATTCGGCAGGGGAGAGGATGGACCGGTCCTGATCCAGATCGGCAACCCCCCTGACCATTCCAGCCTGTGGATTTTTTCCATCGTATGCAGATGCCGCCTAGCTGGAGACCGTGACCAGCCCAGTGCTTGCGATTGACCACCTGGTGGTGCGCTACCCGGGCTGCGAGCATCCCACCCTCGATGGGCTGACGCTGAGCCTGAACCCAGGCGAGCGGCTGGCCCTGGTGGGGCCCTCCGGCTGTGGCAAGAGCACCGTCGCCCGGGCGGTGCTGCAGCTCCTGCCGCCGGGCAGCCAGTGCAGCGGTGGGCTGCTGCTGGCGGGGCAGGAACCCAGCCGGATGCAGCGGCCAGCCTTGCGCAAACTGCGCGGCGAAGCGGTGGGGCTGGTTTTCCAGGACCCCATGACCCGGCTCAACCCCCTGCTCCCGATCGGAGACCACCTGGGCGACACCCTGGCGGCCCACCGTCCCCAATGGCGACGGCGCCGGATACGGGAACGGGCCGAACAGCTGCTCGAGCGGGTGGGCATCCAGCCCGAGCGCTATGGCAGCTATCCCCATGAGTTCAGCGGCGGCATGCGCCAGCGGCTGGCGATCGCCCTGGCCATGGCCCTCGATCCGCCCCTGGTGATCGCCGACGAGCCCACCACCAGCCTGGATGTGGCTGTGGCAGCCCAGGTGATGGGGGAGCTCGGTGCCCTCTGCGACGAAGCGGGCAGTGCCCTGTTGCTGATCAGCCACGACCTGGCCCTGGCAGGCCGCTGGTGTGACCAGATCGCAGTGCTGGACCAGGGCCGCCTGATCGAGCGGGCGCCCGCCCAGCAACTGCTCACCGCCCCGGCTTCCCCCCTGGCCCGGCGGCTTGTGGCCAAGGCGCGGCAGCGGGAGGGGGCCCAAGTTGGGGAGCTGGCAACGGCGCCACCGCTGCTGGAACTGGAGGCGCTGCGCAGCTGGCACCCGCTGCCGTCGCTGCCCTGGCAAAGCCGCTGGCTCAAAGCGGTGGACGGGGTGAGCCTGCGGCTGCAGCAGGGCGAAACCATCGGCCTGGTGGGGGCCTCCGGCTGTGGCAAGAGCACCCTCTGCCGAGCCCTGATGGGCCTGGCGCCGGTGCGGGGAGGCTCGGTGCGGCTCGAAGGCCGCAACCTGCTGGCCCTGCGCGGCGGCGCCCTGCGCCAGGCGCGCCGCAGCCTGCAGATGGTTTTTCAGGATCCCCTGGCCTGCCTCAACCCCCAGATGGAGGTCGGCGAAGCCATCGCCGACCCCCTGCTGATCCACGGCCTGGCCAGCCGGGCCCAGGCCCGCCAGCGCGCCCGCGAGCTGCTCAGTGCCGTGGGACTCACCCCGCCGGAAGCCTTTGAAAACCGCCTGCCCCGCCAGCTCTCGGGCGGCCAGCAGCAGCGGGTGGCCATCGCCCGGGCCCTGGTGCTGGAGCCGAAGGTGCTGCTCTGCGACGAGAGCGTCAGCATGCTCGACGCCGAGGTGCAGGCCGATGTGCTTGCCCTGCTGCGCCAACTGCAGGCGCGGCTGGGGCTGGGCATGCTGTTCGTCACCCACGACCTGGCGGTGGCCAGCGGCTTCTGCCACCGGGTGATCGTGCTGGATGGGGGCCGCATCGTGGAGGAGGGCTCCGGCACCCAGCTGCTGGCCGATCCCCAGGCCGCCATCACCCGCAGGCTGGTCAGGGCTTGTCCGCGGCTACCGGCGCCGGCCTAACAGCCCCAGCAGCCGCTCCATCGCCTCCGGCAGGGGTGCCTCACACACCAGCCGCTCGCCGCTGACGGGATGGTCGAGGCCCAGCTGCACAGCATGCAGGGCCTGACCGGGCAGCTCGATCGGCAGCTTGCGGCAGCGGGAATACACCGGATCGCCCACAATCGGATGGCCCAAGTGGGCGCAGTGCACCCGGATCTGGTGGGTGCGGCCGGTGTCGAGCTTGAAGCGCAGCAGGCTGTAGTCACCGAGGCGCTCGATCACCCGCCAGTGGGTGCAGGCATGGCGGCCGCTGCCGTCGCTCACCACCGCATACTTCTTGCGGTCGGCAGGGTGGCGCCCGATGGCACCCACCACCGTGCCGGAGTCGGCCGCCGGCTGCCCATGCACCACCGCCAGGTACTGGCGCGAGGCGATCCGCTTCTGGATCTGCAGCTGCAGCTTCACCAGGGCAGCCTGGCTCTTGGCCACCACGATGCAGCCCGTGGTGTCCTTGTCGAGCCGGTGCACGATGCCGGGGCGCAGCTCGCCGCCGATGCCCGGCAGATCAGGGCAGTGGTGCAGCAGGCCGTTCACCAGGGTGCCGTCCCTGTTGCCCGGAGCCGGATGCACCGTGAGCCCGGCGGGCTTGTTGAGCACGATCAGATGCTCGTCCTCAAACAGCACATCGAGCGGCATCGCCTGGGGCACCAGGTACGGCAACGGCTCGGGCGGCGGCATCCACAGCGCGACGGTGTCGCCACTGCGCAGCGGCGTTTTGGCGCGGCCGGTGACCCCGTTGACCCGCACATAGCCGGCATCGATGAACTTCTGAATCCGGGCCCGGCTCTGCTCGGGCCGCTGGCTCACCAGCCAGCGATCGAGCCGCATCGGCAGCGGTTTCGGGTAGGTGAGCGTGACCAGCTCGCCTTCGCCTGCTCCGAACGCGCTCATGGCTGGGACTCACCAGGCGGGAACTCCAGGGCGATCGCCCCAAGCTGGCCGCGGCGAAAGTCGTCGAGCAGGCGCTGGGCCATGCGGGCCCTATCGCCACTGGTATGGCGCAAGGCCGCGGCGGCCAACCAACCGGGGGCCTCGCAGATGGGCTCTGCGGCCGGCAGACCCGCTTCCAAGGGTGTTGCAGGATTCAGTACGGGCTGTACGGAACCCTGCAGGGCAACCCCGTAACGCTGCTCCAGCAGGCCCGCTGGAACGCCGGAAGCCGGCAGGCCCTCCAGCAGGGTGAGCAGCTGCACAAAGGCCAGAGCGGCGGCTTCGCCGTCGTAGGCCGCCTGGCCGATGTCGTCGCACAGGGCCAGCCGCAGGGCGGCCTGCTGGTCATCTAGGCGGGGCGGCAGCACGCCGGGGGCATCGAGCAGGTCGAGATCCTGGCCGAGGCGCACCCAGCGCAGGCTGCGGGTGACGCCGGCGCGGCGGGCACTGTCCACAACCTTCTGGCGCACCAGCCGGTTGATCAGGGCTGACTTGCCCACATTCGGGAAACCCAGCAGCAGGGCCCGCACCGGCCGCGGCTTCATGCCCCGCCCGGCCCGGCGATCATTGAGGGCCTCACCGGCCCGGATAGCCGCCTGCTGCAGCTGCTTCACGCCGGTGCCGGCCTTGGCATCGCACCACCAGCAGGTCTGCCCCTGGGCCTTGAACCAGGCGGTCCAGGCCTGGCGCACCGGCGCCGGAATCATGTCCACCCGGTTGAGCACCAGCAGGTGCTGCTTGCCGCTGATCCAGCGCTGCAGGCGCGGATGGGAGGTGGCCAGGGGGATGCGCGCATCCCGCACCTCGATCACCAGATCCACCTTGGCCAGGTTGGCGTTGAGGGCCTTCTCCGCCTTGGCGATATGCCCTGGATACCACTGGATCGCCGGGGCGTTGACACTGAGCTGGGCTGCGGGCGCAGCCATCACGGCACCACCAGCACCGGGCAGGGGGCCAACTGGATCACCCGGGCGGCGGTGCTCTGCTGGTCGCTCTCGATCGTGATGCCGCGGGTGCCCATCACGATCACATCGGCATTGATCTCATCGGCCACATCGCCGATCACGAAAGCCGGCTTCCCCTCCCGTTCGATCACCCGACAGGCCACACCGGCCTCTTCGAAGCGGGTGCGGGCCTGCTGGAGCAGCTCAGCGGTGGCAGTCGGGTCGTCCTGGCCGGGCTCCACCACCGAGAGCAACACCAGGGAGCTGGAGTGCTGCTGGGCCAGCCGCAGGGCCACCGCAGCCGTTTCCAGGGCCTGACGGCTCCGGTCGATGGGAAAGAGAACGGTTTCAAACATGGCTCAAGCTATGCAGACAGGGCCGTCGATGGCTGGGAAATTTCAGTCTGGGGGTAGCTTCGGAATCCGGCCAGAGCGACCGGTTGGGGGAAAGCCGAAGAGGGGACCGGGGGGGGCGGGGGCTAACCTCCCCCGGCAATTCCCTATCACCTGGAGCCCCATGGCGAAGCGATCCCTGGCCAGCCTTTCGGCCGATGATCTGCGCGGCAAGCGCGTGCTGGTGCGGGTTGAATTCAACGTACCGCTCGACGACGCCGGCACGATCACCGACGACACCCGCATCCGGGCAGCCCTGCCCACCATTGCCCACCTGCGCGACAACGGGGCCAAGGTGATCCTGGCGGCCCACTTCGGCCGGCCCAAGGGCCAGGTGAATGAAGGCATGCGCCTCACCCAGGTGGCCGCCCGCCTCAGCGACCTGCTGGGCGTGCCGGTGGAAAAAACCGAGAGCTGCATCGGCCCGGACGCGGAGGCCAAGGTGGCGGCCCTCGAGGAGGGCGGCGTGGTGCTGCTCGAGAACGTGCGCTTCTTTGCTGAAGAAGAGAAGAACGACGCCGCTTTCGCCGAGAAGCTCGCCGCGCTGGCTGAGGTGTATGTGAACGACGCCTTCGGCGCTGCCCACCGGGCCCACGCCTCCACTGAAGGGGTGACGAAGTTCCTCAACCCGAGCGTGGCCGGCCACCTGATGGAGAAGGAGCTGGCCTACCTGCAGGGCGCCATCGACGCTCCCAAGCGCCCCCTGGCGGCGATCGTGGGCGGCTCCAAGGTGAGCAGCAAGATCGGCGTGCTCGAGGCCCTGATCGACAAGTGCGACAAGATCCTGATCGGCGGCGGCATGATCTTCACCTTCTACAAAGCCCGCGGCCTATCAGTGGGCAAGAGCCTGGTGGAGGAGGACAAGCTGGAGCTGGCCACCGAGCTTGAGGCCAAGGCGGCCGCCAAGGGTGTGGAGTTCCTGCTGCCCACCGATGTGGTGCTGGCCGACAACTTCGCCCCCGACGCCAACAGCCAGATCGCCAAGGTGGAGGAGATCCCGGATGGCTGGATGGGCCTCGACATCGGCCCCGACTCGCTGAAGGTGTTCCAGGCGGCCCTGGCCGACTGCAAGACCGTGATCTGGAACGGCCCCATGGGCGTGTTCGAGTTCGACAAGTTCGCCGCCGGCACCAACGGCATCGCCCACACCCTGGCCGAACTCAGCGCCACCGGCACGATCACCATCATCGGCGGAGGGGATTCCGTGGCCGCCGTGGAGAAGGTGGGTGTGGCCGGGAAGATGTCGCACATCTCAACCGGCGGCGGCGCCAGCCTGGAGCTGCTGGAAGGCAAGGTGCTGCCCGGTGTGGCGGCTCTGGATGAGGTCTGAAGCAGGGCTTCAGTTACAGCACATCGCCACAACAACCCGGTTCAGGGGTTGAGCTGGGCCTGGTCAGTCACCACCCGCACCCGCTTGGAGGCACTGACCAGGCCCTTGGGGTGCACCAGCAGCACCGCCCATGTCTGGGAACCGGGAGTGAAAGGAGCCTGCACGGTTTTGAACAGGCCGCCGCCCCCGAGGGCTCCGAGCTGCAGGTCGGGGCTCTCGAGCGAACTCACCTGCTGACCGGTCAGGGCCACCAGCCCACCGGCAACGATGGCTCCATCGAGGGGTTCATCAATCAGCACATCCAGGTCGTAGCGCTGGCCGGTGAGCACGGCATCGGGGATCAACAGGCTGACCGGCAGATCCACCTCGCCGCTGCGCAGCAGGGCCTGCTCACGAATCACGGTCTGACCGTTGATGCGGCTGCCGCTGCTGCTGAGCACCAGCTGCTGATGGGCGTCCAGCCGCCAGCGCGTGGGCCCATCCTGGCGACTGCCAGTCACCTGCAGTTTCACCGTGGCGCGGCCGTCGCGCAGGGGCTCCCCGGGGCCGACCTGCCAGCGCGCATCAGGAAACTGGCCCAGCAGGGCCTTGCGCCGCAGCTCCACCAGCGTCACATCCAGGCCCGTGCCGTTCTCCAGCACGGCCCCGAGTTCTGCTCCGCCATTGAGGGCCTTTTCCAGGAGCTGCAGCTGGGCTCCACTGGGCATGGCTGCGGGGGGGGCCGCCGCCGCAGGGGTGGCCAGCAGCAGGCCGAGGCCAGCCACCCCAAGGGCGAGTGCCGATTGCACAGAGGGGAAGCCGCAGCCGCAGCACAGGCGACTCATCAACTGGGGGCTCGGCATCTGGGCGAGATATACCCCTTTTAAGTTAGGCGCGCTCGCGCCCCCCATCCATGCCCAGGCTCCTGATCGCTGCCAGCGGCACCGGCGGCCACCTGTTCCCCGCCCTGGCGGTGGCCGATGCGATGCCGGCGGACTGGAGCATCCAGTGGCTGGGCGTGCCCGACCGGATGGAACGCCAACTGGTACCCAGCCGCTATCCCCTCCAGACGGTGCGGGCCGGCGGGCTCCAGGGCAGGGGCCTGACCAAACTCTGGAACCTGGTGCAACTGCTGCGGGCCAGTGGTTCCGTGCGGCGCATGATCCGCAGGGAAGGCATCGAGGCGGTGTTCACCAGTGGGGGCTACATTGCCGCGCCGGCCATCCTGGCGGCCCGCTGGAGCGGTGTGCCGGTGGTCCTGCACGAGAGCAATGCGGTGCCCGGCAAGGTGACCCGGCTGCTGGGGTGGCTGTGCAGCCGGGTGGCCGTCGGCCTGCCCCAGGCCGCCACCCGCCTGCCCCGCTGCCGGCCGGTCGTCACAGGCACTCCCGTGCGCCGGGCCTTCCTGGAATCCGCCCCCCTACCCGCCTGGGCACCCCAAGGGCCGGGCCCCCTGCTGCTGGTGATGGGCGGCAGCCAGGGGGCCCTCGGCCTCAACCGCATGCTGCGGCCCCTGCTGGCCCGGCTCGCGGCGGCCGGTGTGCGGGTGGTGCACCTCACCGGCAGCAACGACCCCGATGCCGGCCAACCGCTGCCGGCCGGGGTTGTGGAGCGACCCTTCAGCGATGAGATCCCCGGCCTGCTGCAACACGCAGACCTGGTGATCAGCCGCAGTGGCGCCGGCGCCCTGAGCGAACTGGCCGTGGGCGGCACCCCGGCCATCCTGGTGCCCTATCCCGCCGCCGCCGATCGCCACCAGGATGCCAATGCCGCCGCAGCGGCCCAACTGGGGGCCGCCGTGATCGTGTGGCAACACGCCCCCGGCGAGGCGGCCCTCGAGCGCAGCCTCTGGCGCCTGCTGGGGCCACGCCTGCGGGGGGCGGCAGCCGCTGGGGATCCGTTGGTGGCCATGGGAGCGGCCATGGCCCGGCTGGCGGTGCCCGATGCCGATCGGCAGATGGCGGCCCTGCTGCTCAGCCTCCATGGTCAGCGCTCAGCCAGTTCCTGACGCAGGGCGCCGATGATGCGGCGGTTGTGGCGATGGCTCTGATAGCCGATCCGCAGCCAGTCCGGCCCCAGGCCGTCAAAGGAGCGGCAGTCGCGCAACAGGATGTGATGGCGACGCTCCAGCCGCTCCCGCAGCGGCACGAGGGAGGAGTCACCGCGGATCAACAGGAAGTTGGCGGCCGAAGGCAGAGGCCTGATGCCGGGTAGCTGGGCCAGCTGCTGCTGGAGCCAGGTGCCTTCCCGGGCCGTCCAGCGCTGCACCCTGCGGCACCAGCGGCGGCAGGCGGCGGGGTTGCCGAGCAGGCCTTCGCCCGCGGCGGCGGCCAGACCGTTCACCGGCCAGGGATCGCGCCAGCCGGCCCAGCGCCGCAGCCGCTGCGGCTGGGCGACCGCGTAGCCCAGCCGCAGGCCGGCAATGGCGAAGAGCTTGGTGAGGCTGCGGATCACCACCAGGTTTGGATGGGCTGCCACCAGGGGGATCAGGCTCTGGTCTTCTCCAGCTGGCACCAGGGGCAGAAAGGCCTCATCGACAATCACCAGGGCAAACCGCCCCAGCAGGGGCTCCAGGGAGACCCGGCTCCACAGCTGGCCGGTGGGGTTATGGGGATTGGTGATCCACAGCACCTCCCCCGCTGGCGGGGCCGGGAACCGGTGCGGCTGCACTTGCGGCTCCCCTGCCGGCTGCAGCGGCAGGGGCTGGGCCCGCCAGGCCCCTGCCCAGCAGGCCAGGGCCCGCGGGTAGTCGCCGAAGCCCGGCTGGGGCAGCACGCTCACACCAGCAGCAGCCCCATCCCGGGCCGCCCAGGTGAACAGCTCGGCTGCGCCGTTGCCCGGCAGCACCGCATCGGGGCTGAGGCCGTGGAAGCCGGCCAGGGCGGCCCTCAGGGCCGCGTAATCGCGATCGGGGTAGGCGCGCAGCCGCAGGGGCGCCCCCGCCGAAACCCCGAGCAGCGCCAGGCGCAGGGCCCAGGGAGGGCCGAAGGGCACCAGGGAGGCGCTGGCATCCAGCAGCTGGGAGGGACGGCAACCCAATCGCCCAGCGGTGGCGGCCAGGTTGCCGCCGTGGCGCTCAGGCGGCGGCATCGACATGGCTGCAAGTTAATCGGGGCGCCCGCCCAGCACGGACGGTTCCGCTCCAACCAGGTTTCTGGCGGGGCCGAGCTGCGCTATCAAGACCTTGGCGTTCCTGCTCTCAGAGGGTCCCGATGGCAATCCCGATCTTCAGGCCACCGGGCTGGAGAGCCGCCCCTTCCCTGGGGCTGCTCCTGGGTCTGGTCCTGGGGCTGGGCCCGGCCAGGGCGGCGAGCAACGAGCAGCTGATCTGGCTGCTCGCCCACAGGGCCTGCCAGGGCTGCAAACTCCAGGATGCGGACCTGGTGCACGCCGATCTGCGGGACGCCCAGCTGCAGCGGGCCCAGCTGCAGCGAGCCAATCTGGGCCGGGCCCGGCTCGATGGCGCCAATCTCAGCGGGGCCGATCTGAGCTTCAGTTCCCTGCTGGGTGCCTCCCTGCGGGGGGCCAATCTGCGCGGCACCAGGCTGGAGGGCACGGATCTGCGCGATGCGGATCTCAGTGGCGCCCAGCTCGACACCAATGCCCTGGCGAGGAGCCACTGGAAAGGAGCGGTGGGTGTGGGCGCCGAGCTGAGCAGCTATGCGGCGCTGCACAATGCGGGTGTGGAAGCGGCCCTGGAGGGGCGCCTGCCTGAGGCTGAAAATTATTTCAACCAGGCCCTTCTCAAACAGCCGGATGCGGCGATCACCTGGCTGGCCCGCGGCATCACGCGGCTCGAGCAGGCAAAACGCCAGGAAGGGGTTCAGGATTTCACCTTTGCAGCCAGCCTCTATGAGCGGCAGGGCGCCCCGGAGACAGCCTCCGAGCTGCGCCGGGAAGTGGAACAACTCAATAGGGGAGAGAAGAAACCGAAAGGGGGCAACGGCGTGGGGGGCACCCTGCTCCAGGGAGCAGCCGGACTCCTGCAGGTGTTGGCACCGCTGGCGGCCAAGGCCCTCATTCCCCTGCCCTTCTGAACTGTCGGCACGCCGGCCAGGGCCAGCCCGCTCTCTGGGGGCATGGCCGGCAAGGATCAAATACTGAACTTAAAAATACTAAATTTTTATAAATATGGGGGCTTTAAGATCCTCCCTGCTCAGGCCAATACGGCCCTTGCCGCCCTCAATGACCGCAAGCTTCCAGCCCCTGGGTAGGAACTCAGTGGTCTGGCCTCCCACCTGACCCAGGTACACCTCACCCGACGTGCCTTGGTATTGAACAAACACCGCCTGCCGCCCGGAGGCCTTGATGAAACCCAGCAGCGCGAGGTCACCCAGCATTTCACGGAGCTTTGCAGGCGTTGGAGCCTGAGCCTGGGCTGCTGACGCAGCGACGGGCACGGCAATGGGGGCGAAGGGATCCTGCCTGCCCTCGGGGAAGCTGCCTATCACCTGCTGGGCCGTGGGGGCCTCGGTGAGACCTGCAGAAGCGGAAGAGGGCTCAGCCCTGCTGCCTGCAGCAGGCTCACGTCGCTGAAGATGGGGCGGATCGCCACCGGGCGGACTGCCTGAGGAGTCGCCGTTGGGTGCGCTGCTGCAGCCGATGAGGGCAAGCAAAAGTGCGCCCACAGCTAGCAGCCGCCCCTTCATTGGGCCGGCGCACCATAGATCATGCGCCTGGCCTCTTCCGTATCGGGCCTGAACCCATATCCATAGGCTCCACCCATTTGGTCATCAATGATCTTTGGGGTCACCATGATCACCAATTCACGTTTTTCTCTGGTGTTCCCACTGAAGCGGAAAAGTGAGCCAATGAATGGAATATCTCCCAGGATGGGCCACTTCCTTACCTCGGCACGATCAAAATCAGAGATCACACCGGTCATGATCAGGGTCTGACCGTCGCGCACCCGCAGGGCACCCGTATCCAGGCTACGGATGCTGAGAACGTTGAGATCTGAGCCACATCCTGCAGGAGCACGCTCCCTTGCTGTCACTGCGGAGACACTGGGAGAGAGCACAAATGTCACAAAACCATTGTCATCGATTTTTTCAACCCTGGCCCCCAGAATCAAGCCGGCAGTTGAAAGCACGGGGGTGCAGGTTATGGCGCCCAAGGTGGTTTGGGTGCGGTAATCAGTAACTACATTCGTGCCCACACGAACCACACCCTCGTTTGCCCTGCGACGGCCGATTGCCCTGTCCAAATCAATATTTGTAACGCCTTGAACTACGCCACCAGCAGCCTGGGAAGAGCGATCGGCTGTTTCTTCTCCCTCGCGCAATAACGCAGCATTTTCCTGAAGAATCAAGGTGGGGCTGGCCAATAACTTGGAGTTGGAAGATTCTATCTGCGCCCTGAGAAAGTCGTAAAATTCATTCTTAGGATAGGCAGTCCCCGGATTGGCCTGCAGAGCGGAGAAGCCCGTCAGAGGATTATAGGTTGGCGGCATATTATTACCAAAAGCGCCAAGCAGCTGGCCATTGTCGTTAACAATAAAATTATTGCCCCATCGTATCGCAAAGCTATTGCTCATTGTGGAGTCATTATCCAGATTGAC
>Ga0169931_10004256_pt1 | contig 22368 bp, 18 predicted proteins | sample Kivu_15m_20L_FD_129675 | JGI IMG/M metagenome (GOLD analysis project Ga0169931, IMG submission 129675) | Freshwater microbial communities from Lake Kivu, Western Province, Rwanda to study Microbial Dark Matter (Phase II) - Kivu_15m_20L... | ecosystem: Environmental > Aquatic > Freshwater > Lake...
CAAGCCTTGCCAACCTCTCCAACAACCACCAAAGCGAACCCCATCACGGTGTCCCCCATCGTGAGGCATCGAGCCGCTTCCTGAAATCTTCCTCGGTGTCCTACTTCAATGAGGCATCACGCGGGCATCATTTGCCCTGGCCGCTTGCAGCACCTGCTGGAACGACTTTTTTCGCTGTAGGCCCCTCAAGTCCGCTGGCATTGGCAGGTAGGGGGGAGACGCTGCTTTCGAGCACGGGGCGAATCTCCAAGTGCTTTCGCAGCAGGGACTCTTCGAGCTTGGAATTGTTGCGCTCGGAGATGTTGGCCATGGGCAACTCGCTGAGGTCCATTTTCGACACGAAGGGCTTTTCGGGCACCGATGGGACGGAAACCGGGACGGCGGTGACTTCGGTGGTTTTGGGTCCGCTGATGAGCCAGATGCCCGTGGCGCACACCGCAACAGCCGCTGCTGCGAGTCCCCACTTGGGTGCCGTGAGGTGGTTCCACCAAGTGTTTACGCGTTCAAGAAACAGCTCCACGGAGGACTGCTTCAGCATTTCGGCTCGCTGTCTTTGATGAAACTGTCGGAGGAAGTCCTCGGTGAAACCTTCGCCCGGCTGTTCAAATCTCTTCAACCGGATCAATCGCTGGATGTCTTCAAACTCACTCATGGCTTGCTGTGGGTTCTGTGTGATTATTTCGTGGATGTGGCGGTCTTATTTCACGAAATCTTCAAGATAGGTCTGGAGAAGGCGGTGGGCGTAGAACAGTCTGGATCTGACCGTCCCTTCCGAGACTCCTAGTATCTTGCTAATTTCGGCATGCTGGAGACCTTGGACATCGTACAAAGTCACCACCGTGCGGTGATCTTCGGACAGCTTCATCATGGCTGCGTTCAACCTTTTTTGCAGCTCATGGATGTTTACCTCGCGGGCGACACCGGTGTTTGACGTGGTCACACGAATGTATTCAGGGTCGTTCTCGATGCCCGTACCTACATCGTCAAGACTGACCTTGTGGTGTCTGCCGCGCTTCTTAAGAAAGTTCAAAGTCATGTTCACCGCGATGGAGTAAATCCAGGTGTAGAACGACGATTTGCCCATGAAGCGCTTGATGGAGCGGTAGGCCTTCGCAAACACATCCTGCAGCAGGTCGGCGGTGTCTTCGCGGTTCGAGGTCATGTTGTAGATCAAGCCGTAAAGCTTCGGCGTGTACTTGCGCACGAGATCGTCAAACGCATGCGTGTCTCCTGACTGCGCTTTTTCGACAAGGATGCGATCCTCCGCGGCGCTTGTATTGGGCGCGGGCGAGGATTCGTTCAGCGAAGCGATAGAGGCCGCCGGGGCGCTGATGGATGACTCTTCCATTAAACGGAAGGAAAACACTCGTTGCGCAAACAGACAAGCATTTCTTCCCGAACGACCGAATTCACTTATTTTTGAACGTTCCAGAGGTGGTCCACGCAGATCTGGGACCAAGTCTCGAGTTGGTCGCGCATTGCATGTAACTCCTCCAAGGTGTGAAAACGCAGATCCTGGATGGCGTCCTCGTTGGACTTCACGTCATCGCTGCTCAGGTCAAAAAAATGCACCACGCCGAGATGCACGCTGCCGACCTCGGTGGCGTCGTCGTTGATGAGGCCGATCACTTTCTGCGTGTGCGTGCCGCCGATGACGAGTTCCTCGGCCATCTCACGTTCAACGCCGTTGTAGTACATGGTTTCGCCAAGGCCGTCCTGTCCTGCGTCCACCGGATTGATGTGACCGCCAATGCCGATGGAGCGCTTCGCCACGAGGCGTTTCTCGCCGGAACTGCCACCACGGGTGTAGCTCAAGTAACGGCCGGCGTGGTGAAAGAGGGTGTAGGGGATGAGCTGCTTGTGCGTGGGATCCTTCTCCGCGGCGGGACGTTCCATGAAATGATTGGCACCGGGCGCCAGCATGGCGTGCAAATAGCGTGGCGCGTCGGATTGAAAGCCCTGAAAGCTGCCGAGTTCGTCGAAAAGGCGGCGAGTGATGACAAGAACGTGTTCCATGAGTGAAGGGTAAGCAGAATGGATGGCCATGCCGTGCACGCAACCTCTCAATCCAGCAACCACGCCTGCGCCGCATCGCCTGCTTGCAGTGTTTCACCGGCTTCGAGCCGCAATAGCGCTCCGGAGCGGCTCAGGGAAAGCAGCGCATGGCTTTGTTGCAGGCCGAAGGGCATGAACGTTCCGTCCGTGATCGTGCCGCGCAGGTAATGTGGCCGGCTGTCGTCATTTTCGAGCGTCGTTCCCGCCGTCACCGGGACCCACCTTGGCGCGCTGTGCCCGTCCTCCGCGCCCATCATCTTCATCAGCGCTGGACGCACAAAGAGCAGGTAGGTCACGAATGACGACACCGGGTTGCCTGGCAGGCCGAAGAGGTGGGTGACCTCCGGCTTGTGCCGCGACGCAAAGAGAAACGGCTTCCCCGGCTTGACCTTCACCCGCCAGAGCTGCGGTTGGATGCCGAGCTGCCTCAACGCGGGCTTGATCTGGTCATGATCACCGACGGAAACACCGCCGCTGATCAGCACGACATCGTTTTCGGTCATCAAGCGCTCCAGCACCTCGATCGTGGCATTCAAATCATCAGGGCAGTGCACCTGCGTGCTCTCCCGAATGCCTGCCCTCGCCAGCAGGCCTCGCAGCATGAGGCCGTTGGAGTTAAAGATCTGCCCGGCTTGCAGCGGTCCGTTTCCGGGAGCCACCAGTTCGTCTCCGGTACTCAAAACCGCAACGCGTGGCAGATCATGAACCTCGACCGTTTCAAGTCCCTGCGACGCGAGCACCGCGAGACGCCCCGGCGTGATTTTTTCACCCCGGCGCAGCACGAACTGTCCCTGACACAGGTCCGTGCCCGCACGGCGGATATTCTCACCCGCAACCACCGGCTCTACGCAGACGATGTGGTCTCCTTCACGCCGCACGTCCTCCTGCATGATCACCGCGTCAGCTCCCGCTGGAATGGGTGCTCCAGTGAACAGGCGAACACACTGGCCCGCTGCGAGCCGCAAACCACGGTCCACGCCTGCCGGCTGTTCGCCGCTGATGCGCAGGGATGCCGAACCAGCACTTTCCGCCGCGATGAGCGCGTAGCCATCCATCGACGACATGTCAAAGGCCGGGATCGGCACGGTCGCGGTCACATCTCTTGCCGCGAAGCGGTCCAAAGCGTCAAACAACGCCAGTTGGCGGCTCTTGAGCGGTGAAATCGCAGCGAGAATCTGCTGAAGCGCCTCAGATTCGGTGATCATCGGATGACAGGCGGCAGCTTGCTCAGATCTGGTGCACTCTCAGGCTTCTCAGGCGGCGGGGCGGGGATCGGAGCAGCGGGAGTGTTCGAAACCGGTGGCGGCACGGGTGCTGGAGCGGGTTTCACCGGGGCCATCGGTTGGAAAGGCGCGTCGAGAGGTGGAATCACATCCGCCTGCATGATGGGCGTCAGTTGCACCGGTGGGCCAGACACGGCTGCCGTCTCCGCTGCGGAGCCAGGTGCGGCCGGCAGCTCGCCCGGCTTCACTTGATAGAGCACCAGGTCACGCAATTGAGGCACTCCTTCGGTGATGTCCGCTGTGATGTAGTTGCCCTTGCGCTCAGGCGAGACTTTGAGCTTTGTTTTGGCACCGCCGGGTCCTTGGGCCACGATCTCCGTTCCGGCGGGGATGTTCAGCCGTTGCTCGCAGTTGATGAGCACATAATTCTGCTCCGGGTTGACCAGTTCGATCACGCCGATCACCTTCGCCTCGCCCATGCGGTTCTTTTTGGAGTCCTTTTGAGAGGAGAGCTTCCACGCGGCATACTTGCCCATGAAATAGGTGCAACTGGAGAGCCCCAGAAGCATGGCGATGCCCAGCCATCGAAGAATCAGCATGCCCTATTGAGGCGCATCAGCCGCAGGCTGTCCAGCCTGGAGGAAGGGCAGGCGTCACTTCCACGCAGGGCATGATTCACGGCGGGATGGTGAAGGTGCCGCCGCAGGTGGTGGCGATTTGATTGAGCAGGGAGGGCTTGTCGGAGTTTAGGGCGGGTTCCTCCCCGATGCTGATGGTGTGGATGCGGGTCTTGAATTTTTCGTGGATGCGCCGGGCGAGGTCGAGCACTTGGTCGGGGGTGCCGTCGCTGGGGACGCCGTCGCTGAGGAAGTAGATGGCGTCGAGGTTTCCCGCGGGGAGGACCCGGGTGAGGGCGTAGTTGAGCGCCTCGCACATGGGCGTGCCGCCGCCTGCCTGGATGCGCTCGACGAAGCGCGTGGCCTGGCGGTGGTTTTTTTCGTCGTTTTTCTCGATGCCGCGGGCGGGGAAGCAGGAATCGACGTTTTCCCCGAAGGTGATGATGCCGTAGCGGACGCTGTTGGACTTGTTCTGCATGGCGGTAAGGAGGTTCGTCATCTGGCCCTTGAGTTTGCCGATGCGGTCGTCCTCGGTCATGCTGCCACTGACATCGAGGATGAAGAGGGCTCCCTTGGCGCGAAATTCCATGCCGTAGAAGCTGGCCATCTGCATGGCCGGATCGTCATCCAGCGGTTTGAGGAGCTTTTGAGTCTTGAGGTAGTTCTCGTAATCAACTGCGGTGAGCCGTTTCCAAGAGATGGACGCGCCCTGGGCCGCGAGCCAGGTTTTCCATTTGTCCGCGTCCTCGGCGAAATCCTGCCCCGTGAGGCGATAGAGGGAGCATTGGGCGGTTTTGCCGACGGCGTCGTCGCCGAGATGCGGCAGTAGGGCCTCGACGGCTTTCACATTCTGCATGCCCCCAAGCGCCTCGGTCGCGCAGGAGCGGAGGACGTGGGCATTGGCGGGATCGAGCAGGGTGGCGACGCGGGTGACGACGGTTTCCGGGTTGTCGGGGAAGGCTCCGAGCGCTGTGGCGGCCAGGGCGATGCGTGCCGGGTCGCGAACCTCGGAGAGGGGACCTTTGACCTGGGTGAGGATGTTCCAGAAGAATGCGCGTGCCTCCAGCAGGCCGATGCGGGCGAAGAACTGCAACTCGTCATCGTCGCAGGCGGGGTATTTGGCCAGCCAATCGGCCAATCGCTTGCGCGTCTCGCCCGGAGGCCAGGCGGCGACGATCTCGGCGAGGCGGAGCTTGATGCCGAGGCTGACACGTTTGTCGCCGACGATGGAAAGCACGGCGTCGGCGGCGAGTTTGTGGTCATGCAGGTCTTTCAGCGCCGCCAGAGAGTCCTGGATGCCAGCTCGGGCGTTTTTGACGACGCTTTTGAGTAAGGTCTCAGACTCATCGGCCGCCGACAATGCCACGGCGGGCAGCATTGCCAGCAGGATGAGATGGGGGACGCTGCGCATGGATGACGACGGGCTTACTTGGCTCCGGTGGCAGGCTAGGAGGCGGATTTACCCGCGCCAAGCCCAAATTCCACCGTGCGGAAGCCTACCGCCGGGGCATGACGGCATCTTTCGCAAACTTTGGAAATAATCTTTGACAGGTCTGCCCCCTGTCCTACTTTCGCGCCACTTTTTCGGTAAAAGACCGGGGCGTATTGTCTCTTGACGCCAGTTCAAGAGATTCATGTGTCCCGGTTTTCTTGTCGAAAGAGGAGGAGGTCTCTCACAGGGCCGCCGCCGGTTTCGCTGTTATAGCTCAGTGGTAGAGCACGTCCTTGGTAAGGACGAGGTCGAGGGTTCAAGTCCCTCTAACAGCTCCAGCGGCGTCATTGTGCGGGATCTTCGAAACACGACAAACGAACACAGTCCCAAGCGCACCCCCTCACCTAACCTACTCCATGGCTAAAGAAGCATTCCAACGCAACAAGCCGCACGTCAACATCGGCACCATCGGCCACGTTGACCACGGCAAGACCACCCTGACCGCTGCCATCACGACCGTCCTTGCCAAGAAGGGCTTTGCACAGGCGAAGGCCTACGATCAGATCGACGCCGCTCCTGAAGAAAAAGAGCGCGGCATCACGATCAACACCGCCCACGTGGAGTATGAGACCGACAAGCGCCACTACGCGCACGTCGATTGCCCCGGCCACGCCGACTATGTGAAGAACATGATCACCGGCGCCGCCCAGATGGACGGAGCCATCCTCGTGGTGTCCGCCGCCGACGGCCCGATGCCCCAGACCCGTGAGCACATCCTGCTCGCCCGCCAGGTCGGCGTGCCCGCCCTCGTGGTGTTCATGAACAAGGTGGACATGGTGGACGACGCCGAACTCCTCGACCTCGTCGAGATGGAAATCCGCGACCTCCTTTCCAAATACGACTTCCCGGGTGACGAGATCCCGATCGTCAAGGGTTCCGCCCTTAAGGCCATGGAAGGCGACGCCACCCACGAAGGCAACATCCACAAGCTCATGGACGCCGTGGACAGCTACATCCCGCTGCCTGAGCGTCCGATCGACAAGGACTTCCTCATGCCTGTGGAAGACGTGTTCGCGATCGAAGGTCGTGGTACCGTCTGCACCGGCCGTGTCGAGCGTGGCATCATCAAAAAGATGTCCGAAGTCGAGATCGTCGGCATCCGTCCGACCGCCAAGACCACCGTCACGGACATCGAAATGTTCCGCAAGCTGCTCGACGAAGGTCGTGCCGGCGACAACGTGGGTCTTCTGCTTCGCGGCACGAAGAAGAGCGAAATCGAGCGCGGCCAGGTCATCGCCAAGCCCGGTTCCGTCACTCCTCACAAGAAGTTCAAGGCTGAGGTGTACGTCCTCTCCAAGGATGAAGGCGGCCGTCACACGCCGTTTTTCAACAACTACCGCCCGCAGTTCTACTTCCGCACGACGGACGTGACCGGCAGCGTGAAGCTTCCTGACGGCGTGGAAATGGTGATGCCTGGTGACAATGTCTCGATCGAAGTCGAGCTGATCACCCCGATCGCCATGGAAAAGACCATCCGTTTCGCCATCCGCGAGGGCGGCAAGACCGTGGGTGCCGGCCGTGTGGCTGACATCCTCGACTAAGACCGCGCAGTTCGTTTGTCTCGAGCCCCGCCGGGTCTGGCGCTTCAGACCCGGTGGTGGTTTCGTCTCCGACAAGGAGAGGAAACGAGGCGGCGCACTTGCCAAACACCCATCCATCCGTTATCCATTCCGGGAAGCGTCTTCGCTCTCAAACAGGTCAGTAGCTCAATTGGTAGAGTAGCGGTCTCCAAAACCGTCGGTTGGGGGTTCGAGTCCCTCCTGGCCTGCCAGCGAAAATCCCGGAACAACGTCCGCAGAAATCGAAACGCTTCACATGAGTCGCATCCGCAAATACATCAGCGAAGTTTACCTTGAGCTCAAGAAGGCCACCTGGCCTTGGGATCCCAAGGAAAAGGGCTTCGCCAAATACCGCGAGCTGAATGAATCCACGGTGGTGGTCTTCATCGCGATGATCCTCCTCGGTGCTTTTGTGGCCGCTTTCGATGTCAGCTTCAAGTGGGCCTTCGAGGCCGCGCAGAAGCTCGGCATGTAATTTCCCTTCCTCCAACTTTTCCCCAACCCCCGCCCTATGGGAGCCATCCCCGCACCCCGCGACCAGTGGTTTGTCATCCACGTCCGCTCCGGCCTTGAACAGAAGGTCCGTGACAGCATGCTCCGCCGCATTGAGAAGGAGGAGATGGGTGACTATGTTTATCAGGTGCTCGTCCCCATGGAGCGCGTCGCCGAGGTCAAAAAGGGCAAGCGCAGCGAGAGCAATCGCAAGTTCTTCCCAGGCTACGTCATCGCCAATTGCCACCTCCTCGACGATCACAATCGTCTCGTGGACCGCACGTGGTATTTCGTGAAGGAAACCGATGGCGTCCTCAACTTCGCCGGAACCAAGGATCATCCGATCCCGATGCGCGCCAAGGAAGTCGAAGCCATGCTCGCCCAGGTCCGTGACAAGGACGAGGGTGCCGTCCCGAAGATCGCCTTCAACCTCGGCGACACCGTGCGCGTGGCCGATGGCCCGTTCGAAAGCCAGACCGGCACCGTGGAGGAGATCGATCCCGAGCGCGGCGTGCTCCGCGTGTCTGTCAACATCTTCGGCCGCTCCACGCCGGTCGATCTCGAATACTGGCAGGTGGAAAAAGCCTAAGGCAGCCTGATCAGCCCCATTTCAACTCAAGCAACGCAAGAAAAAACACACCATGGCCAAGGAAATCGTCAAACAAATCAAGCTTCAGATCAAGGCTGGCGCCGCCAACCCCGCACCGCCCATCGGCCCCGCGCTCGGCCAGGCCGGTGTGAACATTATGGCCTTCTGCAAGGAATTCAACGCAGCCACCCAGAAGCTCGGCGGTGACGTGCTGCCGACGGTCATCACCGTTTACAAGGACAAGTCCTTCTCCTTCATCACCAAGCAGCCGCCGGCCTCGAACCTTCTCAAGAAGGTTGCAAACATTGCCTCCGGCTCGGGTGAGGCAAACAAGAAGAAGGTCGCCAAGATCACGAAGGCGCAGCTTCTCGAAGCCACCAAGCTCAAGCTCGCTGACCTGAACACCACTGACCTCGAGCGTGCCTCCCGCATCATGGCTGGCACCGCACGTCAGATGGGCATCGAAATCGCCGAATAATCCCCCCAAACACCCAGCAGGAGAACGCCACCGTTCGCCACCACTGCACAAACACCATGCAAAAGAGAAGCAAACGCTACAAGAAAGCCGCCGAGATGGTCCCGGCAGGAAAATCGTTCTCGCTCGAAGAAGCGGCCGAACTCCTGCGCAAACTCCCAGGCACCAAGTTCAACCAGACCGTAACCTTGTCTTTCCGCATGGGTGTCGATCCGAAGAAGAGCGACCAGATGGTCCGCGGCACCTGCCCGCTGCCCCACGGCTCCGGCAAGACCGTGCGTGTCGCCGTGTTCGCCCAAGGTGGTGCGGCTGACGCCGCCAAAGCCGCCGGCGCTGACATCGTTGGCAATGATGACCTCATCGCCAAGGTGAAGGAAGGTTTCCTCGATTTCGACGTCGCCATCGCCACTCCGGCTGCGATGAATGAAGTCCGCAAACTCGGTAAACAGCTCGGTCCTCGCGGCCTGATGCCGAATCCGCGTACCGGCACCGTCACCGACGACACCGCCGCCGCCGTGAAGGCCGTGAAGGCCGGTCGCGCCGACTTCAAGCTCGACAAGAACGGCAACATCGCCGCTTCCGTCGGCAAAGCGTCCTTCGAGCCAAAACAGCTCGCTGAAAACGCCAATTCTCTGATCGAAGCCGTGGTGCGCGCCAAGCCAGCCTCCGCCCGCGGTCGTTATGTCGAAACCATGACGCTCGCCGCCACCATGTCGCCCGCGCTTCGCATCGACGTGTCCAAATACATCAAACTCTAACCCTCGCAGCACCCACCCATGAAAGCTGAAAAGACACTGCTCATTGATGACCTGCTGCGCCGGGTCAACGCCTCTCCGTTCCTGCTGGTTGTGGACTACACCGGCCTCACGGTGGACAAATTCGCCGAACTCCGCAAGCGCCTCTCGGGCGCTGGCGCCGAGATTCACGTCTTCAAGAACAACCTCGTGAAGAAGGCTGCTGAAAAAGCCGGTTATCCAGGCGATTTTAGCGCCTTCCTGACCGGTCAGAGCGCATTCGTCACTGGAACGAAGGAAATCTTCGCTGCCGCGAAGATCATGAAGAACTTCGCCGCTGAATTCGAGAAGCCCGTCATGAAGGTGGGCGTTCTCGATGGTAAGCTGCTCGACGTGGCCACCATCAAGGCCCTCGCCGACCTGCCCTCCCGCGAAATTCTTTACGCCCAACTTCTTGGCGTCCTGCAGGCTCCCGGTTCCGCTCTTGCCCGCGCCCTCAAGGCCAAGGCAGAGAAGGATGGTGCTCCCGCCGAGGCTCCCGCTGCGTAATCCAACTCGATCCTACCCACCCCATTTGACCAGATGGCCCGTCACACGGCCTGAACACACAAACACCCAATGGTTCCTCGCCGGAGCAGAAGCTTTTGCTCTTAAACCCTCCGATGCTTCGGAAAGCGGCGATACCGACATACTAACATGGCTGACCTGAATAAAATCGTTGAAGAACTGAGCGGCTTGACCGTCCTCGAAGTCTCTGAACTCGTCAAAACCCTCGAAACCAAGTGGGGCGTGAGCGCTGCTGCTCCTGTTGCCGCCGCTGGTGCTGGTGGTGGTGGTGGTGCCGCTGCACCTGCTGCTGAAGAGAAGACCGAGTTCGACGTCATCCTGACCGATGCCGGCGCTAACAAGATCGGCGTCATCAAGGAAGTCCGCGGCGTGGTCCCGGGCCTTGGCCTTGCCGAAGCGAAGAAGCTCGTCGAGAGTGCTCCGCAGAAGCTCAAGGAAGGCGTCAAGAAGGAAGAAGCGGAAGACATCAAGAAGAAGATGGAAGCCGCCGGCGCCAAAGTCGAGATCAAGTAGTCTCCTCAGTTCCTCCTGGTTCTTTGCCGCGTGGCGCGGCCATCAAAAGCAGCGCCACGCGGTCTGGAGCCCTTCAAGAGTTCGTTTTTTCAATCCCCCCGTCCGTTTCGTTCCATCGCATGCCCGCAATCGTCCGTGAATCCCAGAACCTCCGAGGCACAGGTCTCGGTTCCGGGGCTGCACGCGGAGTTTCGGCTGCTTCCGACCATTTTCATGGCCTGAGACCTGACTTTCGTCCGGTCTCCGGCTGCTTCGTTTTCGCGCTCAAAGCGGCTGATCACGGGCTTTCGCCCCTGATTGGTTGAGTTGAGCGCATGCGGAGTCTCCCCGACTCCGTGTCCGTGCCCCCGCCATCGCCCCCAAACCGTCCTCATCACTGCCTTATGTCCCAGCGCACCAACTTTGGCAAAATCCACGAAGTCGCCGAGCCGCCAAACCTCATCGAGATCCAGCTCCGCTCCTACGAGGAGTTTCTCCAGAAGAACATTCTCCCCTCGAAGCGCAAGGACGTCGGCCTGCAGGCCGTGTTTCGCGAAGTTTTCCCCATCACGAGCTACGACGAGAAGATGACGCTCGATTTCGTCATGTACGAGATCGGTGATCCCAAGCTCAACTCGCTGGAGGCCATCCATGATGCCGAGACCTACTCAGCACCGCTTTACGTCACCTATGAGCTCAAAGACGAGCAGGGCGCTAAGCAAGAACGCGTGTACATGGGCGAAATCCCGCTCATGACCGTGCGCGGTACCTTCGTCATCAACGGCGCCGAGCGTGTCGTCGTCTCCCAGCTTCACCGCTCCCCCGGCATCTGCTTTGAAACCACCCAGCACCTCAACGGTCGCTGGTTGCATGGCTTCCGCATCATCCCTGACCGCGGCACCTGGCTGGAAGTGCAGTTCGACACCAACGACCTGCTCTACGTCTATCTCGACCGCCGCCGCCGCCGCCGTAAATTCCTCGCCACCACGCTCCTGCGTGTGATCGGTTTCCCCACCGATGAGGACATCCTCAAGCTGTTCTACGAAATCCAGGACCTCAAGCTCAAGGACGGTCTTTCCGAGGAGGAACTCGCCAGCAAGATCCTCTTCAAGGACATTCTCGACGGCGAACTCATCGTGGCCCGTGCTTACGAGCCGCTCACCCAGGGCGTGGTGCGCCAGCTCGTCCAGCTTGGTCACAAGTCCATCAAGGTCGTCACCGCGTCGCCTGATGACCTGCTCGTCACCTCCCTGCGCAAGGACACCGCGAAGGACGAGGACGAGGCGCTCAAGGAAATCTACCGCCGTCTGCGTCCGGGCGATCCGCCCACCACGCCGAATGCCCGCGCGCTCGTGAAGCGCCTCTTCTTCGATCCGAAGCGCTACGACCTGACCCGCGTCGGACGTTACAAGATCAATCAAAAGCTCGGCGTCAAGGTGGACACCGAAATGCGCATCCTCACCGCTGAGGACGTCGTTTCCGCGCTCCGCTATCTCTTCCAGCTTCGCGAAGGCCAGGGCATTCTTGACGATATCGACCATCTTGGTTCCCGCCGCGTGCGCGCCGTGGGTGAACTCCTCGCCAACCAGTGCCGCGTCGGCCTCAGCCGCACCGAGCGCCTGGTGAAGGAGCGCATGACCTTGTTCGACGTGAACATGGACACCATGACGCCTGCGAAGCTCGTCAATCCGAAGGCGCTTTCCGCCGTTGTGCGTGACTTCTTCGGTCGCAGCCAGCTTTCCCAGTTCATGGACCAGATCAATCCTCTGGCCGAACTGACCCACAAGCGTCGTCTGTCCGCACTCGGCCCAGGCGGTCTGAATCGTGACCGTGCTGGCTTCGAAGTTCGCGACGTGCACCCGTCTCACTATGGCCGTATCTGCCCGATTGAGACCCCGGAAGGTCCAAACATCGGTCTGATCAACTCCTTGGGCTCCTACGCCCGCATCAACGAGTTCGGCTTCATCGAGACGCCGTATCGTCCGGTGAAGGATTCCGCAGTCGCTGAAAAGATCGAGTATCTGACCGCCGACCAGGAAGAAAATCACTACATCGCCCAGTCGAACAATCCGATCGACGAAAAGGGCCGCTTCAAGGGCAGCAAGGTCACCGTGCGTTACCGTGGCGACTTCATCGAAGTCGAGCCCGCGAAGGTCACACTCATGGACGTGTCGCCGAAGCAGCTCGTCTCCGTCGCCGCCGCGCTCATTCCGTTCCTGGAGCACGATGACGCCAACCGCGCTCTGATGGGCTCGAACATGCAGCGCCAGGGCGTGCCTCTTCTCGAAGGGGAGTCACCACTTGTCGGCACCGGCATGGAAGGGAAGGCCGCGCGCGATTCGCGCTCCGTGATCGTCGCAGACGCCAACGGCACGGTCGCCGCCGCGACCGCCGACGTGATCATCGTCACGAAAGATGGCCACCTGCCCGTCAAAGACGAAAAATTCCTCGAAAACCCGCTCAAGTCGGTGCAGACCGACGAGGACAAGGGAACCTTCGTTTATCCGCTGCGCAAATTCGGTCGCAGCAATGCCGGCACCTGCATCAACCAGCAACCGCTGGTGAAACGTGGTCAGAAAGTGAAGAAGGGCGATGTGATCGCTGACGGACCCTGCACCGAGCAGGGCGAACTTGCCATCGGCAAGAACATGCTCGTCGCATTCATGCCTTGGAACGGCTACAACTTCGAAGACGCCATCACCATCAGTCGTCGTGTGGTGAAGGAGGACATCTACACCTCCATCCATATCGAGGATTTCGAAGTCATCGCCCGCGACACGAAGCTCGGGCCAGAAGAAATCACGCGAGACATCCCGAACGTCGGTGACGAGGCGCTCAAGAACCTCGACGCCCAGGGTGTCGTGCGCATTGGCGCGGAAGTGAAGCCTGGCGACATCCTCGTCGGCAAAATCACGCCGAAGTCCGAGACCGAACTCGCTCCTGAAGAGCGCCTCCTGCGCGCGATCTTCGGTGAGAAGGCCGCTGACGTGAAGGACACCTCCCTTCGCGTGCCATCCGGCTGCACTGGCATCATCATGGACGTCCGCATCGCTCAGCGCGGTGCTGGAACCGACTCGGAGAAGGAAAAACTCTCTCCCTCCGAGTACAAGAAGCAGATCAAGCAGATCGAAGAAGACTATCGTGGCAAGAAGGAAGACCTCACCGAGCAACTCACCGAGCGTCTCTCCGACATCCTGCTCAACGAGAAGATCCCGCTCGACATTGTGAACGGCCAGACCGGCGAACCGCTGGTCGCCGCGAACAAGAAGATCACCAAGACGATGCTCCGTCATGTGGCCGAAAGCTACGACACCATCGAGATCGACCCGAGCCCGATCCGCAACAAGATCTTCGACATCATCCAGACCTTCGAACAGAAGTTCAGCGACGCGGACATGGAACGTGAGCGCAATCTCGACAAGATCGAGAGCAGCGAGGACACCGCCGACACCGGCGTGGTCAAGCAGGTGCGCGTGTTCCTTGCCAGCAAGCGCAAGCTGTCCGTCGGTGACAAGATGGCCGGCCGTCACGGCAACAAGGGCATCGTCGCCAACATCGTTCCGGAAGAAGACATGCCGTTCCTCGAAAACGGTTGTCCGGTGGACATCGTGCTGAACCCGCTGGGCGTGCCTTCGCGCATGAACGTGGGCCAGGTGCTCGAAACCCACCTCGGCCTCGCCGCCAAGGCGCTCGGATTGAAGATCGCCACACCGGTTTTCGACGGCATTCCTGAGTCCAAGATCATGGACTACATCAAGGAGGCCAAGAAGGTTCCTGGTTACGAGTGGATGGGCCTCAACGGCAAATCGAAGCTCTTCGACGGCCGCACGGGCGAAGCCTTCAACCTCGACGTCGTCGTTGGTTACATCTACATGCTGAAACTCGGCCACTTGGTCGCTGACAAGATCCACGCACGTGCCGTCGGACCTTACTCGCTCGTCACGCAGCAGCCTCTGGGCGGCAAAGCCCAGTATGGCGGCCAGCGTTTCGGTGAGATGGAGGTGTGGGCGCTCGAAGCCTACGGCGCGGCTTACACGCTGCAGGAGCTGCTCACCGTCAAATCGGACGACGTGCAGGGCCGCACACGCATCTATGAGCAGATCGTCAAAGGCGACCACGCTCTTGAAGCGGGCACGCCGGAGTCCTTTAACGTGCTCATCAAGGAAATGCAGTCCCTCGGTCTCGATGTGAAGGTTCACAAGCGCTCGCAGGCCAATGCGGACGCTGAGGCTCTTGAAAGCTTTGCCACCGCGGCGGGCGCATAACCCGTCTTCCCCAGAAACCAAAACCCAACAACGCATCTTCCACCCATCATGAATGCTGACGCGAGCTTGAAAGAAATCTTCGGGGAACAACACAACGGCGAGGAGTTCGACTATGTGTCGATCTGCATCGCCTCGGCGGACCGTGTCCGCTCCTGGTCCTCCGGCGAGGTGAAAAACCCGGAAACCATCAACTACCGCACCTTCAAGCCTGAAAAAGGCGGCTTGTTCTGCGAACGCATCTTCGGTCCGACTCGCGACTGGGAGTGCGCCTGCGGCAAGTACAAGCGCATCAAGCACAAGGGCGTCATCTGCGATCGCTGCGGCGTCGAGGTCACCCTTTCCCGCGTGCGTCGTGAGCGCATGGGCCATATCGAGCTCGCCGTGCCGGTGACGCACATCTGGTTCTACAAGTGCATGCCTTCCCGCATCGGCCTCATGCTCGACATGACCGCCCGCTCGCTGGAGCGCGTGATCTACTACGAGGACTACATGGTCGTCGATCCTGGCAGCACGCCTTTGCAGCGCGGCCAGCTTCTCACCGAAGTGGACCTTCGCGAAGCTGAAGAACAGTATGGTGCCGATGCATTCAAGGTCGGTATGGGTGCTCAGGCCATCCGTGACATCTTCTCCCAGATCAATCTCGCCGAGCTCACCAAGGAGCTCGAAGAAGCGATGGGCAAGACCCGCTCGAAGCAGATCCGCAAGAAGCTCGCCAAGCGCTTGAAGCTCTGCCAGGGCTTCGCGGAAAGCCACAGCCGTCCGGAATGGATGATTCTCGAAGTGCTGCCGGTCATCCCGCCGGACCTTCGTCCGCTCGTTCCGCTCGAAGGCGGCCGCTTCGCCACCTCCGACCTCAACGACCTCTACCGTCGCGTCATCAACCGCAACAACCGTCTCAAAAACCTGCTCCAGCTTCGCACGCCGGATGTCATCATCCGCAATGAGAAGCGCATGCTGCAGGAAGCTGTTGACGCGCTGTTCGACAACGGCCGTCATGGCCGCCCGGTCACCGGCGCGGGCAATCGTCCGCTCAAGTCGATGTCCGACATGCTCAAAGGCAAGTCTGGCCGCTTCCGTCAGAATCTGCTCGGCAAGCGCGTCGATTACTCCGGCCGTTCCGTCATCGTTAGCGGTCCGGACCTTGGCCTCCACCAGTGCGGTCTGCCGAAGAAGATGGCGCTCGTTCTGTTCGAGCCGTTCATCATCCGCCGCTTGAAGGAAATGGGCCTCGTCCACACCGTCCGCAGCGCCAAGAAAATGATCGAGCGCCGCACACCGGAAGTGTGGGACATTCTCGACGAAGTCACCAAGGGCCATCCGGTGCTCCTCAACCGTGCTCCGACGCTTCACCGCCTCTCGATCCAGGCTTTCGAGCCGAAGCTCATCGAAGGTGAGGCCATTCGCGTTCATCCGCTCGTCTGCACGGCTTACAACGCCGACTTCGACGGTGACCAGATGGCCGTGCACGTTCCGCTTTCCATCGAAGCTCAGATGGAAGCACGCCTGCTCATGCTTGCGCCGAACAATCTGTTCTCGCCCGCGTCCGGCAAGCCGGTGTTGAACCCCAGCCAGGACATTCCCCTCGGCTGCTACTTCCTCACCTACCTGCGTGAGTTCCCGCATCACGACACCAAGCTGAAGAAGGGTGAGGTCGAAGGCCGCATGCCGATCTTCAACAGCGCCGCAGAAATCGAGTTCGCCATCGCCGAGGGCGGCCTCTATGTGAACGACAAGATTCGTTACCGCAATCCGGACAACGGCCTGCCGAAGCGTCCGTATGGTGATCCATCGAAGGCTGTGATCGAAACCACCGCCGGTCGTGTGCTTTTCAACGAAGTCTGGCCGGAAGGCCTCGGCTTCATCAACACCACCGTCGGCAAGAAGCAGCTCTCCGACATCATCTGGCGTTGCTTCCAGACCGTGGGCCAGAAGGAAACCGTCTCCGCGCTTGACCGCCTCAAGCAGCTCGGCTTCCGCGAAGCCACGCGCTCTGGTTGCTCCATCGGTATCACCGACATGGTGATTCCCGAGGCGAAGAAAGCCGGCGTGGACAAGGCCTACAAGGACATCGAGGAAGTCGATAAGCAGCATCGCCGCGGCATCATCACCCAGGGTGAGCGTTATCAGAAGATCATCGACATCTGGACCCAGGTCGGCGAGCAGGTCACGAACGAGCTCTTCCGCACCATCGAGCACAACGACGGCAAGAAGCACCACAACCCGCTCTACGTCATGGTCACCTCCGGTGCTCGTGGCAACCGCACGCAGATCAAGCAGCTCGCCGGCATGCGCGGCCTCATGGCCAAGCCCTCCGGTGAAATCATCGAGCGTCCGATTATCTCGAACTTCCGCGAAGGTCTTAATGTGTTGGAGTACTTCATCTCCACGCACGGCGCCCGCAAAGGTCTGGCTGACACCGCCCTCAAGACCGCTGACTCCGGTTACATGACCCGCAAGCTTGTGGACGTGTCCCAGGACGTCATCGTCACCGAGGAAGACTGCGGTACTGTCAATGGCATCACGCTGTCCTCCATTTACCAGGGCGACGAAGAGATCGTGGACCTCAAGACTCGTATCTATGGCCGCACGAGTTGCGAAACCGTTCACGACCCGGTGGACAAGAGCACGATCATCAAGGCTGGCCAGCTCGTCACTGAGAAGGAAGCCAACCACCTCACGAAGATCGGCGTCGAGAAGCTCAAGATCCGCTCCGTGCTGACTTGCGAAAGCAAGCGCGGCTGCTGCGCGAAGTGCTACGGCCTGCATCTCGGCACGCAGAAGCTGGCCAAGATCGGCGAAGCGGTCGGCATTGTCGCCGCCCAGTCCATCGGCGAGCCCGGAACGCAGCTCACCATGCGCACCTTCCACACCGGTGGTGCCGCGATGAGCGCGTTCAAGCAGCCCTTCATCATCACGAAGAACGCTGGCACTCTCCGCATCGTCGAAACACGCACCGTGCAAACCGTCGAAGGAAATTGGATCGCCCTCACCAAGAACGGCGTCATTTCCATCCACGATGACGATGGCCGCGAGCTGGAAAGCCACAAACTCGTGCTTGGTGCCGTTATCGCCAAGCCTGAAGGTGCTCACGTCAAGAAGGGCGAGCAAATCGTCACCTGGGATCCCTACAACATGCCGATCATCACCGAGAAGGCTGGCAAGTTGGAGTTCCGCGACATGATCTCCGGTATCACCATCACTAAGGAGAAAAACGAGTCCACCGGCAACGAAGAGACCGTCGTCATCGAGCACAAGGAAGACCTCCACCCGCAGGTGGTCGTCACCGATCCGAAGACCCACGAGATCCTCGCCAGCTACACCATTCCGGCCGGTGCTCACTTGGCTGTGAAGAACAACGAGAAAGTCGAAGCCGGCACCACGATCGCCAAGACGCCTCGTAAGGCCTCCAAGACCAAGGACATCACCGGTGGTCTGCCGCGTGTGGCCGAGCTCTTCGAAGCCCGCAAGCCGAAGGACGCCTGCGAGATCGCCCGCATCGACGGCGTCGTCGAAATCGGCGGCCTGGTGCGTGGCAAGCGCCGCGTCATCGTCACCGATCCGAAGACCGGTCAGCAGGAAGAGCACCTCATTCCCCGCAGCAAGCACATCTTGCTGTTCAACGGCGACCACGTGTCCAAAGGCGACCAGATCACCGACGGTCCTGTCGTTCCGCATGACCTCCTCGAAATCCTTGGCCCGCAGGCTCTTCGCGAGCACCTCGTCAACGAAGTGCAGGAAGTGTACCGTGCCCAGGGCGTGGAAATCAACGACAAGCACGTCGAGATCATCATCCGTCAGATGCTCCGCAAGGTGAAGATCACTGATCCGGGCGACACCGACTTCCTCTGGGGCGATCAGATCGACCGCACCGAGTTCGAGAAGGAAAACAACCGTGTCTCCGAGGAGGGTGGCAAGCCCGCCGAGGCCGAACCGGTCCTTCTGGGCATCACCAAGGCCTCCATCGAGACCGAATCCTTCATCTCCGCTGCTTCCTTCCAGGACACCACCCGCGTCCTCACCGAAGCCGCCACCCTCGCGAAGTCCGACCTTCTGCGTGGCTTCAAGGAAAACGTCATCATGGGCCATCTCATCCCGGCCGGCACTGGATTCATCTCCAACCGCAACTTCGACATCAACGAGACCGAGAAGCCTCAGCTTCCCGCCGTGGATGAAGACGCCGCGTAACGCTGCCCTCGATTCCATTCACACCGCCTCCCCTAGCTCACGCTGGCGGAGGCGGTTTTCTTTTATCGCGGACTGACGGCGAGGTAGTTGCGGACGGTGCTCCAGCCGGGATCGGTGTGCTCGCGATTGTCCATCGTGCGGTAGTAGATCGCGGAGGAGCGGCCGCCATCGAGATTGAGGGCGCGGTGAACGTTGAAACCGGGCAGCAGACGCGGTGTGGCGAGGATTTCAGCCAGTTCGCCCAGGCTGACACCGCGGGCGAGGCCGATGATCCAGCGATGATCGCCATCCGTGGCGATGAAGGTGCGGGTGGTGTGCTTGACGCGTTCGAGGCCGGTGACCGGGCGGCTGGCATCGACGAGACGCGGGCCTGCTTGCAGGAGGTCGCGGGCATCGCGGGTGCGAATCTCGGCGTTCCAGAGCAGTTGCGGGGTGTCGCGCACGACGACGGCCCCGGTGAGCAGCGGATTGGACTGCCAGGCACCGGTTTTTTGGCCGTCGGCGATCATGAGGCCCATCGGAGTGAATTGCGGGGTGAAGAAACCGCCGTTCACCCCGGCGATGGCTCCGGCCTTGCGCATGCATTCGGTGATCTGGCCGCCGCCAGACCAGTCTTCGGGCTGGTCAATGACGCGCAGGTCGCAGACGCGGTCATCGAACAGAATGAGCTCTAACTCGACGGAGTGGTCGCGTCGCCTGACGCCGAGGTTGAGCAGGGTGGCATCGCCGAAGAGCGGCTGGCTTTCCGCTGGGGAGTCGAGATGCCAGTCGGTGGGGGAGGAGGCTGGAACGTCATCCCAGGACGGATAACGTGGCACAGGCGTGAGTGGCGGTGGTACATCCACCACTGGTGTCGCACGCGGAGGCTGTGCGCAGCTCGTCAGGGCCAGCGCGAGGATGAAAAGGAGGCGGCGCATGCGATCAGGTCAATGAGGCGAGCTTTTCCTTCATCGCGGCCAGGGCGCGGGCGCGATGGCTGAGCTGGTTCTTCGTTTCGGCAGGCAGGACGCCGAAAGTATCGCTGAAGCCGTCGGGAATGAACAAAGGATCGTAACCAAAGCCGCCTTCGCCTTGCTCCTGGGTGATGAGGCGGCCTTCAACGGTGCCGTGGGTGATGTGCAGTACCTCGCCGTCGCGCACGAGTACCATGCAGCAGTGAAAGCGTGCCGCGAAACGGGTGTACATGGACTTGCGGGCGAGTTCGGCCTTCAATTTGGCGCGGTTGTCGGCGGCGGTGGCGTTTTCTCCAGCGTAGCGGGCGCTGCGCACGCCGGGAGCGCCGCCCAGAGCATCGACCTCAAGCCCGGAATCGTCTGCGAGCACGAGCTGGCTGGGCAGGGTGCGGCTGCCGCTCACAGCCTTGATGATGGCGTTTGCCTCAAAGGTGTCGCCCGTTTCCTCATCGAGCACGACGCCAGGATGCGCGCGAAGATCCTCGACCTGCCAGGCGTCACCCAGAATGGCGGAGACTTCTTCGGTCTTGTGGGCGTTGGAGGTGGCGAAGACGAGGCGCATGGCTGGATGCTGGATGGCTGGATGGCTGGATGGCTGGATGAATGATGATCGGACGTCAACCGCCATTCCTCCCCCCATCAGCCCCTCGATTCACCGCACCTCATTTCATGAGTGGTTCGAGGAGTCGCTCCTCGGTGACGAGGCCGAGCGGGGAGTGGCGTTCATCGACGATGATGGCGAGGCGGCGTCCTTGCTTGCGCATGCGCTGCAAGGCTTGCAAAGCCGGGAGGGATGCGGGGAAGGTGTCCAGATTGCGCATGTGCTGCCGCACGAGTCGGTCGGCGGGAACCCCGGCCGGCAGCGTGGTGGTGTCGAGCACGCCGATGAAGCGGCCGTCTTCGCCGAGCACGGGGAGCAGGCTGCTGCCCTGCTCGCGTGCGATGATGATCGCGGTGCTGACGGGCATCTCGGCGGCAAGGGCGATGCTGCGAGCGAGCGGCTGCATGAGATCGGCGGCACGCAGTTTCTTGTAGTCGAGCACACGCCCGATCAAATGCGTTGCGATGGGAGAAAGTTGTTGCTGCGAGGCCAGCTCGTTCGCCAGGGCCTTCAAATCATCGCGCCCGCGTGTTTGGCGGGCCTCGCTGGGCGCATCAGCCCCTTCAGTGGCACTTTTTCGCGGAGCGAAGGCATGAAACAAGGGGCGCGCGAGGCCGACGAGATGGACGAGCGGTGAGACGCTGCGCAAGGAACGGAACGGGTAGCGGCGGAAGAGTTTTTTGGGCATCACTTCGAGCCCGATGAGGAAGACGGGCAGCGCGAAAGCAAAGGCGAGCGCGTAATTCCACACGCTGGTGCTGCGCAGCAAGGGCAGCGCCATGATCGCGCACGCGGCGAGGTTCGTCATGTGGTTGGCGACAGTGATACAGCCGATGAGCGCGTCGCGGTCCTCCAGCAGGGGCAGCAGTCGGCGCGCGCGGCGGTCGCCTTCGCTGGCGGCATGACGCACGCGCACGCGGCTGACGGCCAGCACCGCGCTCTCCAGACCGGACAGCATGAAGGACAGCGCGAGGCAGAGGATGAGGAGAAGCCAGATCAAGGTGTAATGACAAATGAGGGATCAAATCTCTCCGGACTCTTCAGCAGGCCGGGCTTTGAGGCGGAGTTCGAGTTCCTGGATGCGTGCGCGGACGACGCGGCGGACTTTGATGTCGGCCTCCGCTACGGTGATGCGTTCGCCGGGCTTCGGCACGTGCCCGAGCTGGTTGAAGACGAATCCGCCGATGGTGTCGATGCCGCCGGAATCGAAATCGAGCTCCAGTTCCTCTTTGAGATGATCCAGGCGCGTGCCGCCGTCGAGCAGGTAACGTCCGCTGCCGAGTTCGCGGATCTCCGCAGCCTCTCCATGCCAAGGCGCTGCCTCGTAGAGCAGCCAGTCGGCGATTTCGCGGCGCGTGATCATGCCTTCGAGGCCGCCGTATTCATCGGCGATGAGCACAGGCTGGTCATCGCTCTTCAAATGATGCTCCAGCGCCTCGAGAACTGGCATGGTCTCTGGCACGAAGGAAGGCATGCGTTGCAGCGAGCGCCAGGCGGGGCGGTTGGCAAGCTTCCACGCGGCAGTGTCGATGACGCCTTCCACTGAGTCGGGTGTCTCTCCATAAACGATGACAAAGCGTCCGGCGGCCTTCTCCAGGGCGGCTGTGACCTTGCTGTCCGCGTCCTCGCTGCTGATCAGGACAAGATCGACGCGCGGAATCATGCAATCGCGCACGGTGAGCGTCTCGATGTCGAGCGCTTCGTGGATCATCGCGCTTTCGTCGCCATCGAGCAGACCCTGCTCCTGGCGCATTTCGACGAGGGTCTCAAACTCGTCACGCGTGACGGGCAGGCGTGTTTTCACATGCCGAGTGACAATTTTTTGCAGCAGGAAGTCGGTCGCGCGATCGGCGAAGGCGGTGAAGGGATCCAGCACGACGCGCAGCGGGTTCAGCAAACGCAGGCTGCCGAGCAGAACCACGGAGGGATTGCGCGCGGCGAAAAATTTCGGGGCCATGTCTCCTAGCAGGACCGTTGCCAAAAACAGCACGGATGATGTCAGCCATGGATTCCAGCCCAGTGCGCGCAGCGGTCCGGTGACGATCCACAGGCCGAGCGCCGCCAGCGCG
>Ga0169931_10004258_pt1 | contig 22358 bp, 19 predicted proteins | sample Kivu_15m_20L_FD_129675 | JGI IMG/M metagenome (GOLD analysis project Ga0169931, IMG submission 129675) | Freshwater microbial communities from Lake Kivu, Western Province, Rwanda to study Microbial Dark Matter (Phase II) - Kivu_15m_20L... | ecosystem: Environmental > Aquatic > Freshwater > Lake...
ATCTCGCCGTCACCGCAGAAGACCCAGACCTTGCGCTTGGCCGTGTCGGCGATGCCGCGGGCGTGCAGGTACTTCAGGAAGCGCGCCTGGTAGAGCGCCATCAGAGGGCCCAGGCCCATCGAGACCGTGGGGAACTGCCAGAACTCCGGCATCAGCTTGGGGTGCGGGTAGCTGGACAGGCCCTTGCCGCCGACTTCCTGGCGGAAGTTCAGCAACTGCTCCTCGCTCAGCCGGCCCTCCAGGAAAGCGCGTGCGTAGACGCCCGGCGCGCTGTGGCCCTGGATGTACAGCAGGTCACCGCCGTGGTCCTTGCTCTCGGCATGCCAGAAGTGATTGAAGCCCGCGGCGAACATGTGCGCGAGCGAGGCGAAGGAGCTGATGTGCCCGCCGAGGTCGCCACCGTCCTCGGGGTTCAGGCGGTTGGCCTTGACGACCATCGCCATCGCGTTCCAGCGCATGTAGGCGCGCAGCCGGCCTTCGAGTTCGAGGTTGCCAGGGCTGCGCTCCTCGTCGTCGGGCTCGATCGTGTTGACGTAGCCCGTGGTGGCCGAGAAAGGCATGTCCACGCTGTGCTGGCGGGCCTCCTCCAGCAGTTGCTCGAGCAATTCATGCGCCCGTTGCGGACCTCGGGCCTGGATCACGGCGTCCAGCGCGTCGAGCCACTCACGGCTCTCCAGGAAGTCTTCGTCGACCGGCGGAGCCGTTACGCTGACGGATGGGGTGGACATGTGCGGGTCTCCTGTAGTGTCCAGGGTATCAGTTCGAAACGAAGTGTCGCACAAAATCCCCAATTTTCAAATAGCGGACTATGTTTTCATGATATGAAATCTCACAAGACCCCATGCCTGGATAATCACCGGTCCATGCACCCGACCGGAACCTGAGCCATGGCCGCTCAGTGGCTCGCCAAGTTGAAGCTCGCCTACACGCGGTGGTGGCGGCGACTGCCGCCATCCCGACAGGATCGCCTGGCGACGATCGGGCCCTTGATCTCGGTGCTGCTGTTCCTCACCACGATCTCGACCACCTTCTGGTATCTGCGCAACGAGGAGATCGGCCGCGAGACCGAATCGGTGCAGCGCGATGTCGAGATCACCCAGCAGCAGATCGCCCTGCGCCTGATCGAGAACCAGGAGCAGCTGGTGCGGCTCGCGCGCGAAGTCGGACAGCGCGAGATCGGTCGGGCGAGTTTCGAATCGCAGAGCGAGACGCTGGTCGACGACCGCTGGGAGATCACGCAGCTGAGCTGGGTCGACGCACAGCGCAAGGTGCGCAAGCTCGAGCGCGGCTCGATGAACCCTGTCGATGCAGCGCAGCCCGCCACGGCAAGCCCCGACCCCCTGTCAGGCCCGGATGCCGCCCACCCGTCAGCCATCGTCTTCGAGCAGGTGCGCCAGAGCCGACGCCCACACTATTCAGGCGCCTTCAAGGACGTTGCGGGACGTCCGGTCTTCCAACTGCACGTTCCATTGATCGAGCGCGGGGCCTTCGCCGGCGCTTTGGTCGCCGAGTACTCGGTCGAAGCACTCATCTGGCGGCTGGTGCCTGCCGATGTCTCGCGTCGCCACCGCATCACCGCCCTGGGCCCGGGGGCCGTCGCCCTGGCGAGCACGAACCCGCCGATGCCCGGGCGCGAGCGCGAGACCGCCTCCATCGTCCACGACGTGCCCCTGACGCCCGCGCTCAACGGCATCGTCCTGCGGGGCGAGGGCTGGCGCACCTCCATCGGGCTGATCAGCAACACGCTGTTCTGGATGGTGATGGCACTGTCGGTGCTGACGCTTTGGATGCTGCTGGGCAACTGGCGACACCTGCGGCGCAGGGCGCAGATCCAGATGGCACTGGTCAAGGAGACCCAGTTCCGGCGGGCGATGGAGAACTCCATGCTCACAGGGATGCGGGCGCTCGACATGGACGGCCGGATCACCTATGTCAACGCCGCCTTCTGTCAGATGATCGGCTACGCCGAGTCTGAACTGCTCGGCCAGGTGCCGCCCTACCCTTACTGGCCGCCGGACCGCGCCGAGGAGAACCAGCGCCTGCTGCGCCAGGAGATGCAGGGGCGCAGTCCCGCCGGGGGCATCGAGGTGCGCCTGATGCGCAAGGACGGCCAGCTCTTCGACGCCCGCCTGTATGTGTCACCCCTGGTGGATGTGAAGGGCCAGCAGACCGGGTGGATGACTTCGATGACCAACATCACCGAGGCCAAGCGCATCCGCGACCAGCTCTCGGCCTCGCACGAGCGGTTCACCACGGTGCTGGAGGGGCTGGATGCCTCGGTGTCGGTGCAATCGGTGCAGCAAGGCGATCTGCTCTTCGCCAACCGCTCGTACCGCCTGTGGTTCGGCGCCGACGCGCAGGGACATCGCCTCCTGACCAGCAGCGCAGAGGAGGAATCCTTCGATGCCGAGCGCCATGGCGACGTCGATCCGCTGTCGGGCCTGCCGATGCACGAGCTCACCGAGGCCACGGGCGAGTTGCGCGAGGTCTACGTCGAGCCCCTGAAGAAGTGGTTCGAAGTGCGTTCGCGCTACCTGCAATGGACCGACGGACGGCTCGCGCAGATGGTCATCGCCACCGACGTCACGGCACGCGTCAAGGCCGAGGAGGTCGCCAAGCAGCAGGCGGAGAAGGCGGCGGTGACGAGCCGGCTGATGACCATGGGGGAGATGGCGTCGACGGTGGCGCACGAGCTCAACCAGCCCTTGACCGCGATCACCAACTACTGCAACGGCATGGTCTCACGCGTGACGGCGGGCACCATCGCCGGGGAGGATCTGGTGGTGGCCCTGCGCAAGACCGCGCACCAGGCCGAGCGCGCCGGGAAGATCATCCACCGCATTCGCGCCTTCGTGAAGCGCAGCGAACCGCAGCGTCAGGCCGTGAACGCCCGGATGGTCGTCGACAACGCCGTCGAACTCGCCGGCATCGAACTGCGTAGGCGCCACGTCGCCATCCGCACCTACGTCGCGCAGCGGCTGCCGGTGCTGAAGGTCGACCCGATCCTGATCGAGCAGGTGCTGTTGAACCTGATGAAGAACGCGGCCGAGGCCATCGACCATGCGGGACTGCCCCCCGCGCGGCGTCACCTGGAGTTGCGCGTGGTGCCGCGTTACACGCCCGAGGACGGGGGGGGCATCGAGTTCAGCGTCACCGATGCCGGCCCCGGTCTGCCCGACGAGGTGCTCAGCCGCCTGTACGAGGCTTTCTACTCGACGAAGTCCGACGGCATGGGCATCGGCCTGTCACTGTGCCGCTCCATCGTCGAGTCGCACCACGGCAGGATGAGGGCACAGAACCTCTACAATGGAACGCATATCGTAGGATGCCGCTTTTCCTTCACACTGCCGGTCGACACGCCTTCGCACTCTGAAGGCTCCTTCGCCCAAGCACCGGCCGAGACTCCCTCCACCCAGCGGGAAACCGCCCCAGAAACGGCAACGCCCTCATGAGCCTGATCCCCAAGAAAGGCACGGTCTATGTCGTCGACGACGACGAGGCGGTGCGCGACTCGCTGCAATGGCTGCTGGAGGGCAAGGATTACAGGGTAAAGTGTTTCGAATCCGCGGAAAGCTTCCTCGCGCGGTTCGATGCCCGCGAGGTCGCCTGCCTGATCGCCGACATCCGCATGGACGGCATGAGCGGGCTCGAACTCCAGGATCGTCTGCTCGAGCGGCGCAGTCCGCTGCCGGTGGTCTTCATCACCGGGCACGGCGACGTACCGATGGCGGTGTCGACGATGAAGAAGGGCGCGATGGACTTCATCGAGAAGCCCTTCCAGGAAGAGGAACTGCTGTCGCTGGTCGAACGCATGCTGGACGAGGCCCACAGCGCCTTCAGCCAGTACCAGGAAGCCGCCAGCCGGGAAGCCCTGCTCGGGCGCCTGACCACACGCGAGTCCCAGGTCCTCGAGCGCATCGTTGCCGGGCGCCTGAACAAGCAGATCGCGGACGACCTGGGCATCAGCATCAAGACGGTGGAAGCGCACCGCGCCAACATCATGGAAAAGCTCAACGCCAACACGGTGGCCGATCTGCTGAAGATCGCCCTGGGCGCGGTGCCGAAGGCGGCTTGAGCATCTGCGACCCGATGCGGCGCGCCTCGCGTCGCCTCCCATCCGCCAGCCCCGAGCCCTTCAGACGGGCCTGCCGCCATCGCGCACAGGGCCTCGACGGTTGACCGCTCGGCGATCCTCCAACCGGTTTGTCCCCACCTCCATGACGGCCTCCCTCATCGACGGTCTCGCCCTGTCGCGCCAATGGCGCGCCGACATCGGCGCACGTGCCCAGCATCTTTCCGCCCAGGGTCGCCGCCCCGGGCTGGCCGTGCTGCTGGTCGGCGATGACCCCGCCAGCGCCGTCTATGTGCGCAACAAGGTCCGCGCCTGCGAGGCTCACGGCCTGCACTCGGTGCTCGAGACCCATCCGGCCGACCTGCTCGAGGCCGTGCTCCTGCAGCGCATCGCCGCACTCAACGCCGACCCGGCCATCCACGGCATCCTGGTCCAGATGCCGCTGCCGCCCCAGATCGACGCCCAGCGCGTGATCGAAGCCATCGACCCGCTCAAGGATGTCGACGGCTTTTCCACGCTGTCCGCGGGGGAGTTGATGACCGGCCTGCCGGGCATGCGCCCCTGCACCCCCTGGGGCTGCATGAAGCTCATCGAGAGCACGGGCGTGAGCCTGCGCGGGCACCATGCCGTGGTGGTGGGGCGCAGCAACACCGTGGGCAAGCCGATGGCGCTGATGCTGCTGCAGGCGCATGCCACGGTGACCGTGTGCCACAGCGCCACGCCCGACCTGGCGCGCCACACGCGCGAGGCCGACGTCCTCGTCGTGGCGGTCGGTCGTCGCCGCACGGTCACGGGTGACATGGTCAAGCCCGGCGCGGTCGTCATCGACGTCGGCATCAATCGGGACGAGGGTGGCCAGTTGTGCGGCGATGTCGACTTCGCATCGGTGCGCGAGGTCGCGGGCTGGATCACGCCCGTGCCCGGGGGCGTCGGGCCCATGACGATCACGATGCTGCTGTCCAACACCGTCGATGCCGCGCAGCGCGCACGCTGAATCCCACGACCTCCGCCCGGAACCGAGATGAGCCTTTCGAACCCCCTGCTCCAAGACGACGGCCTGCCCCGATTCGACGAGATCCGGCCCGAGCACGTCGCACCTGCCGTGGACGAACTGCTGCGCCAGTCCGACGCCGCGCTGGAACTCGCCGTCGGCGAGGCGATGCCGGTCGACTACGACGCCATGTCCGCCGTCCTCGACGTGGCCACCGAGCGCCTCGGGCGCGTGTGGTCCGCCGTCAGCCACCTGAACGCCGTGGCCGACACGCCGGAACTCCGAGCCGCCTATGCCGCGCAACTGCCGGCGATCACCGACTTCCGCACCCGGCTGTCCTCCGACGAACGGCTGTTCGCGCGCTACCGCACGCTGCATGGCCAGTCGACGGACATGCCAGCCGCTCGTCGTCAGGCGCTGGCGCATGCGGTCCGTGACTTCGTGCTGTCCGGCGCCGAACTGCAGGGTGCCGCGCGCGAGCGTTACGCGCAGATCCAGGCCCGTCAGGCCGAGTTGGCGCAGAAGTTCTCCGAACACGTGCTGGACGCCACCGACGGCTACGCGCTGGACATGGACGCCTCGCGCATCGCCGGTCTGCCCGAGGACGTGCTCGCGGCGGCGCGCCAGGCGGCGCAGAAGGCGGGGGTGGACGGCTGGCGCCTGACGCTGCATGCACCGAGTTACGTGCCGGCCATGCAATACCTGCAGGACCGTGAGGCCCGACAGGCGCTCTACTGGGCTTACGTCACGCGCGCCAGTGAACACGGCCCTGCCGATCGCGACAACACCGCGCTGATGCAGGAACTGCTGGCGCTGCGACAGGAAGAGGCCGCGCTGCTGGGCTACGCCGATTTCGCCGCCTTGTCGCTGGTGCCGAAGATGGCGCGCAGTGCGCAGGAGGTCAGCGGCTTCCTTCGGGATCTGGCCGCGCGCTCGCGCAGCCATGCCGAGCGCGACCTGGCCGAACTGCGCGCGTTCGCGGCAACGACGCTCGGGCTGGACGAGTTGCAATCCTGGGACGTGGCCTACGCCAGCGAGCGCCTAAAGGAGCAACGTTACGCCTACAGCGAGGAAGAGGTCAAGCGCTACTTCACGCTGCCGCGCGTGCTCGACGGGCTGTTCTCCATCATCCAGACGCTGTTCGGCGTGCGCATCCAGGCGGATTCGGCGCCGGTATGGCACCCGGATGTGCGTTTCTACCGCGTCGAGCGGCCCGCGACCGCGCCGGGCGACGGTGCCGCACAGGTCGTCGCGCACTTCTACCTCGACCTGCACGCCCGCCCGGGCAAGCGCCCGGGGGCGTGGATGGACGACGCCCGCAGCCGCTGGCGCCGTCCCGGCCCCGAAGGCCGGCTCCAGACCCCCGTGGCCCATCTGGTGTGCAACTTCGCCTCGCCGCAGGGCGACCGGCCGGCGCTGCTGACCCATGACGACGTCATCACGCTGTTCCACGAGTTCGGCCACGGCCTGCATCACATGCTGACGCAGGTGGACGAGCTCAGCGTGTCGGGCATCTCCGGCGTCGAGTGGGACGCGGTGGAACTGCCCAGCCAGTTCATGGAGAACTTCTGCTGGGAGTGGGAGATCCTCAGCCGCATGACGGCGCACGTCGACACCGGCGAACCCCTGCCCCGCACGCTGTTCGACCGCATGACCGCCGCGCGCAACTTCCAGAGCGGGCTGGCGATGCTGCGTCAGATCGAGTTCGCGCTGTTCGACATCCGGCTGCACGCCGAGCCGGCCCAGGCGCAGCGTGTGCAGGCGCTGATGGACGAGGTGCGCGCCGAAGTCGCAGTGCTGCACCCCCCGGCCTTCAACCGCTTCCAGAACGCCTTCTCGCACATCTTCGCCGGCGGCTACGCGGCCGGCTACTACAGCTACAAGTGGGCGGAAGTGCTCAGCGCCGACGCCTGGAGCGCCTTCGAGGAAACGGGTCTCTTCGACGCCGAGACCGGCGCGCGACTGCGGCGCGAGATCCTGGAGGTCGGCGGCAGCCGGCCGGCGATCGAGAGTTTCCGTGCTTTCCGGGGCCGCGAGCCCCGCATCGACGCCCTGCTGCGCCACCAGGGGCTGGCCGGCTGACCGCCTAGGCCCCGGCCGCGGGCTTGCGCACGGGTCCACCGCGCGCCGGAGGATCCTGAACAGGCGCGCCCGGCGCCGCAGCGGCCCAGCCGCTCAGCGAGCGCTGGCCCCGGGGAAGGGACGTATCGTCCATCCGCCCGCGGCCACCCCCGCGCCGACCACCCAGAACAGCATGGACGCGCCGAAGGCGACGCCCGCGGCGCCGAAGGCCAGCGGCATGGCCGTGCTCGACAGGTTGATCGCCATCGAGCGCAGCGCCAAGGCCTGGCCGTGACGGTCGGCCGGCGTGAGGTGATGCAGCGTGGACATCACCACCGGCTGTGAACTGCCCAAGGTGATGCCCAGCAGCACCGAGCACGCACCCATCGACCAGGGCGTCAGCGCAAAGGGATAGGCCGCGAGGATGAGTCCCGTGCCCCACATCGTCCAGCGCAGCACACGGGCCTCGTCCAGGCGATGTGCCACCATCGGGATCACCACCCGGATGGCAGTCACGCTGAGCGTGAACGCGCCGAGGATGAGGCCGATCGTGGAGGCGTTGAAGCCGCGTTCATGCCCGATGATGGGCACGACGAAGGTGTGGGCGTCCCAGCAGGTCGACAGCAGCCAGTTGGCCAGCAGCAGCCTGGCCATGCCCGGCTGGCGCAGCAGTTCGAAGGCGCCGCCGCGGGCCGGCCCCTGCAGGCGGGCGGGCGCCGACATGCGCGGCACCTGCCGCGCCCCCCACACCGCGACCCCGCTGAGCAGGAACAGCAGCGTGTAGGCGGCACCGAACCCTCCCAGGTCGATCATGACCCCTGTCAGCACCGGCCCGATGACGTTGGCGAACGACGGTGCGATGCCCAGCCAACTGAACAGTCGCATACGCTCGGTGGCGTTGCGCGCCGACGTCCCGGCGGTGCGATGGATGGCCAGCATCCCCATGTTGGCGCCGGTGCCGCTGGCCATGGCCGCCACGCACAGGAGCGTGAACGCCACCGGACCGGCCGTGAAGGTGGAGGCCACGGCGAGCAGCGCAGCGCCTGCACTGCAGGCGATGGCGATGGCCACCGGTCGGTGGTAGCCGTGCCGATCCGCCAGGCGACCGGCCTGCATGGCCAGGACCATGGGCGCCGCGGCGAACAGCGCAAGCAGCAGCCCGACCGAGCCGGCGCTGAACCCATCGCGCAGCGCCTGCAGGGCCACGGCCATCCGCAACCCAGACATCACCGCATGCAAGCCAACCTGTCCGACGCAGAAGGCCCACAGCAACCGTCGGGTCACCACCAGCGCGGATGGCGCCGCATCGGCCGTTGCATCTGTCGTTGCATCGGCCGTCGCATCTGTCGTCGCATCGACCGTCGCATCAGCCGCCGCACCAGCCGCCGCACCAGCCGCCGCACCAGCCGCCGCACCAGCCGCTGCGGCTGCGGCTGGAGGGCCGGCCGGCTCAGCCATGCCAGCCCATCAGGGACACGGCCCCGACCGGGGCTTGTGCAGCGCATCCGACGCGATCGAGAACTTCGTGCATCCAGGCTCAGCGCAGCGCCAGCACCAGCGGGTTGACCGGTGTGGGCGGCGTGCCCCCCGTCAGCGCGGCAATCAGATTGTCGGCAGCCAGTTCGGCCATGCGCCGCCGCGTGGCCACGGTGGCACTGGCGATGTGCGGGGTCAGGACGACGTTGGGCACGGTCAGCAGGTCGGGATGGACCGCCGGCTCGCCCTCGAACACATCCAGGGCGGCAGCGGCGATGCGCCGGTCCCTCAGGGCAGCGGCCAGCGCAGCGTCGTCGACGATGCCACCGCGCGCCACGTTGGTCAAGGTGGCAGATCGTTTCATCTGGGCGAGTTCGGCCGCCCCGATGGCGTGATGACTCTGGGCCGAATACGGCAGCACCAGCACCAGATGGTCGGCCTCGCGCAGCAGCGTGGCCTTGTCGACGTGTTGCGCGCCCAACGGCTGCTCGACCTCGGCCGGCAGCCGCGAGCGGTTGTGATAGATCACCCGCATGCCGAAGCCGAGCGCGCCGCGCCGGGCGATGGCCTGCCCGATGCGGCCCATGCCCAGGATGCCCAGGGTCGCACCGTGCACGTCGCTGCCGGTGAACATGTCGTAGGCCCAGCGCGTCCACTCGCCGCGACGCAGGAAGTGCTCGCTCTCGGCCATGCGGCGCGCGGCGGCCAGCATCAACGCGAAGCCGAAATCGGCCGTCGTCTCGGTCAGCACATCGGGCGTGTTGGTGCATAGCACCCCGCGCGCGGTGCAGGCCTCGACGTCGAAGTTGTTGTAGCCCACGGCCATGTTGGCCACCACGCGCAATTGCGGGTTGGCGTCGAGGACGGGCGCATCGATGCGCTCGCTGCCGGTGGTCAGGGCGCCGAGCTTGCCATGCAGGCGCTGCGCGAGTTCCTCCTTCGAGAAGATCGTGTCGGAAGGGTTGTCCTCGACATCGAAGTGCGCGCGCAGGCGCTGCACCGTCTCGGGAAAGACGGCGCGCGCCACCAGGATGCAGGGGCGTTGCGTCGACATGCTCAGGCCTCCAGGAAGCGCGAAAAGCCCTCGACCGGCTCGCGCTCGGTCACCAGCGTGTTCTCCACCGCCTGCGGATCGGCCCAGCCCAGCGACATGCCGCACACCACCATCTCGTGCGCAGGCAGTTGCAGTTCCTCGGCGATCAGCCGGTGGTACTGCGTGAAGGCCGCCTGCGGGCAGGTGTCGAGCCCGCGGGCGCGGGCGGCCACCATCAGGTTCTGCAGGAACATGCCGTAGTCCAGCCAGCTGCCCGTCTGCAGCACGCGGTCGATCGTGAAGATCAGGCCCACCGGCGCGTCGAAGAAGGCGTAGTTGCGTCCGTGCTGCTCGTGCATGCGCTGCCTGTCGGCCTTGCCGATGCCCAGCAAGCCATACAGGTCCCAGCCGACCTTGCGCCGACGGTCGACATAGGGGCTGCGCCACTCGGTGGGGTAGTAGGCGTACTCCTCGGTATGGCTGGCACGCGCCTGGGGATCGTCATGGGCGGCACGGATGCGTGCCGACAGGCGCTGCAGTGCCGGCCCCGTCAGCACCGTGACCTTCCAGGGCTGGGTGTTGGTGCCGGACGGCGCGCGCGAGGCCACCCGCAGGAGGTCCTCGACGGTCTCGCGCGGCACACCCGTAGGCAGGAAGGCACGGATCGACCGGCGCGAGGTGATCGCCTCGTCGACAGCCGCGATGGACTGTGGCGTCGGTGCGGCGCGTGTGGTGGGGCTCGAGTTGGGCATGTGGGGGCCTCTGCTGCAGTTCATTCAGGGCGTCGGCGCCTGCGCGGCCGATTGTGTGCGCCAGCGACGGCAGGCCTGCCAGGCCTGCGACAGCGTGTGTGCCTGGATCTCGACGGTGACCGCGATGTCGTGCCCGTACCCGCCGGCCATCGACAGCGCCACCGGGATGCGACGCGCGTGGAGCCAGTCGAACACGCGGCGATCCCGCTCGGCCAACCCTGCGGCCGTGAGCTTCAGGCGTCCCAGGCGGTCGCCCTCGTGCGGATCGGCGCCCGCCAGGTAGAAGGCCAGGCCCGCCGGCGCGTGCGCCTGACGCTCATCCAGGGTGCGCAGGGCGCGGTCGAGCGCGGCCAGGTAGTCCTCGTCGCCACAGCCGTCGGGCAGTTCGACGTCGAGGTCACTCGCCTCCTTGCGGAAGGGGAAGTTGCGCGCGCCGTGGAGCGACAGCGTGAACACCGTCGGGTCGTTGCGGAAGATGGCGGCGGTGCCGTTGCCCTGGTGCACGTCCAGATCGATGACGGCCACCCGCAGCAGGCGGCGATGCCGACGGTGCCACTCGGCCTGCATGAGGCGCGCGGCCACCGCCACGTCGTTGAAGACACAGTAGCCCGAACCCTTGCCGGCGAAGGCGTGATGGGTCCCGCCAGCCAGATTGGCACACACGCCCTCGTCGTCCATCAGCGCCGCGCGCGCGGCCGCGATCGTCGCCCCGACGGAGCGCCGGGACCGCTCCACCATCTGAGGCGACCATGGGAAGCCGATCTCGCGCTGCGCCGCGGCGTCGAGCGTGCCCTGGACGACTGCGTCGATCCACTGCGGCTCATGCGCCAGCGCAAGCTCCCCATCGCTGGCCGCAGGAGCCTCCCGCAGCACGATCCCGGGCAGCGTCGTCACCACCCGGTCACGCAGCAGGCGGTACTTGCTCATCGGGAAACGGTGCGTGGCGGGCAACGGCAGGACGAATCGGTCGGAGTGGAAAGCCTGCATCGCGGGCCGATTCTAGGAAGGACGGCCGCTGCGTCGTCCACCCCGTCATCCCTCCCCGTCAGCCAGGCCTGCGACGCGTGGGCGCACGGTGCACTTCGGGTACGCCAGAGGCAAAAAACCGAGCGGCCGAAAAAAATGTTGCAGCGCAACAAAAAGTGCTTGCAATCCCCAGGGAAACCCCTATACTTCGATCCATGCTGCACTGCAACATAAACAAGGCGGTGCATAGGATCTCAACAACCGCAACAGGAGTCTCCCATGTCCTACCTCACCGCTGAACAAGTCGTGGCCGCTCAGAAGGCCCAGATCGAAACCCTTTTCGGCCTGACCCACAAGGCCTTCGAAGGGATGGAGAAGCTCGTCGAGCTCAACATGCAGGTCGCCAAGAGCGCCATGGTCGAAGCGGCCGATCAGGCCCGCGCCGCGATGTCGGTCAAGGACGCGCAGGAACTGATGGCCCTGCAGCAAGCGATGCTGCAGCCGCTGGCCGAGAAGGCCACCACCTACGGCCGTCACGTCTACGAGATCGCCTCGGAGACCAACGCCGAGGTCGTGAAGGTCGCCGAGAGCCAGATGGCCGACATGCAGAAGAAGATGATGGCCGTGGTCGACACCGCTGCCAAGAACGCGCCGGCCGGCACCGAGAACGCCGTGACGATCGTGAAGTCTGCAGTTGCCGCCGCGAACAACGCCTTCGAGAGCGTGCAGAAGGCCGCCAAGCAGGCTGCCGACGTGGCGCAGGCCAACCTCCAGGCCATGACCACCACCGCGGTCAAGGCCACGCAAAGCCAGTCGCCGCGCGCCAAGCGCGCCGCCTGAGCGGTCAAGCGCACACCCTGCGCGCCGACGGCTCGCATCGCGGCCTGACCTCAGGCCGCCCGCGGGCCGGGCAACCCTCCGCCGGATCGTCGGCTTCCCACGGCAGTCACTGATCCGGCGGAACTTTTCCCGGGTGCGCAAGCTCTGACGATGGCCACGGCGCGACTGCGCCGCCGGTCTCCCGAACCGGTTCGCGATCTGCTCGCGAGCCGGCGCGTTTCCCCGGGGAACGCCGCCCGGCTGCTGCCGGACGCACGGGAGCGCTCTCTGGAAGGTGGTCTTGTACGGCCGTCCCGGACTCCGGTCCGCGCGGCCGCTCTGCCCGGCTCCGGCCGGGCTTTTTTTTGCCCCTGCCCGCCCGTCCACGCGTTCGCCCGTCCGGATGCGCCGGAGCGGATCAACGCGTGAGTTCGACGATTCGCAGACGCAACGCCGGCAGGGCGGCCAGCGCCGCCTCGCGCCCGGCCTCGATCGCACGGCGCCGCGCCGCGAAATCGGTGCTCGACACGCCCGCCAACTGCGGCCTGAGCACGACATCGGCCTGCGCCAGTTCGAAGTGGTTGATGCGCTTGCCCATGATCGCGAAGGTCTGCAGCAGCAGGCGCATCGTGTCGTGGGTCGGCGCACCATCGGGCGGCGTCGACACGTCCACCGCGATCACGAGTTCGGCGCCCATGTCGCGCGCGAAGCGCACCGGCACCGGCGCAACGAGACCGCCGTCGACATATTCGCGTGCACCGATGCGCACCGGCAGGAAGACCGCCGGCACCGCGCTGGAGGCCCGCACCGCCTGCCCTGCATCCCCTCGGCGGAAGAGCACCGGCAGACCGCTGTCGAGGTCGGTGGCGACGATCCCCAGCGGCAGGCGCATCTGCTCGATGCCCAGGCCCGCGGTTTGCTCGCGCACATACCGCGCCAAGGCCTCGCCCCGGATCACGCCACGGGTCGGGAACACCCAGTCGGTGAGGACCGATTCATCCATCGCCATCGCCTGCGCGGCAAGGTCCTTGCCGTTGCGACCTGCGGCGTACAGCGCGGCCACGAGGCTGCCGGCGGAGGTGCCCGTCACCAGATCGGGCTTGATGCCGGCCTCCTCCAGCACCTGGATCACACCGATGTGCGCGAAACCCCGCGCCGCACCGCCCCCCAGGGCCAGCCCGATGCGCGGGGCCTGGGGCGCGCGAGCCTCGGCCGCAGGCACCGCCACCTCGTCGGGCAAGGCCGGCGGCGCCTGACATCCGGCCATCAACGCGGCCGCCAACAGCCCGATCACACCGGCGCACCATCCCCGCGCGCACGCCCAACCCTTCCGCCACCCGCGCATTCGACACCCGTCCTTGCTCAACCTGGTCACCACGGCCCGTCGCGATGCGGCTTGGACTGCAGGGCACAGGCCCCCTCTTCGGCGCCCCGCGAGAGCCATGTCGGCGACATCCACGCCGGTTCAGCACCCCGACGGCGGCGCATTCTCTCCGACCGCTGCGGGCCCGGCTGCCGCTTTCCGCCGAGACCGTCCTCTGGTCGGCACGGGGGCCTTCTTGCGCATCAGCCGCGCGTCCCCAGCGGCAGGCCTGCACGACGAGCCGCCTAGAATCCGCGCGAGATCGCGTGCGCTCCAGGTTGACGCACGCGCCCGTCCACCCACTCGTACGCCCTGGCCGTCATGACCCACGTCGTCACCGAATCGTGCATCCGCTGCAAGTACACCGACTGCGTGGATGTCTGCCCTGTCGACTGCTTCCGGGAAGGCCCCAACTTCCTGGTCATCGACCCGGACGAGTGCATCGACTGCGCAGTGTGCATTCCCGAGTGTCCGGTCAACGCCATCCTCCCGGAGGAAGACGTCCCGGGCGACCAGCAGGCCTTCATCAAGCTCAACGCGGACCTCTCGCGCAAGTGGCCCAGCATCACGCGCAGCAAGGCGCCGCTGCCGGATGCGGATGCCTGGAAGGACCGCGCCGACAAGCTGGATCAACTGGTCCGATGATCGGCGGGTGACGGACCTCCCCTCCCGGCGCGAGCCGGTCATCGAGACCGACGCCCTGATCGTCGGCGCCGGCCCGGTGGGCCTGTTCCAGGCCTTCGAGTTGGGTCTGCTCGAGATCGGATGCCACATCGTCGACGCGCTGGAGGCCCCCGGGGGCCAGTGCGCCGAGTTGTACGGCGACAAGCCGATCTACGACATCCCGGCCGTGCTCGAGTGCACGGGGCGGGGCCTGGTCGAGCGCCTGCTGCGTCAGGTGGCGCCCTTCTCCCCCGGCATGCACCTCGGCCAGGAGGTTGCTGCCGTGCAGCGGCAGCCGGACGGCCGGTTTCTGGTGGAGACGGGTGCGGGCCGCCGCTTCCTCGCGCGCACCGTGTTCATCGCGGCTGGCGTCGGCGCTTTCCGTCCGCGCGAACTCAAGGTCGACGGCGCGCAGCGACATGTCGGCAGCCAGATCTTCCATCGCCCGTCGGATCTGGCGTCGGTCGCAGGAAAGCACGTGGTCATCGTCGGCGATGGCGACGATGCACTCGGCTGGGCGACCACGCTGGCCGATGCGACGGCCGATGCGACGACCGTTGCGACGACCGTTGCGACGACCGTTGCGACGACCGTTGCATCGACCGCTGCGGTGACCGACGCGACCACCGACAGGACGCCAGACGCGCCAACCCACACCCGCGGCGCCCGGACCGAGGCGCCGGCCAGCGTGACCCTGGTCCACCGCCGTGACCAGTTCGTCGCCGCGCCCGAGCGGGTGGCGAAGATGCGGGCGGCCTGTGCCGCCGGGCGGATGCGGTTCATCGCAGGCCAGATCGCCGGGCTCGTCGAAGCCGATGCTCGCCTGACCGGGCTGGAGGTGATCGGCCCGGACGGCCGGCTCCAGCGCATCGCCGTCGACCGGTTGCACGCCTTCCTCGGCCTGAGCCCCAAGCTCGGGCCGATCGCCGACTGGGGCCTTGCGCTGGAGCGCAAGCAACTGGTCGTCGACACGGAGAAGTTCCAGACCTCCGAGCCAGGGATCTTCGCCGTGGGTGACATCAACACCTATCCCGGCAAGCGCAAGCTCATCGTCTGCGGCTTCCACGAGGCCACGCTGGCTGCCTTCGGCGCCTGCGCGCACCTGTTCCCGGATCGGCCCGTTCACCTGCAGTACACGACGACCAGCCCGCGACTTCACGCCCTGCTGGGCGTCGGGTGAGGCCACCACCGCGGCAGCAAGCCTGCCGTATGATCGCGCACCCATCAACCCCAGTCGCCAGGGGAGCCCTTCTCGGGCTGAGAGTGCGGGCGTCCTGCCTGCAGACCCTGGAACCTGATCCGGATCATGCCGGCGGAGGAAGTGCGACATGTACGTGGCCAGCCTGGCCGCGCTTTGCGCGGTGCTCATTGCCTTCACCTGGATCGGCCTGCGCGCGCGCACGGTCGACGGTGACCTCGACGACTACCTGACGGCCCGCAATTCGCAGGGTGCGTCCGCCCTGGGCCTGTCCTTTCTGGCCTCCGGGCTGGGGGCGTGGATCCTGTTCGCGCCGCCCGAGGTGGGCGCCTTCGTCGGACCGGTGGCAGTCGCGGGCTATGCGGTCGGTGCCGCCCTGCCCTTCCTCGTCTTCGCCTGGTGCGGCGGCGCCATCCGGCGGCGTCTGCCTCAAGGCCGCAGCATCGGCGAGTTCGCGCACGCCCGCTTCGGCTCCGGCGTGCGCCGCTGGGTGTCGCTGATCTCGGTGCTGTACATGCTGTGCTTCCTGACAGCCGAACTCACCGCCATCGGCGCCATCGCCGGGATGCTCGCCGGCCTGCCGCCCGCCTGGCCCGTGATCGGCGTGGCCGTGGCCACCCTCGTGTACACCACCTGGGGCGGCCTGCGCGCCAGCATCGTCACCGACCGCTGGCAGGCGGGTCTGCTGATCGCCCTGCTGGTGCTGATCGGCGGCGTGGTGCTCGGCCGTCTGCCGCAGACGTCGCAGCCCCTGGCATGGCCAACGGCTCCTGCGGGCACCGCGTGGTCGGTGGCGCTGACGCTGGTGATCGCGGTGACGGCCGCCAACCTCTTCCACCAGGGCTACTGGCAACGCGTCTGGGCCGCGCGCGACATGCGTTCCCTCAACGCCGGGGCTGTGCTGGGCGCGCTGACCACTGTCGCGGCCGTCGGTCTCGTCGGCGTCTTCGGCATGCTGGCCGTGGCCACGGGAGCCGACCTGGGCAAGCCTCCCGCGCCGTTCTTCGCCCTGCTGCGCGATGCCGCGCCCTGGGTCACGGTGGTCACGCTGGTGCTGGCGGTGGCCCTGGTCGCATCGTCGGTCGACACACTGCAGAACGGGATCGCTTCGCTGCTCGCGGGCGAGGGGGTGACGCGCTCGCTGCCGGGCGCACGCTGGGTCACGGTGCTGCTGATGCTGCCGGCGATAGCCGTGGCTTTGCAGGGCCTGTCGGTGCTGCGCCTGTTCCTCGTGGCCGACCTGCTGTGCGCCACCGCTGTGGTCCCGGTGTTGCTCGGGCTGTGGGGTCGCGCCAGTGCCGGTGCGGCGATCGCCGGTGCCGTCGCCGGCCTGATCGGTGCGGTGCTGCCCGGCTGGGTATCCACCGGCAGCCTGGCGGCCGGGGCGCTGGCCGCCACCTTCCCCGGCAGCATCCCGACGCTGGCGCCCTTCGTCGGCGCGCTGCTGGCTTCCACGCTCGTCAGCGTCGGGGTGTCACTCGTCTGGCCGCGGCGCGACGCTGCCGTGTCACCGCATCGGGCAGCGTGAGCGTCCGACGGCTTGCGATCGGACAGGCGCGCCACGCAGGGCGCCGGACGCCAGGGTCCGGCCGATTGAACGTCGGGTGCCGGCAGCCGAACGACGCGAGGTCACGCCCCGGCGTCGATCACGTGCATGGGCCTCGGCGCGTGACCATGGTTCAGGGGACCGTGCCCCTGCCCCGTGCGCACGTCGGCGCCTGCCGCGATCGCCTGGACGATGAACTCGCGCCCTCGCCGCACCGCGCTCGCAAGATCGAGACCGAGCGCCAGGTGGGCTGCGATGGCCGACGACAAGGTGCAACCGGTCCCGTGACCATTGCGGGTGGCGATGCGCTCGCTGGCCAGCCGGGTGACCGTGCCGTCGCGCTCCAGCAGCAGATCCTCCACCACGTCGCCCTGCAGGTGCCCGCCCTTGAGCAGCACGGCCGGTGCGCCCAGCGCCTGGAGCGCCTGGGCCGCGGGGAGCAGATCCTCACGTCGGCTCAGCGTGTGCCCCAGGAGCAGCGCCGCCTCGTCCAGGTTCGGGGTGATCAGCAGGGCCCGTGGGAACAGGTCGCGCACCAGCACGGCCACCGTCTCTTCGGCGATGAGTCGGTCGCCGCTGGTGGCCACCATCACCGGGTCCACGATCACGCGCTCCAGACCATGCCGCTGGAGGGCCGAAGCCACCACCTGCACGACCTCGGGCACGTGCAGCATGCCGATCTTGACCGCATCGGCGCCGATGTCGTCCAGCACGGCGTCGATCTGCTGCCGCAGAAAAGCCGGCGGCACGGCGTGGATGGCCTGCACCCCCACGGTGTTCTGCGCCGTCAGCGCCGTGATCGCGCTCATGCCGTAGCACCCCAGGGCGGCAAAGGTCTTCAGGTCGGCCTGGATGCCGGCGCCGCCCCCGCTGTCGGACCCGGCGATCGTCAGCACCCTCGCGTAGCGGCGCGTCACGGGAGAAGATTTCGGGTCGATGCTCATCGATCGGATTATCGGCAGCCTGCGGTGGCCTTCGACACGCCGGCATGCACGGGATCAACCCGATGAGCCAGGTGCGGCCCGACAGCATCGTCCTGGGCGCCGGCCTGATGGGCCGGCTGCTGGCGCTGGCGCTGGCTCGCCGCGGCCAGCGCGTGGAGGTCCACGACGCGGGCGTGCCGTCGGCCGAGGGTTCGGCTGCGCGAGCCGCCGCGGCGATGCTGGCGCCGCTGGCCGAGTCCGCCATCACCGAGCAGTCCGTGGTGCGCCAGGGCATCCACGCCCTGGCGCGCTGGCCCGCGTTGCTGCAACAGTTGCCGGTGCCCGTGTTCTTCCAGCAGCAGGGCACGGTCATCGTCTGGCACCGGCAGGACGCGGCCGAGGCGCGTCGCTTCGCTGGCCTGATCGGCCGCACCGCGGCGGCGCTGCCCGAGCTGCCCGCCCCGCGCGAGATCGACGGCGCCGCCCTGGGTGCGATCGAACCTGCCCTGCAGGACCGCTTCGCGCGCGCGCTGCACCTGCCCGGCGAGGGGCAGCTCGACAACCGCGGACTGCTCGAGGCGCTGCGCCTGGCGCTCGAGGCCCAGCCGAAGGTGACGTTGCACTGGGGCAGCGCGCGCGCGCCGGAAGACTTCCCGCCGCAGACCGGCGGCGACGCGTCCGACGGGCCCTGGCTGTTCGACTGCCGCGGCCTGGGCGCGCGCGCGCAGTGGCGCACCCTGCGCGGTGTGCGCGGAGAGGTCATCCGCCTGCACGCGCCCGACGTGGGCCTGCTGCGGCCCACGCGCCTGATCCATCCGCGCTATCCGATCTACATCGCGCCCAAGCCCGAGGGGCTGTACGTCATCGGCGCCACCGAGATCGAGACCGAGGACCTCTCGCCCGCCAGCGTGCGCTCGACGCTCGAGTTGCTGAGCGCGGCCTACACCGTGCATCCGGCCTTCGCCGAAGGCCGCATCGTCGAGATCTCGACGCAGGCGCGGCCGACGCTGCCCGACAACCTGCCCGCCGTCGAGGTGACCGGTCCCCGACGGCTGCGTCTGAACGGGCTGTACCGCCACGGCTACCTGATCGCGCCGGCGGTGCTGGATGCGGTGCTGGAATGGGTGGACAACGGACGCACGGCGCTGGCCCAGTCCCTGGGTCTGCGCTTCGAGGACGCTCAGGCCCCCGATGCCGGCCGCACCGCCGCGCCTTCGTCCACCGCGTGATCGTGCGACCGTGCGACCGTGCAACCGCTTGACCGCGTGAACGTCCGAACACCCCGCGGCGCATGCGCATCGAACAGAATCCGCCCCCGAGATGCCAGCCCCTACACGCCCCCCGCTGCAGGTCACGATCAACCAACAGGCCCATCAGTTACCCGACGGCGCGACGCTGTCCGATGCCATCGCGCGCGTCGGGATCCAGCCGCCCTTCGCGGCCGCGGTCAACCTGCAGTTCGTGCCGCGCGCACGACATGACGCGCACCTGCTGCGCGATGGCGACCGGATCGAACTGATCGCCCCCATCACCGGAGGATGAAGCGATGCACGCGCCCGAGCCCCGACCTCACACCCCTGACGCTCCACCCGACCCCCTCCGAGACGCCACTCCGGTCGCGCCGGACGCGCCCGGCGGGACGGACGGGCCCGTGGGCGTCGACCGCAACGCCGCCGCGGCCGGCGCGCGCGGCCCCGATGCCGGTGATGACGACGCGCTGGTGCTCTATGGCCAGCGCTTCGCCAGCCGGCTGCTGCTGGGGACCTCGCGCTACCCGTCCCCCTCCGTGCTGCAGGCGGCCGTGCACCGCGCACGCCCCGCCATGCTGACCGCCTCGCTCAGGCGTCAGACCGGTGCCGCGGCCGCCGAGGCCTCACAGGGCTTCTGGCAATTGCTGCAGCAGTCGAAGGTGCCCGTGCTGCCCAACACGGCCGGCTGCCACAGCCTGCAGGAAGTGCTGACCACGGCCGAGATGGCGCGCGAGGTCTTCTGCACCGACTGGATCAAGCTCGAACTCATCGGCGACGACTACACGCTGCAGCCCGACACGCTCAAGCTACCCGACGCCGCCGACCGCCTGTTGCGCGCCGGCTTCAAGGTGCTGCCCTACTGCACGGAGGACCTGGTGCTGTGCCAGCGGCTGGTGGACGTCGGCTGCCAGGCGGTGATGCCCTGGGCGGCGCCGATCGGCACCGGCCAGGGGCCCGTCAACCCCTATGCCATGCGCACGCTGCGCGAGCGCTTGGACGTGCCGATGATCGTCGACGCCGGCCTGGGCCTGCCCTCGCACGCCTGTCAGGTGCTGGAGTGGGGCTACGACGCCGTGCTGCTGAACACCGCCGTCGCGCTGGCGCAGGACCCGGTGGCGATGGCCGGCGCCTTCGCCGACGCGGTGGCCGCCGGCCGCGCCGCCCACCGCGCGGGCGCCATGCAGGCCCAGACCACGGCACAGGCCAGCACGCCGGTGCTGGGCACGCCTTTCTGGCACCAGTCGTGAGACCCGGCGAGGCGCCGTCGCCGCCCGCGCGCCTCGCCGCGCACGGATGCCCGCCGCCTTCGCGCAAGCGCAGGCCCGTCCTGCCCGTCGCCTCCTTCGACCAGCCTCACCTCGACCTTGCAGTGGCTCACGTCCACGTCCACGTCCATGTCCATGTCCATGCCCACGCCATCGAATGCCGCCGAGCCCGCCGGGCTCGCGCTGGCCATCCGCGACGCTCATCTGCCACTGCAGATCGGCCGACAGCGCCCACTCGAAGACTGTCACGCGCCCGATGACGAGGGTCTGGGCTGGGTTGCCCGCGCCGCGATCGCAGCGGCCCGCAGCCTGGGCTTCATAGAGCGCGACGCGGCCGTGGTCGCGCGCGCCTGGCAGGCGCGCGCCGACCGCACGGGCCAGGTCGACCCGACGGTCTGGCCTGACGAGCCTGCCGACTTCGGCCTGGCGCCGTGGCCGCGTGCCGCCGCCTTCGCGCCCTGCCCCCGCGCCCTGGGCCTGTACGCCGTGCTGCCGAACGCGAGCCACATCGCCCCCCTGGCGCAGGCCGGCGTGCCCACCTTGCAACTGCGCTTCAAGTCCCCCGATGCGGCGCAGGTGCGCGCGCAGGTCCGCCAGGCCGTGGCCGCGGTGCGTGGCACCGACGCGCGGCTGTTCATCAACGATCACTGGCAGGAGGCCATCGAGGCCGGCGCCTACGGCGTGCACCTCGGCCAGGAAGACCTCGACACGGCCGACCTCGCCGCCATCGGCGCCGCCGGGCTGCGGCTGGGGCTGAGCACCCACGGCTACGCCGAGATGCTGCGCGCCGACGCCCTCAGCCCGAGCTACATCGCCATGGGCGCCGTCTATGCCACGACGCTGAAGGACATGCCGACCGCCCCCCAGGGGCCGACGCGCCTGGCCGTCTACGCCAGGTTGCTGCGCAACCACTCGCTGGTGGCCATCGGCGGCATCGACGAGGCGCGTCTTGCGCAGGTGCTGCCGTCAGGCGTCGGATCGGTGGCCGTCGTGCGCGCCATCGTCGGCGCACCCGACCCGGCCGCTGCGGCACGCCACCTGATGCAGTGCATGGCGGCGCTGCGCTGACAATCGCCACGATCCGGCCCAAGGCCCACCCCACCAGGAGACCACCGATGCTGAAATTCCACTACAACCTCGCCCCGAACCCGATGAAGGTGGCGCTGCTGCTCGAAGAGTTGGAGCTGCCCTACGAGGCGCTGCCCGTGGACACGCGCAAGGGCGAGCAGCACACCGATGCCTTCAAGGCCGTCAACCCCAACGCCAAGGTGCCCGCCATCGAGGACGACGGCGTGGTGATGTTCGACAGCAACGCCATCCTGCTGTGGCTGGCCGACAAGCACCGCCGCTTCGTCAACACCGATCCCGCCAGCGCCGAGCGCGCCCAGACGCTGACCTGGCTGATGTTCATCGCCAGCGGCATCGGGCCCTACAGCGGGCAGGCCGTGCACTTCCGCACCGCCGCACCCGAGCCCAAGGCCTACGCGCTCAACCGCTACGACTTCGAGGCACACCGCCACTGGAAGATCCTGGACGACCGCCTGGCGGGCCAGCGCTGGATGGTCGGCGACACCTACGGCATCGTCGACATGGCCTTCTGGGGCTGGGCCCGCATGGTGCCCTTCGTGCTGGGCCTGGACGCCGCGGCCGCCTGGACGCAGTACCCGCACCTCAAGCGCCTGCTCGACGAGATCAACGCCCGCCCCGCCGCCGCCCGCGTGGAGGCGCTGCGCCAGCGGCACAGCTTCAAGACCGAGATGGACGACCAGGCTCGACGCGCCATGTTCCCGCAGAACGAGCGCCTGTCCAAGGCCTGATTCGCGCACGGCACCGTGGCCCCGCGTCGATATCGCTCCAATCGCCGAAGCAGCACCAAAAGCCCCCTATAATGCGCGGCTCTGTTCCTCGATAGCTCAGTCGGTAGAGCGCCGGACTGTTAATCCGTAGGTCCCTGGTTCGAGCCCAGGTCGGGGAGCCAAG
>Ga0169931_10004260_pt1 | contig 22350 bp, 23 predicted proteins | sample Kivu_15m_20L_FD_129675 | JGI IMG/M metagenome (GOLD analysis project Ga0169931, IMG submission 129675) | Freshwater microbial communities from Lake Kivu, Western Province, Rwanda to study Microbial Dark Matter (Phase II) - Kivu_15m_20L... | ecosystem: Environmental > Aquatic > Freshwater > Lake...
ATTTTGGATTAGCTCGTCTATCCTTTTCTGATTTTTACTCACTCCCTTAACCAGAAATGTTGCGTATTCCTTTTCGGAGTCAGAGATGGGTTTGTCATACCAATCAAATTTGAGAGCTCTTTCGGGGGTTTGGGAAACCAAATCCATTTGGTAGAGGCACATGAGAGCCAAAGTTCGACCTCTGTGCCTCGAACTCATGTAAGAGCTTGGAAGAGACTGGCCATTTCAATAGCAGTGACACAGGCCTCAAAACCCTTGTTTCCTGCCTTGGTTCCAGCCCTTTCAATTGCTTGCTCTATGGTATCGGTTGTCAATACTCCGAATATAACTGGTATTTGGTGCTGGATTCCAAGTCCTCCTACCTTTGCCGCCTCACCTGCCACAAAATCATAGTGACCAGTAGCACCTCGAATCACTGCACCCAAACAGGTGATGGCATGGTATTTGTGTGAGGTAAGAATTTTGGAAACAGTAACAGGCATTTCATAGGCGCCGGGCACATAGACTATCGTGATATCTTCTTCTAATACGCCGTGTTGCCTGAGAGCATTGAGAGCCCCTTTTAGCAAACTTTCAGTTATCAGCTCATTGAATTTGCTTACTAAAATGCAGTGCTTCTGACCTTTCCCGTCTCTATTTCCCTCTATGGTTCTCATCCCTTTGCCATCCTAATGACTAAGGTGATTTTTCCCTGTGGATTTTCAATCACCTCAAAGCCTTCTTTTTCAAGGGCCTTCTTGGCTCGGAATAAGGCCAAACTCACAATTTTTCTCTGGGGAAAGACTTGGGTAGACGGGAATTCCATGCTTCTATTTTCGGATGCGAATGGTTCCAATCTTAAATGAGAAGAGACTTTACAAGAAGGATAGGACTTATGTCCTATACCCTATGAAAAAGGCGCGAAAGCCCATTCGTTATTCCGAGTTTGACTTTGTGGTCAAGGAATCCCTTGTCAAGGGGATCGGTTTAGGTCTTTATACCAAGCACCATCTGTTCAAAGGGGATACCATAGGCTACTACACAGGAACCATCATTACCGATGAAGACGCAGAGTCCCCCAAGTATATTGATTCCAAATACCTTTTGTACGTCTGCAAGGACTGGTGGATTTGCGGGGAGGGCAAAAAGGCGAATTACACCCGCTACATCAACCATAGCTCCAAGCCCAATGCACGCTTAATTGTGTCAGCACGTTGGAAAACCGCTAGATTTGTAGCTATAAAATCGATTCCAGCAGGGACTGAGATATTTTTTGATTACGGAAGGGATTATTGGGACAACGTAGACTTTGCCCCAAGCATCTAATGGATATTAGAGCAGAGTTTCGCTTGGGGGAGTTTCAATCAAGGAATCACCCACGGATTTTTGAGATTCCAATTGCTCGGCATATTTTAGCAACGGTTCCCCTAGTTCAAAGTGTTCTGGTCTCTCCTTTGGCATGACCACTAGAGCCATGATAAGGAGCGTGATACCTAGAACGGAAGAGACCAAAAAATTCTGGCAAGTCATAAGTTACTCCTACCACCAAAATGCCTCTCCCCCCTCTTTTTGGCAAGTCTGTTTGGGATTGGTCGAATCGTAAATTCCGCTACAAACTAGCCGCAAGCCTAGTACCCTGGTCTATGGCTCGCTTCGCATCGAGCTCAACACTCACATCTGCCCCACCTATCAAATGAGTCTCTATACCAGCTGATTTTAATTTGTCGAGAAGCTCGCGATTGGGCTCTTGTCCTGCACAGACAACTATTGTATCTGCTTCGATGAGAATCTCCTTGCCCTTGGCTTCAATCAAGATCCCTTTGTCGTTTATTTCTTTGTAGGTTACACCGCTGATCTGCTCTACCTTTCGATCTTCTAGAGTTTTTTTGTGAATCCAACCTGTGGTCTTGCCTAGGTTTGCCCCAAATTTACCAGGGGATCTTTTAAGCATGGTAACTTTTCTCTCGTTATGCCATTCCATTTTTTCCACCAACCCTCCTGGTTTTTGAAGTGTGGAATCAATCCCCCATTCTTTGAGATAATTTTCTCTATTGAATTCCTTCCCTGGATCGGTGAGTAGGACGCATACATCGTAACCGATTCCTCCAGCCCCCATCACCACAACTTTTTGTCCAACAGGCTTTTTATCACGTATGAGTTCCAGATAACTATACACATGCGGTTTACCAATACCCGGTAGACTCGGTATACGGGGCTTTACTCCTGTGGCCAATACAACTATTTCAAATCCCTCTTTTTGGAGGTCATTCGCCTCTACTTTTTTGCCAAGCTCAACTCTAACCCCATATTTTTTGAGTTGGGTACCAAAATACCGGATGGTCTCATTGAATTCTTCCTTGCCAGGAATAGCCTTTGCAATATTCATTTGGCCACCGATAAAATTCTGCGCATCAAACAGAGTAACGTTGTGCCCTACCTCCGCGGCAGTCGTTGCAAAGGCAAGCCCACCGGGCCCTGCTCCGACAACGGCTATCTTCTTCGGTTTTTTTGCTTTTTCGATGATGAGTTCTGTTTCACGACAAGCACGAGGATTCACCAAACAAGATGTCAACTTTCCTTCAAAGATATGATCTAAACAGGCTTGGTTGCAGGCAATGCAAGTATTGATTTCTTCGGACCTTCCCTCTTTTGCTTTGTTTACAAAATGTGGATCTGCTAGAAAAGGACGAGCCATAGAAACCATATCAGCATCCCCCCGAGCAAGAACTTCCTCTGCAATTTCTGGTGTATTGATTCTATTGCTTGTGATAAGAGGGGCTCCGAGTTGTCCTTTGAGATGGGCAGTGACCCAAGTAAATGCCGCTCTTGGAACCATCATGGCTATGGTCGGAATCCTTGCCTCATGCCATCCGATTCCCGTGTTGATCAAGGTCGCCCCGACTTTGACTATCTCCTTTCCCAAATGCAGAACTTCATCTAAGGTTCCGCCCTCATCCACTAAGTCAAGCATGGACAAACGGTAGATGATTATGAAATCATTGCCTGCTTTCTTTCTGACTGCCTTTACTACTTCCAAAGGAAAACGGATTCTATTTTCAAAGGAACCCCCCCAGTCGTCCTTTCTTTGGTTGGTTCTTTTGGCTATGAATTGGTTGATCAAATACCCTTCCGAACCCATGACTTCGACTCCGTCATAGCCCGCCTCACGCGCAAGACTCGCGCACCGAGCAAAATCTTCAATCGTTTGCCAGATACCTTCTTCAGTCAAAGGTTCCGGTTTGTACATATTGATTGGAGCTCTCAATGGGGAAGGAGCAACTAACTTATCATGATAGGCATACCTTCCAGTATGCAAAATCTGCATGGCGATCTTACCGCCTTCCTCATGAACTCGTTCGGTGATTGATTTGTGTTCTTTTGCTTCGCTTGGTGTCTCCAAAATGGAACCACCTTTGGCGACTCTTCCCGCTTCATTCGGAGCAATCCCACCAGTAACGATTAGGGCTACTCCTCCCTTGGCTCTCTCTCCGTAAAAAGCCGCCATGCGCTTGTGCCCATCGGGTTCTTCTTCTAAACCTGTGTGCATAGAGCCCATTAAGGTTCGATTGCGAAGCGTAGTGAAACCCAAGTCTAGGGGTGCAAGTAGATGGGGATACTTCATATTACCTCTTTGGCGTCAGAGTAGCCACTCTCCATGAGGGTCTCCGACTGTTGCCTGCTAAAATTTAAAAAACTACTCAATCCCAAAAGTTTTTTGGGTGCTATGACCTTGATAGAAGTGTTTTCCAACCCAGGTCTGATCTTACTCCAAAAAGCCACTAAGGGGTTCGAAATGGATTCCTTTTGGAATTCAATTCCCTCTTCGATGTTCTTAAAGGAACCAATCAGGTAAAGCTCATAAAGTCTTTCCAATGCTTCTAATCTATTTCTTGGTGGGCTAAGATGCGTCTCACCCCCCACTGGGGACAATAGAACAACCAATATTTCCGATGCTCCGTGCGTGATCGCAGGAAGAATGGGGGTATTCGCCATTACTCCCCCATCCCAATGCGGGGCACCATCGACCATTTGCCAAGGGAAGATCAAGGGGATGGCACTGGAAGCAAGAATGTGTTCGATACGAATTTTGGGGTTTTCAAAAAATTTTAATTCTGCCGTCATCACATTGACAGCTGTTATAATCACTTTTTTTTGTGATGCATTTAAATTTTGAAAATTCAACTTTTCCAAAAGTAGGTTTTGAAGTGGGGTTGTATCAGCCAGAGCATGAAATCGGCGACGTAGTAGCGCCCTAAGCGAATTTTTCCAAGTCAATTTCATCACCTGACTTTTGTCTAGTTCTCTCCACAAGTCACACAAATGATTCGAATCCATCCCGCTCCCGATGGCGCAGGCATTGATTGCTCCCACAGAAGTTCCCGTGATGATATCTGGATCCCAGCCTTTTTCGGATAAGGCCCGAAAGACTCCCGCTTGGTAAGCCCCTCTCGCACCTCCCCCTGACAGTACCAAAGCTTTCTTTTTCATTTAGGGGAAATCAGCGAAATCTCCTTGTCTTAGGAGACGAATCCTTTCCCTCAAGGGACTGTTTTCGATGGCATCCTTGACATAAGGAAATTCTGTTTCTGGAGTTGTATAAAAGGTACCATAGTGCATTGGAACCATAAACTTGGCTTTGGTATCTTGGAATGCCCGGACAGCACCCTTGGGATTCACGTGGACTGCATTCCCTAGTTCCCCACCTAATCCCCGATAAGGGCCCATAGGCAAAATAGCAACATCCATTTCTTTGGGAGCTAGAGAACGAAACAAATTTTCATCGTATCCCGTGTCTCCTGCAAAGTATATCTTTTTTCCTTTATTCTCTATCACATAACCCGTATAAGGGTCTCCATCCCATAGATTATCAATGAGCCATCTTCCTCCGAAGTGTTTTGCTGGATGAGATGTGATTCTGAGTTGGTTTTTTTCCCAAACGAATCCTTCTTTGACATAATGGATTTTTTTGAATCCATAGCTTTCATAATTCGGCGACCCCAGTGGCAAAAAGAGTTCTGTATCTTTGGACAAACGAGACAAGGTATCATTGTCCATGTGATCAAAATGAGCGTGAGAGATTAGAATGGCATCCAATTTGGGCAAATTGCCTAGATCAATTCCCGGTTCCACGTAACGCCAAAAAGTACCCCAAAGGTGATTTTTCCAGATTGGGTCTGTCAAAATCCATTTGTCCCCAATGCGAATCAAAGTGGTAGCATGTCCTACCCAATAGATTCTGATGGCAGATTCCCCTGGCATGAGCTTGGGATTGGGTTTTGGGTCCACCCTTTGGATTTCTCTGGTGATTCCGCAGGAAAATAGGGCAAAGAATGTAATGGCAAGACCAAATAGGATTCTAATTGTGGGAACCATGGCAAAAAAATTTCTCCTTGGAATCTTCCTTTTGACTCTGGGTTGCGGCAGTTTGTCGCGAAGCTGTGCTAAAACCTTTGGCCACGATGAAATTTGCATCGACGGTGTTCGCTACATCCAATTCACAAGCGGGGCTTCCGTCAAATACAACTCGGATGGAACCGTAGCCACCTGTCGGTGATGCTTGACATTCCATCTTTATTCAGGAAATTGTAATCCAAACCCGCCCAGGGAGGGCATTTCATGGTCAAAATCGCAATCAATGGATTTGGAAGAATTGGTAGACTAGTCCTTCGCTCGGGGATACAAGACCCCAACCTAGAATTCGTCGCCATCAACGACTTGGTTCCGCCAGACAATTTGGCATATTTGTTTAAGTATGACTCTACCCATGGTCGTTTTCCAGGGGAAGTCACACACAATGAACAAGGGATTCTCATCAATGGCAAGCTGGTCCGAACTTACGCAGAAAAAGACCCCGAAAAGCTCCCATGGAAAGATCTCGGGGTTGACTTTGTGATAGAGTCTACAGGTCACTTCACAGACAGACCGGGTGCCGAAAAACACCTCAAAGCTGGTGCCAAAAAAGTAGTCATTTCTGCTCCTGCCAAAGACAAAGACATACCTACATTTGTCATGGGAGTGAACGAAGGAAAATACAGCCCAAGCGGTGATCACGTTGTTTCCAATGCTTCTTGTACTACCAATTGCCTTGCCCCTATTGTGAAAGTTGTCTTGGACAATTTTGGAATCGTGGAAGGGCTCATGACGACAATTCATGCTATGACTGCCACACAACCAACAGTAGACGGACCTTCCAAAAAAGACTTCCGAGGAGGAAGAGGTGCCGCCCAAAATATCATCCCTGCCTCAACTGGTGCCGCCAAGGCAGTGGGGCTTTGCATTCCAGAAGTCCAAGGCAAGCTTACTGGAATGGCCTTTAGAGTTCCAACACCTGACGTATCTGTTGTTGACCTAACAGTTAGAACTGAAAAGGCAACGAACCTCAAAGAAATTCAGGCAAAAATGAAGGCAGCCTCGGAGGGACCAATGAAGGGAATTTTGGGATACACAGAGGAGGCTGTCGTTTCTAATGATTTCACTAGCTCCACCCTTTCTTCTATTTTTGATGCGGATGCATGCATTGAATTGAATGCAAATTTCTTCAAGCTTGTTTCTTGGTATGACAATGAAATGGGCTACTCCAATAGAGTTTTGGATTTGGTTCGCTACATGGCAAAAAAGGCCTAATGGATTTACCAAAGATAGAAGAACAGAACTTCCAGGGACAAAGAATCTTTGTTCGTGTGGATTTCAATGTGCCTGTGGAAGGGAACAAAGTATCCGACCGTACCCGCATTGAGAAAACTCTTCCTACACTGGACCTTTTGCTTTCCAAAGGTGCCTCACTGATTTTGGGAAGTCACTTGGGCCGCCCCAAGGGGGGTCCAGATAACAAATATTCTCTGAAGCCTGTTTTTGATGTCTTAAAAGAAATCTATGGAGATAAGGTGCATTTTTCCCCCACAGTTATCGGACCTGAAGCTGTGAAGTTAGCCAAGGCTCTGCCACAGGGAAATATTCTTTTAATAGAGAATCTTCGCTTTCATCCAGAAGAAGAAGCAAATGATTCAGGTTTTTGCAAAAAGCTAGCAGAACTTGCAGAAGTTTACGTCAATGATGCTTTTGGAACAGCCCATAGGGCACATGCTTCCACGGAAGGACTAGCTCATATACTTCCAGCTTATGCTGGTTTGCTAATGAGAAAAGAAATAGAAATGTTAGGATCTTTGCTTTCCAAACCCGCAAGGCCATTTGTCGCTATTGTGGGAGGCTCGAAGGTATCTTCAAAAATTGCGATTCTCAAGAATCTTATCGATAAGGTTGACCACCTTCTCATTGGAGGGGGTATGGCTTATACCTTTTTAAAATCGAGAGCCGTACCCATCGGCAAATCTTTGTTCGAAAAAGATTTTGAGTCCGAGGCATTCCAACTCATTGATAGAGCTGGGATCAAAGCCATTGACCTCCAGCTTCCTGTTGATCATGCCATTGCAGAAAAATTCGAAGAAGGTTCAAAATCGAAGAATGTAGACAAGATGGGCATACTCGAAGACTGGATAGCCATGGACATTGGTCCGAAGACTATTGAGCAGTATTCTAAAATTATCAAAGTAGCCAAAACTATCTTATGGAATGGTCCGATGGGTGTCTTTGAGCAAGAGAAGTTTGCCAAAGGAACTGTTGAGATAGCCAAAGCAGTAGCCAAATCGGGTGCTAGATCCGTTGTGGGAGGCGGCGATTCGATAGCGGCAGTGAACAAAGCAGGTGTGGCAGATAAAATCACCCACATATCGACCGGGGGTGGAGCATCTCTAGAATTCTTAGAGGGCAAAAATCTTCCTGGAGTTAGTTGTCTTTTATCCAAAGGAAAATAGAATGAGAAAGAAAATTATAGCTGGAAATTGGAAAATGAATTTGAACCTAAGTGCCGCTAAGGCGTTAGCTGAAGGAACAAAGGCTGGAATTCAAGGCAAGAGTCTGAACTGTGAGGTGCAAGTATTTCCCAGTAATGTGCATCTTCCATTGGTTGCTTCGATATTTGCTGGTACGGAAGTTTTGGTAGGTGCTCAAAATTCTTACCCCTCGCAACTCACTGCTATGACTGGGGAAATTTCTCCTGACCAATTAGAAGACTTTGGGATCAAGTTGATCCTAGTCGGGCACTCGGAGCGCAGGCAGTTTTTGGGAGAGACCAATTCCTCCTGCAATTCCAAATTGAAATTTTTTCTTTCGAAATCGATTCGAACGGTTTATTGCATTGGAGAAACTCTCGCCGAAAGAGAATCAGGCAAAACTTTTGAAGTACTTGCAAAACAAATCAATGAAGGTCTTGAAGGAATTGGTAGTGAACTTTACAAAGATTTGGTGATCGCTTATGAACCAGTTTGGGCGATTGGGACAGGAAAAGTAGCGACCCCAGAAGAGGCGGAAGAGGCCCACGCATTTGTTCGAAAGACTGTGTCCAATTTGAAGACAGGGGGAGAAAGTGTCGCCATTGCCCTTCGTATTTTGTACGGTGGTAGCGTCAAACCAGACAATATTGCGAGTCTACTTTCCAAACCTAATATCGATGGCGGTTTGGTAGGTGGAGCGAGTCAGGCAACAGACAGTTTTTTGAAGTTGATCTTTGCGGAGTTCAAGTAATGGGATTTTTGACAGGTACTATATTAACCCTATTTATTCTGACCTGCCTCTTTCTGGTGTTACTTGTAATGGTGCAAACTGGCAAAGGAAATAGCGGTGGTATTTTGGGAGGAGCTAGTGCTAGCCAAAGTCCATTTGGAGCTTCTACTGCTGATGTACTTACAAAAATGACAAGAGTTACAGCAGTATTGTTTGTTGTCTTTTCCTTAACCCTATCTTTTTTGTTCGCGAAAAAAGAAGAGGCGCTGATCCCAGAACTGCCAGCTTCGATACAAGAATCTCCTGAGAAGACAAACGAATGAACCTCTCTACAAAAATTTTAATAGCAAGTATCGGGATTCTGGTTTTCTCTTTGCATTCGCAAACCAATTCCCCTTCTCCTCTCGACCAAAGGGAAAAGGATTTGGACCGACAAATCCTTGGCCTATACCAAGAACTGACTCGCGCCAAAGAGCTTCTTTCTCAAGAAAAGGTTAAGTCTCTTCCAGGCAATACTTCTATAGCTTTTGTGGGAGTTTTTCCTAACAGAACTGGGGTGAAAATTACAAAGTTTAATATAGAACCAGATCCCAAAGACAAGTCTAAGATAAAAAGTTCAGAAGAAAAGAGCATCTTACTTGAGTTTAATGGTAGTGTTTTATCAAAAGTTGAAATTAGCATCATCAATGAAGATACCCAGCTAGAACAGAAGACTAGAACTTTAGTTAAAGATACTACACCCTTGGATTCCAACATGAACGACATGGAACTTTCCGTTGTAGGATTCGAAGGAAAAAACCAATTTACTGTAGCAGAATTGACTAATGATGATATCAAACCTGAGAGAAACAATTTTAAAAAGGATTTTTATATCAAACTTTTATTGGACTTTCATGCACAAGTATCAACCGTACTGGCAATGCAAAGAACAGACTCGACCGCAAAGCAAAGAAAACTCTTTAAGGAATTGCAAACTTCCTTAAAATACTAGTGAGACTTCCTCTTGTTCGACGATCGAATTAAAGAAAAGGCAAGAGAACTAGAAGCTATTTATGATGTTATTCAGGAACCGATTCTTCTCATAAATGAAAAATTTAAGATTCAAAGAGTAAACCAAGCTACTGTTCTATTTACCAAAAACTCAAAATTCTCTGATTTGCTAGGTAAAGAGTGTCATGAAATTTTGTATGGGAGAAAGGAAGTCTGTCCTTATTGCCCTATGGTGACCAAAAGAAACATTTCTTCTGATTCGTCAAAAGGACCTGCCTCGAGAGAAATTTTCTTTGTTCAGAATGGCAAGAAACAAGTACTGTATCTAGAATTTTATCCTTATCCCAAAGAAGGTAAAGTTTGGCTGGTCGAAAAGATTTCTGATATTACTGATGCCAAGGACAAAGAGGAAGAGACTTTGAGAATGCGCAATTTGGCAAGTTTAGGAATTCTAGTTTCGGGGATCGCACATGAATTGAATAATCCTTTAACGGGAATTAGTCTTACGATACAAAATTTAGAAACTAGCATCGGAAATGCTACGCCAGAGCTAGTAAAGAAAAAACTCCAAATGATGAAAAATGATGTATCGAGAGCAGCAATGATCGTTTCTGATATCATTTCCTTTGCAAAAAATGATAGAATCAAATTTACTTTGGGAGACTTGTCAGAGACCATTCAAAGGGCAAAAGATACAGTTTGCAGACTTTTTCCTCATCTGAGCAAAAGCATACAATGGGAAATCGATTTGGAAGATGATTTGCAATTCCATTTTCATCCTGGCAAAATTGAAAGATTATTCCTAAATCTATTCAGGAATTCTTTACAAGCTTTTGATTATAAATCTGGAGAAATCAAAGTACAAGTCCAAAAGCGAAAATCTTCGATTTTGATCCTGGTAGAAGACAATGCGGGAGGAATTCCCGACAACATAATTAAAAAGATTTTTGATCCTTTCTTTACACAAAACAAATCAAATTCCGGAACTGGGCTTGGACTTAGTATCTGTCATAGCATAATCAAAGAACACAACGGAAGCATCACAGTCCGTTCCGACGGAGGCAAGACGAAATTTAGTATGGTATTGCCTGAGTCAAAGTAAGAATGAATAAAATACTCATAGTCGAAGATATACTCTCTATTCGTGAAGCAATAGCAGACTTGCTTTCTAATAAGTATGAAACATGCAAAGCCGAAAATTATGAAGAAGCTATCCAACACCTCAATGCTTCTAAAATTGACCTTTGCATAACGGATATTCGCCTTCCCACCAAGTCTGGGATAGAAATTGTAAAATACATACAAGAGAATTTCCCAACTGTACAATATGCACTTATGACGGCTTACAATATAAATGAGTATGTAAAACTTGCTAAAGATTACAAAATTTGGAATATAATTCCCAAATACTCTTTTTTGGATATTCATTTGATTGAAGTTATGGTAGACAAAATAATGTCAGGCGATATTTTTGGAATAGAAAAATATTTTGGTAAAAATTTCCAAGTCAATGAAAAAAATTTGGACTCTGGATTTGAATTAGTTCCCACCAATGGCGTAGTGTATAAAAAAATTCGTTCCGACAAAGAAAGAGGTATCCTCTGTGGGAAAATTTCTAAATCCCTTATCAATATGGGTGCTCCCAAGTCCATTCAACAAGTTTTGGAAGAATTGACGAGCAATGCCATGATTAGAGCTCCTAGAACTCCTAGCGGAGAATATAAGTACCAAATGGAAATTCCTTCTCATGATATGATTGTTCCATTGGAAAACATAGTTCTTGCAGAAGAAGATTATTTTGAAATCGGTTATGGAAGTACGGAAAGCTCTCTCTTTGTTGTTATAAGAGATCACTTCGGATCGCTAAAGAAAGAACAGATACTTCATAGACTTGATAGACACATTAGTACAGATGAAGATACAGGATTTCCCAAGGGCTTAAGTGATTCGCACGGAAGAGGCCTTTACATTTGCAGAGAAATTTCAGACCAGTTGATTTTTAATATATCTCCCGGGAAGAAAACAGAAACGATATCTATTATCAACCGCGAAGGAAGATCCAGCTTTAAATCGTTGAGTATTTATGAATCTCTTTAGGATTAGAGATTGCAAAAGAACTAGCCTAATAAAAAAAGCGGTGTCCTATTTTGATCACTTAAAGTGGCAAGTGGAATTGGTAAATGTCTCTTTGCGTCTCCAAATAAAATGTATTGTCAGATTTGCCTGGATAGAGCCTAACAGGTCCATCTTGTAGTGGTTTTGTTCTTTGGACTATACCTTTTGTATCGCTGAACATTAGAGACTGATCCAGCTCAAAAACAAATCCTTGAGAATGAGCAAAGGTTGCTTGGTAAATGACTGAATCCGCTTTTTTGGGGATGGATTTTTCTAATTCTTTTCCTATAAGAACTTCACCTGGAGTGTTGAGTAAGATCTCCCCTGTATCTGCAATCGCCATAGATAGGTGGAATGGAAAAATTTTGGAAAGCTTAATTTCTTTAATCGATTTCCCATTTTCATCAATAACCTGTAAAAAATCTTCTGAGTGAAATTCTTTGTGGATTACCATTAAATCGCCATTAGGTGATATGGCAATAGACTTAGCGAATGATTCATTCTCTAGTTGTAAGGAAAAGATTAGATTCCCAGATTCGTCTAAGCGATATATTTCTCCGCCTAAAAAGAGCAGTCCCACTCCTTTATGATTCCTACAAAAAACAAAATCAGTTAAAAATCTCCCATCTACTTTTTGCAAACCAATAGGATTCCCATTATGATCCATAAGAAAAACAGTATTGTTGTCGCCTGATAAAAAGAGTAGAGGAGAAGAAAATAACCCTGCTCTTGGATATGAGTTCAGAAGCTTAGTCCAAAATACTTCTCCTTCCGAGGAATAATAAGAGACAGAATCTCCAATTTTACTGTATTCGATTGTTCCTTTACCTAATAATGGATAGTCGATAATAGTTCCTTCTTTTAGGGGTCGAAAAGTTTGATTTTCAAAATTAAAAAATCTTCCACTCGTTTTGTATCCATTTAAAGTAGCGAGTGGATTCTCGTTTGTCTTAGAGAGACGGGTTCCATACCCACCATTTTTGTTCCACACCCAAACTTCCGTTGGAGATAGAAAAAAATTTGGATCTGGCCAGAAGAAAATTGAAAGAACCAAGGAAACAATAAAAGGGATTGCGTATAACATCATACGATTCCTTCCAATCTCAAATGAAGGAGATAAAGACTAGAATTGGCGGCATTTTCTCGTATGGTATCTCTATTACCAGGAAATCGAAATTCTTTGCAAAAGGTTTCTTTGTTTTTGCTTGCCACAGCGATATAGACAAGACCAACAGGCTTTTCCTGAGAACCTCCATCTGGACCTGCGATACCAGTTATAGAAAGGGCATAGTTGGTTTGGAATTTCGAAAGTGTAGATTCTGCCATTTGGATCGCCACTTCTTTGGATACTGCTCCGAATTGATCTACAGAATTTACATCTAACAAGTCTTTTTTTAATTGATTGCTATAGGTCAAAACTCCTCCTTTGAAATAAGCACTTGATCCAGGCAAATCTGTCAAACGCTTACCCAAGAGACCACCAGTACAGCTCTCGGCAACTGCTACGGATTCTCTTGATGATGTCAATACCTCATGATTCTTTTGAAAAACATCTATTGTGCATCTTTCCTTATAATAATTTTGCAATTTGACAGTCGCCTCTTGCACTACTTCGGAACTTTCGGACTGAAAAATTGCCTTGATAAAACCCTTTTGTGCCGTGACTCCCCATTCCAAGTCTTTTAAATCCAATTCTTTTTCTATGAATTCGGATTGAAAAAGAGATTCCCCTATGTTCCAAACCCATCGGGTCATTTGGAAAAGATTTCCTTTTTCATAGGTTCGCTTCAAAAAAGGGAGAAGTCTCCTTTGGAACATTTCTTTCATTTCGCTCGGGACACCTGGCATACAAACCAAATAGGAACTGTCGCTGAGGTTCTCAACGAATCCCGGTGCGATGCCAACTGAATTGTCAAGGATAAAGGAATCTTCTGGAACTTTGGTTTGACGAAGTACTGAGGGTAAAATATCTTCGTAGGTCTTCCCTCTACTTTTGTAAATGGCCTCAAGTTTGATTCTAGCCTTCTCCACAACAATAGAATTTTTGTTTTGAAGTTTTTGAATGCATTCCAGTGTAAAATCATCGGCAGTTGGTCCCATTCCTCCGGTCATAATGACAAGAGTAGGTTGAAGAGAAGCTCTATTTTTGAGATTCTCTAATTCTTCTAAAATGACTCTTGGATCATCAGGCAATGCTAGAAAATTTCTAACTTTCCAGCCTAATCCGAATAATTCGCTAGCAATCCAAGCTGAATTGGTATCTACACTTCTGCCAGCTGTTATCTCAGACCCAGTTGCAATTATCGTAATGACGGGTTTCATCCTTTTTCCTTATGCATAAATTCGGGAGCGGAAATTCCTAAAAGAGAAAGTCCTTCTTTTAAACAAATTCCAGTTAATCGAGCTAATTCTAACAAACTATCTCTTTCTGTATCATGTTTCTCTTTGATTCGATTTTCTTTGTTTCCGTAAAATTTTGTAAAGTTTTTGGCTAGAGACTGTAAGTAATTGGTCAATCGATGTGGTTCCAAAGATCGACTAGAATCAAAAACTTCCTCTGGAAACCTACCGATCCAGTATAGTAGCCGAATCCGATCCTCTTCTTGCCGAAGGGAATCCAAGGAAAGATCTCTTCTTTTTTTTGGATCCTCTCCAAGTTCCCTATAAATCGAACAAATTCTGGCATGAGCGTATTGCAGATAGAATACGGGATTTTTATCTGATTCATCTTTTGCCAAATCCAAATCAAAGTCTAAAGGCGCATCAGAGGACCTCATCAAAAAAAAGTAACGAGCTACATCGACACCATTTTTGCCAAGATATCCCAAGAGCTCTGGCATCGTTTGGAAGATACCAAGCCTTTTGCTCATTTTCACTTTCTTGCCTTCTTCCAGTAGATTAACTTGTTGGGCGATAAGAACCGAAAATCTTTCTTTTGCAAAACCAAGCGATTGAAGAGCTCCCCTCAAGCGAGCAATATATCCATAGTGATCGGGTCCCCAGATATCAATCAATAGATCATATCCCCTTTCAAATTTATCTTTATGGTAAGCAATGTCTGCCAAAAGATAAGTTGGTCTACCATCTCCTCTGAGTATCACTCGATCTTTGTCATCGCCATACTTTGTGGATAAGAATAATACTTTGCCATCTTCTTTAATTTTATCTTCTACTTTCAATTCATGAATTATTGAAAGAACTTTATCTTTTTCATGTAGGCTACTTTCTCGAAAAAAAGTATTGTATTTAACTCCAAAATTTTGTAAGTCCTGGATTTGACTTTCTAGGTTTACTTTTATGGTATGATTTGCGGCCTTATTGATTAGCAAAACTAACTTCTTTCTATTTTGGCTCTGGAAAACTTCCTCTAGTTCCTGCGACGGAATAGCTTCTCCAAGGATTTGTTTTGCGACTGGTATCAGATACTCTCCCCTGTAGGATTCCTTGGGTAAACAATGTTGAAAAACTAGGTCTTCAATACTTGTACCATCCTCTTCTTCCTGAAATACAATCTTATTGCCCTGCAATTCACGAATCCTAAGGAGTACAGCTACGCCCAATAGATATACTTGATTCCCATAATCATTCACATAAAATTCGGAGTCTACTTCGTGGCCCAGAGTTTTGAGTAATCTTACCAATGTATCTCCGTAAGCTGCAGACCTAGCAGATACTATATTCAAAGGACCAGTTGGATTTGCTGAAACAAATTCCAAATTGATTCGATTTGATTTGTCTACTTTTGCAAACAAATCACCCTCACTCATAAAAGTTGAAAAAGAAATCATCCCCTCTTCGGATAATTTGAAATTTAGAAAACCAGGTGCTGTGACAGTAACTTCTTTTACTAAATCCAAATGAAATCTCTCAGCTAACCAATTAGCAATTTCCATCGGAGGTTTCTGAAACAATGTCTTATTTTCCAGTGCAACTGGTGAAGAATAGTGTCCAAACTTTTCATCCCGAGAATATTCTAATCTAACTTGACAGTTACTTGGCTCTACTTGGAAAAATCGAGCCGCTTCGATAGTTATATTTTCTAATTCTTTAAGGATCTGGAATTTGAATAGGTTGGTTGTTTTCATAATTTTTCTTTGGAAAGGAGGCACTCCAGGCTTCAAAGGAGCTATTTTGAAAAAGCATCATTCGATCAAAAAGACCTATTCCTGACCCTACCCAAGGAGGCAGTTCTACAGAAATGGGGCTTGGTTTGATCCCTTTTTTTTCCCATTTGAGAGCAACTTGGAACATAGCCCAAAACACAGATGAAAGGGCCAAAAGAAGAAGGGTTTTGGGAAATTCAGTCATTCTGGCAAGGCTCTCAGATTTTTGTAAAATTCAAAGTAAGATTTTAGTTCGACGCCCAAGATACTTTGGATGTATCTATGGAGGACTTGGTCCATTTCTAAACTCAAGGACCTTTCAGGATCTTGCACTTTGCCAAACCTTTCTCTCAAAAAATGATTCCAAGCCCGAAAATAGATGATATGGTTGGTTCCAATCGTATAACAATCCTGACAGTGGAACTCTCTGTCCTCCCAAAGAAACTGAGCTCGAGAATCTTCTAAAATCTCCTTTCCACAAGATACGCAGTGGAATTCTTTAGGAAAGAGTCCGAGCTCCACCAACAATCTTATTTTGAAAAACGGAAGCAAGCTAATCCTAAAAGTTTGGGACTCTAAGTATTGAAAACTCCCCTGAAGCAAAACAAAAAGTGCCGGATGGAATTCTTTTTCTGGCATGATTTTGTTCAAAAGTTCACTATGATAGATGACGAATAAGGTCCCAAAGTAAGTAGACTTCAATTGATCAAATCGCTGGATCAAATGCAATTCCTTGGTGGACTTCCATAATAGACCTTCTTTGTCATAAAAAACTGCCTCTATCTCTGAACCAAGCTCTGTGGCAAGAATTGGTCTTTTACGGGATTTGCGAATTCCCTTGCAAAGGAGAAAAATCTTTTCTCCTTTCTCTGTGAATAAAGCTATCTTTCTATCAGAATCTCCGAGATCGACTTGCTCTATTACGAGTCCTCTTTCTCTTCTAAGGCTCATCAAAACAATTCATGCATCGATCTTCCATCTCTTGCATTTCCCTTGCTTCTCGTTCTCCGAGTTCATGATCAAAGCCAATTAGGTGAAGGTAGCCATGGACCAACAAACGATCAAATTCATCTTCTTCTGAATGTCCAATCTCCCTTGCTTGTCTTTCCAATTCGTCCAGACAAATCCAAACTTCGCCCAAAAGAATCTCAGGCAAATTTATCGAATTTCCCAAGGGAAAACTCAAAACATCTGTAGGCTTGTCCTTACCCCTTCTCTCCCGATTCAATTCTTGCATTTCAGCATTTTCAACCAAATAAAGTTCAAGGTAAGCTTTGAAGACTTTGGCGGGAAGAGTAAAGGGAGCTATTTTGTTGAGTTTGCTTTGAATACCATTGCCAAACTCTTTTTCAGTTCTATTGGATACAGAAATGACTATTTCTTTCGTCATTTAACGAGAAGAATGCTTTTTTTCCAAGGCTCTAGTTTCGTCTGGCTTTGGATACTTGGGTCTTTGGTGTAGGCTCGAAAGAAGAACTTCCTTGAAACTAGCTTTGATTATTTGAAGATCCCCCAAAGTCAGACCACTCTGGTCCAATTGATTCTCTGCAAGCTTGGAATTGATGATTTTTTGAATCAAATCCTCCAATGCCTCAGGGGAAACATCATCTAAAGATCTGGATGCCGCTTCCAAAGAATCAGCTATCATCACAATTCCTGTTTCTTTGCTTTGCGGTATTGGTCCTGGATATTGGAAATCCTTTTTGTGAATTAACTTTTTGGAATTCGATGGAAGCTCTTGCAAAGCTTTGTGATAAAAAAATGCCATAGTAGATGTTCCATGGTGTTCGGGAATGAAATTGATTATCTCCCTAGGCAATCTTGCCTTTTTTGCCATTTCTATTCCATCTAATACATGATCAATAACTGTCTTAGCCGCTAGGGCAGGATTGTTTTTGTCTATGTTTTCTGGCTTTGGGATGAGGTGCTGGTTTTCTATAAAAAACCCAGCATTCGGAATTTTTCCGATGTCATGGAAATAAACTCCAACACGAACCAATAGAGTATTTAATTTGAGATTCTGTGCTGCTCTTTCCGACAAGGCAGCAACCATAAAGGTATGAGTATATGTCGAAGGAGCTTTGGTAAGCAAATCCTGCAAAAGAGGATGGCCTGTATCTGCTAACTCAATAAGTTTAAATCTAGTTGGTATATTAAAGATATATTCATATATAGGAAGTAGAAATTGAACAGCAGTAGAACAGCCAAAACCATTAATAAAACATACAACAATCAATTGGAAATAGTTACTTTTGAATATATTATTCCATGCGCTTCTTTCGGATTGAATAAAAAAATCTCTTCCATCAAATAAATACCCGGCGGTACAAATTAACAGTTGAACAAAACTAATCAAGAATCCTGCTTTTAAAAAATCAATTCGCTTCGCTAATTTTCTTCCGTAAACTCCACTAGCTACTGTTACTGCGAAACTTAGCATAAACGAAGTGGGATTGTAACGAGAAGCAAAGAAAATTACAAAGCTCAAATAGAATCCTAAGGAAATCGACAATTGCTCATCATAGATGAAACCCAAGAGCAAACATAACATTCCGATCGGAACAAAAACCCCAAAAAAATAGGTCCCTGATAGATTAAATTCCGAGTGATAAAAGCCCTTGGAGACGATATATACTGCTGCAATCACGATCCATAGAGTTAAAAAAATAATCAAATTTGAAGAAAGGTCATTCAGCCTTTTGGGTCTATAGTTAATTAAATAAAAACCAATTATAGCTACAAATATGGATTGTGATAGGAATATGGACATTATAGAAGATATATTAGCTCTAGTCGCATAACGATTAAGCATGCTTAGCTTGAGCCGTACTGCAGGAGTTACTACTTCACCAGTTCTAATGATCACTTCGTTCGGAGCAATACGACTCATTTGAATAGGTATTTGGGCAGCCGCTTTTTTACGTGCATTCTCTGTCTCAGTGATGTTATAGGCACAGGCAGGGAAAGAATAGAGATAGTATGCACTGATCCGTGACACAGCTCTCACCAATGCAGGAGAAACATTTTTGAGTTTTTCTTCGGCTACTTTGGAGAGAAAATCGGAAACAGGACCTGATCTGTACAACTCTCCTCGATAAATGACCAAACTTCCATCTACAACAAGCGCCGGTTCTTGGGTTCCTAAATTTCGAATTTTTGCACCCGTTTGATTCAATTCTTTTGTAAAGGGAACTTCTTCCTTGATGATGCAAAATCTAGAAAAAAGGGAATTTGTGTGTTGTTGTACAATGCCTTTCAGTTTGTCTTTTTTGGGATAGTCGAGAAGAGATTGCAATTCTTCTGTAGTCCGATTGCGGAAGCGCGGTATCCGATCTTTCACCAATTGCGCTTTGCCATCAATTGTGCTCAAATTCTTTAGGGCATCAAAATCTTCCTCAATGTATACAGCTATTCCTTCTGTGAGGATGCTGAAATCTTTATCAAAATTAAACGGCACACTGGAACTTGCCTTAGCTTGTTCGAGTTCAGTTTTGATCATATCTTCATAAAAGAACTCTTTGGTGGATTGGATAGTATCTTCTGCAATTTTTCCTTCCGCAAAAGGACCTTCTGGATCCAAATTCACTTTGGATTGACCAAAAAACGGAATAGAAAGGATGTATGTAACCAAACAAAGAGTTGTTCCTACAAAAAGAATTTGGATCTTTCGAACAGTGGAGACGGGCCTTACTCGAGTGAGAAAGTCTGTAAATTCAGCCATCCTTCTTTCCCAAAAGTGCATTAATCTTCTTCAAACCTTTTGACAATGGCTTCCACTATGGGATGTCTTGTGATATCTTCTCTCCCAAACTGAACTAGACTGATTCCTTTCACGCCTTGTAACTTTTGTACGACTTTTTCCAAACCTGATTTGCCATGAGCCAAATCTATTTGGGTAGCATCACCCGAGACAGCCATTTTTGAATTTTTTCCAAATCTCGTTAGAAACATCTTCAATTGCGGAAGGGTGCAGTTTTGTGCCTCGTCCAAAATGATAAAGGAATTGGCAAGGGTTCTACCGCGCATAAAGGCAATGGGGGCTATTTCAATTTTATTTGCAGAGATAAATTCCGAAGTTCTCTCAAATCCAATGCATTCATGCAAGGCGTCATAAATTGGTCTTAGGTAGGGATTGATCTTTTGAGCGAGGTCACCTGGCAGAAATCCAAGATTCTCTCCTGCCTCAACTGCAGGTCTTGTGAGGACAAGCCTCTCCACCTCACCCATTTGCATCATTCGGCAAGCTGTGGCTATGGACAAAAATGTTTTGCCCGACCCAGCGGGACCCAAGGCAAAAGTGATGTAGTTGTTTTTTAGATTTTCTACAAAGACTTCTTGGTTGCGAGTTCTCGGAAAAATAGTCTTGCCCTTGAAGGTGACGAGTATTTTGTCTTTGGGAGTCCAGTCTAATTCCCGTTCTTGGGAGTGACCATTGCCAATGAGATAGTCAATGTCGAAGGTTGTTAAGTTGGATTTGTCGGGACGCTTTTTGAAATTTTCTTCAATTCGAACAAGTAGAGATAGACTATCTTTTACTAAATCAGGATCGCCCTTGAGATGAAGTGAATTCCCTCTTGGTATCAGTCGAATTTTCATTTTATCTTCCCACTTAGATAGATTGTTATCTCCAATACCGCAAAATATCCGATAAGTGGCTTCATCTGAAAAACTGTAAGAAGCTTCGCCTAAACTGAGATAGTCCGTAATTTTAATTCCTCCAATTGTTCTGGTTCAACAAGCCCAGGAGCCTCGCTCATCAGACACTGTCCCTTTTGGGTTTTGGGAAATGCAATGACATCCCGAATGCTTTGTCCTTTGGTCAAAATCATGAGAATTCTATCCAAACCAAAAGCTATGCCTCCATGAGGGGGAGCTCCGTAGGAAAGAGCATCTAAAAGAAAACCGAACTTGTCTCGAGCTTCTATTTCGCCTATTCCAATGGCATCAAAAACCAATGATTGGACCTCACTGCTATGGATTCTCACGGACCCCCCGCCAATTTCTGTTCCGTTGAGTACCAGATCATACGCCTTTGCTCGGATCTTGTCTAGCGGAACATCTTCTCCCCTCTTCCATTTTTCTAATAGCGAGAGGTCTTCGTCCTTAGGAGAGGTAAAAGGGTGGTGCAAAAAAGTCCATTTTTTGGAATTTTCGTCTTTTTCAAACATGGGAAAGTCCACAACCCAATGGAAGGAATGCTCCAATCGCGGAGGATCGAACCTAGGGGACAATTTGAGCCGCAAAGCTCCCAGAGAGGTGTTCACTATCCTTCTTGAATCCGCTCCAAAAAAGACCATATCACCTTCCTTGGATTGGAGAGTTATGCTGAGTTTTACAAGTGTTTCTTGGGAAAATCGCTTTGTGATGGCGGATTCAAGTCCTTCACTTCCGTGCTTCATATAAGCTAGCCCTTTAGCTCGGAAGTCTCGAACCAACCATTGGGTTAGGTCTTCGATTTCTTTTCTGGACAATGCAGATCCACCTGGAACAACAATTGCCTTCACAACACCCCCCAAATCGAGAGCTCCCTGGAAGACTTGAAAATCAGAACCTTGGACTAAAGATCCAACATCAATCAACTTCATTCCAAAGCGTATGTCAGGTTTGTCGCTTCCGTATTCTTCCATCGCTACAACATAAGGCATGGTAGGAAACGAACCTGGAATAGAAATCCCAAAGACTTTGGTTATGGCATAGCTCCAAAGACCTTCCACTTCCTTGCGAATCAATTCTTCATTTGCAAAAGCAAATTCCATGTCCAATTGAGTGAATTCAGGTTGCCTATCTGCTCGTAAGTCTTCGTCTCGGAAGCATTTGACAATTTGGAAGTAACGCTCCAACCCACCCACCATGAGAATTTGTTTGAAAATTTGTGGAGATTGAGGAAGGGCATAGAATTGCCCGGCATTGAGTCTTGAGGGAACGAGAAAGTCTCGAGCCCCTTCTGGGGTAGATCTATTCAGAACTGGAGTCTCAATTTCTAAAAAATTTCTTTGGTCCAAATACTCTCGCAAAGCAAAAGCCAATTTGTGTCTCAGTACAATTCTATCTTTCAATTCATCGCGACGTAGATCCAAATAACGGTACTTTAGGCGCACTTCTTCTCCAGTGGGATCAAACTCATCTAGTGCAAAAGGAGGAGTCTTGGAAACATTGAGAATTGACAAATGATTTAGAACTACTTCGTACTCTCCCGTTGCCATCTTGGGATTGATAGAATCTTGAGACCTCTTTGAAAGTTTGCCTTGAACAGCCAAAACATACTCCGACCGAACTTTTTCGGCGAGGTAGAATGCTTCACCTAAGATTTCTTTGCGAGCAACGACTTGAACAACTCCAAATCTATCTCTCAGGTCAATAAAAACAACGCCACCTTGGTCTCGAAATCGAAATGCCCAACCAAACAGTACTACTTCGGTATCCAAAATTTTTGAATTGATATCTTTGACAAAAATTCTTTTTTGGTATCCTTGTTCTATCCAATCTTCCATGAAGTTTATTCCATTTTTTGCATATTATCAAATTTTCCGATTTTGGGATTAAAGAGAAGAGAAAATTCACCCGTAGAGCCCGATCTATTCTTTGCTATGATGATCTCTGCCAC
>Ga0169931_10004261_pt1 | contig 22348 bp, 19 predicted proteins | sample Kivu_15m_20L_FD_129675 | JGI IMG/M metagenome (GOLD analysis project Ga0169931, IMG submission 129675) | Freshwater microbial communities from Lake Kivu, Western Province, Rwanda to study Microbial Dark Matter (Phase II) - Kivu_15m_20L... | ecosystem: Environmental > Aquatic > Freshwater > Lake...
CCACGGCCTGCGACCCAATGATCAACACTCCGAAACGTAATGTATGCATCATCTCCTACCCAATAGTCGTGGATCCACAGAGATGTAATGATCGATAAAGCAGCACCAAAGAGGATGATTTTTGAGGGGTTCAGACGGCTGAGCATGGTCCAGACCAAAAGACATTCAACGCCGTTTGTAAACCTCAGAATGAGCGGTTTGCTAATCGATCTTGGTAGGACTGAAGGCGGCCGAGCTGCTTTCGGATCTCGGACTCATTCTGCTGCTGTTTAAGCTGGTAGTGATAAATCGTTGCACGGGTTCGCTTCAGTTGGTCCTCATACGCAGCGATCCGAGGATCTAGAGGGTTTCGAAGCTTCATGCTCTGGATGTAGGGGAGTAGGCTCGCTTCCGCCTGGCGATGACGATCGAGGTTTTCTTGAATCCCCGAGGCCAGGTGCGTTCGGTGGTAGCTTAAGCGGGTTTGCGCGGACGAAGCTCCGCTTGAGAGCAGCGAATGATAATCTTGGCTCAGTCTCTCCCGATATCCGAGATCATCGAGAATGTATTGCTTGAGACCTTCCCGGTCTTTGAGTGTTCCAGAAGTATCAAAGAAGCTCACGAGTTTGCGCTCGTGGGTGATGGGGACTCCGGTTTTTTGGGACAGCCGAATGATCGCGCGAGCCTGAGTCACAAAAGATTCGAGCTCTCCGCCAGGCGCCTCGAGAATGCGGGCGACATAGTCCTCCTTGTTTTGGAAATCGAGAGGGTCCTCGGTGACCGTGAATTCATCCCCATGCAGGTGCTTGAGTTCGTGTACTAAAGTCGAAATGGCTTCAAAAGTATCGAGCCCGTTCCGGATACAAATCGAGGGAGTCTTCTCGGTAATGGTCTCTTCGATCAGGTCACTCGTGATGGTTCGAGTTGCGCTTGTACCGGGCTCTCGGTGCTCGGGGAGAACGGTAGCAGGAATGGCCGAGGTTGGCTCGATGTGTGCTTTCAGTGTCCGCGACTCTTGGTGGGAATAGAGTCCTTGAACCCGCGGTTCGAGAGTGGAGGAGACTGAAATGATCCTTTGCAGATCGGAGATGTGACTGAGTCCCAGTTTGCTACGGACTTCGTCCAAAAGGATAAAGACTTCGGGATCATCATCCATGATGTCGACGATGCGATCCCATTCACTCGAGCGAATCGGACCATGGGATTCGCTAGCCCAGTTCCGTCTGAGTTCGGATGGATGAGTTGCGCTCTGAGCAAAGGCTATTTCTCCATCGAAACCACCGAGTGTTCCGATGCAGCTGAAAAGACTGATTTTCAGCCAAAAGTCATGGAGAGTGAGGCGTTTTTTGCTCATAGATACAGCCCAATGCAGCAAAAAGTGCACCACGCTCAGGTCTGCGTAAAGACCCTGCGAGAGAAGGTACAGTGTCTAAGCTTTAGTCAGTTGAAGATGAGAGAGCGAACCTCTTCACTCGCAAAGGCCATTCACGTGCGGGGGCGGAATAGTTTTGCTGAGGAGGATTCTTGCTCTGACTCTGAACTCTTCGATTCAGCAGGGTTGAAATGATCATTTACTCAGATTGGACCGCAAAAAAACGGGTTTCTAGGGGACACCCCGGGTATTTCACTCCAAAACGGAGGTTCTTTGGGGGGGATCAGTCATTTCGACCCTCCTGAATCGATAAGATCACGCTCTCGGTCGTCTCGCGGGGTCCGATTCCCCCCGACGCCAGAAGTCTTTGTGTGATCTCCGTCCCTGAAATCGGCTTTTTTGTAACGCAAGGCTAAGGAATAGGGACTTGGGTTTCTCTTGAGCTGGGCATATCGTGTGAAACATGAATCCAACTTCCTCCTATGGCCGTGTGTACAACTTTAGCTCAGGGCCCGCTGTGATGCCGGTGCCGGTTCTCGAGAGGATTCGAGATGAGATGCTGAGCTGGAGAGGGACCGGGATTTCGGTCTTGGAGATGAGCCATCGATCAAAACCATTTGATGAGATTCTGGCTCACGCCATCCAAGGGGTGAGAGATGTACTTGGAGTGCCCGAGAGTCATGAGGTTCTGTTTCTACAAGGCGGCGCCACGCTTCAGTTCTCCATGATTCCATTGAATTTGGCTCATGGGCACTCGGTTGGCGTCGATTTCATCCATACTGGGGCATGGACTGATTTGGCGATTCAAGAAGCCAAAAAAGTGACCCAGGTTCGGATCGTTGCTTCCAGTCAAGATCAGGGTTTTGCGCAAATTCCGAACCTCAGTGAACTCAATTTGACTGAAGGGGCTGCGTATCGTCATTTGTGCAGCAACAACACGATTGAAGGAACGCAGTACAAAGTCTTCCCGCAGAGCAAAGGCGGGGTTCCTTGGGTGGTCGACATGTCTTCGGATATTTTTTCGAAGCCGCTGGATGTCTCTCAATTCGGTCTGATCTTTGCGGGAGCACAGAAAAACATTGGTCCCTCGGGTCTCACCCTTGTCATCATTCGGAAAGATCTACTGGATCGTGCACCTCAGTCTTTGGGTAAGCTCTTGCAGTACCGAGTTCATGCCGAGGGAGGATCTCGTGCCAACACTCCACCAACATTCGGAATTTATGTCTGCGGCTTAGTCATGGATTGGTTGAAGCAGCAGGGGGGGCTTCAGGTCATCGAGCAACGCAACCAGCAGAAAGCAGCGGAACTTTATCAGGCCATCGATACAAGTCAGGGTTATTATCGAAGTCCGGTTGCGATTCAGGATCGTTCTGACATGAACGTAGTGTTTCGAATTGGTCCAGCTTCGCACTCACTCTCTCAAGAGCGCGAAGCCGCATTTGCTCAACAAGCAGAAAAAGCGGGACTGATCGATCTGAAAGGGCACCGGAGTGTAGGGGGGCTTCGGGCTTCCATTTACAATGCGTTTCCTCGTGAAGGTGTGAGTGCATTGACACAGTTTATGCGGGAGTTTGCAGCCAAAAATCCGCTTTGATTCACATCTTCTCCACAACTTTTTTGGGCGCACTGCTTTAACCTGAAAGGAAGGAGAAAAGCAGAAACATGTCCGTCAAAAATCGTTGGGTGAGATTGGTCTACGCGAGTCTGAAGAGTCCTGAGTGTAATTTGGCAGGAATGCCGGAGCTTCTGAAAAGGGCTCGAGCTTTCAATCACAGCGAGGGAATTACGGGAATTCTTTGCTTCAGTCGTGATCGTTTCCTTCAGTGTTTGGAAGGACCTCCTGAAGCGGTGAATGCTCTCTATGCGCGTATCTTGAGAGATCCTCGTCATTGCGACGTGATGCTGCTCGATTATCGTGAGATCATGGATCGAAGCTTTGGGACTTGGAGTATGGGGTATCTTTTTGAGTTGGAGCGAGATGATCAGGTGTTACGGGATTTTTTTGCGCGAGGGGAGTTTGATCCCCATCTCTTAAATGGAACTGCTGCCGTTCAATTCCTTAAACGTTTGGCGCATTCCCCTCATCCGGGGAGGTCACTGGAGTCTCCAGGGGCAAACCTCTGATTCGTCGCTTAATTTTGACCATTTCCTCCCGAGGGATCGGCTGGGCAGGTACTCCTCCCCAGGTAGCTCCCTTGGGAACACGGGATCCTGGGAGAAGTACAGATTGTGGAAGGATCGTTGCTCCTTCTTCGACAATCACGTCACCCATTAAACAAACCCCCGACCCCAACGTGACTCGATCAGCGATCTTGACCGGAGCGATGACCAGATTTCCTCCTCCTCCATAGTGAGCAAAAATACGAACACTGCCCCCTAGGGCAACATCATCCCCGATCTCGATCAGCTGTGGGTCACTGATGTATTCCGTATTGATGAATGCGTGTTTTCCGATTTTCATGCCCATGGCTTTGAGAAACAGGACGCCAAAAGGAGTCAGGGTTGCGAATGGAAGAAACGTAAACCTAACCAAGTAAAAGAGCCCGTTGTGAAGGAACCAGGGAAGCGCATGGATAGAGTAGTATCCGCCCTTGAAGGGTTTGATCTTGGTCGGCAGTATCGCGTTCAGCACCGCAACGGTGATCATCAATGCAACGCCTGACGTAAAGAAGGCGAGCCCATAAGCGAATCCCTCCCAGAGGAGGCCTGCGAACCCTTCTGGGGCACCGTCTGTCAGAGAGAGGACTGATCGGGCGACCCAGATTCCAGGGGCCAGGGCGGCGCCAATTGCCATCGAGGCCAAACCATAGAGCACGAGAACGCTTGCGGCATAGGCTGAGCGAGCGAAGCGTCGAAGGAGCACCTCGAATCCATTGATGGGGGGTGGGTTTTTGGATTGATCCTGTGCGAAGGGGATTTTTTGCTCCATGCCTTAGATTAGCCCGAAAACCTTGCTTTTGAACAGTCCAGGATAGGGAATCCCCAGACAGAAGACGGGGAGGTAAATGCTTGTTTTTCCAATGTGAATATTAGCGGTTGTGGGAGACCATCGCTCTGACTAAAGTGCCCCTATGTCTCAGAGTGACGCTCGTTCATCCGATGTGAGTTGTGTTTCCTGTCGTACGTCCAAGGTTCAGTTTGAATGCCCCCTTTGTGAGGCGGATATCTGCTCTAAGTGCGTGATGCGTCCGCCGCAGGGGTCGTTTTTTTATCGTTCGGATACTCCCGCTGAGTTGAAGCACCCTCACTATTGCCAATCCTGCTTTGCCGAAGAGGTGGAGACTGCTGTCTCGCAATACGAAGAGACTCTTGCTCTTGCGAAGGAAGTGTTTGTTTTCTTCACGACTCAGAAAAAAGAGATTCCTTTGGTTCGAAAATCCAAAGAGCTCTTAATGGTTCAGGAGCAAGAGGATCGCGATGTGACGATCTTGAAGTTGGCTTATATGGCGTCAGAGAGAGGCTTTAATGCGATTATTTCGACTGATGTTCAGTGCGTGAAAGTTCGGAACGAAGGCTATCAGCATTCGGTTTGGTCTGGAAAAGCGTATGCAGCTGAGGTCAAAGGCGATCGACTGGAGCGGTACGGCTTCGAATGACGCATTGGCTTGGCCTGCGAACAGGATTCGGTGCCTTTAGACAAATTGAGAGAAGAGTGGGGGAGTGATGCAACGGGATCCACAGGAGATCTATCTGGACTGTAATGCAACCACGCATGTGATTCCCGAAGCCAGACGTGCTGTTCAGCAGGTTATGGAAGATCAGTTTGGGAATCCGAGTAGTTCTCACCTTGCGGGAATTCGTGCCAAATCAGTCCTCGAGGAGACCCGAGCCGCGGCGGCGCGATATTTGGGCGTCCGACCTGATTCACTGATCTTTACCAGTGGGGCGACCGAGGGCATCCAGCTTGCCGTATTTTCTGCGCTCATCGAGGGGGTAAGTCGGATTCGAAGTGGTGATGCATCCCGAACGGTGCTGCTTTATGGAGCAACCGAACACAAAGCGGTCCCTGAAGCGCTCAGACACTGGAATCAAGTTCTGGGGAATCTTTTTGAAGTGCGCGCTGTGAGGGTCGACTCGGATGGAAGAATCGATACTTCGGATCTCTCGAACCAGTTGAGTACCGCTTTGCTGGTTTGCACGATGGCTGCCAATAATGAGACCGGGGTATTTCAAGATCTTCAGGCTTTGGAGCGGATCATTCGCTCTCACGGAAACTCAGTGCTTTGGCTGGTAGATAGCGTGCAAGCCCTGGGCAAGCTTCCCATTCACTACTCACAAGTTTCGATCGATTACGCTCCATTCAGTGGTCACAAGCTTTATGCACCCAAAGGGACGGGTTTGCTTTACGTGCGCCCCGGGACGCCGATCACGCCCATGAACGTGGGGGGTGGGCAGGAAAAAGGGCTTCGCTCAGGTACAGAGAATCTTCCAGGTGTGGCGGCGATGGGAGCCGTCTTTCGACTCCTCGAACAACAAAAGGAGAGTTCTCAGAGGGTGGGATCGTTTTGCTCTGAAGCTGAACTATTCGAGTACCGAAGCCTCCTCAAGAATGCGTTATTGAGCGCTTTCCCTTCAGCCAAATTTGCGAGTCGAGATGAAGTTTCGATACCAACCACACTGAATTTTGCGGTGCCAGGTTTGACATCGCGGGATTTGCTGGATGTGTTTGATGCAGCCGGTGTGCGAGTGAGCGCAGGCTCCGCTTGTAACAGTAACATTGGAAAAGCTCCTCGGAGTCATGTCCTGGATGCGATGGGCTTAGATCCGTGGAGAAGTGAAGGCGCTGTTCGGCTGAGCTGGGGATTGGCGACCTCGCAAGAAGAGATCCAGCGAGCGATTCAGGCGATTCATCGAGCATCTCGAGCACTCAGTTCCTCGTGCATTCGTGTCTCCAGTGATGCGTTCCAAGAGACCTCACGAGCCTTTGATGGAGTCCTTCAGTTGAGAGCAGGGGGCGCCAACACATGGATTTTGGTTGGCGCGAAGGCCAGTCAGTGTGTGATCATCGACCCTCTCCCTGAATTGACAGATCGACTGATTCAATTTGTCACCTGCCAAAAGCTAGAAGTTCTGGGTGTTTTAGATACCCACTCTCACGCCGATCACGAATCTTCGCGAAGCTTTTTGATTCAGGAATTGTCGAGAGTTGGATTCGAAGTCCCCTCGACTCCGAATCTCCTCGGATGGCCCGAAAATCATTCCGCTCTTACTTCGATTGAGATTCGAGGCAGAACCTATCCTGCTCTCCGTTTTGAGACTTCAAACGAAGGCGCCCTGCGATGGCTGGTTCAAGTACCCACGCCGGGGCACACTTCGGACAGTCAATCCTATCTTTGGATGAGTCGAGGCTCAACTTACCCAACTTTCGATCTGCTTGAGGTCGATGCGTTGTTTTGTGGAGATCTCATTTTGGCAGGGGGATTGGGGCGTACCGATTTTCTCTCCTCTGACTCTGAGGCGATGATTTCCTCGTTGCAGCTCCTGGATCACCTTCTGTCCGATCGCACTGTGGTATGTCCTGCGCATGATTACGAAAATACTTTTGCGACCTCCTGGGGCGCGGAGAAATCCTCCCCTCAGTCGCTCTTGCGACCAGCACTCATTGCCTTGGATCGAGATTCTCAGGCCCGCTTTGTGAACGAAAAAAAACGAGTCGATCAAAATCTGAGCGCGGGTGTTTGTGTGAATCCGAAGGACTCAGGAGCACAGGTTCTCTGTGGAGTGGTTTCGGCAGTGAGCGCTTCCCTGCAGGTGAATCAGATTGCGTCGGGCGGTTTACCCGCTTTTTTACGAAAGACTCCATCGGTTCGGGTGATTGATGTGCGTGAGCCGCATGAACACGAATTGATGCAAAACTGGGATAGTTTTCTCGGTGGTTCTCACTCGGTCCTCAACGTGCCTCTGTCTCGATTTGTGAATTTTTCGTCCGAAATCTTAAAAGAACTACAGGAGCAAGGAGAGTTGCCTCCGATGGTTTTTCTGTGTCGTTCAGGAAATCGAAGTCTTCAGGCCGTACGCTCGCTTCAGCGATTGGGCGTGAGCAGCGCGTGGACGCTTGAGGGTGGCTTTGCTCTGAACACTTAAAGATTCACTTGGAAGTGCGATTCACTGCAAACGCTGAGAAGGCTTGGTGGGTAGGCATTAACTCGATCGTGTTGATATTCACGTGTGCAGGTAGGTGAGCGCACCAGGAGACACATTCCGCAATATCTTCTCCGGTCAGTGGGATCATCCCGTGATAAACAGAGTCTGCTTTTTCTTGGTCACCCAAAAAGCGGACCAGTGAAAACTCGGTTTCGACCATTCCAGGTTCAATATTGGTGATCCGAATAGGGGTTCCAAGGAGGTCAGCCTTGAGGTTCAGTGTGAACTGTTGAACGAAGGCCTTGGTGGCCCCGTAAACGTTACCTCCGGGGTAAGGGTAGGTACCTGCAATGGATCCCAAGTTGATAATGTGCCCTCGGTTGCGCTCGATCATTCCGGGAAGAACGGCATGTGTCAGAGCCAAAAGAGAAGAGATATTGGTTTGAACCATGGTCATCCAATCTGAGAGAGACGAGTCTTGAGCTTTGGAGACGCCCAAAGCAAGTCCCGCATTATTAATGAGTAGCTCCACTTCACGGAAGTCCTCGGGCAATAGGGAGGGGATGGTTGCAATTTTAGAAAGCTCAAGTAGGTCAAAGGTGAGTGGGTAGACCTGCTTCGGAAACTCACGAGAGAGAAGGTTGAGGCGATCGGCCCTTCGGGCCAGCGCAACGATTTTCCATCCTTCACTCAGAAGTCTGCGCGCGCAGGACTCACCAATTCCGGAGGACGCACCTGTGATCAGAGCTATTTTTTTCATTCTTAGGATTTCCCTTCAAACGCGCTAGAAAGAATTCAGAATCGTTGTAAGTGTCGCGACCGCTTGCTCCAGTTGATCATCACTCACATAGGGGGCTGGGCCCAAGCGAAGGAACTCTCCGCGGTAGTCCGTGAGGATCCCCTTTTGTTCCAGCTTCTGATGAATCAGTGCTGAGTGGGGGGTCCGGAGTGCTAGAAATCCCCCTAAACGATCCAGTGGGATCTCTCGGTCACGAGAAAGCATCTGGGGTGCCACGGGAATCCGGTCGATCGCTTCGGTTAAGATTCGAAGTTGTCGCTGAGAGGTTGCCCGAAGTCTTTCGACGGTGAGATCGTGATGTCTAAAAAACTCAAAAACCTTAGCGCCGCGGTAATGGGAAATGGGGTCATAGGTTGCACCCGCAAAACGGGCACCGGGACTTTGGCTATAGCTGACCCTTGAGCTTTGTGGACCCTCAAGGGATTCAAAGTCTGCAAACCATCCGGTGATCACGGGGCGGAGTTCGCAATCAACTGGGGATCTGAGAAAGCAGTTTCCCTCTCCCAATTGACAGTACTTATAGCCGCCACCCATTACGTAAGCTGACTCCAGACCTTGAGATGAGAAGGGAACGACATTGAGTTGGTGGTAGGTATCGATGAGGAGTGGTGTATCCCAGTGGCGAGCTGCCTCGGCAAGGAGTTCGAGTTGGCCCGCGATTTGGGCGGATTCAAAAAAGACGGAGGAGCAGATGACGGCTGCTGTATTTGCAGAGATTTTCTCGGCGAGTCTGCTTCCCACTGTATCGCTGGGAAAAGCGGAGACCCACTGAATCTGGATTCCCTCTTCTTGCAGTCGAAGCAACTGCCTTCGGACTGTATGAAACTCTCCATCCGTGACCACGATTTCACGCTTGGTTTTCCAGGGGAGAGCAGAAAGAAATCGAACCAGTAGCTCATGAGTATTTGCTGCGAGCGTGATGTCGCCGTCCAGATGATCCAGGAGTCCTCGGTACCCTTCTCGAACCCGCTGAGCCTGATCAAACGCGCGGCTCCACTTGTGATCGACCTCACGAGCGGCATCCTCGAATGACTCTCGATAGGCATCCTGAACCAGATCAGGCCAAGCCTGATGGGAATGTCCAGTCAGCAGTGTGCGATCCTTGACGCGAAAGCAGGAGTAGTGCTCTCGGAGTTGAAGCGGGTCGATGATCGGATTCATGCAAATACCTTGTGAGGTTGGAGTCGGATTAGAATTCAGATCGGATAGTCCAAAGGTCAGCAAAGAGAGGTTTGAACAAGGTGTGCTTGAGGTACTCTGCCCCCGAAGATCCCCCTGTCCCGATTTTTGCACCGATTGTACGTTCCACCATTTTTACGTGTCGGTAGCGCCATTCTTGGATCCCTTCGTCCAGATCGAGGAGACGTTCGCAAAGTTGAGAAGCTTCGGCCCGATTGCGATAGATCTGAACCAGTGTTTGTCGAACCTCCGAGCTCTCAGGATTCGGGAGGCCCGAGTCCAAGTGAAGGATCTCCTCCGGCATCGGATGTCCTGATCGATGCAAGTGGCGCAAAAACGACAGATAAAAAGAGGGACTTCCCAGGGTTTGCTCTAAATGAGCACGCTCGGGTGATCCCTCAGGATGAAAATGCGCTCTGGCAAGACTTCGATAACCCAGGCGCATTTCAAGCTCTCGGAACTGGACGGACTGAAAACCACTCGAGGATTCGAGACGCGAGCGAAAGGAGTTGAACTCAATCGGAGTCATCGTCTCTAAAATATCGACCTGCGAAACAGCTACCTTCAGAATGGTCAGGATTCGCTTGAGGCTCCCCAATGCACGTGGTCGGTCATCAGAATCGAGGGATCGCTGTGCGTTTCCGAGTTCGTGAAGGATTTGCTTGAACCAAAGCTCATAGACTTGGTGGATGGTAATGAAGAGGAGCTCATCGTGCTCAGGACCATCCGATACGGGACATTGAAGAGCGAGGAGCTCATTCAGCTTCAGGTAGCTTCCATAAGTAAGTGCCATCCCTTCCGTTTCTAGAGGGGAGGGAGAGGGAGCTCAAGCAGAAAAGCTGCGGCTATTCCGCTGAATTCAGGTACCGGTACCGGGGAGGGGAAGGGGCTACGCCGCTTTAGCTGTAGATCCTCGTGATAGGAGCTTGGCCACGCCAGGAATGAGCTTTTCGGGAACATAGGGCTTTGTGATCCAGGCTACAACACCCAGCGATTTGGCTTGAGCCTTGAGGTCTGATCCCGCTTCTGTAGTCAACATTAGGACAGGGTACTTGGGCCCGCCTACTTTTTGGGTGAGCTGGGTGATGAAGGTGATTCCATCCATGACCGGCATGTTCACATCACAGATGATGAGATCTACGTCAGGAGTCTTTTCCATTACCCCGAGTGCGACTGCTCCGTCCTCCGCTTCCAGAACCAAGTATCCAGCGGTGGTGAGTTCTTCGCGGAGTTGGCTGCGGAGGGTATTGGAGTCATCAACAACGAGAATTTTTGCCATAAGCTTCAGTTCCTCTGGATCGAAATTAATCTAACCGTCAAATCCTTATCGGGTTTGCTCCAGATTTCTGAAGATGTGTCAGGTAAGACCCAAAAGAAGGCTCAGGCGTTGACTGAGAACGTCGCGGAGGAGTTCGGACTCGTGGGTCCCAGGGGCCCATCCTTCGATTCCAATCTGCGCTTCATGACTGAGGTTGAGCTCAGAAAGGGAGGTCTCGTCGAAGCTCTCGTTCTCGAGCTCGATCAGAATACCTTGGACCCCGACACGATTGAGAAATGCTTGCAAGGCTCGATTCCTCTCAGAGTTTTTGAGTGCGTCTTTTGATCGAAGAACCTTGATTTGGAGGCTTGGGAGCTGTTGAGGACGATAAATTCGAGCGAGTGGGAGAGTGGCCCTCCACTGAGTGCCTTCCTGTTTCCAATTGAAAAGATGTGCGCTTCGGATGCGAGCGCCACCCGATCTTTCGATCGCACTGCATCCCCAAGGCAAGGTCAGTTGAAACTCCGGGGGAATATGGTTGTGGATGGAGCGAGATTCGGGGTGAGTGGAAGTAGTGAGTTGGAGCTCCAAATGATCTTTGGATGCGGTGACCTGCGCACTGATTTTTTCGGGACGGAGGGCGCAAATCTCGTTCATCAGAAGAGTGCTTGCGCTGAGGACAAATCGCTCGGGGTCAGCAATAATGATCCCGGGCTCAGACTGACTTCCTTGCCATTGAATGCATTCTGCGAGGCCTTCGCGCTGGAGCAGTAAGAGCGAATCAGCCTGCAGTCTCTCGGATAGGCCCTCGATAAAGAAGCAGCGCCTATTCCAGGTCTCGGGACGGCAGGGGAGGAAATCAAAATGGAACTCAATTCCATGAGGCGTCCGGGCTTGCACATGTATTCCTCCCTCCATCTGTCGAAGGTTCGTTCGCACGACATCCAATCCGATACCTTGACCACTGATATCCGTGAGCTTCTCGGCCGTTGAGAAGTTCCGTTCAAAGATGAGTTGAGACGCGTCGTCGTCGGACAGTTGCGAGGCAGACTCAAGAGTAAGCATTCCATTTCGGATCGCAGTGAGTTTGATCCGCTCGAGATTTAGGCCGGCGCCATCATCGGATAGCACTCCAAAGACTCTCCCGTGTTCCTCACGCATCTTGAGACTGATCGTGCCGCTGGCGGATTTGTCTTTTGCGGTTCGCACCTCAGGGGATTCGATTCCGTGAGAGAGGGAGTTGGTGATGAGGTGAAGCAGGATTTCCGAGAGAGAGCTAGCTACTTCATCTTCGATCCAAATCTGATCCAGATGGCACTCCAGTTGAAACTCCTTCTTGAGTTGCCTTCCTGTTTCTCGTGCTTTGGCTTGAATGGAGTTCTCGATGATCTTGAGTGGACTTCGATTCAAAGATTGAATCGTGAGACGGAGTCTCTCGGATTGCGTGAAGCGGTGAATCGATTCTGGCAGCATCAGTGTAGTTGCGAGCCGATCAAAAAGTCGCTTGGTCTCCTGAGGCGCGAGGATTCGATGGTCCGAACTTTCAGTGGGGCCTGATTTTTGAGCTTTCGAATCCTCATTGGCACGACTCTTCTTGAGGATGAGCGCATCATAGAGACCACTCATTTCACTCCATTCATCAATGATGTTTTGGATTTTTGCAGTGGTATCATTCCAGTCGATTCCCCCGCGTTTACCCAACTGTTCTTTGAGCTGAATTTCGAGCTGGTGAGCGGCGTTTTTGAGGGTATCGAAGTTGAGAATCCGAGTGACCCCCTTCAAGGAGTGCAGACGGTTCAGGATATTTGTAGCTTCTTTCTTTTTGAGTGAAGACTGAAGCTGTTGCACCAGAGGGCCACCTTCATCCATGCCAATTTCCAGAATGTCAGGAGAGCAGGATCTGATCTGGCTAATCCGGATCGAGTTGACTTCAAACTTTTGCCGTTCCTCTTGTTCCTTGAGTCGCTGGAGCACTCTTGCTGTTTGATTCTCGAGAAGAACCATCAGCTTTTGAACATGTCCGTTTTCGTCAGAGACCTTTTGGAAAGTAAGTCCGATATAGCGATCTTCCGGGGCTCCGCTATCACCAGAAATTGTGATTTTGATCTCTTTTGGGATCATATCCCAAATCATGTCGAAGTTTTTTGCAGAGGTCCCAATGAGTCCAATCAAGTTTTCAAATACGTCTTTTCCTGATTTACCAAGACTCGCGGCAGCGGGCTCAATCAGTACTTCCATGAGACTTCTGCCAGCGAGTTCTTGAATCCCAAGCAGGTAAGCCGTGTAGGTGGAATAACGAGGGTCGATGATTCCGTCTGCAAGAACAGTCAGAATACCAATAGGCACAGAAGTAAAAAACTCAGCGAGTTCGCGCTCCTTTTGGCGAAGCTCAGTGAGGTCATGAGCAATGATGCTGAGTACGGGGATTTGACGCGTCTTTTCTTTTGCCTGAAAGGGTTGAATCCTCCAGGCAAAGACCGGCGGCTCAGTTGTTGTCGTGTCTTCTGAGTCGGGCAAGTGATCCAAGCTCATCTCAAATTCTGCATAATTCAAAACACCAGTGGAGACGGCCAAGCAGTGGGAACGGAAGTTGGTCCAGTTCTGAGGCGAGAAATAGTCTTTGAGCTTTTGGTCAAGAAGAGACTCGAGGCGACATCCGATCAATTCTGCGGTTCTTCGATTTCCCCGAAGAACCCTGCCGCTTTCGTCGATGATCAGGAACAAGCCCGGCAGGTCATCCATGAATTCATCGGAGAGGTCTTTGGATCGTTCTAGCAGAGAGATGAGCTGATGACTGGCCTGGATGTCTGAGTTGACGCCGCTCATAGAAGTTCCATTTCTCCATCGGAGTTTGAAGTGTCAGGGGAGTTGAATGCATGGGGAGGGATTTTTTCGAAGGCGCTTGGATCGAGGATTTGGCAGAAAAGGGAACACCTGAAGTTTCCGAAGGGATGTTCGATTGTCCAAGTATTCTCGAATGTTCTTTTGTTATCCGGAGTGGGGAAAAAAAGCTCATCAAAGCCGCGTGCTGCAAGAGGGAGGCTGATCCCTGCGTCGATTCCCACTGTCTTGAGCTCGCTTTTTACGGCACCGGCGATCACGTTACAGTACTCCTTGAAGTAGTCTAAGACCTGCTCCGAAGGAATGGGCTCTTTGATCGATTTGAGTCGAGTCTTGATCAGTCCACTCGATTCAAATTCATTGAAGTGTGCCTTGAATGTGATGCGCACCACTGGACTTGAGATTAAAATCACGGTCATTCGATGTCCATGTACGAGAAATGTCGAAGGCGGTGAGGAGCTTCTAACGGGATCGACTGATCCAAATGACTTCAGGAGCGATTCGGATTTCTGTCTGATGATTGCTTCGAGTTGATGACGAACCGATTGAACCGAATCTTCCATGATTCTTTTTCTCCTTCAGTCAGAGCTAACCCTTCAAGTCTAAGGTAGAGATCTGGGTTCTGCTACGAGGAAAGTGAAGGGATTTTTAGGATTCGGAAGGACGCCAGTCTTCTGACGATCGCTCTTCTGGCCAAAACGAGCAGAAAGGTGAGAAACAAAAAAGGCCTCCCCACTGGAGTGGTTCAGCCTTCTTTTAAAATGGCGCGCTCGGAGAGATTCGAACTCCCGACCAACTGGTTCGAAGCCAGCTACTCTATCCAACTGAGCTACGAGCGCTCACTTAAACTTCTGAGGAAGTAATAACACCGGATTTTGTTGGAGTGCAATCGTAACATCGCTCGGATTGAAACTTCTCGGGGTGTTCGATCTGGAGAGTGGTGTGCCGAATCCCGAATTTCTGTTGAAGGGACTGATTCGCCAGTTGAAGCAGTGCGTCTCCGTCTCTTGAGATGAGGTGGGCACTCATCGCATATCGCCCCGAACTGACGGACCAGATGTGAAGGTCGTGGACTTCCTCTACCCCTGGGATGGCCTTCAGGGATTGCTGAATTTCGTTTGGATCTAAATTGCGAGGTGCACTCTCGAGTAAGACCTCAACGGACTCTTTGACCAGCTCCCACGAGCTGACCAACATCAGGACGCTAAAGAGGACAGTGATGAGGGGATCAATTGCGCGCCATCCAGTCCAGATCAAGACTGCTCCCGAAATTACCGCTCCGACGCTCCCTAATGAGTCGGCGAGCAGGTGAAGGTAGGCGGCGCGGACGTTGATGTTGTCGTGACGACTTTGGTGAAGGTACTTCATGCTCAAGAGGTTGGCCCCGAGACCTAGGAGAGCGACGACAAATACGACCTGTCCTTGAACCTCAGGAGGGTTCATCATCCGCTGAATGCTCTCGTAAATCAGGAAGCCCGCAATGCCCCAAATGGCAAGACCACTCGTAAGTGCTCCCAGAATCTCTACTCGGTGGTAACCAAAGCTCATTCGGGGGGTCGAAGGACGCTGGGCAATGGAGAAGGCGGCTAAACTCAAGCTCAGACTGCCTAGGTCTGTTGCCATATGGAAGCCGTCACCTAGAAGTGCCAAGGAGTTAGCCCACCAGCCGGAACCAATTTCTATCAGCATAAACAGCGCCGTAATGAGTAGAGCTGCTTTCAATGCTTTTGGTGCTTCATTTGTCGGATGTCGATGACCATGATCTTCGCCGTGATGGGGGTGATCATGTCCGTGGGAGAGGTGATGAGAGTGATGATGGTGTCCGTGTCCAAGTCCCATGACGCCATCTGACCTGAGGTCCCGTGGATTTTCAATCCTCAAGGAACTTTAGGCTGCAATTGCAGCATTTCCCGCATTGGTGGTGATCTGAACATAGAAGTCACCGCAATCGGATGAGAATGGGACTACGATCGAGCGAGTCGCGGGAGCGTTGAGGAGGTTGATCATACCGCCCTGAATCAGGGTAGGGATGGCTTGTTTGATCTGAAATCCCCGCTCGTTCAACGACATCTTGGCTTGACCGAGAATCACGTTGAGAAGTTCGGCGATACCGTCACGAATGTCCGGCACCATCTCTGTGTAGGTTTCCCCGGTCATCCGCCCCATGATGTTGAGGTAAGTCTTCATGGGCATCAGAAGAATGAGTGATCCCTGGAAGTCTGAGCTGACGAGTCCGACGGTCGCTGCTACATCGAATGCGGGTCCATTGTTTTGGGTTCGAAGGAAGACCTTGCCAGGAGCACACTTGTTACTCGCGGAAACTCCCATGGTAAAAACGACCGCTTCGAGGGTCGTGTTCAGGAAGTCGGTTGCCCGATCTGATCCACCACTTGCCCGGTTGCTCGGGAGCATTTCCTCGACTGCGCTATAGCATTTGATAATTCGATCGAGCCCAGCTTCTTTGATTTTGTTTGCAAGGCCTTTAGAGACAATGAAGCCTGTCTGAGTGTCGTTTTGACTTAATCCACTCAAGCAGAGGGTCATTTGACGGAGTCCCTTGGGTGAGAACTGGTCAATTGTCGTGAAGTCGAATGCTACGACGGGAAGCTTTTCAGTATGAGCCTTCAATATGATATCAAGTTGCTTGACTTCCACATCTGTGATGATGGGGAAGTCAGTGCGGATCATGAGGTAGCGTTCATTTTTTTGGACTTGAAATCCCATGCTGAGTCTTCCCTGGTTTCAATTTGGATTAGGCGCAGTGCTTTTTGTACACCTGCTCTAATTTCTCACTGAAGGTGTTCGGCGCAAAAGGCTTCCGGATATAACTGCTGACTCCCAATTCGGCGGCGGACTTAACCTGTTCCAGTTCGCCCTCTGCGGTAATCATGATGAAGGGGAGGTTCTTGAAACGTGCATCTTCACGCACTTTCTTAAGAAGCTCAAGCCCGCTCATGACCGGCATGTTCCAGTCGCTGAGAACGACTTGGATCGGAGTGTTTACTGAGTGGTTCTGCTCTAAGATCTTGAATGCTTCTTCGCCATTCTCCGCTTCGGAGATGTTCTGATAGTTGAGAGTTCGAAGTTGCCCCTTGATCAGGGATCGCATGACTTTCATATCGTCGATAACAAGAATTCGGGTTTCGGGTGTGAACACTTTAGGGACCTCCTCGGTTAATCACTCACTGCACAGTTCTTATCGGAAAAGTTTGTACAAAATTAAGTTTAAGCTGCTCTGTTCTTATCTTCATCTGATTTTTTTATAAGGCGATCAGGAGCAAGGGCATCTTCGAGATCGAGTAAAAGTGTCATTCTTTCGTCTTCTTTGCCAATGCCACAAACTGCTGGGAGACCGGTAAAAACTGTGGCCGATTGGACATCCCCGGTGGAGGCACGCGGAGAGGCGGTCAGTGTAGGGGGAGGATCAATGTTGTTCTGAGCAAAGTCTGTTACTTCTTTGACGGAATCGACGATGATTCCGACCTGTGAAGCCGTTATTTCCAGAACGATGATACAAGTGGATCGGGTAAAAGTTATCGCGGGCACACCTAGTTTTAGGCGAAGATCAACCACTGGGATCACTTTTCCACGAAGGTTGATGACTCCGACGACAAAGTCGAGTGTTTGAGGGACAGGTGTAATGGTACTTACTCGATTGATTTCTCGGACAATTCCAATGGGTACGCCAAATCTTTGATCACCCAAGCCAAAAGTGAGAAATTTCCCGGCCTTGGGGAGGCGACTTAAGATTCCTTCAGAAGCAGGGGGTGTTCCAATCGATGGGGGGCTTGAGCTCATTGCATTGCTCCTCGTTCTCATGCTTCTCGGCAGTTTTAAAAAAACCATGAGCTCTTAAGTCTCAGCTTTTTGTGAATTTTTTCTCTCAATCAACCGATAGAAGTAAGGTTGAAGTTTGCGCTCAAAAATGTGCGAGAATTTTTTGAGATAATTCGGAGAAAGTGAGTCATCCATGACCTCCCTAGATGTCGATCTGATGAAAGAGCTCAGGATCGAGTTCGTGAAAGAAGTGGAGAGTATGTTGGAGGATTGGGAGCAATCAATCCTCACTCTCGATTCCTCAGCCGTGAAGACGGATAAAGGAACGAGTTTCGAGGAAAACATTATTCAACAGCTCTTCCGTATTACCCATTCAATCAAAGGGTCGGGGGCTGCGATTGGGCTTCTAAAAGTCTCTGCATTTTCGCACGCGATCGAAGATTGTCTGATGCAACTTCGGACCAACACTTCGTTGCTATCCAATGAAGTGGCGCCTTTGATTTCGGGGCTCCTTAAATCCGGGGATGAATTCAGAAGAAGCCTGGCTCTCATCAAATTGGATCCACTGAGGGGAGACGAGGATTGGTCCTCGCCGGAGCTTTTGAGTTTTTTTAGGAATTGGAGGAAGGCAGAAGCTACAGAAGGTCCAGTAACGGCAGCGCAAGCGGTGCTTAAGGATGAAGTATGGGTGACTCCGGTCGAAGCTCAATCAGTGAATCCGACTGAGGTGATTTCAAGTCAAGCGGTCGAAACCTCGTCCTCGACCCCAGTCGTCCATGCCGACTCTCAGAATCCTACGCAGTCTCCCGCACCGTCTCAGGCAAAACCGCATGGAGTCCAACCCCCTGCTGCTGCGTCCGATACGATTCGGGTGGATGCTACAAGGATGGATGCTCTCATGGATCTTGTGGGTGAGTTAGTGGTCATCAAGAGCCAAATCCTTCAAGAGTTTGGCGAGAGAAGTCATGATACGAGTACCCAAGCCTTACTTGGATTGTTTGATCGATCGGTTCGGGATCTTCAGGATCGAGCGCTTGGGATGCGAATGACCTCTTTGAAGTCGCTCTTCATGCGCGTGCAACGAGCCATCCGAGACACTGCACAAAAGCTGGGTAAGCCAGTAAAAGTGGTCATCACCGGGGAGGATATGGAGCTGGATCGCTCCATGATCGAGGTATTAGTAGACCCTCTCATTCACATTGCTCGAAATGCGATTGACCATGGCATCGAAGACCCAGAATCGCGAAAGGGAGCCGGAAAAGCCGAAGGAGCAGTGATTCATTTGGAGGCTCGTCAATCAGGTGGGAGGCTTCTGATCGAGATCAGAGACGATGGGCGAGGCATTGATCGGTCACGCATTCTCCAAAAAGCGATCAATAATGGACTGGTCCCAGCGACGCATTTGAAAATGACGGCTGAGGAGTTACCAGATCGCAATGTCTTTGGTCTGCTTTTTCTTCCAGGTTTTTCGACCGCAGAAAAAATAACAGATATCTCCGGTAGAGGTGTAGGTCTTGATGTGGTGAAGACCAACATTGAAAAACTCAAAGGCACGATTGAGATTCAAAGTGTGTTGGGTAAGGGTAGTGTCTTTAGAATGTCGCTTCCCTTGAGTTCTGCCATCACTGATGGAATCGTTGTAACCTCGAAGGGGGTTCGCTTAGTGATTCCGCTAGAGTGCCTCCGGGAGTTCGTTCATATGTCTGGAGAGACTACTTCCTGGATCTCACCTCAGCAGCAAGTGATTCGAGTGAGGAACGAAGTGCTCAATCTTTTTACCTTGGACTCACTCTTTGGTGAGGTCATGCAGTCCGTAAATGCGCTCATAGAAGCAAAAAGATCCAGCAAGACTCAGCCTTCCCGCAGTGGGGTTCTTTCGAGAGATGGAACGATCGTGATTATTGAGTCGATGGGGCAGGTCTATGCTGTTCGAATTGAGGGAATCTTAGGACAGACGCAGGTAGTGACAAAAGCATTACCAAATTCTTTTGGTGCTGACTGCGGAATCTCCGGCACTGCAGTGATGGGGGACGGAGTCGTTGCTCTGGTCCTTGATCCCAACAATTTGCCTCGATTCCTGAGTTCAGAATTCAGAACAGGAGATGACCAACGTGCCTCTGCCTAGTCGAAAAGGATCTTTGTCACTCAAGGATTCGCTAGAGCAAAGCCGTCGGTCTGGGATGGAGAGTGTCGAAGCTCTTCAGCGAGATCAGGCAGGTTTTGAGCATCTTGCAACGCTCCTTCAAGAGTGGGCAGGAATTCATCTGCCTTTAAACTCTAAAAATCTCAGCCTCATGGCAGGTCGACTCAGTCGAGTTTTAGAACTCCATGGAGCGCGGAACTATTCGGAGTATGCTCAGATGCTGAGCTTGCGGCAGGCAGAGCTTGGGCCAGAGTTTATTTCGGCCATGACGACCAATACGACTCAGTTTTTTCGTGAGGATCATCACTTTAAGATTTTGCAGCAGAAAGTAGTACCCGAACTCTTGAAGAGGAACTCAAGCACTCGGGAAATTCGGGTCTGGTGCTCTGCGAGTAGTACCGGTCAGGAGCCTTATACTTTAGCGATTGTCTTGAGTGAGGCCCTCAAGGCTTATCCCCTTTGGAAAGTGAAGATTTTGGCGACCGACATCGATCATGAGGTACTCGAGAAGGCACGAGAAGGGATATATACAGAAGAAGAGAGTTCGAGCCTGCCGCCTTTGTATCGTCAAAAGTACTTCAGTTTGATCCCAACCGAGGGAGCTCCTTTTTTTCAAGTGAAACCCAGTCTCCGTTCCTTAGTCGTATTTCGACAATTCAATCTCTTGAGTGATTCTTATTCATTTACTCAGCCCTTTGATGTGGTCTTTTGTCGGAACGTATTGATCTACTTTGATCGAAAAGACTGCGAATATGTTGTTCAATCGCTGACTCGCTCATTATCTCATATGGGACATTTGTTTTTAGGACATGCGGAGGCCGGTACGCTTCGGAATGCCGACCTCGTTTCGGTTGCGAGCGCAGTAGGACAAAAGACAGAGCATAGCGCTAGGAGGAGAAAATGACTCATCCAATCGATAAGATCAAAGTCTTGATCGTCGATGACTCGTCGGTGATTCGATTGTTGTTCAAAAAAATTCTCTCCTCCGATCCTGAAATCGAAGTAGTAGGCTCTGCGCCAGATCCCTACGCTGCTCGAGACCTGCTGGTTCAGCTTCGTCCGGATGTGATGACTCTGGATATTGAGATGCCCAAGATGAATGGCTTGGATTTCCTTCAGAAGGTGATGGAGCATTTCCCGACTCGGGCTGTGGTGGTGAGTAGTTTGACCCAAGCCCATGCGCCCCATGCGCTTCGCGCATTGGAGTTGGGCGCATTGGATGTGATGGCAAAACCCGAGGTGAGCGTAGGTTCGAATTTAGAGGAGGCAGGGCGCGAACTGATTGAAAAGGTCAAAGCCGCTGCACGCTCCAAAGTCAATCGGGTTCGCCGTCCAGTAACTCCTCTCAATGCTTCAACTCCTGACCTCAAGGACGGGGAGCTTTTTCGAGTAGGAACAGGGCCGATTCTCGCTTTGGCAGCTTCTACTGGAGGAACAGAGGCTTTGAAGGAAGTCTTAATGAAGTTGCCCGCTCACATTCCTCCAACCGTCATCGTTCAGCACATGCCTCCCTTGTTTACGAAGCAGTATGCCGACTCCTTGTCAAAAGTCTGCGCATTTCCGGTACGGGAGGCCAAGCAGGGCGATCGCTTAACGTCAGGCACGGTACTTCTTGCTCCGGGCAATTATCATTTGAGGCTCAACCGGGTGACAGGAGGATATGTGGAGACTCACCTGACGCAGGAGTCTTTGTTGCATGGTGTGCGTCCGGCTGCCGATTACATGTTGGAGTCTGTTGCTCGTTTGGTCGGACCAGAGGCGGTGGGGGCAGTGCTGACCGGGATGGGCAAAGATGGTGCGCGTGGACTCTTAGCCATGCGCGAGCGAGGAGCATGGATTCTTGCGCAGGATGAGGCGAGTTGCGCCGTTTTTGGCATGCCTCGTGAGGCGATCGAGATAGGTGCAGTGGATCGAGTAGTGTCATTGGATCAGATGGCCGAAGCACTTCAGAGTTCACTTGAGAAGAAGGGCTGGAAGCGGTTTTTGGCGCAATCGAACGCAGCGTAGTTCCTGACTCGTTGGAGTGAAAAATGGGAGATTTTCTGCGGGATTTTCGGCGGGATTCGCTTCAAAAAGAGCTTCAGGCTCATTACCAAAAACTGTTCCTCGTGACGGTTTTTGCATCGATTACGCAGTGGTTTTCTTTTGCGTTTGGCTTAGATGGATCCATTTGGATTCAGTTCGTTTTTGTTGCGGCCCAAGTCATCTTGGTTGGCATTGCATTCCATATTTCGGGTCTGCGGAGAGTTCGAGCGAGGCGAGAGGAGTTACCTCTCCCGACCGGATTGATTGATTCGGCTGCACAGCGTGCATTGATTGCATACATTCTTTGGTCTTTTGTGAGCGCGAGTGGTGCTGTGGCATTACTTTTGGGATGGCTCGACCCTGCCTCTGGATTCGCAGCCTGGGACTTGCGGTTGAATGAGTGCGCATGGATGATGGTCTTGCTGCTCGTGTCTCGGCTTCTTGAGCTGCGCTCGGAGGAGAGAGCAAGAGGGGTTTTGGCTCCCCTTTTTGTAGCCACCCACTCAAGTGGAGCGCATACGCTTGCCTTAGGCGATGAGGTAAGGGTGGCCCAATCCACAGTGATCCCAGTAGATGGGATGATCGAGGAGGGCAGCTCGACTGTGGATGAGTCCCTTCTCAGTGGAGAAGTATTGCCGGTATTTCGAAAAGAGTTGGACTTGGTTTTGAGAGGCACGCAAAACCAGAATGGCGAACTCCGGATCCGCTCGTTGAAGGCAGATCATCAGTCGATTTTGGTTCAGGGTGTGAGCAAGATTCTTGGCGCTCTAGATTCATTAAACCCTCGTTTTGCAGAGAAATTGTCCATTCGAAGTGACCAGCTTCGTGGCATTCAGGTGGTAATGTGGGTCACATTGAGTCTGGTAGGTATGTGGCGCCAGTTTGGATCGG
>Ga0169931_10004262_pt1 | contig 22348 bp, 18 predicted proteins | sample Kivu_15m_20L_FD_129675 | JGI IMG/M metagenome (GOLD analysis project Ga0169931, IMG submission 129675) | Freshwater microbial communities from Lake Kivu, Western Province, Rwanda to study Microbial Dark Matter (Phase II) - Kivu_15m_20L... | ecosystem: Environmental > Aquatic > Freshwater > Lake...
AATGTATGGAATACCTAGAAATTGAAAAAGATTTCTTTTCTCAGTTTATTGATGGAGGTCAGGCAAAATTTGATGAATATGTTGCAATGAAAAGGATGGATGGTATATGATATTTAAATAATTGCTAATTAAGGTGTTTGGGGCGATGATATCGAAATTCAGGCAATGTCAGAAATCTATAACAGGCCAGTTGAAATTTATTCCCATTCAAAAGAGCCATTGAAAACTTTTCATGAAACTCAAAACAGTTTCATCCGGGGTTTAGAAAGAGAAAATAAATTTAATAATATACCTATTAGAATTACATATCATGGTAGGGCTCATTATAATTCTCTTGTTCCAAAGGATAATTACGATTTATTCAAAAATTCTTTGATAAACATGTCCCCAGGTGAATATGAAAATACTATATTAGAAAAAGCAAAACTTAAAAATTTACAAAAAACAGAGGAAATAGATTACATAGCAGAAAAAAATATTGCGACTAAGATTAATTTACCTATTTTTAGCAATAAAAAAATTTTGAAAAATATTGATGATGAAAAATGGTCCTCTATCAACATACAAAATAAGAGAAATGAGGAAGACTATCCTGCAGTTGATTTAAATCTAGAAATTTCTAGAGAAGGCTTTTTAGCAAAAAGTAAGATTTATCCACAATTACTTACTATTTTACCAATTTTAGGAATGAAAGATTTAGATAAAATTTTAGAAGAAAAATTATCTGCCACTATGGCAACTAAAGAAGAGACACCAGTAATTACAAATGATAATGTGAATTTAAACGAGGCCCTAAAACAATCAGAGTCATCTGCAGTTGAAGACGAAATTTTAAAAAGTGTTATAGAATTATCAATACAAGATAAAAGGAAAACTGCTGATATAAATGTAAATAAAAATGAGGAAAAAATTACAGAGATACCTGCGATTAAATTTGTGATCGAAATCGGATTTACACTAGAAGAAGCAATTATGGCGTATTCCGCTGTAGGAGACGATCCAGATTTAATGTTACAATATTTATATAGTCTTAATATGCAATAAATATAAAGGAACAGTTGTAGTATTATAGTTAAAAGGTCTCTTATAAAAATTTGCCTAAAATTCTGAAAAATAATTAAATTTAAATAAAAATACAAATTAAAATAATTGATAAATTCATATAGAAATTAACATATTATTATTCTACATCAGTACAGGAAAAAAAATTTATCAAGTATTTTTAAACCAAATTAAAACATTTGAAATATTAAATGTCTTAAATTTTAATATCACATCGAATTACGATGATGGGAATATTATAAAGAATATAATTATAATATTTATTTCATGGAAAAAAATACATCAAACCTAAAGAAAGTAGAGGCAATTCTAGACAGATGGCTTAATTTACAAAAAATCATTAAAGAAGAGATTACCATTAACGAAATAAGTATTCAATATTAAAATATTATTTTAACAATCTTTCAAATAAACTAATTCTAGCTACCAAACAACAACAAGACACGATAGAAAATTTAAAGACGAAATACTACGAATATTACAGAATTAAATTAAAAATCAGAGAAACGTTTGAAAATGTAATCAATATGGACACGGGTAAAACATCGTCTATTCTTTATGAATTATGTGACAACACTGAAGAAATGCTGCGTGAAAGCTTTGATCCTATACAGAAATTGCTTTTATTATTCAGAAATAATTTTCAATACCTTATGATGCTTATTACAATGATAGACAAAGAAATCGGATCAGATTCAAAAGAGAAAGAAGCTTTCAACACTCTGATTGATTTGTTCTGTCATCAATTCTATGAGAATTTGTTAATTCAAAAAACGGAACAAGAAGAATTGTTAATTCTCTTGTATTCTTTAATCGAAAAGGAAATAGAAAACATGTATTCCGCCAGTGTGACATCCTTCCTAGATGAAGAAACTACTTTTGTAGGAAAGTTATTGAAATCTTATACGAAAAAGCAAGAAATAAAAACGTATTTAGGAATAACCCTGGGTTCACTAATTATGAAGATCGATAATTCTCGTGATAAATGTATTGACGTAAATTTGAATAGATTGCATAACCATGTCATCGATAAGAAAAGAGAAACTAAGAATAAGAGTTATAATACAGAAAGATGTAAAAATCTGTTGGGTTCTGGGATAGATAATGAGAATCTAACTAAGCATATTAGAAGAAGCACTATTGCTCGGAAGGTTTCTTTCAGAAGCATGAATTCCACAGGCGAGGATTTAATTACTTATACTCTTAAGGAAGGGACATATGTAACTAATTTAAACTCGGATAGGGGAGCCAAAGATCAAAAGGAAAATTTAAACGGCAATCAGTCATATGATTACTATACAAAAGGAAGTAGTTCCATTAATTCTGTTGCAATTGGAAAAATTTCAAGTAGCGAAAATCTCAATATAAATATGATAATGCACACCATAAATTCCTGTATTGATACAAATATCGAGAAAAAAAGCGAGCTTGATATAAATTTAGATGCTCTAGAACCTGTTAAAGCCAAGTCTAACAATAATTTACTCAACCCTAGCAATGAATATTTTTTGAGCATCGTGGGGAATGTTGATAATTATAAATATATGGATTCAGATGAAGAATTTAATACAGATTACATGATAGAAATCACAAGGGATGAATTAAGAGCAAGAATGCAAAATGAAACTGATGATAACATGAAAGAGTTTTGTAAAAATTATTTAATGTTTAGATATCAAGCAATTGGAAAGAATGGACAATAGCACTGACATCTATACAAACAAAAAATTGTAAGACATACTACATAACACATTACCTTAGCTTAATCCAGTTAAAAAAAATTCCGGAAGGTTCGCATATTCTTCTATTCTACAGAGAAAATTTCATAAAGATCAAGGAATTAATAGACAGTATAGTAAAATCTCTAATAGACAATTTATCGACAATTCCGTATACTCTCAGATGTATATGCAAAATCATAAGAATTTTAATTGAAAAAAAGGTAAGCTATAATTTACAAATATAGTTCCCTGACATATGCAAATATGAGAAAAACTCTTTCATAGGGGAGTTTATCTTCGGAAAGTGCATATTGCCAATTTTGATTAATTCCGATATTAACGCTGTAATCACATCAAACATTCTTTCTCTTAATACAAAGCGTTGTCTTACAATAATTACAAAGGTTTTAACGAAGATAAATCGAGGCCTATTTTTCGACGAGACTGAGAGTGAATATACAATATTTAATCACTATATAATCGAAATAATCCCTGTTATGAACAGTTTCTATGACAATTTGATCGATGTACAATTACCAGATGTCCTTGATAGTTTAATAAATCAAAACATAAATTTACAAACTAACGAAAAGAGTAATGGAAATGAAAAAACTTTAGACAATGCTCTTAAAACAACAACAATTACACAACCTTTTATCAAATATAATTATTTCAAAGAGAATCAAGAAGAACTTGTAAATATCCAATCCGTCTGTTTTTCTATCGAAGACATTCTTCAAATTCTGCGCTTTGTTAAACCGAAGCTAAATATATTCAAAAATATGGCTACTACTCTTGCAACTAATACTCCAACTACTTCTCCAACTTTTTTTGTAAGAACTATCGAAAAAATTGCTTATCAAGAACCCTATTTCAATGAAGTTCTTTCGAAATCAAAAGCGAAAAACACTCGCTACTTCTTCCTGATATTTAATATCGACAATAACCCTGAAAAAATAAACATTCTGAATCCAAAAACTTTTTACTTCACATTCACCAATGAAATTGAAAGCAATGAGATGATTCTAAGGAGAGTTAAATCTTGTATCAGACTGATTCTGAAAGGTTTGAATTTGATAAATCATCGCGTCTATTCACATTTGAATCGTGCGATTTCCACTCAGAACTTCTTCATCGCTTTAAATCAAATTATGCAAATCGAAGAAACAACAGAAACTGAGTTTAACGACGAAATCCCTTTAAACTGGTATTCTCTCTACATGACTTCCAACCTGGCTTTTCTATCTGAGGAATATAAAAAAAATGATTTCGAAGGCCTTTATCAAGAGTTACTTAGGGAAGAAGGAGAAGAAATTTCTTTCCTAAATTCTAAGAGTAATTTAATAAGAGCGAAATATGGAATGAACACCCGTTGCGCAGAAAAATTAATAGAAAAAATAAAAAGAGATTTAATTAAAGTAAAAAGAATCGAAAAATTCATGAGAATGGAAAGTTTTATAAGAAGAGCTGAAATAAATGTTTGTATTAAATACAATGTAGATGAGGAAAATTCCAACAACATGAGTGTAAGTAGAAATTTCGGATTTTTTGACAATATTTTCTTTTGGAATAAAAGAAGAACGATTACTAATGAAAATTCTAGGTTTTTTCAAGATCAAGAAGATAAAACACCGTAAGATTAGTTAAAGAAAAGGTTATATTATTTTTAGAGACTATCACACGATTTCAGTAAAACCGACTGATAAATGTTTTCATAAGAGAATAGAATACCTAGAAAAATTGACTGAAGGAAAGCCTGAAAAAAAGACTACGAAAGGAAGGTCCAAAGAAGATGTAAATATTTTTATTTTATGAAACTTTCCTAGGACAAAGAAAATTGCCACGCCTCTAATATAAAAGAATTCATAAAAATATTTGGAAGATTTAAAGAGATAAAAGAGGACATATTCAAAGGTGATCAAAGACATAAATTATATATCACAATAAAAAATTACATCGATATTGTGAAAGAGTATTTGATAAAAGATCCTTTATTTGAAAAGAGTAAAGAAAAAGATGCAATCGATGAAACCCTCTATGGAATAGAAAACTACATCATGAAGAGTTTATATGATAAGTAAATTATTCTTCTATTTTATTTTTAAGGGTTTATCCAGAGCAAGAACTAGACAAGGATCGGGAATTCTTTGATAAAACTTGCAAACTATTCTGGGTCTTACCAAAACATTTGGATATTAAAAGTGAATATTTCAATGAGAATTTGTTGGAGTTGGCTATAACCTGCATTAGAAAAATGGATGATGAAAAATCTCCTTATGATAAGCTTAAATGTGTATCATCAGCGCATAAAATTATAAATAATTTGATAAAGTTTTGCTCTGGTAAGGATGAAAACGCAGGAGCCGATGATTTGTCACCTATTTTCCAGTATGTTATATTAAAAGCAAAACCGAGAAGAATTTTCTCGAACATTAAGTAAATCATTTGTTGATAAAATTTTTAGCTTTATAAAATCTTTAATTCACCCAGAGAAGTTAAAACAATACTGGGGACTTCTACTTGCTCAAGTCGAATCGGCTGTCGAATTTTTCTTAAAAGAGATAGATAATTTACTTTTAATAAAGAATTAATATATATTAATATATAAATAACTTTTTTATATCCTAAAGTAAATAAATCATATTAATTAAAGTTAAAACTTTCAATAAATCTTTTAACAAATAATTCTCTTATAATTCAAAAAATTTTTTTTTAATTATCATCTTAATTTCAAAGTCTAGTCATAAATAAATTATTTTTTAATAATAACAAGAATCTTTAAAACATCCAAACTGTAATAAACCTATTTTTTAAAATAAAACGAAAACATAATTATTGAGTGATTTCGATTACTTATAATTTTATTTTCTTTAAGTAATCTAAAATCTGTTCGAATGATGGGCGATTATTGGGTTCTGCATCCCAGCACATTTCCATTAGTTTAATAAACTAAATTGAGTATTAGTTTTAAAAATATTTACCGAACTTGGGGTATTAGGCGCTAAAAGACTTTTATCGGGTCTTCCTTTGTTAACAGTTACGAAAAACGAGATTTGCTCTTGTCTCATATCCTGATAAGGAGTTTTTCGGGTGCAAACTTCCCAAATTATGATCTAAAAATTAATATTTGTGTGTACTCCATAAGAATAAACATCTGCTTTTAGGGAGTAATGTTTATTTTCTATAACCTCTGGTGCCATCCAATGCTGTTTAAAAGATTAATTTTATTATTACACATGTTCCAAGCTGGCCCGTCATTTGCTCTTTTGAACTATCAAACGTCTTCATAATTTTCGATAGACCGAAATCAGAAATTTTTACCTTTGTATTGTCGGTGGGACGCTCTATCTTTTAAGTTAATAAGATGCTAAAAATATTTCAAATTAAAATTTTACTTGAGAGATTTTAGATCTCTGTGTATGATAGGCGGAGTATTAGTGTGTAAAAAGTTCATCCCTACAGCAATTTCATGCAGGATTCTCAATCTTAATTCCCATGTGATAATCAGCTCTCTTTGTTGATGAAGCAGGTTAAAAAGTGTACCACCCGCACAGTATTCTGTCACTATGCAAATATTATCTTTCTCTGCTCTATAAGAAATAAAAATTAAAGTTTTACATGGCCCCCATAAACAAAACTAAGTATGGATGCCTCAATAAAATCAAGCTTGATACTTCCCTTTTAAATTCTTTCAAATTTTCTGCTTTTACTTCCAAAATTCTTAATTTCTTTACGGCAACTTCAGTTCCTCTATAATCAGCTTTGAAAACTTCACTTGAACCACCAAATCCGATTTGTTTGTCGTATTTTATGTCTTTGCTGGAAATCAGCCATTGTAAATTTGATCTCTTCAATTCTTCTTTAAGAAATTCGTTAGCCAAATCTTCTATATTGGTTTCATCATTTACCAATTTGATATTATTGTAATTATTTTGAATATTAATGATATTGACTGAATTAAGATCAGAAATTACACTTTCATAGTTAAAATCTTCATCAATCGAATTATTTTGCATATCATTACTTAGAGGGATATCTTTGTTAGTGTTTTGATTTATATTATTCAAATTTTGTTTTTGTAAATTTTGATTAATCATCTGTTTGTTTTGATTATTGATTCCTGCTATGTTAGGATCACTTAGTTCTGGAGCATCTTTGTTGTATTTCTTTTCCTTTTGATTAAAATTATTAGGAATCTGATTAGGATATTGTTTATCAGCATTATTAATCTGATTGACATTATTATTAAAATTATTCTGCATAAATCCCTTATTATAAGGATTGTAGTAGTTATTTCCAACTACTCCCCTAGGAGGAATGTTAAAGGTAGAACCCATATTTGAATTAATATGATTTATATTTTTATTCGAGATATTTGTCTCATAGTATTCCATGTTATTATTCATATTAGGATTAGCATTCACATTTTGAACATTTATTGATGGGTTATAAAGGTTATTATTGTTATTCATCATATACGGATTGTAAAAATTATTATTATAATTAGGAATTTTATATCCAGGATTCTGAAGAGGATTCATGTACATATTACTAGAATTTTGAGGAATCCTAACTAAACTATTATTATCCTGATTGATCATATATGGATTGTTTTTAGGATTGTTACCAGGACCCCCTATCATCATTCTGTTATTCGCAGCGTTATTTGAATTATTATTAAAATACGGAATTTTTTGAAGACCCCCTTGAGGAGTTCTGTTAGGAGCTATTGCACCACCTTGGGCAAATTGATTGTAATTTTGTATCATGTTGGAATTACTCGGTTTATTATTTCCAGCATTTACATTCGAGCCGTAAATTCCTTTATTTGATTCAAACAATTCATTAAGAATATTAATCATATTTGAAGAATCTATTTCGCTTTTCTCTTCTGAAATTTTACGTATTGAATTCAAATTTTCATTAGGTTCTGTATAGTAATTATTGTTTTTGACCTCTTGTTTGTCTATTTGACCATTTGATCCAGAAGTGAATGTTGCGTACGAATCGTTTATATTATTATTTGACTTGCTAAAGAAATTCTTATTAAACAAACTTTGATTGAAGTTTTTACTAGGATCACTCGCTCTAATATTATCTCTATCTATGTTATGAATATTTGCATTGCTTGCATTTCTAATATGAACTCTATTTTCATTCATATTACTAATATTGGCATTTGTATTTTGTATGTCCCTTCCCCTTTTATCCAATCTGTCCATACTTCTTCCCCTTTCTGAATTGCGAGACATATGCTCTGATTGATTTTTTGATTCAACATTAATTTGAGAATCCCTACCGCTACTTTCTCTTACTTCAGATAATCTTCCTACCTCTTTATTCAATGTAGTTGAAGTTTGCTTATTTGCAACCCCCTCCTTTAATTGTTTTTCCTTTTTGTAGGCTAAATCAAAATCGAAATTGTTTTTTATGTGCTGAAATTTTTCAGGTGAAAAATCACAGTTGTCATGGAGAGTAACTCTTTGTAAATCTGTTACTATTTTTCTGGGAGGGGAGAAGGATTTATCATGATTTACTAACGGATTGTCAAATGGGATTATTTTACTTTTACTTGATGTGTTGACTGTTTTCCTTTTCTGGTTAGAAATCATCGGAGTGTTACTCATTTCTAACATAGTATTACTCCTAGTTCCCTTCTTAACCTCATCAAAAAACATATTTGATTGAATTAGCTTCCCTGTGTTTCTATTTATTCTAACACCTACAATTTCTTTCGGATTCGAAAAGAAAGCATTTAGATTAAATTCAGACTTAGGAAAGAATTTTAATTCGTTGTCCAAACTGTTTAAATATTCTACCAATATGTTGGAATTTGAATTGTTGTAATTCACAACAGGAAAATTTAATAAAACTCTTGTTGACTTTATATCATTTCTAAATTTTTTGTATTTCTCTACGTATTCTTTTGCTTTGTTTGTTATTTCTAAGTATTGAGAATCATACACTTTCAAATGAGAAATGTTATCGTTTTTGTTTGATGGAGAAATTTGAGAAGAGTTTTGAGAATTGTAATTCTTGAATGCGACGATCAAATGAAAAATCAAACTGAAAATAGAAATTAATTCTTCATTGAAAACCTGTATAATAGCATCTATAGTGTTTGAAATTTGGGTAACCATGATCGGAATTTGGATAAATTTTGTGTAAAGTAGGGAAAATATTGCAATTGTGTCAAAAATGAATTTTTTATCAACTAATTGGGTGAAGTCGAAATCCTTATTGGATGAAAGATTTTCAATAGAAAAATTATTGTCAATGAAAGGATATTTTTTGTGATAAGCAATTTTAGTTTTCAAATACTCTGAATAGGATATAATGAATTTTGTAACATAAGCATTTCTTAATACTTCCGCCTTGTCATAGTTTTCACTGGAGTATCTTGTCTGCCAAACATTTGAAAAGAAATTTAGGAAATCATCTAAATTAAAATTATCGGGGCTTATAGTTTGAGGAGGCCCTAAGAAAATATAGTGATGAACAACATACAAACTCTTTAAAGCCATAAAAGAAAAGTAATGTATAGGCCAAGTCGATATTTTTGTAAAAACTTTAGTTATTTTATTTGTTTTAGTCCACCCCTTATGTACAAGAAGCTTCATGTATTTGAATTTAGGAACTGAAGACAAATCTCCGTTCATCAATTTTATTATCCAAAACTGAGTCGAATGGCGTTTGAATATTTTTGCCGTAGCCTCAGAGATCATCTTAGTAATAGAAAAAGCTCTTTTTTTAATTATATTGTTTTGGGTCATATCTCCTACTTTCATCAACTTTTCTTTATTTTTTTCAATGAAAGTAACTATCTCTGCTGCTGAAATACGATCATTTGGGTTAGGTTTCAGCATACTCTTTAGCAATTCAATTATACTTGGGCTGTATAATTGCACCATTTCCTCTGTTAATACAATATTCCCCTTTACGATTCGTTGGGTGTTCGTAGTATTCATTACTTTATAGCTATCTTCATAACTTCTGGAATTAAAAAGTTTAGAATCGAATAGGAGGGCGTATAAAATTAGTCCGAGGGCCCATACGTCAACCTTTTCATTAATAGGGTACCCCGTGTACAAATCCAATTGTTCTGGTGCTCTGAATGAGGGTATGGTATTTCTACTTACGTCGAAGATAATTTCGTTTCTATTATTATAGTTGATAACTTCATAGAATTTCGTAGTAGATGATCCGAAGTCACAAATTTTGTGGACACCGTCTAAAGTTATCAAAATATTCTCTGGTTTTATGTCCCTATGAACTGTCTTGTTTCTATGAATAGAAGCAAGTCCGTGGCAAATTTGGTAGATTATTCTCCATATCTGAGTTTCTGAAAAGGTTGTTTTATCTTCGGAAAGACGTGCGATTTTATCTGCCAGAGTGCCGCCTTTAGATCAAAATTAAGAAAATTAATCTAAGTATATAAAATTTTACTTCCGCAATATTCCATTAATATGAAATAAGTCGTTAGGTTTTGGTATTCTTGAGAATAATAGTCGATTATTTGGACTATATTTGGTCTTTCTTTCATGCTTAGCTACATTCAAAAAGTTTATATAATTTGAAAAAATACCAAGTTGAAGATCTCATAGTTGATCGAGTTACAAGATGGCTTGTCGTCATTTCTAGCTGTGGCTATTTTTAGACAGTATGTTGTTGATGGATTGTTTAAGTCTGAGCATAGATAAATTTTCGATTGTCCGTTGAAATAAATTTGTTTGTTTATTTTTACAGAAATTTTAGAATGAAGAAAATTTACCTTTTTATTTGTGTAGTCTGTCATCATTTTTTATTTTATAAAATTATTGATAAATTTTAGCAGATATTTTTATATATTTTTCAGTTAAATTACGGGATTTATAAAATGGATTTTATGTGGTTATATTAAGTTTAAATTTTAAATTCTTCTATATGTAGAATTTATTATGGATTTAATATGTAAACAAAAACTAAAAAATTTATTTCTTTATAATTGAGAAAAGTATTTCAAAATTGGAATTAATAATTTAATTTAAATTAACTTTTTATATTCTATTTCAAGGAGCTCCTTTGACTATTTTCTGAGGGGTTCAAGCTAAGGACGGAATTTTTATTAATTAAACTAGATGAAGCCAAATCACTTTTATTTTTATCAATTTTAACCTCCTCTAAGAAATTAATAGAATACAAGAAATTTATATATTCTTCTTTTGAGATTTTTGAGCTGTGTTGTTGTTTGATATTTTTGGATATAGAAAAAAATTTGACCATTTGAATAAACAAATCAGCATCCTTTGTTGACATGACTCCATCTATCTCTTCACCTACCTTTTGAATATCCTCGGCGTTAATATAACCGTCTCCATCTTTATCGTATAGATTGAATGCACTTTCCAAATGTTGAGAAGTAGGAGAATCCTTCGTAAATTGATAGTTATTCATCATTTTAGAAAATTCTTCATAATCTATTGTCCCACTGCCGTCCTTGTCAATTTCTTTCATTAGTTCTATCATTTTGGTTTCTGATATGCCCCATCCTAATGTGTTTATTAAATTTTTGAATTCTTTGTGGTCAATGTCACCTGACTTATCCTCGTCGAAAATTGAAAAAGCCTCTCTTATCATAAAATTTTTTACTAATTGGGTGATATCTAGATTTTTGAATTCGATGTCGTCATCCATCATAATAGTTTTGCTTTTGTTGCCACTTCGTTTATTCATTTTTTATTTAATATAAAAATTGAAGGAATTAAGTATTTTGTAGATTATTTTAATTTTTAAATAAAATAAATTTATTTACCTCTTGGTTAGAGAAATAAATTTTGATAATTATAATATCACCCACACCATTATAAAGAAGAAAATTAATTAAAGATAGAATTTATGACCATGTGTAATATTTTATAATTAAAAATATTAAAGATGAAAATTGAAAATTACTTAACTAAAATTTAAAAATTTTAATTAAAAATAGTAATTTAAATCTCTTAAATATTTTATCATATTTTATATAAGGAAATGTATTTATCTTCTGAATTTTCAAATTGCTATACGATATGTGACATATCTTCCCGCAGTCTCACTGGGTCTTACAATTTTAACTACATTTCCTTTTTTTAACCCGAAGTACCTTGCAATCGGATCACTGACTAAAATTTTTGGAAGCTGGTTCTCCTTTAATCGGCTATAGTAATTAATAAAGTCATCATACTATTTTTGTAATAACTGTTTCTTCTCGTCTTCTGTAAGAGGAAAATGTTGAGGGACCAATTCATGTTCTGTTATATTTACGATCAACTCTTTTTCTTCGAAATATTCAATGTCCCATAATTCTTCCGCTGCAATTTTCTAAATAAATATGATTGATAAAAATATAAATTCTATTGATAATACCTGTTTTGCGAGAGTTGAAATACTTCCCCTTATGATTATAATTCCTTTCCTTACATTCTGGTTATGAATTTTCTTAACGAAAGATAAAATCTCCTCGACTCCAATTTTTTTATCAAAATTGAATTCTACATAAATATAGTCTTCTACGTTTTTAATCTTCGATGTAAGAAAACATAATTGATCCTTTTTGAAGTCTACCTTCCAATCATCAAATGACTTTTCTTTTTGTTCTTGACTTACAAAATACCCTCTATCTTCGAGCATCTTCAAAACTGTCTTACGAATTCTGAAAAATTTTGAGATTTCAGCTTCAGAAAAATTTTCTCCTCTAGAGTCTATTTCCATTATTTGAATATATATAATTTTTTAAAAATTAAAATTAATAATTAGAATTTTAAATTTAAAGGGAAATTTTTATTGATTATAACGATGAGTTTTTTATATTTTATGATGATGAAGATTTCTCAAATAATCTTTTTGTATTGATCAAATTTAATGAAAAATTTATACTTGAATTCTAATAGATTTGTTACATGATTCAAAGTGATAATTTCATTTGATTGTTTATAATTATGTTCTAAAATTAATTTTAATGTCCGATATTACTTTGGATAAGTTAAATGCTATTGAAAATTCTATACATGAATTTGGTATTAAATTCTGCAATCTCCTAGAGAAGATAAAATTATACATGAATGGAGATGTTACCGTTATAAATGATAAAGATCTTGTTATTGAAGAAATGATGAAATATTTGCAGTTCATAAAAGATGAAATGCATAAGCAAATCGAAGATATTTATAAAGACAATAATTTAAGTCATTTAGCGAAGATATTAAATGATTTTCAAGAGCAGCAGCAGAATTTAAATATTTTATGTAATCATTTCAAAAAAAATTAAATAGACAATAATTGTAGAAATTTATTATCAAATTTTTTAAAAAATTCCCACTCTCTTCGGAATAATAGGAATATAAATTTTCGTTATATCACATGTCTGATTCACAATGATAGCTTTATTAAAAATCAAATTTTTTAAATTATTTAAATTTTTCATAAATTTCTTCATAGAAATTTATTCTTCTCTTGTTAAAATAAAAAATTAAAATAAAATTTAAATGATTTAAATAAAACTTTTATAATTATAAGATTAATGCAAGATCTATCTATAGCTAAATCAATTTTAGTAACTGGTTCGAATAAAGGTATCGGATATGGGATACTTAAAGGTTTATTACAAAAAAACAAAAATTATAAACTTATTCTTACATCAAGAAACGAAGAACTAGGTGGGATAAGCCTTAACGAGTTGAGGACCGAATTTCCAGAAAAGAAAAATTCATTGTATTATCATCAATTGGACATAACAGATAAAGAAAGTATTAAGAACTGCCTTGAATGGGTGAGAAAAGAATTCGGCCAAATAGATATTTTAGTTAATAATGCAGCAGTAGCCCAAAAAGGATCAAAATTCGATACAGAAGTATTCGACTTAACTTTTAGTCCTAATGTATACGGAACAATAAATCTTACAGAATCTGTCATAGAACAAGATTTAATAAGCAAAAATGGGAAAATTATTATGATAGGCAGCATTGCTGGATTGTTGAGTAGATTAACTAAGAAAGAATTGCAAAATGAATTCACAAGCCAGGATTTAGAAGTGGATAAACTTAAGGAACTTTCAAAAAGGTTCCGAGATGCCATAGAATTTAACAGACTTGAACAGGAAGGATGGCCGAGAAGTGTCTATTCAGTTTCTAAAATGATTATCAATGTATATCCAAGGATCTTAGCTAAGAGAAAAGAAATAATCGAAAGAAATATTGGAGTATATTCTTGCCATCCAGGGTGGGTGAAGACTGATATGGCTGGTCCAAATGCTCCCTTAAGTTTGGAAGAAGGAGTTGTAACCCCTATTCATGTTATAGAATTAGAAGATGGAATTAATCCAGAGAGACAAGGAAAATATTATGATTGTTGTAATATTGCCAACTTGATATAATTTTGGTGATTTTTAGTTTAATACTGCGAATTAAATAAATTAACACTAAATTCCTAAAAAGATAAAATAACTTTATTTTCTTTATTATAATATTTATTTGTAAATTAAAAGTTAAAATCATACAGATTAAAATATTTATTTCCTGCTTTCATTAAATTGATTTTAAGATAAGGGAATAAAATTAAAGGCTTCCCAGACTAAATTATGATTAATAATTATTCTTATCTTATAATAATAGTTAATTAGTTATTATACCTTGTTTTATTAATCCTAATATTCTAGTTTTTAATTATATATTAGAATTTTAAATAAATTAGTCAAATTTAATTAATACTTTCCCAAGTGATGCATTCTTTTCGTAAAATTCAACAGCTTCGGAAATTTGATCTAATTTATATTCCTTACTAATCACAGTCTTACATTCTGTTGATAAAGTGGCAATTACATTTTTATGAAGTTCTTCTCTATCTTTTTCGCTCAAGGATGCTACATAAAAGGAGATAAAGAATACGCTAACAGTTTTATATCCTAATAGAAGGCTGAAAGTGTTAATTGGGAGAATAACCTCATTTGCTAAGAATCCATAAAGATAAAGCTTAGATCCAAAAGGCATCAACTCAAGGATTTTTGCAGATAAAGAGCCACCTATACAATCAGCACAAAATGTTGCATTTAAAGCTTCAGCACTAGACTTAAGTTGTTGCTCGAATTCTGGGTCTGATGAATTGATTACAACATCTGCTCCACTTTCTAAACATATATCTTTAAGTTCATTTCTTCTGACAATATTAATTGTCTTGATTCCTGCTTCCTTACACAATCTGGTGAGAATTCTTCCACATTGAGAAGCAGCTGCGGTTTTGATTGCTCCTTTGTGATTACCTTCTTTAGCTAGAGCTAGTAGTCCATAACACGTTACTGGATTTAAATATGCAAATGTCCCTTTTTCAACTGAAGTCTCATCTGGCATAACTAATGTGTCTTGTACTGGGACTGTAGCATACTCTGACCAGGATCTTGCTTGAGTGGACCAGAAGCATACTTTCTTTCCGATTAGATATTTGTTTTTTTCTGATCCTGCTTCTGTTACTACTCCGAAACCTTCGAATCCTGCAGAACTAGGTAGCTGAATTCCAAAAGCGTGCCCTTTAAAGAACAACTGGTCTGAAGGGTTTATTGTGGTTCCAAGTAGTTTGACCAATATCTCATTTTCTTTTGGGGAAGGAATAGATACATGTTTTATTTGCATAGGCTCATCGAATTTTTCGATTATTACTGATCTCATAGTGCTATCCATTTTATTTAATTATTTGAAAATATATTGAATAAATCTTATTAAAAAAAACCATAACCTTATAAAATTTCTTTATATGATTAATTTGACTAAACAATTATTATGTAATTCAAAATCCTTAGCTATATTATTAAAGATTATTTTCTAATTTTAAAAATATAAAAACAAATTTTTAATAAAGTAGTTAATTGATTGAAGTGTATATATATTAAAAAAACTGTTTAATTAAATGTAAATTTAAATTCTTCCATGTATTGAAGTATTTTTAAGAAAAATTCTAAATTATAAATGTATTTACCAAATTTTATAATCTTATTTCTTATAATTAAAAATATTTAAATTGCACCTTAAATAAAAATTCAGACATCAGAATCAAGAGTTCTTTGGTTCATTTTAATTATTTAAAATTAAATGTGTTAATTTAATAAATTCGATGATGGTATGTCAATACTGAATAAGCATTGGTTATTAATTCAGATTATTCCCATATAATTCAATTAATTATATAATTTATTATTAAATAATATAAATTAATGTTTAAAAGAACGATAAGGTTATTAATTGAAAATCAAAAAGGAAATCAAGGAGAAAAACACAAAAAATTATTAGATCTATACACCCCTAATGATACAGTGGTAGACAAGATAAAAATGCCTTATGAAATAAGAGGAGAATATCTCCCTCGCAAAAAGATGAATCCATATAAAAAAAACCCCCTACAAGTAGTATATGACAGAAATGACTTCCAGTCATTTGTTTTACCAAGCAAAAGAAGTGAAGTTTATGGATTATGGGGAACTGAAGAATTATTCGGAGTTAAAAGATGGAGAAACGATTCTCCATTTATTAAAGAATATGTCAGAGTAGATAATCAAATTTTCGCAATCGTCTTGCTTCTCTTAGTCCTATTTTGGCCACTTTACATGTATAGACAAAAAGAATTACTTAAAGGATATGATACCTTCCTGACACATTCTCTAGGTAAATTTACTGCCGATGATCTACTCTAATTATTTGATTGAAAAATATAAAGAAAATAATTTAAATAGAATACTCATTAGGAAAAAATAAATTAAAATAAACAGGATTATTTCAATTTCAATATGTTAAGATTTATTTAATTTTATTTTCCGTATATTGATGAATATATTTAATTCTATGAATTATATAAACAAACATGATTAACCTCTCATACTTATTATTTTTTCTTATTTTTCTTTTTTCTCATAATAATGTTCTTCAAATTAGCAGTTCCTTGTAAAATTCTGAGTACCCAATTATTGAAAAATTGAACCAGCCCATTCCATAAAAGAGAATATTTCAAAAGTGTCAGGACATAGTTACTGATTACTTTTTCATAAGCATCAAGTAAGATTACAAAAATCTGATTGAGAAGAATAAAGTACATCTTTCATTAATGGTTTAAATAAAATTAAGAATTCATACCAAATAGTAAAAAGAAAATAATAAGAAAAGTGTGTTAATAGGTGAAACTTCTATCATTTTGTTGATTACACTGAAATCCATAAATACAAATTGTATCATAGTAGATAGAGAATTTGTCAGAGTCGAAAAATCTATTAGGAAAATATAAAGAAGTAATCTTACTATAAACAGCATGTCCAAACATAATACTAAAGCTTGATGCATAAGCCAAGATAATAATTATATAGAATACGAAAAAAGAAAAAAGCAGTGTTGTCGAAGTTTGAAACGTAAGAAAAATCCTTGCGAAGAATTCATAATAGAATGCATTTAGTGCATTGACAGTAATACACATAACCATTATAATTTCGAGTAAGGTCACTAAAAATTCCCAATTTTCAGTGAAATAATTTACGCAGAAGAATGTAGTAAAGTTTGATTTCTTGAAATTTCTTACTGATTGTGATTGTATGATCATATACACTATTCTAATTATGACGACCCCTAAGATTAAACCACTTATGCTTATTTCAATTACCCACTGAACAAAATTTCTGTATAAAATTGATAGAAAACCTTCTTTGAATAAACGGCTGAGTTGAGATTTTAAATTCACAGATGAATACGTGATAAGTAATAATAAATAAAAATACTCCGGTAAATATTTTGATATAGAGCTAAACATATTAGACATACTGAACGCGTTTGTTGTTTTATCTATTAACATCGTTTCAAAGTTTATAAACAACTTAAATATTTTAACATCGAAATTAGTGACTAGCAGTTGAACATTGTCTGTTTCTATATACAATGTTATGGCAATCAATGCATTATCGTCGTTAGTTGCTTGGTAAACATTGAATGTTATAGAAAATAATCTTGTAGATAAATCTAGCCAATAATAAGCAAGAAATTTTGCAAACGTGTCTAAATTTTGTTCATCATAGAATTCTTCATTTGGGATTAAATCGAAATAATAACCATTATCGAAACTGTAAGATCCAAACATGCCGGTGTAAGAATAGCTCAAGTCTGTTTCTCTTAATTTCATTCCATCATTTATCAAGACACAAGTCGGGGAATTCTCGTTAATTTTTAGCAGGCAATTATTATATGTTTGATTATCTGCAGTATCAGTTAACAAAAACGCTTGATTTTGAAATGAATAATTTTTCTCATTTTGAGTATAAGGCCCGTTACAATAAAATCTGTCCATCTTCTCCCAAGAATCCGTAGTTAAAGAAACTGCTGTACAATTACTATCTTTTTCTTGCCTTAATTGAAAAAATCTTATCGGTCCGACTATCATGTGCTTTTCAATAAAATCGTACATTTTATTTGGGAAATTCAATTTAGAAAAAAAAACATTGGTCAAAAACGGATGCAATAATCTCACTTCTTTTATTTCTCCTAGAGACAATTCTACTTGATAAGTGGTATAATTAGAAATAGTGAAATTATTTTCTTTATCAGATGTAAAAAAATCAAATACAGTGAAATTAACCGGAAATTTCTTTTTTACAAATTCATTATTTATAACCTGAATCAATTCGATAGGAGTTGAGGTATCATTTTTAGATATGATAAATAGTAAAATATAAACTAAGAAAAACACATAAAACAGTAGAAAACAAATACGCTGCCCAAAAGTTTTTTCAATTAAGAGTATAATTTCATTTTCCCTTATGGCTTTCATCGCATTTAATTTTCCATTTTTGTCATCTTTGATTTCATCAATATGCACGATCGCCATTTCATCATGGTTATCGAAAAGATGTTGTATTTTACTAACTATCTTAGTAAGGAAATCATCTTTTTTGAATTTCATTTGGGTTTCATGCTTATTTTTTGATTTTGAAAACGAATTAGATTGCAAAACAAGAATCAACTCTTTGTTAGGGTGATTGATAAAATAATCATTTACAAAAGCATTCAGTGGCCATGTGTCATAATCGTCTTTAAAAATGTAATAAGAAGAGGTTTCTGAATTTTTTAATCTGAAGAAATCGCAGGTTTCGTTGAGTAAATCCCTAAATGTATAAAGTGGATCTTCAGGAATTATAAACTTCACATTGTCTGCCAAGTATTTAATTGTGACATAATTGTACTCCTTTTTCTTTGTTTGATCTTCTGTATTACCCTTCAATACGCCTTTTAATTCGTTTAAACTTTCCTTTATTTTCTCTACGCCTTGTAAGGGTGTTTCTGGAATGAATTCGTTTATCTCACTCTGGTTAACCTTGAAATCTGAGAATGATATTTGATTTCCATTTTTAATGTTTTTTATTGTTTCAAATTTCTTTAATCTTTTTCTTTTTCTTATTTCGTGATTCATGCACTCTTCTTCTAATTTTATTTTGTCGTTTTTCTTTCTATTTATTACCTCTTTTTCATTAATTATTTCTGATTCTAAGGCCTTTATTTTTCTGGACTTTAATTCGATTTTTTTTCCCATTTCATCAATTTCTTTTTCCTTCATTTTGAAACAATTAATTAGATTAAAAAATTTATAATACTCTCAACAAAATAAATTATTTAAGGCAAGAAGTAATTAATATTTTTCAGATCTATCCTAGGAACAAATATCTACCCTTTAAGATAATACATAAGAAAAGTCAAAATAATAAATATAAAAGATTAGAAATATATATTTTATCCATAATAAAAATTTGGAGAAATTTGTATTAAAATTTTGAAAATTCTATCTCTAAAAATGATCATATATTATATTTTAATTATTCCCTTTATGAAATCATTTTATAATTAAAAATAATTTTAAAGAAAATTTGCTCAAAAATTTAATTTCATAAATTAAATAATTTTAATTAATTATAATAAGCTAAAATAATTTTAGAAAATTTTATCAAATATTCAGTCAATTTTATTTTTATCAGTAGTGCTATTCTCTTTAAATATTCTTTTATATAATCCAATCAAGCCAACCATGAATAATTTGAATAAAATATACAATAAGACGACCAAAATAAGGATTACATCAAGATTGTATAATTCTATGATGCTGTATTTGGTATATGCAGGGACTAAAAGATGTTTGTATCCATATTCTAATGTGTAATTAAGCCAATAATAGAATGTTTCCTTTCCATTTTTTTCTCTTACCAATTTTTGAGCGAATAAAACATTTTCTTTGTAGATTGGATTACTCATAACTTCTCCAATGAATGAAATTAAATTCTCTAAAGTTATGTCTGAATTTCTAGAAATTCCTTTTCCATATTTTCTATATTCAGCAACAACAGCACCATTTACTTGATCAATCCCTGTTCCTATAACAATCATCGGCTTTGCATGGTATAAAGATTCAAGGATCGAATTAACTCCTCCATGTGTGATAAACATTTTTATTCTATCATCCCCTAGTAAATCGTTTTGATTAACCCACTCGAGTAATAGAACATTTTTAGGAATAGTTTTCACATTTGCAATAATTTCTCTTTTCAAAGATAGCACAAATCCGAATTGAGGGAAAGTATTAAAGACCTCATAAAGAACATCTATGTTTAATATTTTGGTGATTGTTCCTTGGCTAACATAAATATTAGATTCGTGTTTGTTTAAGAAATCATTGAGTTGAGATTCTTTTAATGGCATTGCTGGTTTTGGTAAAATTGCACCTGTATTTAAAATGTTTGGCGGAAGGGAGTATGAATAGTGAACTCCATCAACACATTGATTTAGGAACAGGACATCTGTTGGGAATGGGTTGAGTTCCATGGTGTACCCATATTCCCTGAATGGAGCGGATTGAGTGAATTCAAAGTACATATATGAAATTTTGGTACCATATAAATATAATTGATTAACAAAGCGCTCATAGAAATTCATGAGCTCAGTGAATCTAGTTCCTATTACTGGATGATAGGAAGCATTGTACTCGAAAGCCTTGAAAAGCCAAGTAAATACACAAGTAGGGTTAAGGTATATGCATTTTTCTATTTTCAACTCAGATCTAAGAAAAGGAGTGATGAAATTCACAACATCTGATAATATTAAGTCGAACTTGACTTTCCTTAATTTATCTATTATGTTATCTTTTAGGAAATCTTCGTTAAGATGCACCATGGCTTTGTTAAAATTATTATAACCTAAAACTGGGTCCTCTCTTACCATTTCTAAAGCCTTCTCAAATTTATCTTCGTATTCATCCTTATTCCCGAAGCCGTAAATTATATAGTTTTTATTTTCCCATAACTCCATGTCATAATTATGAATTATAACGTGAAATTTATACTCTAATTCTGGATTCTCTTGTTCTAATCTTTTTGCTGTGAAATCGAAAAGCTCTTTAAAGATAAAACTGTGGCTTTTTCCACCTGGAAAACTAAACAGAAGAATATTTTTTATTTCTTTAGCTGAACTAATGAACTTCAATGAGATTAAAAGCAAAACTAAAAGTTGAAATAGTAATATCGATTCCAATTTCATATTTGATAATAAAATTTTAATGATATTATTATTTTAATAAATAAAAAACATTTTATAAAAAATGTTTGCCAACACTCAAAATTCAGATTCTAATTATAATGAGAAAAATTCTAATATTCAAATTTCTAATTCTCTAGTAAACAAGCAAATTGCTGAGAACTCTCATGTATAATTTTATATAATATTTTGTCAAGGTGTCTTAAGGCAATTCCAAGTCAGGAAGAGAACAAAAGCAGATTTTTAGTAGGATCATATACTTCTAAACAGGCATTTTTACATTCTATTGATTATGATGTAGATAAAAATGAGTTGAATATAAAGGAAGTTGTTGATTTTGAGAAAGCTGAGAAAAATGAAATGATATTTAATGAAGTAATAGGAATCTACAGTCCTGTTCATTTAGAAGATATAGTTGGATTGAATAATAACAATGGAATGAGTTTCTTTGTGCAAGTTTTTAACCAAACAGATCGAAAATATCAGTTAAAAATGTTGAAAAATATAGATGGAGGTGAAGGTGAAATTATTTACAACGATATAAAGGCTAGTCACTCAAATCACATATTTGAGTATATTTTCACAAAATTATGTAAATTATTAGCATCAAGTATTTCCATATTGACGATAAATCTAACGATATTCATAATAAGCTCTATCTTATCACCAAAGAAACAGTAGAAGAGTTAGATTTAAATCATCCTGATGAAATAAGCAATCGAATAGAATTGATTAAGTTAGGAACCGAAGAAAATTCATCCAATTATCCAATTAAGATTTGCTCGGATTCTAGTAAATTTGATCCTAAACAGGTATATTTTGATTTTTAAAATTAATTAAGGTTGCTGTTGGAATCAATGAAACACTAGCATTCATAGATCTAAACTCAAATAAAATTATTAATAAAGTTGAAAATGCGCATTTTAATGGAATATTATCTTGTGAATTTGACCCCTTCAAATCTTTTATTTTATCTACTGGAGGCATGGACTACTCTATCAAATTTTGGGATAT
>Ga0169931_10004263_pt1 | contig 22348 bp, 23 predicted proteins | sample Kivu_15m_20L_FD_129675 | JGI IMG/M metagenome (GOLD analysis project Ga0169931, IMG submission 129675) | Freshwater microbial communities from Lake Kivu, Western Province, Rwanda to study Microbial Dark Matter (Phase II) - Kivu_15m_20L... | ecosystem: Environmental > Aquatic > Freshwater > Lake...
GGCACCGCGATGGGCGTTGCCGGCCTCGTCACCGGGTCGCGCCCTCTCCTCCTCGGCTTCGCGCTCCCGGCCGGATACCTCGCAGCCAACCTCGTCGCGAGTGCACGCGCTGCGCGCGGACTGCCCGCAAGCTCGGCACGCTGGTTGCCTGCTGTCTTCGCGACCATGCACGGCGCGTGGGGTGCGGGCTTCCTGCGCGGAGCCCGCTAGTCGACCCGCGCCCGTCAGTGATCAAGGCCCTAACCGGTCAGGGTGGCGACGATGCGACGGTGTTCATGAGTCCAGGAATCCCACACCGCATCTGCCCAGCGACTTGCACGGTCGGTGTAATCGGCGAGATCCCTGCATCCACGCATGTCCGCGACGTTGAAGCTGGCCAGCACGGCCGGCGGCGTGAGGACGGGATAGTCCACGCGCGCTCCCGAACCCCCGCGCATGAGATCGAGTACTTGATCCTCGCGCCAACCGAGCGCCCGTCGAGCAGCGAGTGCACGCAGGTGCACGAAGACTGACTGGCGATCTCGACGATCGACACCGGGCCCGGGATGGGACGCCATGTAGGCGTCGACAACGAGGCGGTGAGCAGGGAGGGGATATCCGAAGCGCTCAGCCTCATCGGCCTGGACTGCGCCGAATGCCGCCCAACACGCAGCTGGTGCGGGTACGTAGGCGTGGAGAGGGGAACCTTCGGGGACCGATGGCGTGATCGCCCCGCAGAGCCCGCACGTCACTGGCTCCTCACTCACGTGAAGCCGCCCGTCAGTGATCGAGGCCCTGCTCGCGCAGACGCCTGATTGCTTCGCGACGCTCCAGGCGCGACGTACGCCGGATCTGCGCCTCTTCGAAACGCAGCCGATCGAGCTCGGTCTCCGGCAGCACCGGCGGGACGGGCCGTGGCTTGCCCTCGGCGTCGATGGCGACGAAGACTAGGTGCGCGCTGGAGACGTGGATTTCACCCTCGGTCCCCATGCGGTGCACCGTGACGCGGACACCGACCTCCATGCTCGTCCGCCCGGTCCAATTGACCTGTGCGCGCGTGGTCAACAGGTCGCCGAGTTTCACCGGCTCGAGGAAGGCCATCTGATCCATGAACGCTGTGACCGCGGGCCCGTTGGAGTGGCGTACGGCGGCCACGGCCCCCGCCTCGTCGACGGCCCGCATGATCACACCGCCGTGCACGTCGCCGTAGGTGTTGGCATCTATGACGCCCATCACCCGGGCGAGCGTGACCTTGGACGCCTCGGTGGGGACGGGCTCGCCGGTGAACTCTGTCGGGACGGGATCGAGCGGCATGTCAGCCACGCAGGAGGGATCGTGCCATCACCAGGCGCTGGATCTCGTTGGTGCCCTCGTAGATCTGGGTGATCTTGGCATCGCGCATATAGCGCTCGACCGGATAGTCGCGGGTGTAGCCATTTCCACCGAAGACCTGCACGGCATCGATCGTGATCTCCATCGCGACATCGGAGGCGTAGGCCTTGGCCGCGGCGCCGAAGAATGACAGGTCGGCGTCACCCCGCTCGCTCTTGGCGGCAGCGCGGTAGACAAGCGAGCGCGCCGCCTCGAGCTTCATCGCCATGTCCGCGAGCATGAACTGGATGCCCTGGAAGGAACCGATCGACTTGCCGAACTGCTCCCGCTCCTTGGCGTAGGCAACCGCGGCGTCCAGGGCACCCTGAGCGATGCCGAGCGCCTGCGCCCCGATGGTGATCCGCGTGTGGTCGAGGGTGGTCATCGCCGTGCGGAAGCCCGTGCCCGGTTCGCCAACGATGCGATCACCGGGGATCCGCACGTTGTCGAACAGCACCTCACGGGTGGGCGAACCGTGGATGCCGAGCTTGCGCTCCGGGGCGCCGAAGGAGACGCCCTCGTCGTCACGGTGGACGACGAAAGCCGAGACGCCCTTGGCTCCGGCATCGGGATCGGTCTTGGCAAGCACGGTGTAGTAGTGAGCCACACCCGCTCCGGTGATCCAGCTCTTCTGGCCGTTGAGGACCCAGTCGTCACCGTCGCGAACCGCGCGCGTCTTCATGGCTGCGGAATCGCTGCCGGACTCGCGCTCGGACAGGCAGTAGGCGAACATCGCCTCGCCGCTCGCGACCGGCGGGAGATAGCGACGCAGCAGGTCGTCGTCGCCCGCGATCATCAGCGGCATCGTGCCGAGCTTGCTTCCCGCGGGGATGAGTGAACTCGAAGCGCAGACCCGGGCGATCTCCTCGATCACCAGGCACACGGCCAGCGCATCGCCGCCCTGGCCGCCGTACTCCTCCGGGATATGCAGTGCGTGGAAGCCGGATGCGACGAGGGCGTCGTAGATGTCGTGGGGGAATTCGCCCGTCTCGTCGATCTCTGCCGCGCGCGGGGCGATCTTGTCCTCGGCGAGGCCGCGCACGACCGCGCGGAGCTCGCGGTGGCCCTCCGGCAGGTCGAAGGCATCGAAGTCAGGGTCGAGCGTCAGTGTCATGGCGGGAATCCCTCCTCGCGCAGCACCCTATCGGCGAGCGCCAGGATCGACCGCCCGACGACTAGGCTCGCGCCGTGCGGATGAGCGTGGTGGGCACGGGCTACCTGGGGGCGACCCATGCCGCGTGCATGGCCGAGCTGGGCCATGACGTGATCGGCATCGACACCGATCCGGCCAAGGTGGCGGCGCTCTCGTCGGGCACCGTGCCCTTCTGGGAGCCGGGGCTGGACGAGGTGCTGCGGCGGGGTCTGGAGTCGGGTCGGCTGCGCTTCTCCACCGATCCGGGCGACGCGGCAGAGGCACGGGTGCACTTCGTGTGCGTGGGCACCCCGCAGCGCGCGGACTCCCCCGCCGCCGACCTCACGCAGGTGCATGGCGCGGTCGAGGCGTTGATGCCGGCACTGGGCACAGGGTCGCTGCTGGTGGGCAAGTCGACGGTGCCGGTGGGCACTGCAGCGGGCATCGCCGAGCGCGTGGCGGGCACGGGTGCGCATGTGGCGTGGAATCCGGAGTTCCTGCGCGAGGGTCACGCGGTGGAGGACACCCTGAGCCCGGACCGGCTCGTCTTCGGGGTGCGTGACGGGGCCGACGAGTTGGTGTTGCGCGAGGTCTACGCCGCGCTCCTGGACGCCGGCACCCCCCTGCTCGTCACCGACTTCGCCACCGCCGAGCTGGTCAAGGTGGCAGCCAATGCCTTCCTCGCCACCAAGATCTCCTTCATCAACGCCATGGCCGAGGTGTGCGAGGCGACCGGCGGCGACATCGTCACCCTCTCGGCCGCACTCGGTATGGACCCGCGCATCGGCCCGCAATTCCTGCGCGCCGGCCTCGGCTTCGGGGGCGGGTGCCTGCCCAAGGACATCCGTGCCTTCATGGCCCGAGCCGGCGAACTCGGCGTCGACGAAGCGTTGATGTTCCTCCGCGACATCGACGACATCAACATCCGGCGCCGCCAGCACACCGTCGATCTGGCTCTGCAGGCCATGGGCGGCGACGCGACCGGGCGGCGTGTCGCCGTGTGGGGGGCGGCGTTCAAGCCCGATAGCGACGACGTCCGCGACTCCCCAGCCCTCCATGTCGCCGCTGCGCTGCGCGACGCCGGAGCTACCGTGACCGTCCACGACCCCCGCGCCGTCGACAACGCCCGACGGCTCTTCCCGGACCTGGAGTACGCCGACTCCGCCATCGAGGCCGCGCGCGATGCGGATGTCGTGCTACTGCTCACCGAGTGGGCCGACTACCGCTATCTGGAGCCCGCCGACGTCAGTCCCGTCGTCCACCAGCGCACCCTCATCGATGCGCGCAATGCCCTCGACTCAGGCCGCTGGCGCGCGGCCGGTTGGACCTACCGCGCGCTCGGTCGACCAACCGCCTAGCCGAGCCCTAGGACATGGGCCGGGCAGTTGTCCATGACCACGTCCAGCCCCGCATCCACCGCACGTTGAGCGGCGGCCTCGTCGGCAATGCCGAACTGCATCCACACCGCTCGTGCACCGGCCGCGATCGCCTCGTCGACGAAGGGTCCGACCCGATCCGAGCGCACGAACAGGTCGACCACATCGGGGGTGCCCACCGCCGCTGTCGCCTCGGTGATCGTGGCGTAGCCCTGTTCCCCGTGCACGACCTCTGCCCGGGGATAGATCGGGATGACGCGCTTGCCTTGCGACTGGAGCATCTCGGCGATCACGTAGGCATCTCGATCGGGGTTGTTGCCCAGGCCAACGACGAACCACACCGCCATGTCCTCGAGGATGCGCGACGCCGTCTCAGCGGTGCCGTAGAGCCGCGGATCACGCCCCGTCATGATCACGGACCCGAGCGCCCTTCTCGATCGCCGTCTCGCGCAGGGAGCCTTGGAATGCCTGCATCTGGGTGAGGAGTTGCGCATCAGACGTCGCCAGGATCCGCACGGCAAGCAGCCCGGCGTTGCGGGCGTTGCCGACGGCGACAGTCGCCACGGGCACTCCGGCGGGCATCTGCGCGATGGAGAGCAGGGAGTCCAAGCCGTCCAGGTGGGTGAGGGGTATGGGAACGCCGATCACCGGGAGCGGGGTGAGCGAGGCCACCATGCCGGGCAGGTGCGCTGCTCCGCCGGCTCCAGCGATTACCACGCGCAGTCCGCGGTCGACTGCGGATTCGGCGTAGTCGACCATCTCCCTGGGCATGCGATGAGCGGAGACGACATCGGCTTCGTAGGACACGCCAAACTCCGTCAGGGCCCTGGCGGCATCCTCCATCACGGGCCAGTCCGAGTCGCTGCCCATGATGATGCCGACCAACGGCGGAGCCTCAGTCATCGATCACTCCCGTGAAGTAGTCGGCCGCGTGGTGAGCGCGAGCAAGCAGGTCCGGGAGATTGTCGCCGACGACGGTCACGTGACCCAACTTGCGCCCCGGCCGGATCTCCTTGCCGTAGAGGTGGACCTTCAGCCCCGGATCACGTGCCAGGACGTGACGGAAGGCCTCCTGGAGGGGCGGCAGTCCTGCCACATCGCGCGGACCGACGATATTGACCATCACCGACCAGGCGGCAGTGGCTGACGGATCCCCCAGAGGCAGGTCGAGCACCGCGCGCAGGTGATTCTCAAACTGGCTGGTGACAGCCCCGTCGATCGTCCAGTGACCGGAGTTATGCGGACGCATGGCCAACTCGTTGACCAGCACACCGTCGGCGGTGTCGAAGAGTTCGACGGCAAGCATGCCGGTCACCTCCAGAACACGGGCGATCTCCAGCGCGATCCTCTGTGCCTGCAACGCCCGCTCGTCGTCGAGATCCGGGCACGGCGACACGACCTCCGAGCACATCCCGTCGACCTGCACGGTGCGCACGACGGGATACGCCACCGCCTGACCGTGGGGACTCCGCGCGACCTGCGCGGCGAGCTCGCGGGTGAAGGGCACCCGTTCCTCCGCCAGCCAACGGGCCCCGGGTACCAGCGGAGTCTGTCCCATAATGCGGCGTGCCTCATCGGCATCTCCGACGACCCAGACGCCGCGGCCGTCGTAGCCACCCCGCGAGACCTTCAGCACCAGCGGCCACCCCAGCGCGGCACCGACGGCATCGATCGCGTCGGCGGATGCGACGTGACACCAGGCCGGTGACGGCAACCCCGCCCGGTCGAGGGCCTCGCGCATCGCGATCTTGTCCTGCGCATGCACGAGAGCGGACGGGCCTGGCCTCACGGCAACACCCTCGGCCTCCAGCGCGCGCAGGTACTCGGGTGGCACGTGCTCGTGGTCGAAGGTGATCACCGACGCCCCCTCGGCGAGGCGACGAAGGGCGTCGAGATCGTCGTGGCGCCCCAGGACCACCTCGGACACGACCTGCGCCGCCGACTCGTCCGGCTCCAGCGCGAGGATCCGCAGGTCGACCCCGAGGGCCGCGGCCGGTGCGGCCGTCATGCGCGAGAGCTGACCACCGCCGACCATGCCCACGCGCGGGGCGGCGTGAACTGGGGGCACAGCGCGACCCTACCGAGGTGACCGCGCTCGGCCCATCGGCCCGGGGTCCGCCGGGATAGCATCGACCCATGTCGCAGGCGGGGCACGCACCCGGAGCCGCGCGCCCGTCCCTCATCGACCGGCTGCGTGGCTCGGTCAGACTGCTCTACCGCGAGATCGCGAAGTTCGGCGTCGTCGGATCCTTCGCCTTCGTCATCGACGTCGGGCTCTTCAACTTCCTGCTGTACGCCGGCCCCCTGCAGGACAAGCCGCTCACTGCCAAGGCTGTCAGCGTCATCACGGCGACCACGTTTGCCTACTTCGGCAACAGGTTCTGGACCTTCCGCCATCGGGGTCGCACCCACATGGGGCGTGAGTACATCCTCTTCTTCGCCCTCAACGGCGTCGCCATGCTCATCGCCCTGGCTTGCCTGTGGCTGAGTCACTACGCGCTTGGCCTCGACAGTCCCATCGCGGACAACATCAGTGCCAACGTGATCGGCCTCGGGCTCGGCACCCTCTTCCGCTTCTGGTCCTACCGCAGGTGGGTCTTCCCGGAGATCCCCGCGGACGACGATGCCGATCGCGAGCTTGCCGAGCGCGACGCCGTCACACCCATCTGACCGGCCGTCGACTCATCACGGTCGCCGCAACTCAAAGACCCGGATCACCCCGAGGCCGCGGACGCGCCTCGGCGCAAGTTGTCGCAGGCCCATGCCGGGCAACTGGGCCAACTGTGCCGCGGACGCGGCATCGACCAGGGTGGTGTCCGGGCGAGCGAGGGCCGTCAAGCGGCTGGCCAGGTTGACGGTGGAGCCAAAGACATCCCCCATGCGCCGCAGGACCGGCCCGCTAGCCAGGCCGACGCGCATCTGGGGCACGTCGGGGTCGCGCGCGTGAGCAGCATGCAGTCCCATGGCCGTCTCGGCGGCGACACCGGCATCGTCGGCGATGAAGAGAACCTCGTCACCCACTGTCTTGACCAGGGTCGCCCCGGTCGAGGCCACCACGTCGGCGCTGACCGCCTCGAAGCCCTCGACGAGGGCTGCGAGGTCAGCGTCCTCGAGCTGGCGGCTCAGGCGAGTGAAGCCCACGAGATCGGCAAAGCCCACCGTGCCGTCCGCACTGGGCTCGCCGATGACCTCCGTGCGCGCAAGGCGACGGTCGAGGACTGCCGCGAGCTGGCGGCGCCAGGCATAGTCGAGGAGCCGCTCCATGGGCTCGACGAGGCTGGCCGTGCGGGCGAGGATCCGCTCAACGACCTCGGGATCCTCGGCGACGTCGCGGCCCTCGAGGTGCTCCTGTTCCACGAGCAGGCGTCCCACCGCCTCGGCCTGCCAATCCGCGAGCCGCGCCGTGGACTGGCCGAGGCTTCGCGCAAGCACGACCGCTGTCTCCTCGTCGAGCAGACCCTCCTCGATGAGCGCCCATACCAGGCGGAGCGCGTCGAGGTCGGCCTCCGTGAAGGCCGCCGCGCCGCCCGTGTCGGGGAATCCCAGGGCACGCCAGAGAGCTCGCGCCAGGTCGTCGGGCACGCCGGAGAGGCGTACGAGGTCAGCACGGGTGTAGGTCGGCGATCCCCCGAGGACGACCGCCTCGAGGAGGTCAGTGGGATCAGGTGCCATCGCCGGGCGGCACCGGATCGCCGCCCTCCTCGACACTGCGCCGGCGACGGCGTTCGTCATCCTGCTCGTGCAGGCGATAGACGTCGCGCTGGATCACTTCGACATTGGGCACGTCATCGATGGTGAGGTTTTCGTCACTCGCCGATGTCACCTCGAGCCGACCGTAGTTCAAGATCCGACCCAGCACCCCGACTTCGAAGGACACGTTGTTGACCTTCGCCAGCGGCATGTCGCGCCCCTTCTTGGAGATGACACCGGCCCGGGTGATGATCCGCCGATTCGTAAAGACGTACTGGGTGGAGATCCAGTAGAGGAAGGGAAGGATGACCCAGAAGACGAGGATGACCAGCCCCGCGACGATGATCAATGGCCGACCGATCGTTTCCGCGATCCCACCGTCGGACCACGACCACGACCCGAGCGAGACATAGAGCCAGACCCCGATGAAGACCGTGAGCACCAGCCAGATGACCGGCAGGATCAGGCCCCTCCAGTGGGGGTGCATCTCGAACTCGATGACCTCGCCATCGCCTAGCAGCTTCGTCGGGTATCCCATGGACGCATCGTGGCATGCCCGCACGAGACAGCGCAGCCGGATGTGGCGCTAGGTCGTCGGACGGACCGTGGCGACATCCGCCGCCGTGACCGACAGGCGGGTCCCGTCTGCACGGGACACGATGAGTTCACCCGATGCGCCGAGCCCCACCGCGCGCCCTTCCACGCTCCGATCACCGAAGTCGGCACGGATGTCTTGGCCGATCGTGGCGGACAGGGCGAGGTAGTCCTCGCGCGGATCCACACCGTCAATCCACTCCCGATAAGCCTCGGCAACGTGTGCGAGCACATGTCCGAGGAGGACGGCCCGGTCCGGCTCCACCCCGAGGATGCGCATCGAGGTGCCACCCGCCGGCATCTCGTCGGGTCGATGATCGACATTGATGCCCACCCCCACGACGATCGCGCCGTCGGCGAGGCGCTCGGCCAGGATCCCCGCCAGCTTGCGGCCTCCCACGACGACATCGTTGGGCCACTTCAGCTCGACCGCCAGACCCGTGGCTTGGTCGACGCCGCGCGCCACCCCCAAGCCGACAACGAGCGGAAGCCAGCCGAGTCGGTCGGCGCTGACCCGAGGTCGCAGCAGGAGGCTCCACCACAGGCCGGCCCGGGCAGCGGACTCCCACGTGCGCCCACGGCGACCGCGGCCATCCGTCTGCTCCTCGGCCACCACCACCGTGCCCTCGGGCGCCCCCTCGCGGGCACGGCGTTCGACATCGACCATGGTCGAGGGGGTAGTCGACACCACCTCCGGCATGGGCCAGGGGTTCCACGGCGGTGACGCGAGGGCATCGAGGGACCCGAGGGGCGCGCGCTCGGACGCGCCGGGGTCACGGCTCATGCGGCTAAGGTACGCGCGTGACCACCTCGTCGACGTCGGGCATCCCGAACACCACGGCGGACAAGGCCGATGAACTCGTCCGGCGCCGCACCGAAGCAGCCGGGCGCCGCCAGGCGGCGGTCGACAAGCAGCATGCCAAGGGCAAGCTCACGGCGATGGAGCGCATCGAGGCACTCCTCGACGAGGGCTCGTTCCAGCAGATCGACGGCCTCACGCGGCACCGCTCGCACAACTTCGGCATGGAATCCGAGCGTCCGTACGGCGACGGCGTCATCACCGGATACGGCACGATCGACGGGCGCCCCGTGTGTGTCTTCGCTCAGGATTTCACCGTCTTCGGCGGATCTCTCGGAGAGGTCTTCGGCGAGAAGATCGTCAAGATCATGGACCTCGCACTCAAGACCGGCTGCCCCGTGATCGGCATCAACGACTCCGGCGGTGCGCGCATCCAGGAGGGCGTCGTCTCGCTCGGGCTCTACGGCGAGATCTTCTACCGCAATGTCCAGGCGTCCGGTGTCATCCCGCAGATCTCGCTCATCATGGGGCCCTGCGCGGGAGGTGCGGTCTACTCCCCGGCGATCACCGACTTCATCGTCATGGTCGATCAGACATCGCACATGTTCATCACGGGCCCGGATGTCATCAAGACCGTCACGGGCGAGGACGTCGCCTTCGAGGACCTGGGGGGAGCCCGCACGCACAACACCAAGTCCGGGGTTGCCCACTACATGGCAGCGGACGAGGCCGACGCCTTCGACTACGTCCGCGCCCTGCTCTCCTACCTGCCAAGCAACAATCTCGATGAGCCGCCCGTGTATGACGTCGAGGAAGACCTGGCCGTGATCTCCGACCACGACCGCGTGCTCGACACCCTGATCCCTGATTCCCCCAATCAGCCCTATGACATGCACCGGGTCATCGGGCACGTCCTGGACGATGATGAATTCCTCGAGGTGCAGCCGCTCTTCGCGCCCAACATGATCTGCGGATTCGGTCGCGTCGAAGGGCGGCCCGTCGGAGTCGTGGCCAACCAACCCATGCAATTCGCGGGCACTCTCGACATCGACGCGTCAGAGAAGGCCGCGCGCTTCGTGCGCACCTGTGACGCCTTCAACATCCCCGTGCTCACCTTCGTTGACGTGCCCGGTTTCCTGCCCGGCACCGACCAGGAGTGGGACGGCATCATCCGTCGGGGAGCCAAGCTCATCTATGCCTACTCCGAGGCCACCGTGCCGCTCGTCACGGTCATCACGCGCAAGGCCTATGGCGGGGCCTACGTCGTCATGGGCTCCAAGCACCTCGGTGCCGATATCAACCTGGCGTGGCCCACGGCACAGATCGCGGTCATGGGCGCGCAAGGCGCCGTCAACATCCTCTACCGCAAGGAACTCGCGGAAGCCGAGGATCCGCAGGCCCAGCGAGCAGCGCTCATCGACGAGTACGAGGCCACGCTCGCCAACCCGTACATGGCAGCCGAGCGGGGCTACGTCGACCGCGTCATCCTCCCGCACGAGACCCGCCTCATGGTCGTGCGAGCACTGCGCGCCCTGCGCACAAAGCGGGCCAGCCGGCCTCCCAAGAAGCACGGAAACATCCCGCTATGAGCGACGAACAGCCTCTCGTCGTCCGCGGCGGCGCCACGCCCGCCGACGTGGCCGCGATCATCGCCGCCATCGCCAGCCTGCGCGCGAGCCTTCCCGGTAAGGCCCGTCGGCCGCGCAGCCTGTGGGCGCGGCCCTCACGTCAGACACGAACGCCCCTGTCTCCGGGACCGGGTGCCTGGCGCGCCTCCGCTCTCCCGCGCTGACGCGCAGCACTACCGTTGATGACGGACCAGGCCCTGCGCACGTGGCCGTCAAGTCCGCACTGTGGGCGAGGCAGTGAATGTCAGGCCGCGTAGTAGGCCTTCTTCTGCCTGTACGCCGTGTAGCCATTGGTGGATGGCGCCTTCAGGTGGACGACGACCTTGACGGGGTTGCCGTAGGTCGTGACGGTCACCCTTCCCTTCTTCACCTGCTTGCGCACCGTGCACAACTCATAGTCACCTCGCGGGGCACTAGCGGTCCGACCGAACGCAAAGCGCTTGCATACAACGGTCACGGTGACGGTTTGGCCAGCGTTGGTCACGATGGGTCGGTCCACAATGACGGTGGTGCCGGGGTTGACAACCTCGGGCGGAAGATCGACCGGCTCGGTCGGCCGCTGCGGCTCAGGCGTCGGTGACGGTGTCGGCGTCGGCGTCGGCGTCGGCGTCGGCGTAGGCGTAGGCGAGTCCGTCGGCGTAGGCGAGTCCGTCGGCGTAGGCGAGTCCGTCGGCGTAGGCGAGTCCGTCGGCGTCGGTGTCGGCGAGTCCGTCGGCGTAGGCGTGGGGCTCGGCCCCGAGGCCTCATCCACGGCGAACCACGTCTGGTAGACGGGGATTCCCGTGATGCGCGAGAAGGTGAAGGTGAGCGTCTTGATGGAGGCGTCGGGCATGAACCACGCGGCCGCCCCGCTGGTGTCGCTCCCGTTGCCCGTCAGCGTTTGCGTGACCGGGTCCCACGTGGGCTGATCGGTGTGCGTCCCCGCCGGGCAACCGCTCGGCTTCGGACTCACACTGCAGTAGTTGAACGACGACTCGTACCAGCCTCCGGTCGGCACGGCATTGCCGAGGGAGTCCTGCGCGTCGATCCTGACGCGGTCCGCGTCGATATCCCCCAGCGTGAATCCCCACGTGCCGGACGGCGTGACCGTGTCGAAGGTGTAGGTGATGACAGAGGGCGCGCTGCCCGGGGCCAGTCCTTGATTCATGTAGGCGCGGTTCTGCGACGAGCCAAAGTAGGCACCGAAGGGGGTTGTCGGTCCCAGCCACGTCGATGCCCCGGTGGGGAAACTCACGTTGGAGGCCGATGAGGTCCATGTCGCCGCCGGCACCTGGAATCCGTTGACGTTGGTGCCGAGATTGAAGTCACCACTCGAGGAGGACCCGGAGGCCAAGGACCACCCTCCATACACTCCCGTGCCCCCGACGGCCTGCACCGACGAGGTCGCAATGGCCACGGTGAGGCTCGTGGCGAGGACGGTGACGGGGAGCAGGATCGCGAGGTGACGGCGCATGGCGACACCCTAGGGACCCTGTCTGCGAGATCGGCTCGATTGTGGCCGGCTCGCGGCATCCCGCGCCTTCGTAGCGTCCCGCGAACGAGGGACGGAAGGGGCCCGCTTCTGGGCCTTAGGTCCATCCCGTGACGCGAGGCCAGGGCCGACCGAGTGCCGCGGCAAGGCGGCGCACCGCCGGCAGGGATACGCCGATGACGTTGCCGGGATCGCCATGCACGCCGGCGACGTACGGCGCGCCCAGGTCATCGAGCGTGAATCCGCCAGCGACCGTGAGCGGCTCGCCCGTGGCGATGTACGCAGCAATCTCCTCATCGGGTGCGTCCACCATCTCGACGACCGTGGACACGGTCTCGCCGCACGACTCGCCGGACGACGTATCGATCAGCCAGTGCCCCGTGTGCAAGGTGCCCGAGCGGCCGCGCATGCGCTGCCAGCGCGCCATCGCCTCCTCGGGCGTCGGCGGCTTGCCCAGGCGTACACCGCCCGCCTCGAAGATCGAGTCGCACCCGAGCACGAGCGCCCCCGCGGGCACCTCAGCGGTCGCTGCGACGGCCTCCGCCTTGGCCCGCGCGAGGGCGAGCGCGACATCGGGCACCGCGCGATCGCGCATGGCGTCCTCAATGGCCTCCTCGTCGACCCCGCTCACCACGATCACGGGCCTGAGGCCGGCCTGCTCGAGCAGGCGCCGACGGGAGGCAGACGCCGAGGCCAGCACGAAGGCGCCGGGGCCTGTCTCCCGCGGAGCGGACATGCGCTCACCCTGCCAGAGGAGGCATCCCTAGACTGCAGCGCGTGCATAAGGTCCTCATCGCCAACCGCGGCGAGATCGCCGTCCGAGTCGCCCGTGCCTGCCGCGATGCCGGCCTCGCTTCCGTCGCGGTCTACGCCGACCCTGACCGCGATGCCCTGCACGTGGAGGTCGCCGATGAGGCCTACTCCCTGGGCGGCTCCTCCGCGGCTGAGACCTACCTCGACATCACGAAGATCATCGATGTCGCGCGACGCGCCGGGGCCGACGCCGTGCACCCCGGCTACGGATTCCTCTCGGAGAATGCCGACTTCGCCCAGGCCGTCATCGACGCCGGGCTCACGTGGATCGGCCCACCGCCCGAGGCCATCCGCTCCCTCGGCGACAAGGTCTCCGCGCGCCACATCGCAGCCCGGGCAGGGGCGCCCCAGGTGCCCGGCACGCCCGACCCGGTCGCGAGCGCCGACGAGGTCGTGGCCTTCGCCCAGGAGCACGGTCTGCCGGTCGCCATCAAGGCGGCCTTCGGCGGTGGCGGCCGCGGACTCAAGGTGGCACGCACCCTCGAGGAGATCCCCGAGCTCTACGACTCCGCGGTGCGCGAGGCCGTCGCTGCCTTCGGCCGCGGCGAGTGCTTCGTCGAGCGCTATCTCGATCGCCCACGCCACGTCGAGACGCAGGTCCTCGCGGACCAGCACGGCAACGTCGTTGTCGTCTCCACCCGCGACTGCTCACTGCAGCGGCGTCACCAAAAACTCGTCGAGGAGGCGCCCGCGCCCTTCCTCAGTGACGTGCAGCTCGACGAGCTCTATCGCGCGTCCAAGGCGATCATGCGCGAAGCCGGTTATCACAACGCCGGCACCTGCGAGTTCCTCGTCGGCGAGGACGGCACGATCTCCTTCCTCGAGGTCAACACCCGCCTCCAGGTCGAGCACCCGGTCAGCGAAGAGGTCGCCGGCATCGACCTCGTCCGCGAGCAGTTCCGCATCGCCGAGGGCGGCGTCATCGACTACGACGACCCGGTCCTGCGCGGGCACAGCATCGAGTTCCGCATCAATGGCGAGGACCCTGGTCGCGGCTTCCTCCCGGCACCGGGCGTGCTCACCGAGTGGGTGGCGCCCTCCGGTCCGGGAGTGCGCGTCGATGCAGGCTTCCGTCAGGGAGACGTCATCGGTGGCAACTTCGACTCCCTCCTCGCCAAGCTCATCGTCACCGGGCGCGACCGCACGGAGGCCCTCGAGCGATCGCGTCGGGCGCTCGCGGAGTTCCGGGCCGAGGGCATCGCGACGGCACTCACCTTCCACCGCGCCGTCGTCGACGATCCGGCGTTCGCACCCGCCGATGGCTCGCCCTTCGCGGTGCACACCCGCTGGATCGAGACGGAGTTCGACAACACCATCGCGCCGTACGCCGGCACCGTCGACTCCGGCGACACCGCCATCGAGCGCGAGACCGTGACGGTAGAGGTAGACGGCAAGCGCCTGGCCGTCACCCTCCCGGGCGGCCTCGGGGCTTCCGCCCGATCCTCGGGCAGTGCGAGCAACGGATCGGCCAGGCCCGGCCGCAAGCGGGACCGCGCCGCTGGCGGCGGAGCCTCCGGAGACTCCGTGGCCGCCCCCATGCAGGGCACCGTAGTCAAGGTGGCCGTGGAGGAGGGCCAGGCCGTGCAGTCCGGCGACCTGATCGTCGTGCTCGAGGCAATGAAGATGGAGCAGCCCCTCACCGCGCACAAGGCCGGCACGGTCACCGGGCTCGACGCGACGGTGGGCACGACGGTGCCGACCGGCACGGTGCTCTGCCGGATCAGCGACTGACCTCAGCCCCTCCCTCGCTTTGTCATCTGGTCCCGCGTCCGGGGGCACGCCAGATGCGGGACCAGATGACAAAGCGCAGGTGAGGGTGCGGATGAGGGTCTGGGGCTGCCACCTTCCCAGCCGGCGGGTACCGTCGAAGGGTGAAGCGACCACTGGCCCTGCTGACCCTCCTCGCGATGGCCGTCGCGAGCCTCATCGCCGTGGGTCCGGCCCAGGCCCGCACCTCGATCGACTCCGTCGCATCCGCGCTGCGCAGCAATCCGGTCTACAACGACCCCGCCGCCGAGAACGCCCTCACCTCGGGCCAGGCTGCTGACCTGCGCGCGCAGATCGAGGCGACGGGCATCCCCATCTACATCGCCGTGCTTCCCGCATCGGCCGCGGCGGACACGGGCGGCCCGGACGCTCTCCTGCGCGACCTGCGCAATGCCGTGGGACGCAGCGGCGTCTACGCCGTCATCGCCGGCAATGCCTTCCGCGCGGGATCCACCGAGGGCTCGGTGACGGCCATCGCCGACTCAGCATTCCAGTCGCAGTCGTCCAACGGTCCCTACGCCGTGCTCGAGGCGTTCGTCGCCGGCGTAGACGAGCAGTACTCCGGGTCGGCCTCTGGCGGCAACGCATCGTCGGAGTCATCCGGCTCGTCCGGTTCGCCCCTCGTGCCTCTCGCCATCCTGGCGGTGGTGATCGCCGGGGTCGTGGGCGTCGTCATCTGGGCGCGTCGCAAGAGCCGGGCCGCGCAGGCCCAGCGCGTCGCGGCACTGCGCGGCGTGCTCGACCAGGACGTCACCCAACTCGGCGAGCGGCTCGGGGCATTCGACCTCACCGATCCGCGGCTCGACGATGCGGGCCGCGCGGATCTCCAGCGAGCGCTCGACGCCTACTCGACGGCGAGCGATGTCTCCGCGCGCGCGGTGACGGATGCCGACGTCACCCGGGCGACCAGCGACCTCGAGGAGGGCCGCTACGCCCTCGCCTGCGTCGAGGCACGCATGGACGGACGTGCACTCCCCGCGCATCGCCCCCCGTGCTTCGTCGATCCCCGGCATGGCCCCAGCAGCGATGACGTCGAGTGGGCGCCCGACGGCGGCGCGCCGCGTCCCGTGCCGATGTGCGCATCCTGCGCGACGACACTCCGGTCCGGGTCGTTGCCGGACGCACTGGAGGTCGACACGCCCTCCGGGCGTCAGCCGTACTGGCGTGCCGGGTCGTCCTACGCCCCCTATGCGCGCGGCTACTACTCCTCCTGGGGCGACATACTCCCGGCTCTCTTCATCGGGACGATGCTCGCGAGCGCCTGGAGTGCCCCTGCAGCCGCCGCCGCGCCCATGGGCATGGACTCCGGAGACGACCAGGGCGGCTTCGGCGGCGGGGACTTCGGGGGGTTCGGCGGCGGGGGAGATTTCGGCGGCGGCGGGGATTTCGGCGGCGGGGACTTCTAGCGTCGCAGGGGTTTCCGGCGGCGATCGCGCATCAGGTTGACAGAGGCGCAGGCCGGCCCTGCGATCGCTCCTCGGGACTCGGGCGCGATGTCACACCTCACGCTCAACAATTGCACTATTCGCGCGCCGGGCGCCGCATAGAGCAAATCCGGAGCATGAAGCAGAGGTCCGAGCGGTCCAGTCGGGCACGCGGCTAATCCTCCGCGGAGCGGTGCAGGCGTCGCGCAGCCTCGGCGATTGACCCGCTCAGGCTCGGATACACCGTGAAGGTGCCCGCCAGCTGGTCCACCGTGAGTCGGGCGTCCACGGCGACAGCGATGGGGTGGATGAGCTCGCTGGCGCGCGGGCCCACCACCACGCCGCCGATGACAATGCGCGAACTCGGCCGACAGAAGAGTTTGACGAAGCCGTGGCGGATGTCTTGCATCTTCGCCCGGGCGTTGGTGCCGAGCGGGAGCAGCACCGACTCCGCACTCACCAGTCCCTCGTCGACCTCACGCTGTGTCACGCCCACGGTGGCGATCTCGGGCGTAGTGAAGACAGTGCTCGACACATGGCTGCGATCGAGAGGCCCGACCGAGTCGCCGAGCGCGTGCCACATGGCGATCCGGCCCTGCATCGCGGCAACGGAGGCGAGCATGAGCACGCCTGTGCAGTCACCCGCGGCGTAGACCCCTCTCGCGCTGGTTCGCGACACGCGATCCACGACGATGAAGCCGCGGTCATCGACCTCGACCCCTGCCTCCGCCAGGCCCAAACCCTCGGTGTTGGGCACCGAGCCCAGGGCCAGGAGCGCGTGACTGCCCTCGACCTGCGTGCCATCACCGAGCGTGACCACGACTCCGTCATCGGTACGCCGCACCGCGTTGGCTCGCGACCGCTCGAGCACCGTCATGCCACGGGCAGCGAATGCTTCCTCGATCACCGCGGCCGCGTCCGGATCCTCACCCGGCAGCACGCGGTCACGGCTCGATACGAGCACGACTTCGGTGCCCAGGGCGTGGTACGCCGACGCAAACTCCGCACCCGTCACCCCCGAGCCCACGACGATCATCCGCTCCGGCACGCAGTCAAGGTCGTAGACCTGATCCCACGTGAGGATGCGCTCACCATCGGGCTGCGCATCGTCCATGATCCGCGGACGCGCCCCGGTGGCCAGCAGGATGACATCGGCATCGAGGGTCCGCTCGCCCTGAGGCGTGGAGGCGATCACCCGGGAAGCTGACTCCAGGCGGCCCCGACCGCGGACGTAGTCGACACCGTCGCGCTCCAGGCGCGCGGCGATGTCGCGGCTCTGAGCCGCCGCGAGGTCCTTGACCCGGTGGTTGATGGCCGTCATATCGACGCTCAGCGTGCCGGCGCGGGGCGCCTCCCCGTGGACACGGATGCCCAGCGATCCGGCCTCCGCGGTCACCGCCAGCAGGTCTGCCGTCGCGATGAGGGTCTTGCTGGGCACGCAGTCGGTGAGGACAGCAGAGCCGCCGGGCCCGTCGGAATCGACGATGGTCACCCCCGCGCCGAGCTGAGCCGCGACGAGCGCGGCCTCGTATCCACCCGGACCGGCACCGATGATCACGACCTGCGTCACGGCGCCATTGTGTCGGACACCCCACAGCCAGCGCTTCCACCTCTACCCTGGTCGCGTGGCGCTCTATGCGGCGTACGGCTCCAATCTCGATCCACAGCGCATGGCCGAACGGGCCCCCTACTCGCCCGTCGCCGGCACCGGGTGGCTCGAGGGCTGGCGGCTGACCTTCGGGGGCGAGGACCGGGGGTGGGACGGCGCCCTGTCCATGGTGGTGGAGGAGCCGGGGAGCTCGGTCTTCGTCGTCCTCTACGACATGCACCCCCTGGACGAGGCATCACTCGATGCCTGGGAGGGCATCTCCCTAGGCCTGTGGAGCAAGGTTCGCGTCCGGGTGCAGACGCTGGACGGCAGCGTGCTCGCCTGGCTCTACGTCCTCGACGCCTACGAGGGTGGACTGCCCTCGGCCGACTACCTGGCGATGATCGCCGACGCGGCCGCTGCCGGCGGGGCGCCGGACGACTACGTCGAGCATCTACGCCGTCATCCGAGTGCCTGACGTCCCTGCCCGTGTGAGGGTGGCGCTGCTAGCGTCGCGCGCATGACCGATACGACCGTGGACCAGGTCTCCTCCGATCCCGGCGCTGCCGCGCGCGCGGCAGCCGAGGCCGTGGCCACGATCTCGGGCGTCCCGCATCACGAGGTCGCCGTGATCCTGGGCTCGGGCTGGGGGCCGGCGGCGGACGTGCTCGGCACGACGGTCGCGGAGTTCGACGCCGATGCCCTGCCCGGCTTCCGCCCACCCGTCGCCGACGGCCACCACGGCCGGGTGCGCAGCATCGACGCTGAGGGCACGCCCGTGCTGGTCTTCCTCGGCCGGACCCATCTCTACGAGGGCCACGGGGTCGATGCGGTAGTGCACGCGGTGCGCACGGCGGCCGCGGCGGGATGTCGGGTCATCGTGCTGACCAACGGCTGCGGTGGGCTCGATCCGTCATGGTCACCGGGCACTCCCGTGCTCATCCGCGACCACCTCAACCTCTTCGGCGTCACCCCCCTGCGCGGGGCGACGTTCATCGACATGACCGATCTCTACTCCGCACGACTGCGCGCGATCGCCAAGGACATCGATGCCTCCCTCGACGAGGGCGTCTACGCGCAGTTCCTCGGTCCGCAGTACGAAACCCCCGCCGAGATCGCGATGGTGCGGGCCGTCGGAGGCACGCTCGTCGGCATGTCCACCGTGCAGGAAGCCATCGCCGCGCGGGAGGCCGGCATGGAGGTCCTGGGCATCTCTCTCGTCACCAACCTCGCGGCCGGCATGACCGGCGAGCCACTGAGCCACGCGGAGGTGCTCGCGGCCGGCAAGGCCGCCGCGTCTCGGATGGGTTCGCTGCTCGCGCAGGTGATCCGGCGGCTCTCGTGACACCGCAGGAGTGGTTGGCCGACGACCCCGATCCGACGACGCGCGCGGAGCTGACGCGACTCATCGCCGCCGCGGCTGCAGGCGAGCTGGCAGCACGCGAGGAGCTTGCCGACGCCTTCCGAGGGCCACTGGCATTCGGTACGGCGGGCCTGCGCGGGCGGATGGGCCCGGGTCCGAATCGCATGAATAGAGTGACGGTGTCACGGGCCGCTGCCGGCATCGCGGCCTACCTGCTCGCTCGCCACCGGCACCCCACCGCTGTCATTGGATTCGACGCCCGGCATGGATCGACGGCCTTCGCCCGCGACTGCGCCGACATCCTGGCCGGAGCCGGGGTCACGCCACTCGTGCTGCCGCGGGCTCTGCCCACGCCCGTCCTGGCGTACGCCGTGCGCGACCTGGGCGCCCAGGCGGGCCTCATGGTCACCGCGAGCCACAATCCCGCCCGGGACAATGGCCTCAAGGTCTATCTGGGGGACGGACGCCAGATCGTGCCACCGGCCGACGACGAGATCGCCGCCCTTATCGCGGAGACCGGACCCGTCGCGGACCTCCCCCGCTCGAGCGAGCACACCACACTCGGCGATGACATCGTCGCGGCCTACGTCGACCAGGCGGCTCGCGTGCCGCAGCGTGACACGCCCCGCGACGTCGTCAGCCTGCACACCGCGATGCACGGCGTCGGCACGCCCGTGCTCCGCGATGCGGCCGTGCGCGCCGGCTTCCCCGCGCCCTTCACCGTGGGACAGCAATGCGCTCCCGACCCTGACTTCCCCACCGTGGCCTTCCCGAACCCCGAGGAGCCCGGCGCCTTGGATCTCGCCATTGCCGAGGGCCGACGCGTCAACGTCGACGTCATCATCGCGACGGACCCCGATGCCGACCGCTGCGCCCTCGTCGTCGGCGTGCCCCACGGCCGCGCCGCCCATGCCGACACACGCCAACCGGGCACGTGGGTCCCGCTCACGGGCGACGAGGTCGGCTGGCTCCTCGGCTGGTGGCTCCTGCAGCGCGGCGGAGTCACCGGCACGATGGCGGCGTCGATCGTGTCCTCTTCCATGCTCGAGCGCATCGCCGAGGACGCGGGCGTCCCGTTCGTCACGACACTCACGGGCTTCAAGTGGATCTCGCGGGTGCCCGACCTCGGCTACGGCTACGAGGAAGCACTGGGCTACTGCGTCGATCCCGAGCACGTGGCCGACAAGGACGGCATCACCGCGGCTCTCCTGGCCCTGGAGCTGGTCGCCTCCCTCAATGCCGAGGGCAGGACCGTCTTCGACGTGCTTGACGAGCTGGCCCTGCGCCACGGCGTGCACGCCACCCGCCAGGTCTCCCTGCGCCTGCCGACATCGGAACTCATCGCGGCGGCGGTGCAGAGCGTGCGCCTTGACCCACCGGCCACGCTCGGCGGTTTGCCCGTGGAGGAGATCATCGACCTGGCGCTCGGGCATGCCGGACTGCCGCCCACCGATGGCATCCTCATCCGCCTTCCCGGAGCGCGCGTTGTCATCCGGCCGAGCGGCACGGAGCCGAAGGTGAAGTGCTATCTCGAGGTCGTGCACCGCGTCGACGGGGCCGGTCTCGCCCTGGCCCGCGAGGCGGCCGACACCACCCTCGATGACCTCGCCACCGCCCTGCGCGAGCGGATGGACTCAGCGTGATCTCGGGCTTGGACGTCGATGGCCACCGTCTCGTTATCCGCCACCGCACCGACGATGACATCTGCCCGGACGACTCATCGCCATGGGATGCCTGGGATGACGGCGACCGGGTGCCCGGTGAGCACCACCGGGCGGTGATCGTCGTGGACGACCAGATCATCGGCACCCTGTCGTGGCATGCCGTCCACTACGGCCCCACGGTCGGCTCACGGGCATGGTCGATGGGGATCGCCCTCGCACCCGCCTGGCGCGGGCAGGGCTGGGGATCAGTCGCGCAGCGCCTGCTCGCCGAGCAACTCCTCGAGAGCGCTCACCGCGTGGAGGCCAGCACCGACATCGACAACCTCTCGGAGCAGCGGAGTCTGGAGAAGGCAGGCTTCGCCCGCGAAGGCGTGCTGCGCGGTGCCCAGATGCGCGCCGACGGGCGACATCATGATCTGGTGATGTACGCCCGGACGCGATAACGCACCCTCAGATTTGCCCCGGCAACGTCTGTGGGCGCGACCACGGACCCGGGTGCGACCTAGCCTCGGGGCATGAAGCGATTCCTCACCGTCATCCTCTCGCTCATGGCCCTGGTCGCACTGTCGGCGTCGCCCGCGGCGGTCGCCGCCCCTGACTTCAACGTGGGTGACCGCGTCGAGATCGATGCACTCGGGATCGGCAAGTGGGAGCCGGGGGTTGTCATCGCAGAGAACGCCGACTCCTATCTCGTGCGCACCGATCCGCTGCGACCGGGCATGCCCTATGGCGAGTACACGATCCCCAAGACGGGGAGCTGGGTGGACCGCATCCGCGCCTCGAATGCCCCCCTCCCCGATGAGCAGAAGATCGACAATCGCAAGCCGACGGGGATCCTCGACTGCCCCATCACCAAGGGCATCTACGGCAAGAATCTGCCGGTGGCGACAGCCAAGCGCATGGTCCGGTGCCTCGCCGAGTACTACGACGGCGACGACTACGCCAGCCGCGTGGACATCAAGAAGTTCACGGTCGGCAAGCCCCGCAAGTGGAACCCCTACAGCGACATCGGCCCCGGCACCATCGATACCCTGGTCTACCCCATCCGCGTCGAGGCGGTCCAACTGTGGTGGACGAAGGCCTCGGTCGAGGAGCGACGCTGGCTGCGCATCTACGACTGCTACTACTCCACGCGCGACGAGTGGAAGTGTGGCCTGAGCGAGCGGATCAAGGACTGGCCATCGGTCACGCGTCCGCGCCGCTGACCGCCTGACTACGCTGGCGGGGTGACCGCCACCCTCGCCGCCGGCATGGCCATCAGCGACGTGACCGTCAGCAACGCGGCCCTGCGCCGCTACCTCCATGGCCTGCCGGGCGTGGACCAGGTCGGCGCCGAGGCCCGCGCGGCCATGCTCGCCACGCGCTCCATCAAGGCGGCGAGCAAGGTGCGTGCCATCGACCTGGCCATCTCCATGATCGACCTCACCACCCTCGAGGGCATGGACACGCCCGGCAAGGTGCGCGCCCTGTGCGCCAAGGCCCTGCGCCCGGACCCCACTGATCCCACGACGCCGCATGTCGCCGCCGTCTGCGTCTACGGCGACATGGCGACCATCGCGCGCGAGTCCGTCGGCGACGCCGTGCACGTCGCCGCCGTGGCCACCGCTTTCCCGTCGGGGAGAGCCAGTCTTGCCGTGAAGCTGGCTGACACCGAGGACGCGGTCGCCGGTGGCGCGGACGAGATCGACA
>Ga0169931_10004264_pt1 | contig 22344 bp, 15 predicted proteins | sample Kivu_15m_20L_FD_129675 | JGI IMG/M metagenome (GOLD analysis project Ga0169931, IMG submission 129675) | Freshwater microbial communities from Lake Kivu, Western Province, Rwanda to study Microbial Dark Matter (Phase II) - Kivu_15m_20L... | ecosystem: Environmental > Aquatic > Freshwater > Lake...
CCCGTCAAGTTACTCCCCCGGTCCCCTAAACCCGGTCCGAATTGACCCGACAAACCAACTGCTCGTAACTACCAATCATAGCCGCTTGATAACTTCCAACGCCCCCTCGCTACACTGCCTGGAAAACTCGAGCTTATTCAGAACTTCCTTAAGTGAGAAGTGACAAGTGAGAAGAACTCATAAGCACGAGAGAGATTCGACAAGCTCAAGCACCTCTTCGTGTTCAGCGATTGTAACCCGTGGCAGCTCGGTCAGAAGCCCGAGAATCGTCTCTCGATTCGGACGCAGAGAGTTCTCAGTTCCAGCCAGCTCCGCCAATCGACGGCTGCTTTCCCGGGCTATGAGCGCCTCTAGGCCAGCCTTTACTAGTGCAGTCTTTTCGGCTATCCCGCTCAGCTTCGAAGCCTTCTTGAAGATTCCTCTCCCACCTAGCTGACCAGCTACGGCGTTCTTGCCTCTCCATCCCTCTTAATATCGCCGAGGGTTCCGGCAAATCTTCCCCTCAGGAGGAGCGTATGCGCTTCTTCGAGATAGCTCGCGCCTCAGCGCTAGAGTGCAGTACTATGATCAACTGCTGCATAACCTTGGAACACACTGATAAGGATCTCCTAGCTCAAATCCGAACTCTCCTCTTGAGATTCGTCCAGATGCTTTCCAAGCTCTCCCCAAAGCGCACCAGTCGCTATCTTGGAGATCCAACCCGCATCTTTTTGGTTAGATCTGCAGTTCTGCTGTTCTACCTCGCAACATCTCCTCCCTAGCATCGTTCGTTTAGTAGCTAAACTACCGAGAAAACGCTTGTCCATGGGTCTTTGCATAAGTACTCTCACCACGTATGAAGAATCTGCTCCTTTTTGCTCTGCTCGCTCTCATCTGCGCCTACGTCGCTGCAGCAGAGGAACCCCGGACTATTAAGATAGGAGCGGTGGCGAGCCTTACGGGCGATGCTGCCATGAACGCAGAGGAGTGGGTGCGAGGTGCGCGCATGGCTTCTGAGGAGAGCGTCGGGACGGGTAACCGAGTAGAGCTGGTTGTCGAAGATGACGGAACGATTCCGACTAGAGCGGTAGCTGCATTCAACAAATTGGTCTCAATCGATAAGGTGCAGGGAGTGGTAGGTGGTACGTGGGATTTTCTAGCGGAAACGCTCTATCCACTCGCAGAAAGAGCAAAGATACCGTTTGTAACACCAACTAATCCTATAGAGGTCATCAGCCTAGCTGCCAAACAAAATAAGTGGATATTCACCAACGGCTTATCTTTGACTGCCGCTGTCAGCGCAGCGGATAAGTACCTTGCAAAATCAAATGTGAGGCGGGTTGGATTGGCCGTTATAAACGTTCCGTATGGACTCGAGCATGCTCGCCTTCTGAGAGAGTCACTGCAACACCGTGGTGTTGAGATTGCGTTCGACGAGAGGTTGACCTACGAGGGGCTACGTGACGAAATCAAAGCCCTGGCTCTCAAGGTTCGTCGTACCAGCCCAGATGCAATTTTCTTGGTGTTAAATTACTCCGCTGTCGATACCTTCCTCCTTGAAACCTCTAAGCTCAAGGTTGCCCCGCTGACCTTGATGACTCATACCCTCCTTGAAGCAGCTAGCTTTGGGGAGTTTGCTTCGAGATATGAACGAGCTCGGGGCATTTACCAGGACATGCGAGATCCGGAATTTGATAAGCGATTTCGAAGGCGCTGGTCACTCGCACCAACGGGTTACGCAGCCTCTGGTTACGATGCCGTTATGTGTCTCTCTCAGGCCCTCGCGGCCAGGGTCTTTCCGCTTCAAGACGATAGGGAGTTCATATGTAGTGGCGTGACGGGGTCGCATATTTTTTCGGTAAAGCGCCGCGATCTCGTCCAGAATAGTGCACTCGTGATGAGAACGAGGCGCCAAGAGCTCGTTGTTGATGAATGATAAATCCAGCTTCATTCACTTTAAGGAGAACAAAAGGTGAGTAAGACCGGACCCCATATGGCTAGTAAGCGTGATTTTAAGGCCTTTCTCTCCTGTCTTGTAATCCTTCTCAGTGTGATTCTTGTTTTTAAACAGGTTTCAACCTTTGAGTTTCTGAATTTTGATGACAACGTCTACGTGACAGAGAACCCCGTTGTCATGAGTGGCCTTTCGGTTGAGTCCGTACGGTGGTCCTTTGCTAGCACGCTGGGAGGTCACTGGCACCCTTTAAGTTGGTTATCTCTCATGCTGGATGTGAGTCTGTTTGGTCCCGATCCATCGGCGATGCACCTCGTTAATCTCGGCTTTCATGCGATCAACGCTGTGCTGTTATTTTTTCTGGTGAATCACGTTACAGGTCATTTGTCAGTCGCGCTTATTTCGGCCCTGCTGTTTGCGATGCATCCGCTACGTATGGAATCGGTGGCCTGGGTATCACAGCGTAAGGATCTCCTCAGTTTAAATCTCGGTTTGCTAACGGCTCTATTATATCTTGGTTCGCAGGGCAAACGCTCGTATGTGCTGTATAGATGTAGCCTGGTCGCTTTCCTTCTGGCTTTGTTGGCGAAGCCAACTATGATCACAATGCCTGTGCTGCTCGTACTTTTTGAAGTAGCATTGTGCCTCTCCCGGGGGCATGACCTTGGGCGGCTCATTACGGTTCCCCATCATCGAAATAAGATTCCCTATCTCTTGATCGCACTAGCTGTAGCCTGTCTTGCAGTTGCCTCCCAATCTGCAGGGGGAGGTTTAAGAAGTTTCGAGGATTTTTCCGTCTTACATCGATTAGAGATAGTTTTCACGGGCTACGTTACCTATCTTGGCAAGGTTTTCTGGCCTTTTCAGAGCTCCGTATTCTATCCGATCGTGACGCTCCCTTCAGGTCTGGCATTCGGATCTCTTCTCTGTCTATGTATTCTAACCGTTGTTTTCTGGAATGTGCGAGCTCGTTATCCTGAGCTCGTCCTCTCCTGGCTCTGGTTTCTAGTTGCACTCCTCCCAGTAATCGGGTTCGTGATGATTGGAGCGCAAGCGGTTGCCGATCGATGGACGCAGCTCTCTCATATTGGGCCTCTGGTTGGTTTGACCCACCTTTGCATGCGAACTTTGCCACGATTACGTCTGCTGCCCCTCTGTTGTGTTCCAATATTTGCTGTACTTACCTTTTATGGGCTCGGTGCATGGAAGACGAGCGAGAGCTTATTCTCCAAGGCAGTCCAACTTAATCCGAACAACTTTTTGGCCCACACCAATTTAGGTGCCGCTCAGCTGGCGCCTGAGCAGCTAAAATCTCGAGTGCACCATTTCGAGGAAGCTGTTAGGCTTAATCCGACATATCCCGAGGCATTAAACAATTTAGGCATGGTACGTGCTCAAGAAGGGAGATTTTTTGAGGCGAAAGGCTATTTCGAGAAGGCACTTGCTCTCAATCCAAACCTGGCTGCGGCTAGGAGTAACCTTATCCAGGTTGATGTGGATCTAAGAGCGCAATCGGAAGGCGCTCGTGAATATCAATACTAACGCGAGAGGAGCACGGAGATATTGAAAATCCCTGGAAGAAAACCCTCGTACCAGTGGCAAGCTCTATCTCTCATAAGCGCTGTGCTCTCGTTGATTGCTACGTCCGTTGCCTATGCTCAATCCTGCGCTCCCGGTAGCTTTAGCTCTAGCGGGTCAGCCCCGTGCAGCGCTTGTGCTCTGGGAACGTATCAGAGCGCTAGTGGCCAAACGAGCTGTCTACTGTGTCAAGCGGGCCGTTATGCCGACGAGCGTGGACTAACGGCGTGTAAGGCCTGTCCCCCCGGACGATTTCAGGGCAGTCAGGGAGCTTCATCGTGTGTTCTTTGCCCCTTGGGATCCTACCAGAGTGCAAGTGGTCAGTCGACGTGTACCCTGTGTGCGGTCGGACGGGCCGGCGAGGTTGCGGGTGCGTCAGAGTGCAGCCTATGTCCACCGGGAACCTTTGGAAGCACGACCGGGCTTACAAGCTGTTCTCCCTGCCCTGCCGGTCTGTATTCTGTGTCGAGCGGTTCCTCGTCGTGTCTACTCTGTTCGCCCGGCACTATTCAGAGTGAGACCGGAAAGACCGGGTGTGTGTCGTGTCAGGCGGGAAGCTATCAAGCGGCATCTGGAGCAACCGCTTGTGTGTTGTGTGCGGCGGGTACAGCAAGCCTCACAGTTGGTGCAAGCTCGGCATCAAGTTGCCAGACGTGCTCGGCGGGGAGCTACTCAGGTGACGGAGCTAAGGTTTGCAGCCTATGTGCTCCAGGGACCTATCAAAATAACGTGGGGGCAGATAGCTGCGTAAGTTGTCCTGCGGGAAAAGCGAATCCGTCTAGTGGTTCGGCGTCAGCATCCGCGTGTGTTGATTGCCCAGCAGGGCAGTTCGCCCAATTTGGAGCGGCGAGCTGCACCCAGTGTAGTCCAGGAACCTATCAAGCGACGAGTGCTCAAGCGTCGTGTATCCAATGTGCAGCTGGGAAGTTCAATCCGAATTTCGGTTCAGCATCAGCCTCTAATTGTATCGATTGCAGCGCTGGGACCTTTGCTCCTGCAGGGTCAGGTTTTTGCAAGGCGTGTGCGGCCGGGAGCTACCAGAACAGCTCGGGTGCAGCGAGTTGCACGTCCTGTGCTGCCGGAAAAGCCAATCCAAACGAGGGCTCTACCCTTGCCTCAGCGTGTGTCGACTGCTCACCAGGGAGCTTCTCGGGCTCTGGGGCTGCAAGCTGTAACCCTTGCGCGAGTGGGTCGTATCAGAGTAACGCTGGCCAGGCATCCTGCGTGCCCTGTGCCGCAGGTAAGGTGAACCCACTAGTGGGCTCTGTCTCGCCGTCTGCATGTGCGGATTGTGCGGCGGGCACTTACCAAGATGCTCCAGGCTCATCTCAGTGCATAAGTTGTGCTGTCGGTAAATTTGGTACTATCACCGGAGCATCGTCAGCGAGCGCGTGCGCTGATTGCCCAGCAGGTAAGGTTTCGGCAACACTTGGCTCGACCTCCTGTAGCTCCTGTCAGCCTGGACGATATCAGCCTACGAGTGGACAGTCTGTCTGTATCGCCTGTTCAGCAGGGAGCTATCAGCCGCTGAGTGAAGCTCAATCGTGTATTTCATGCGCGAGTGGGACCTATCAAAACCAGGCCGAGCAGTCTTCGTGCATTGAGTGTGCGGCGGGGAGCTTCAATTCGATTAGTGGCTCTGCTGCATCCTCTGCCTGCGGTCTGTGTCCGCAAGGAACTTTTTCGTCAGCGGGAGCAGCCATGTGCATGGCGTGCCCTGCAGGTGAGTATGCCGCCCAGCAAGGTGCTTTGGGTTGTCTTCCGTGCCCCGTTGGTTTTGCTCAGTCTGCAACGGGTGGTGAACAATGTGTCGTCTGTGCAGGACAGACTTTTTCGTTCCAAGAGGGCTCTGAAAACTGCGCGACATGCAGGACGCTAGCACCACGAGACCGTGTTGAGGTGTCCCAGATTCAGCAGGACCAGATCGGCAAGATGCTCAAGATAAGCGCCACGCTATCATCCACATCGAGAGCGCTTCCGACCCTTGATCCTCTCGAGTTCGGGATGCAGATCGTTGTCCAGAACTCAGGTGGAGGAACGTTGATGTCTGCGGATCTTCCTGCTGGAAGCTACGCTGGTAATGGCACACGGGGTTGGACGCGTAAGGGTTCGGGCTCAAAGATTAGTCAGTGGATCTATCAAGACAGCACTTCAAGTACGATTGCGGGTATTACTAAAGTGACCATAACAGTAGCCAGAGGAGGAGCGACCTCCAATAGACTCACGATAGCAGTGACTGGCGCGTCGGGAGTTTATCCGATCTCTCAGAGCGCCCTACCTCTACGTCTAGCTATCCGCCTAGGTGCCGGCACAGCTCAGGTGTGTGGGCTGAAGAATTTCGCCAAAGCAAGATGCAAATTCGTGAGGAAGAATACTGTTGCCATCTGTGAATAAGAGAGCGATCAAGGCTCCTACTGTGAATCCCGGAGCCTTTAGAGTGCTGAATCCAGAACTCCGTCATTTTGATAGGGTGTTGTTTGTAATATGCCCGACTGGCGCGTATTGTCGCGAGAATCGCTGCCAATCGTATTTTGAGCCGAACCTTATTCCGACAATGCGCCCACCCCTTGAAGAGTGTGAGGCTGCGGGTGCTATTCGCGCGCTCGGAGCCTCTCACGGGGTGATCGACGCACCGGCTCTTGGCTTAAGCGATGAGGAGCTCAAGACTCGTATCAGGTTTTTTCGCCCCGACCTGCTCCTGCTGACGGTAACCTTCGGTTCGCTAGAGGCAGATCTCGCCTGGGCACGTGAGCTCAAGACGCTACTTCCTGGTATCCCACTGGGTCTCCGTGGTGCTCCCTGCTACGTTCAGGCAGAGGCAATTCTCGATCGCAATCCGTCTGTGGACTTCTGCCTTCATGGAGACTACGAGCTGATCTTTCAATCTATTATTGAGCTCGGATTGGAAGGGAGCCCGGGGGTTACCTACAGAAAGAGTGACGGCACGCTATGTAAGGGTGGATTGGCGTACGCAGAAAAGCTAGACGAACTCCCCTTACCTGATAGAAGTGGTATCGAAGCACACCGCTATACCGTGCGGGGGCTCAGGCGCCCACAAGCAACGATACGGGTGCAGCGCGGGTGCCCCTTTCCCTGTACGTATTGCCTCGTACATGCAGTGAGTGGGAATCGAGCGAGGCATCGTAGTGCCGGTAGTATCATCAAGGAGATGCAGCAGCTTCTCTGCGATGGCATACGTTACTTCTACTTACGAGCCGAGACCTTCACCCTTGATCGGCAGTGGGCTCTTAATCTCTGCAGAGAAATTGCGCAGCGCTGTCCTGGTGTGCGTTGGGTGACGACGACGAGGGTTGAACTTGTTGACGAAGAGCTCTTGATCGCAATGAGAGCAGCAGGGTGTTACGGAGTCAGCTTTGGTCTTGACTCCGCCAGTAGTGAGATCTCAAAACGGATAAAAAAGCCGCTACGTCAGGAGGAAGCCAAGCGAATCTTCGCCCTCTGCAGACGGCACGGGATACTCTCTCTCGCGTACCTCATGATCGGATTCATCTGGGATACGGATGAAACTCTCGCTGAGGCTGCGCGATTCGCCCATACTATCCGCCCAGATCTGTTAACTATTCACTACGCTCATCCTTACCCAGGCACTGAGTATCATCGCCAGGTTTTAGAGAGCATCAGCTCTGAAGTGACGATCTCTCCGCGTGCCCAAGCAGAGCCCGCAATCCCGATTTCGCAGCTCTCCCCTTCTCAAATACATGAACGAGGGAAGAGGATCCTGAACCGGCACCGTCGCCGCCTCTGCGTTATCTATTCGCTGGCGTGCGGTCTCATTCGATTCTATGTGTCGGATGGGGTATCAAAAAGAGGCGTTTTTCGACGTTGCGAGATATGAAGCATGGCTCTTGTTAGGGATGATCTTTTGCCCCGTCTCGAGTATCTCAAAAAACCGAGCTTGGATTCCGTCGCAGATCTAATTTGACGAAGAGCCCCACAGGTTATCCCACCCTTGAGCATATTTTTTATTCCAGCCAACTGTGGTCGAAGAGTTTGTAGGCTGGCCCGCGTCCCCATGGAGCGCTCGCTCGACATCATCCAAGGTCTTTACCCCAAGCGCTGAGAGCATCGTCTCCCCGAGCCGCTCAGTGGCTACGATTCCATCAGCATAGCACTGAGCAGGGCCAGCGCTGATCGCTCGTGTTGGTTCGCCGTTAGCGTCAACCTCTGTGACCAAATACGCCCCCTCTGCTAACAAGGGACCACGATCAGGCAACGTGAGCGCCTCATCGTTTGCGGCTTGGTCATTGGTCTGACCAGACGCCTCATCTGAATTCTCTCTCCTGTTGTTTTCGTTGAAGGGTCCAATCATACCCAATCCACCCGTGTAATAGCATCATCGCGAAGGGCCTCTCAGAATAGCGGAGTGGGTTACCTCGTGCAATACACCCTCCGTCAAGAAAGTGAAATACTCACAGGCTGTGTATCTCTACGTCTGTAACGCCCCGGACAGCGCGGGTTAAGTCGATCTCTAGGTAGCTGTGGGCGGGCTGAATTACCTCTCGAAAATTTCCCTTGCCTTCCTCTTGCCACGAGCTGGAAGGTGCTGAGGAGTTAATCGTCACGATCATGTCATGACTATGCCACACTCCATCACGGGGCTTTCGTGCGCCATCAGGAGCTCCCTTTTGATGCCCTCGGATCATGACTTTGGCGCCGAAGGTCTCTAGGTAGTGTGATAGAGCCTCGGGCCCGAAGTAGCAGCCAAGCGGCACCGGATTGCCAGCTTCGTCAATTTGGCGGGATAGGTTTGGCTGTGTCGTTGTGACATCAGGCCGCCAATCGCTCCACGTGATATCTTCAACTAAGATACCTCTCAAGAGCGAAAAAGCCGTGCTCTCCTCCTCAGAGAGAGAGCCTGGAGCAAAGCCGGTATTCGACAACCATTGTATACCGTGTTCGAAGCTTGGCTTATTCCACTTTTCAGGGTCACGTAGAAATTCAAATGGGCCGGTGTCTGTCAGTCCGCCGTGACATAAGACGAGACCGTTCTCAGTGATGATCGTCTTTGGGCAGACACGAAATAGCTCGTTGAACTCACGCCATAAAGCGACACGCCCTGGAGCGATATCCTCTGGCAACTCGCAGGAAAAGGTCTCATAGAACCACTCCTTGACCTCATGCTCAAGCTCTCGGTCTCGTCTTCCTGGCATAGCGTAGGAACTGCGATACTGCACAACCTCTTTGAAGAATCCGCCTTGGTTGTCATCTATCTGTATCAGGGGAGATAGCTCATGATTTCCGGCGAGGAGGTGGATATTCGGGAGAAAACCGCGATTGAATTTTAAATCAAGGAGAAATTCGACGATCTGGCTAGCCTGATAACCATCTCTATCCACTACATCGCCCAGACAGATGAAGTAAACTTGGTCGTTGGGGGCGTTTCTCTCAAGTCTCTCTAGGATTCGCTCCTTTTTAAAGATCTCTCGGATTAGGGTCATATCACCTTCGACGTCACTTACTACGTATGCGTATCCTGGAGTTCTCGGGATGTATACGAGGTCTCCAAACTGTGTAGCTCTCGCGACGTCGATACGTTGATGCGCCCCTCCTTTCCGGCCAAATGGAATGTTGCATGTCTCGTGTGTGGCTTGCAGCAAGTCGCGGTAGCTCTTGATCAAATGCAGGGCATCCATGCAGTTTCGTGATTGGCTCAGAGCGAGCAATGCCTGTAGATCCAACGATTTTCCGGAGACGCTTAGGCTGTCAAACGGGCTTCTTTCAACTGTTTGCCGCACTGAGTCGCAGAGAGTTTCAGGAGCAAGGGTGCTCGCATCTATTCCCAACGGGATTTGGCGATGATGCTCTGGCGACGTCATCTTTTATGCTTACCATGCGAATTGCTAGCAACATAGGAGGAGGATCGGATTGTCGTAACTATCTGATAATGCTTGCTTTATGCGCGGTAGATGTGAGTTGATGTGGTCATGCATAACGGTCATGCGCATCGGAATCGTGCGGGCCTCTACCAGCAACACGCAACATATCTCTCATAGTAGCGATATGAGGGTATGAGTCCGAATCATCCCTTTAATCAGAACGGTGCTGCTGCAGATGAGGCACAGCTCATCCAAGGAGCCCTGTTCTCCGCAAACGACCTCGCGTTGTGTTCAACGGAGGAGGCGAGGAGTTTCGCTAGTTTTGAGCAGGCTACACGACTCAAGGTCTTACCTGTTGCCGTGGTTCGGCCATCAACTGGAGCAGGAGGCGTCATCAAGCTTCACTGTGCTGCGATCGACGATTCCCCTGAGGAGCATCGCAGGGTGCGCTTCGCTCTTGGGCACGAGGTCTTACTAGAACGAGTGCCGGCAGCGTTATTGGAGGAGGCTACGGTGCGGGCATATCTCGGCTCTGCGTCTCGTCTTACTGAGCGTCTGACGAAGATCGTCACATCACATCGACGAGCAGCGCCCTCAACGGAGCCACCGAAGGTTCCGGTAGTGGTCGGTGATGCAGCTCAGTTTGTGGCTGAGCTGATCGAGTTCGGTCTTGCTCGTGGAGCCTCGGATCTGCACCTCTGTCCACTATCACACGGAGCGCTGATCAAGATGAGGATCGACGGTGAGCTCCTGACTCACTCCGATACTCCGTATCCGTCATCTGTTCATGAACAGATGGTGACCCGTATTAAGGTGCTCGCACAGTTAGACATCTCGTCCCGCAGATTGCCACAAGACGGAGCGTTTCGTTTCAAGCTCGGTACTGCGGAGCACAGCATTAGGGTTAGCACCCTTCCTACGGTGTGCGGAGAGAGTGTGGTGCTAAGGTTTATGTATACGCGCGAGATCCCGCGCATCGCAGCACTCGGATTAGAGCCAAGGTTATCTCGAATCCTTCACGAAACGATCCTTCGTACGAACGGTTTAATAGTTCTGACCGGTCCGACCGGAAGCGGCAAAAGCACAACGATGTATTCGATAGTTGCAGAGCTCTTAAGGAGGGTCAAGAACGTGGTGACGATCGAGGATCCCGTTGAGATCCCGATACCGGGGATGGTGCAAGTTCAGGTGAATGAACATCAGGGGCTCGATTATCCACGTGCGATTCGTTCAGTTCTTCGGCACGACCCGGATGTGATCTTAATCGGAGAGATGAGGGATCCTCTAAGCGCCCGGATAGCAGTTGAGTGCGGAACCACGGGACATCTAACCCTGTCATCACTACATATAGGCTCGGCACTAGAGGTCGTGGAGCGTTTCAAAGCGCTTGGGGTGTCAACTGAGCAGTCCGTGGGAGCGCTCTCACTCGTCGTAAATCAGCGGTTGCTTTCGAAGCTGTGTGCCGCCTGTCGCGTGATCGATCGCGAGAACTCCCTTCGATTCGGGCAGAGTGTGTTCTCAGCTCCTGGGTGCGAGCGCTGTGGGGGGTCAGGGTTTCAGGGTCGAGTTCTCGTCACGGAGGTGCTTGACTTGCGGTCAGCTAAAGCCAAGGAGGTGTGTGCTCACGCTCAATCCGGGCAGGAGCTCTTAGAAGAGCTACCCACGCACGCTTTCCTGGCCTGGCCACTGTCTTTGCAGTTTCAGCTGCTACAGGGGGCGATCTCAGCTCCTCAATTTCAAAACTTCATTGATCGCGAGATGCTCGAATTGTAGTCTGCCTACCAGCAGCTACCTGTGTTCGGATACGATATGCCATCAAAGAAACTACCCTTGCGCCCTAACGTGTGTATGTTGGTCTATAATTCAAAGGGTAAGCTCCTCTTAGGTGAGCGTAAGAATAGATCGGGTCATTGGCAGTTTCCTCAAGGCGGCGCAGAACCTGAATTTTCATTGCGACACAACGTTGTTCGTGAGCTCGAGGAGGAATTGGGCCTATCAAAAGGTGCTCTCGGGCGTATCGTGAAGCTCAAGAGCACTCATACGTACGACTGGGATAAACCCCCATCGTACGCCCGTGGCAGATGGCGTGGTCAATCTCAGACCTTTTGGCTGGTTGAGTTTGTAGGCCGCGACTCAGAGATCGTTCTCGATGCTTCGGAGGATCCTGAGTTCTCTTCGTGGAAGTGGTGTGCTCCCCGAACCGTAAGGCGCTTGGCCGCGCCGCGTCGTTTGGCTGGATACGACTCGCCGCTGCGGGAGTTTGAGGAGTTTTGGCGTGGCAAGCAGCGTATCACAAACAATCCACGAGTTGGTAAAAAGAGCAGGTCTCGCCCTGTGCGCCGCACGAGGAGTGTCCGGCATCCTTAAGAAAACGAGGCAAAGTTCTCACCACGGGTAGGTTTTGCCTCGCTTCCTTCAGAAAGCGAGACAATAAGTATCCATCGTGGTATAGCGTTAGGATTATACACTATGGCAATTCCAGCATTTAAAAATGAGAGTGGTACCACGGGCAGGGCTCACAAAAAGATCCGGGTAAAGCAGCAAAATCAGCCGATCGCGCTGAAGATTGAACGTAGCTCCTCAGTCAGCCCAGTAGTTGCTCGCGTGCTTGCGGCGCGAGGCTTTGAGCCTGGTCCCACGCTTGATAATTATCTCTCTCCAACGCTGCGTCAGGGGCTTCCTGATCCTACGACTCTGAAAAACGCCGAGAAGGCTGCAAAGCTCTTGATCGACTGTCATCGGGCAGGCAAGGCGATCGCCATCTGTTGCGACTTTGATGTTGATGGCCTCTCCGGTGGTTCCGTGGTCTACGATCTATTTTTGCATGCAGGAGTATCGGCACGAGTCTTCGTGCCCGACCGATTCCTTGATGGATACGGTCTTAGTGAGAAGACAGTACGCGAGATCGCAGCGCAGGGCTTTGGATGTCTCCTGACGATCGATTTCGGAACGACTAACATTAAAGAGCTCACCGTTGCACACGAATTGGGGCTTAAAACCGTCGTTGTCGATCATCACCACATTAGTTCTGATCCACCGCCAGCGGATGTCTTCGTGAATCCGCATCAAGAGGGGTGCGGTTTTGCAGGGAAGATAGCGTGTGCAGCGGGGTTGGCGTGGTATCTCGTGCTAGCGCTCAAAAAAGAGCTCGACGATACGACTATCGACGCAAAGCGCTATCTTGATCTCGCATGCCTCGGAACGATCTGTGATATGGTTCCGTTGGTTGGCCTTAATCGAGTCATTGCAAAGCGAGGTTTAGAGCTCCTCTCTGACACCAAGCGGCCTGGATTGCGGGCGCTCAGGAACGTGGTCGGTATTAAGGGAAACATCGGATGTGGTGATGTCTCGTTCCTGATCGGGCCACGACTCAATGCTGCGGGTAGGATAGTTCACGGTGAGTTGGTCGTAGAGCTCTTGACGACTAATGATACGAATAAAGCCGATAAACTTGCGCGGCAGCTAAATCAGCTTAATCTAGAACGCCAAGAGATCGAGGCAGCAGTTAAGGCCGAAGCGATCGCAGTAATCGAGAAGAGCGGGGGCCCTGGGTGGGGCATGGCTGTCTCGAATCCGGAGTTTCACACAGGCGTGATCGGCATCGTTGCGCAACGCTTAGTAGAGCACTTCTACAGACCTGCAGCGGTAATGGGGATGGATACGCCCGGGATCTTCAAGGGATCGGTGCGCGGCATTCGAGGCTTTAGTGTCGTAGAGGCCCTCGGAGCGGTCTCGAGCAACCTCCTTAAGTTCGGAGGTCACGAGGGTGCCGGCGGTTTCTCGATCGCCGAAGATAAGCTAGCGAGCTTCAAAGACGCCTGGAGAGAGGAGTGTGAAAAGCGTCTCCGAGGGCTTGAAACAACACCCTTCGTTGATGCTGATACCGAGGCCCTCCTACCGGAGATAACACTCCCACTCGTAGGCGAGCTCAATAAACTCGCGCCGTTTGGAGTAGGTAACCCGAGCCCTACCGTTGTTGTTCGAAATCTCCGGGTAGTTGAGGTAAAAGACATTAAAGGATTACATCTAAGGACGGTTTTTAGCGATGGAAAGCGCTTCTTGGGTGGAGTTATGTGGCGTCAGACATCTCACCCAGCGCTTTATCCAAACGCCCAGGTAGATATCGCCTTCCGCCCAGATATAAACACCTACGGCGGAAACCCGGAGCTTCAAGCTACCCTACAGGCGGTGGAGTTATCAGGATAAAAACACAGGCGAAAATGTAGCCTGGCTGCACTGTATGCTAACCCTTACCAACTCTTATCTGCAGCTTCCAGTGCTCTTCTACAAGCGGGTAGATCCAACCCCGGTTCGAGCACCGGCGATAGCTGCGATTAATGAACCGTTGGCTACTACGCTAGGGTACGATCATAGCTACCTACAATCACCACAGGCGCTTGATGTGTTTTCGGGCTGTGCCGTTCAACCTGGCTCTGAACCCGTTGCACTTGCATATTCCGGCCATCAGTTCGGTGGATTTGTACCCCTTTTAGGTGATGGCCGAGCTGTTCTACTCGGGGAGATACAGAGCCCAACAGGCATCTCCTACGACGTTCAATTGAAGGGCTCCGGAAAGACCCCTTTTTCTCGTCGTGGTGATGGTCGTGCCGCCCTAGGGCCGATGATGCGTGAGTATATCATCGGTGAAGCGTTGCATGCGCTAGGTATTCCAGCGACGCGGACCCTTGTTGTCGTTGCGAGCGGTGAAGATGTGATACGTGAGCGTAAGCTCCCAGGAGGAATTCAGACACGGATTGCGCTTAGTCATATCCGAATCGGTACCTTTGAGTACGCCTCGGCATCTGGTGACAGAGCTACGCTCAAGGCTCTCGCGGATTACGTAATCAATCGTCATTACCCTGAGCTTATTAACCACAGCGACTCCTATTACGAACTAGCTCGGGCTATCTTTACACGCCAAGCGCAGTTGATAGCGCAGTGGATGCATGTCGGTTTTATCCATGGCGTAATGAACACCGATAATGTCGCGGTCTCAGGCGAGAGTATCGATTTTGGTCCGTGTGCTTTTATGAATCGATACGACCCTGACACCGTATTTAGTTCAATTGACCAGTACGGACGCTACTCGTATGGAGCGCAGCCAGGCATCATCCAGTGGAACCTCGCGCGTCTGGTCGAATCGCTTGTACCACTCCTTGACCTTGATGGAGATCGCGCGCTCTCCCGAGCGCAAGGATTAGTCGATTCCTTTCCACAGCTTTTTAGCGATGCGTGGTACCAGGGCATGCAGCGCAAGCTAGGATTAGTAACCAGTGAATCGGGTGATGCTGCGCTTATGAGGGATCTGCTCGAAGAGATGTATCGCTCCAAGGCCGACTTTACGAACACTTTTCGTGCTCTCTCAGGTGATACGACGTGTGTGCTTGACGAAGCCCTTCACACCTGGCGTACCGCGTGGGAGGAGCGTACAGCCTCGCAGCGAAATGAGCGAGAACGTGAGGAGACCCTAAGCAGCATGCGGCTGATAAATCCAGCAGTAATTGCGCGTAATCATCTCGTAGAGGAGGCGCTTACCCACGGAGTAGAGCAGCACGATTTCTCAGTGATGAAGGAGCTTGTTGCTGCCCTGCGTAATCCCTATACATCGCATAGTCGTTACTCCCTGACTCCTGCCGAAGATGATTCTGGGTACCGGACCTTTTGTGGGACGTAGTTTTGGTTGCCCAGCGATGCAAGACACAACTGCGCACGAGCGTTGTTTCACCAGGGGCGGTGCCGAAACGAAAGCGATCGACAGCTCAAGCGTCTAAGTGAACAAAGAGAACAGTAAGGCCAGCGAGGGGATATCATACGGTGCTTGCGGGTTTCGAGAGGGCAACCCATAACGTATTTCACGGTAAGACTGATAATTGGCCCTTAAACGAGGGTGATCGATTGCTTAAGCGTCTCATTGAACAAAGAGAACGTTGAGGTCAACGAGGGGTATCGTACTGATTGTGCTTATGCTCTAAAATGTCACTATTGCCCCCGCTCGTATGGCAAAAGGCTCAAGTGGGTGAAAATGAACGTCAGCTATCCCGTCACGAGACTCACCAGGTAACCGCGAGGTATAGAAGTAATCTATATCGTTATCGCGCCTATCGAGCAGATTGAAGCCCTCCACAAAAAGCTCGAATTTCTCCCACCGATAGCCTGTTCGTGCGCTCAGCAGAGTAGCTGGCTGAGAGCGAGCCGAATTGTCCTCTATCAAGGGACGCTTGCCGAAATAGCGCAGCCTCAGGTCAGCGAAGGGCCCATCTGATACTCCGAGTGATAATCCGGACGACACAACTGTCGGTAGCGCCCCGGGTATCTCATTGCCCCCTGGGTCGTCTCCAGTGAATACAGCATGGGTGTATGCAGCTTGTAAATCTACCTCAACCCAATTGGTGATACGGTAGGAATTAGTCAACTCCAATCCATGCCGCCGACTAGCCCGACTCGGCTCCGTGGTTCCCGCATCCCCGACGAATACCAGTTCTGAGTCGAGGTCTAGATACCAACCAGCCAAGGTCGTTGTTGCTCCTTCAAGTGGCTTGAACCTTAAGCCTACTTCGGCCCCGCGCGAACGCACGAGCGGTGTCACTCGGTCCACGTTCTCGCCGGTCAGCGGATCCTTGGTTATAGTGGTTCCACGCGCATCGTTGCTGTGGAATCCGAATCCTCCGTTGAGGTACAGTTCTGCCTGACGCCACGGTCCGATCGTCAGACCGAATTTCGGACTTACTCGGCCAGCAAATCTTTGGCCTGAGTTCTCCGGTATGCTTGAATCAACATCGAAGGCGAAGAGATCTCCGCGTGTGCCGAGCTCTGTGCGGAGGAGCTCAAAAGGGCGATAGGTGTTCTTAGCATACAATCCCACTGAGTGCTCACCTACTTGGTCGCTCTTCACAGTCGAGAGCGTTTCCCTTTGTCTGGTGCGCTCTAGCGAGACCTCAGGTATGAAATCGGAGCGGTATTGAAGACCAAGCTCGCTGACCGAGTCTCCGCCCAGCAATTTCGAGTCAATTTCGGCAGAGTAGCTCCCACCGATCGTAAAACGGCGATCGGTCTGTCTAAATTGATCCCCATTGTTCGGGTCCTCTAAGAAGTAGGTAAAGTTAGAAAAAAGATCGAGCCCGTAGGTAAAAGCGTACACGCTCGCAGAGTGCAAAACATTTTCTCGCTCGATCTGATAATTTCCCGTTAATCCGTACCTGTACGACCGACCACCCGAGGTGGTGTCGATTGATCCGGTTCGATCAATAAGCCCTTGCTCTACCGCGCGTACAGGAATCTGATCGGGAGAGTTCCATAAGCTTCGATAGGCTAATAACGATAGTCGTACTTGCCCGAGCGAGCTATCGCGTCGTGCGTATTGAAGAAAGAAGTTTCCCTTAGCGAGATCCTCTTCAAGGTCCCACGGGCCATCGTAGAGCAGCCCCTCTGCGGCCGCTGTTATTATCGCCTTATTAGACCCCTGGTATGAGGCTCCCGTTACCGCTCTTGCAAAGCCAAAACTGCCTGCTTCAAGTTTGACAAAGGGGGACGCTATTTGATCGACTAGCGCTATCTTTGCCGCTCCTGCAGATGAAAGGTCTCCGAGTTCTGCGTAGTAGGTACCCTTCAGGAACTCCATCGAAGCTATCAGCTCAGGGATGACGAAGTTCATATCTGCGTAGCCCTGGCCATGTGCGTGCGTGACGAGATTCACCGGCGCTCCATCGACCTCGACCCTGAAATCGGTGCCATGATCAAGATTGAATCCACGCAAAAAGTATTGATTTGCCTTGCCGCCACCACTGTGCTGCGTTGCGATCAAGCCCGGCACTGATTCCAGTATCTGACCCACCCTCAGAAGCGGCCTATCGAGGATGTCCCTGGCAGTTAAAAACCCCTGACTAGCCGAGGTGGCTTCTCCGCGCTCAACAGGCGACGCATTGCTGCCCTCTATGAGGATTGGGTTCATCTCTTGTGCCGAATTGGGATCTGCAAGCACGATGTCTGCCGACGAGGAGCATAGGCTTACTAACAAAGATAACAAGATACCCACATTCAGATGGCGAGCACCAAGGGTGCGCTGAGACATTTTTTGACCTTGTATTTGAATTCCCAATCGCGTAGCCTCCCTTCAAAGGTTGATACGTGCCGTATATCGAGAAAGACCTTCTCAGCCTTTTGGTTGAGTATCATGAACAAATCTCTAATTGGAGTTAAAATATCATGAGCACGCAGCAGTCATTCAAAAGTATTCGTGACGGGGTTCCATTAAAGGGTTGTTTGATAGGAGGGGCCCATAGGCTCATATGGCAAGCTCTCTGTGCAGTACTGATAATCGGGTTTCAATCAACGATAGCTACGGCATCTGATCACGACGATGGAGAGACCACCTTCAAGGCTCGTAATCTTAGCCTGACGGATCTGTATGCATTTGTTGAGAACTGGCAGGATGCCGCTGGAAGTTCGGAAAATCTCATCTTGGTGATGAATACCAATCCCCGCTCTCTTGCTCAGCAGCCGTACTATTTCAACACACGTGCGCTCTACGAGTTCCATCTCTCTCGAGTATTAGACAGCAACAAGGCCAAGCGGCCAACGGGTGCCGATGACGTGCAAGTGGGTTTTAGGTTTGGACGCCCTGATGCGTCAACGCAGAGACAGCCGGTCTCGATGAGTTTGACCGTTCGCGGGAAAAAAGTGTTCTCAGGAAACGTGGGGAGCACCAGCTCTTTGGCTGATTCCACATCAGGTAATCCGATCATCAACACGAAAGCCGTGAAGGGGTCGACAATCAGAGTTTTTGCGGGCCTTAGAGAGGATCCTTTTTATTTCGATGTAGAGCGCTTCTTTCGAGTCAGGTCCTTGTTGGCCACAGGGAGGAATTCCCTCGGTAATGGTCCGATTCAGGGAGGGCCAAATGTGTTTCGATCGGACGCCACGGCGGTAGATTTTACGGTGGGATACAACGTTAATGCGATCGTTGTGAGCGTGCCGCTTAGCCTAATCCGTACTAGCGCCCAACAAAATATTTTCGATGTGTGGGAGACGGTCAAGATCCCTAAAGAGCTCGATACACGGCTCAGTGTTGAGTATACAAAACGCGGTGGTTCAGCCATGGTTCAGACTGAGAGGCTAGCAAGGCCAGGTATCAACGAGGCATTGGTGCTGAGTGACAGGCGACTGGCACAGTTCAATTCAATTAGTCCTGATAAGGATCTTTCCCCAGTGGCCGCTCCCGTTAGAGACGAGGTCGTGGCAGTGCTTACAAAGTTGAACGAATACGGTAAGGCGAATGGGCTGGCGGCTCCGTCTGTTGGAGATGTAGCCACCGGCTTCCTTCCTGATGTATTGCGGATCGATACTTCGAAGAGTGTTGCTATCGGAACAGCTGCGTACAACTCTGATTTCGTGATCGTCGAAGGTTCGACCGCAGGCGCGATGCTCACTGGCGGCAGGAAGCTTGAGGACGATGTAATTGACGTTACTCTCAGCTATCTCCTTAATGGCGATCCAAGCGGAGCGAGTGTAAAAGATGGCGTAACGTATGCTGGTGGTACTACCTGCGCTACTGCTGGCCAAGGTACAAATCCGGGAAATTCTGGACACCGTTGTTTGAACGGTCAAACCACCCGCTTAGGTAGCGCGACCTTTCCATTCTTGGCTGCGCCGCAGTAGGGCTTAGTCAAGCAGAGTCGTGGCAAGGGGGCCGAGCTGATTGTTGGTTGTGGAGCTAAGTAGTTTGTAAGGCTCTCTACATTAGCTGCCCCTTTCGAGAAGCGCCTGTTCAAGTATCTCCCTGTGTAGCATGCTCTCTTCCTTCCCAGTTTTCTGATAAAGAGAGATAATGGCGTCCAGCGACTCACGCCACGAGCGCTCGTCACCGCTCCGTTTATGCGCTAGCGCGGCGTTATAGAGATAGATCGGGTCACGTGATGTGAGAAAGGCTTGGTGAAAGCGCTCAGCAGCAAAACCATATTTACCCGAAGCGAGACTAAGCTCGCCCTCCAGACCCACGGCGAAGGGATAGTGAGGGTCAAATTGTAAAATCTTTCTAATGAGTATCGAAGCCTCATCACGCCGCCCCTGCCGCAAGAAAAAGCGGGCCACTATGGCACGGGTCCATAGGCTAGCAGTTCGAGAAGATTGCGGATCCGCTTTAAGAGCAGCGATATAGCTAGCTTCCGCCGCAACTAGATCCCCGCTAGCCTCTGCCGTGAGCCCCATCTGAAAGAAAGAGCTAAAGCCCGGCTCCAAGCGACTAAATTCCGAGGCTGACATCCGAGCCTCGTCTATCTTTCCCTGTGCTAAGAGAGATGAGATTAGAATCTCATAACCCTGCGATCCCTGCATTTCCAAAAGCTGCTTGCTGAGCGCTACTGCTCGATCGAATTCGTGTTTATGCGATGCAATTCGTGCGAGTACCTCGAGCGCGTCTTTATTTTGAAAGGTCGCGATCTCCAACGAGGAGCGTGCGCGTTCTTCAGCACGATTTATTAAATCCAGATCGTGGTGCTTGATTCCGAGGGAAAGATAGGCTCGAGCGAGATGCGCTCGAGCGATCGCAGCTTCAGGATCGCGTGCAACTCGATGCTCAAGGTCTTTTATCTCTGTAGACGGATCTGGCTCGTGTGCTAGCTCTGGGTCGATGTGCCCAAGGTTTTCTAAGGTATGGAGCTCAAGGCCGCTGGAGCTTGTACCGTAATACGAGACTCGATAGACTAGCAGTGCAAGAGAAATGCATAGAAATAGCGTGATTGCTCGTCGTAACGGGATGCTTGAGGTTCCCGGAGGTGAAGTCGGTGTATGCGTTGTGTCCTTAGACATAAAACAACAAAAGCGTCGCTCCAACGTCGAGGGATTGGTTCGGTGGTCAAGTGCAGACTACTAATAAGTGTAGCAACTATGCTTCTAGCAAGTCCACTACTTCGAAACGCCCACGCACACTCGTTCGACATGGTTATAATCAATGTTTCGCTGGATAGCTCAGATAGAACCGATTTGCGTGGACGAGGTACTATTTCACTGAGTTCCCGAACAAAAACTGAAGACGATGATGGTCAAGGGCAGAAGCAGCATCCAGATCTGGTTGTTTCTGATATTATTGGAGAGCTCTCCATTGAATCTCCTAGTAGAGGCTGCTCGATTTCTGTTGATAACAGGGATGTAGTAGCAGATCAGCGCGAACATTCATTTAGTGTTCTGTGTCCAGACGGAGCTACGGCACAGGAGCTTCGTATCATACGACACCCGGAGCGCTTGGCCGGAGCTCCTGACGGCCTCACTACGATCTATTTCATATCGCTCAAAAGTCAGCGGTATACCGTCACACTCAATCGCAGTGAATCCGAGAAACGTATAACCTTCAATGATACATCGATAAACCTCGATCTGCTTCACAGGGGAATTGAGCATATCGGCGCAGCGAAAAAAGAGTGGGTTTGTAATTCTACTCTCTCGATACCTGAGGGGATCGACCATATACTGTTTGTTCTGACTCTGGTGCTTGCCAGCTCATCTCTGCTGTCGCTGGTGAAGAATGTAACAGGCTTCACCCTCGGACACTCAATCTCTATGGCTATAGCAACGCTCTTCAAGACCACAGTACACCCCTCAGTAATCGAACCAGCAATCGCGGCATCTATAGCCCTTATGGCACTTGATGCGATGCGTAAAATACCGCGAAAAAGGGCCTGGATACCTGCGTCCCTGTTCGGCCTCTTACATGGGTGTGGCTTTGCGTCCGCGCTGCTTGAACTTAATCTTAAAGGAAGCGCGCTAGCGCTTGGTCTGCTTCTCTTCAATCTAGGAGTTGAGATCGGTCAGCTTATCTTCGTACTTATCTTCCTAGTGTTGGTTTCTCTCGCAACCAAGCTAGTCGGGGCGCGGCGTCCGATAACGCTTTTCATATCTAGCGTGGTGGTACTTGTTGCAACCTGGTGGTTCATCGAGCGCATCTCGACAGGGTCGTGATGCCTAGCGAGGGGAGGCGAACCAACAAATTTTTTCAAAAATAAATTATAGAAAAGAACGAGCCTAAAGCGATATCTGCTTGAGCCGGAGTGTCTACACCATCGGCTGGTTATCGCTGAGTAGCAGGACAAAGCTTGTCTCGATAGGGAGGCCATTCATGAAGAGCTATTGCTCTCTGGGCTGAAAGATAGGGTATCAGCCATTGTCGATAACATTCGAATTGAGAATAGCTGATCTGGGGCGAACGATCGACTTGTTTCATCCATCTGAAATTCGAGACCATCTCGTAGCTCGAAAACGCAATAGTCAACGTCACCAAAATAATGGGGAAAGAAGATGCTCGGGGGGTAAAGGTCTATAAAGCTCGGTCCGCACCATAGGCGGCTACAAAGAAGAAGAACGGAATAGTGGCAACAAGTCTGGCCCAGTTTGGAGAAAAGTCTGTAGGAATCGCCACGATAGTGATGTGGACAACAAATAGCAAAGCAAAGAACTTTATATGAAGAGGTATGCTTGCCCAGTCGCGTTTAAATGCCTTAAGCACCAAAAGCAGAGGTCCTACTGTATATAACAAGCCGACCGGAACATTAAGCAGAGCGGTGTCGTTCGGGCGATAGCGAGCATTTTCGAAGCCTCCGCTCGTGACGGGTTGTGCCAGCACATATCCTCTGAAAATTTTACGAGCTTGAAGCAGTAGCGCATCCGACAAAGAGTCAGATCCCCAATACCACTTAAAATCTCTTTGGGAGCCCTGTACGGCTTTGCACAGCCAGCATACAGCCTGTGGACGATCCATGGTCATGTGAAGCCAATTCACGCCTTGTTTTCTATATGACAATAAGATCGCTCCGCTTACAGCTGCATACACGCTGGCAGAAATCGCTAAAGTCCATGCACAGGCTTTCCAGCCACTACGACATACCTTCGCTCCGACGCTTAGAAGAAGAAAAGCAAGTGTAGTCAGTACAAGTATCCTGCCCGAAAAATACGAGAAGGTCGCGAGGCTCAGTACGATACCAATCAATAACCTTGCCCCTATGCGGCGAA
>Ga0169931_10004266_pt1 | contig 22338 bp, 18 predicted proteins | sample Kivu_15m_20L_FD_129675 | JGI IMG/M metagenome (GOLD analysis project Ga0169931, IMG submission 129675) | Freshwater microbial communities from Lake Kivu, Western Province, Rwanda to study Microbial Dark Matter (Phase II) - Kivu_15m_20L... | ecosystem: Environmental > Aquatic > Freshwater > Lake...
CATGGCGGCAGCCTGCGGGCAAACGGCCCTGCAAACTTCCCGCAAACGCCCCCGCCAGCGCGTGCACCTTCGGTGCGAAACATCGCCGGGGGCTCCCGCCCAGCCACTGGGTCCAAACGCATGTCAGCCGCATGGCGGCAGCCTGCGGGCAAACGGCCCTGCAAACTTCCCGCAAACGCCCTCGCCAGCGCGTGCACCTTCTGTGCGAAACATCGCCGGGGGCTCCCGCCCAGCCACTGGGTCCAAACGCATGCCAGCCGCATGGCGGCAGCCTGCGGGCAAAGGCCCCCGTCACCGCCCCCGTCACCGCCCCACCACCACCCACGCCAGCGCGCGCACCTTCGGTGCGAAACGCAGCCGGGGGCTTCCGCCCAACCGCTGAGCCGCCTGGCTCCGCTCCACCGTGACACGGCGTGTGGGGGATGTCAATCAGAGGGGCGTGAAGGTGCCATGCACCTTCACGCCACCAATTGCGTTGACGTTCCGCCGCAGGGAGCCCGCGGGAGGGCGAAGCTGAGATGGTGAAACGGTGTTAGGGATACCTGATTTCGTTCTTTGGATCCGCTCCACCGGGACAAGGAACGCGGGGGATGTCAATTCCAAGGCAACAGTACCCATTGCCTCAAAGTGCACATGACATCAAGGTGCATGGCACCTTAAGCGAAAATCCCAGAGATTTTATTGGCATCCGCATCATTTGGTGCGGCACCGGGGACAGTCCCCGCGGCCACGGCGGCGGGCGTGCAACTGTGGCGGTTGGCCGGACGGTAGAATCGTCACAAACCGAAGAGTCCACAGAAACCGCAACGCCGGCGCCGTTGCCGGGGACAGTCCCTGCAGTCGCAAACACCGGGGAAATGAGGTGCGCCGGTGCCCGGCAAAAAGGGGCTCGTTACTGCCCTCAGGTGCATGGCACCTTGAGCTGGAGGTGCATGGCACCTTAAGCGAAAATCCCAGAGATTTTATTGGCATCCGCATCATTTGGTGTGGCACCGGGGACAGTCCCCGCGGCCACGGCGGCGGGCGTGCAACTGCGGCAGCTGGCCGGACGGTAGAATCGTCACAAACCGAAGAGTCCACAGAAACCGCAACGCCGGCGCCGTTGCCGGGGACAGTCCCTGGAGTCGCAGACACCGGGGAAATGAGGTGGGCCGTGGCGGGAAAAGAGAGCCCGTAACGGCCTTGAGGTGCATGGCACCTGCAGCGCTGGCGCCTCGCCAGACTGTCCTGTCGTCACGCTCTTCGGACTCGCAGCAATTCACCTTTGCCGCCCGTGACGAGGTCACCGCGAAATATGTCGATCGGAGCTGTGTAGAGTCCGGGGTCGATGGGGAACTGCAGACGTTCAAGTCTTCTGAGCACGAGGCGGAACGCGGTGGGCTGAAGGCGAGCGGAGAATCGAAACGTTGGCAGCAGCGGAACTGGTTGGTTTCCTAATAGAGCGAGGGTGCCGCGACGCATGCCTGCACCGGGGCTCAGGCCGACGTTTCCGAAGACGAACAACGCTCCAGCCAGCATGTTGAACGCCGGAAAGTCCTGGCAGGTCCCACGGATGGCGATCAGGCCGCGTCGCATGGCCAGTCCGGCTTCACTGCCAGCATCGCCATGAATCAGCAGGGTGCCGCCGGTCATGCCTTTTGCAGCACCTCGGTAGGCGCCGCCGGCGAGTGGACCGGTGGAGCCGTGAACCTGCAGCAATCCCCCCCGCATTTCGGCCCCCGCCCAGCCCGAAGCAGACCCCGTAACAGTCAGTGTGCCGCCGGACATGCCGCTGCCAGTGTGACGTCCCACGCTGCCGTCGGCAGTCAGGTGGCCACTGGTCATTCCAGCGCCAATCCAGTGCACGCCCTCCAGGTCTCCTTCAAAGCGGATATTCATGTCGCAGGGCGAGCCGGTGACATGGAAGCGTTCTGCAAGGGGAATTGAGTGGTTTCCGTGAAGAACGGGAATGCGTTCGATTTCGGGGAGAAGCATTCCTGCGAGCCGATCCGGGGTGATTCCGGAGACTTCGGTCGGGACTGGAGACGAAAAAGCGGGTGAAATCACCAGTGTCATAGTGTCGCTGCGGGGTAGGAGATGAATGATTTCGCAGAAATTCCGAGCGAATGATCACAGATTTGCAGCGTGATGTCGATAAAAACCACAGAGTTGGCGGGTTTCTGTCCGGTACGGCTTGCTATTTGCCGGACAAACCCCTAGACTCGTCTTTGGCGAATCCCACGGGATTCATGGTGTGATCCTACAGTGTTCTCGGTGTGAACTTGAGTACTTCTGCAGTGTCCCCCCCAACAACGTTCGGCTGCTTCTGGGTCGGACGCACTTCTTTGTGTTCAAACAGCTGCCGTTGGGGCAGCGATCGGTGTTTTGGGAGCTGCAAGGCTCAGGGTTTTTGTGATGAGTAAGAACATTTTTGTGGGTAGCCTTGCATGGGCAACCACATCCGAAGGTCTTGAAAAGGCTTTCGCCCAGTACGGTTCAGTGACGTCTGCAAAGGTCGTCACGGATCGCGAAACCGGCCGTTCCAAGGGCTTCGGCTTTGTGGAAATGGCCTCTGGGGGCGACGAAGCCATTCGTGCACTCAATGGAGCAACGCTTGACGGCCGCACCATTGTCGTGAACGAAGCGCGTCCTCGCGAAGCTCGTAGTGGCGGCGGTTACGGTGGTGGCGGCGGCGGCTACGGTGGTGGCGGCGGCGGCTACGGCGGTGGCGGTGGTGGCTACGGTGGTGGCGGTGGCGGTTACGGCGACCGTGGTGATCGTGGTGGCCGTGGTGGCCGCGGTGATCGCTCGGACCGTGGCGATCGCTACTGATCAGGTAAACAACAACAGCGCAGGTGCCCCGGCATCTGCTCGAACGTAACAGAACACGCAGCCTCAGCTGCGTGTTCTTTTTTTACGTATCCACCATTGCAAAAGCAGCCCCGAAACAAACAGGACGCCCGGCGCCAGGGCTGAAAGCGCCGTCAGTCCCAAAAGCACCTCAGTTCGCGCAAAGTGCATCTCATTGTACAGGCGCGTAATCGCGGGCTCAGGGTCCAGTGGACGCAGAATGCTGGTGCTGGTCACGTCCCAAAAGCACCACTGCGTAAGCAGCAGCAATGCCCCCAGACGCCGCAGGTCAATCAGTCGCCAAAGGATTGTTGCCGAGCTGCTGCGAACTTGCGCAATTGGACTCTGGCCGAGCTGCTCAGCGCTGTGTATGGCTTCGCTTTTATCGAAGCGCTCCAGCAGCAACTGCAGTGCGAAAGCTCGTGGCAGGACCGCCAGCATCAAACCCAGCATCAGCGGAAGCCACGTATCGTAAAATGGTCTTAGCAAAGGCATCTGGAACAGCGCGAGCAGTGTCAGTGAGCTGGCGAGAGGCCCGGCAAGACCTGGCAGCAGCAGGACGGCAGGCACGAGCAAACGAGGGGCTCGGTTCGTGCCTGCGTTTTGACGGAGTCGGGCGGCGAGGGCACACACGGACAATGCGGCCAGTGCAGCCGAGGCACTGACGGCTGTGGACGTCAGAACCTGCACCAGCGATTGCTGCAGCAGGCGGACAGATCCGAACAGCAGCCGCAGCCCGGAAATCGTTTCTGCCCCGAGACGAAGCTGTGGAATACCGACAAGCATAATCGCGGCTGCGAGACAATAGCTGGCGGCCAGCATGTGAATCAACCAGCCGGCTGGTCGCTGTTCTCCGACAGACCACGTCCGTAGTTCCTCTCCGCCCGCACCTCCAGCCCTGCAAACGGCCGGCAGAAGCGGCAGCAACAGCAGGAATTCGACGGCCAGCGGGGCAACTGCCATGCGGAGTGATTCGAGGAGCGGTTGCTGGGCTGCGTGGGCGTCAAACATCCACACAGTCCAGGCCAGCGGATGCCGATCAATCTGCATCAGGGCCGCGGTTTCAAATTCCTGAAACACGGTGATTGCCATGACGGACCATGCCGCCAGTGGTGCTGCAAGCACTCCGGTGACCAGCAGTCGCAGGAGCCCGCCGATCCAGTGCTGGAGTGGCAGTATGGGGCGCAGGAGCTTCCAGGTGTGCAGTCCGCTGACTGCCGCGGGGTTCTGTGGAAGCAGCAGCAGCACGACGGTGCCTGCGGAGACGGCACGGAGCAGTTGCAGCAGTCCGTAGAGTGCCTCCGCGAAGGCTGCATTTGCCGAGGGAGCAAGTTCAGAGGCCCAAAGGGCAGCCTGCACGCGGTAGTGGAAGCCGGTCAGCAGTTCCGGGATGAAAAACGGAAGTGCGGCCGCAGCGATGATCCAGCGCCGCATGCGACTTGTTCGTGTTCCCTCCCACGCACGTCGAAGCACCAGCAGCGGCAGCAGCGCGCAGGAAGCCACGAGCAATGCTCGGAGAATGCTCCAGAAAAGGGTTTCACTCAGCGTCGCTTCAACCATCGGTTTGCCTGTGAAGGATCAGTGTGCGGAGCTGCCGCGATGCGGGGAGACGTTTGAGCAGTCACGTCGAAGAATTTTCGGGCCTCGACTTGTTTACATGACAGGAAAAGGGGGAAACTATGCAACTGCTGTCGCTGGGATACTCTGGCGAACACGCGTTCCTTCCGGAAAGCAAGTGATGACAGGATTGTATCAGGACTGGCCGGTGACAGTGCTCGGGCTCGGCCGTTTTGGCGGAGGTGCCGCGGCCGCCCGATTCCTTGCTGAGCAGGGTGCGGTTGTGACTGTAACCGACCTGCGGCCCGCTGGCGAACTGACCGAGGCTCTTGCCAGCCTCGCAGATCTTTCACTGCACCGTCTGGAGCTTGGTGGACACCCACCGGACGTGTTCTCCGAATGCCGTCTGTTGGTCGTGAATCCGGCCGTACCGCCGGGCCACCCGGGAGTTGAATCTGCGCGACTCCGGGGTGCGGATATCACAACGGAAATTGATTTGTTCCTGCGTCATCAGCAGGGTCAGGTGATTGGAATTACCGGAAGCAACGGAAAGTCAACCACTGCAGGCCTGATTCAGCGTCTGCTCAAATGCGCCGGCCGTCAGGCGTGGCTCGGCGGAAATATCGGCGTGAGCCTGCTTCCGGATCTGTCCCGAATTGAGCGTGATCACTGGGTTGTGCTGGAGCTGAGCAGCTTCCAGCTGGAACTGCTGCGACCGCGACGTTTCCGTCCGAAAATCGCCCTGCTCACAAATTTCTCCCCCAATCACCTCGACTGGCACGGAACACTCGAAGCCTACAGGCTCGCAAAACAATCTCTGTTCTCGTCACAGTTTGCCGATGATGTGAGCATCGTGCCGATACCGCAGGACGAGCCCGCAGCAGCTGGCGTCGAATGGCGATTGCGGGGCAGACGGTATGAGTTTGGCCTTGAAGATTCCGGGAAGGATGGAGCGTTTTTTGAAGCGGGCACGTTGATCCTGAGGAAGGGGGGCGGTCGGATTGAAGACTGTGTGCAGTTGTCCGTACCGTCTCAGCTGCCAGGGCACCATAATCGCTGTAATGTCGCGGCCGCCTGCTGCGCCGCATGGCTGGCGGGCGTTCCACCAACAAGCTTTTCCACAGCATTAGACTGCTGGCGTCCCCTGCCGCATCGGCTGCAGTGTGTTGCGGAACGTGGCGGTCGACAATTCTGGAATGATTCGATCGCCACCACGCCGGAATCTGCTGTCGCGGCCCTGCAGCACGCATCCGGCCGCGCAGTGCTGCTGGCAGGAGGCTACGACAAAGGACAGAACCTGCAGCCACTGGCCGATGCGATTTGCAGACACGCTCGAGGAGTGATTCTGATGGGCCAGACGGCGACTGTGCTGCAGCAGCATTTGCAGAATTCTTCTGCCGGCCCCGCTCCTCAGGCACTGATTGCCCCGGACTTTTCAACCGCATTTCGCCTGGCGGTTGAAATGAGTCGCTCAGGCGATATGGTGCTGCTCTCTCCAGGCTGCGCCAGCTATGGCTGGTTTCGCGACTATCGCGATCGCGGCGACCAGTTTACTCGTATGGCTCAGGAATGGAGTCCTCCCGAATGATTCAAATGCCTGCTTTTCCGGCAAACTGCATTCGTCAATTCGCCGTGATGCTTGCTGTGTGCGTTCCTGCTGTTTTCTCGGGCTGCAGCGAAACACCATCAACGGATCAAGCGGTTGAAGTTGCCCGTCGAGCCGCGCTCGAACAGTCCACCACGCTCACCGTCACTCCCGAGGACATCAAACGGCAACTCAACTGCTGGCAGGCCAACTTTGTCATGCAGGGCAACGACATCAAAGAAGCGTCGTTTTACCAGTCGGGAATCCGCAGTATCGCAGCACTGAAGGGACTTCCACTGATCGCTCTGGACCTTGGGATGACACAGGTTGCTGACCTTGCCCCGCTCGCCGGTATGCAGCTTGAACGCCTGGATCTGGAAAACACGCCTGTCGCTGACATCTCTCTGCTCCGCGGCATGCCACTGACCGTGCTCAAGCTCCAGAACACCAAAGTCACCGAATTCGCTCCGCTCGAAGGTCTGCCTCTGAAACAGCTGAATCTGCTCGAGCTGCCCTTCGCCGATACTCACCTCGCGCTCATTCAAACCGCTCCCCTCGAAACGCTCTGGCTTGCAGGCACCGAGGTTTCCGATCTTTCCAGCCTGCCCCTGAAATCGCTGGAAAGTCTTGATATTGCCCGCACCCGCGTCTCCAGCCTCACACCGCTCAGCTCTGCTGTCCGTTTGCGGCGATTGAACATTGCTGAAACTGCCATAACCGATCTCACACCGCTCTCCGGTCTGCGCCTGCAGCGAATTACCCTGACTCCGGCGCGCATCACCTCCGGTATCGAAGTGCTGCGAAAAATGGAGTCTCTGACTCAGATTCAAACTGACATCAACGAGCCGCTTTCAACCGCGGATTTCTGGCAGCGGTTTGATCTGGGGCTATACAAATCTGAGCCACCGCAGTCGGGGGTCAGCGATTCCTCCACAACGCCTCAGCCCTGATATTCAGACGCTGCAGATGCGGCTCAACATCATCCAGAAATCTCCTTGCATCCACTGGATAGCCCTGAGTACCCTTCAGGCCGGGAACACGTGCCTGCCACCACGAATTGAACTGTCGCATCAGCAGTTCACGGACGTACTTGGAGACCATCGACGACAATGCAGCCGGAAGCAGTGCCTCCGCTTTTGTCCGAAAGCAGAACTCCATGCTGCCCATTCTGTATCGCGACCGCTCGCGAGACTCCTCCAGGCGAAACACAAACTGATCATCGAAATGGGTTCCGATCAGTTCGTCGTAGCGATTTCTTCCTCCATGCTTGTCGCAAACCACGAGTGCCGGCTCTGTCGCGTGAGCGTCCCGATGCTGCCGCACAAGTCTGAGTGTGGCAGCTGAAAGAACCGCTCCCTTGGAATCCACCTCAGCCACCAGACGATTGAATTCCTCCGGAAAGATCACACGGCTGCGAATGCCCAGCAGCTCAGTCCCGGCCTCTTTCAAAGCCGAACGCAGTTCCTGAACCCACTCGTCAATGTGCTCAGAACTGGAATCAACTGGCAGCCGTGGCCCTCCCTCCGCGTTCCACGGCTCCGCCTGGTATCCAGCTGAAAACTCGCTGCCACACAGCACAGCCCCAAGATCCTCCATCGTCTGCAGCTGTTCCCCCAGCAGACCCATAAAAGCAAGTACAGGCACTTCCAGAGATTCCAAACTGTCTCCGGACTGGTAGACCGCTTTGGAATCAGCCACGTATAACCTCTGATCGCCGGCTCGGGGCGCATTTGTGAGCACGCGGTGGAGGCCGTGCCAGAGGTCTTCGGCGACCATGTCGCTGGCGCAGCGCCAGGCCGTGGCTGTCACCACCAGCGGTCCCAGATTTGGACCGTAGCCTGCTTCATCTGTGCCGATAATCAGTCGCATCGGGAACCCCAGAAATCTCGCTCTTGCCGTTGTTTTCCGGATCTGCTATCTCTCTACCATCAGGGGGGCGGGAATTCAATCTCAGCCGATGTTAGGCCCTGAAATCCACAACCACACTACACCAGCTTCAGGACCTCCAGGTGCTCCTGTGTCTCTCCGCGGCTTCTGTCCTGATGCTTTTCTGGATCTATGATGGTTACGGCAGATGTTTGCGGATGCTCTGTCTGCTCCATCATCGCAGCGTCGTGATTGACGTCGATTCCGTGGCCGATTCAGCACTCCCGTCCGTCACTGTGCTGCTCACAGTACACAATGAGCAGGCCGTTGTCCGCAGCCGTATCGAAAATGTGCTCGCCTGTGACTACCCGGCAGATCGACTGACTCTGCTGGTGGCTTCTGACGGGTCCACTGATGAAACAGCAGCCATCGTTCGAGAGCTGGCGCAGCGGGATGCTCGCGTGCAGCTGCTCGAAAGTCCCGGTCTTGGCAAAACCGGTACGCAGAACCTCGCCATCACCCGGATCAACTCGGAAGTCATCGTTTTTACCGACGCGGATGCAGAATTTCGCACTGACTGGCTGCGACGCACAGCCGCTTATTTTCTGGACCCCACTGTCGGCGCTGTGGATGGAAGGCTGACCAGGCAGGTCGCAGCGTCAGGTTCAATACAGGCCAGCGAAGGTCGCTACTGGGTCTATGAAATGCTGCTGCGGCGACTGGAGTCACAGCTGGGAATCCTTGCCGTGGTCTCCGGCGCTGCATTTGCCCTTCGCCGCTCCGCCTTCGTCCCGATGGATCCTGCCATCGGCGAAGATTGCGTTGTCCCTCTGGACGTCGTCAGTCAGGGACTGCGAGTGGAACACGTCCCGGACGCCGTAGCTTTCGAGAAGTTGCCGGAGGACCTGACGGTGACTCTGCGGCGACGTGTGCGTATGACTTTGCGAAACTGGCAGGGCACGTGGTCGCGCCCCGCACTCCTCAATCCCTTCCGACATCCGGGCTACGCCTTCGCCCTCTGGTCTCACAAACTGCTTCGCTGGTTGTCACCGGTGTTTGTGATTGTTGCCTTTGCCAGTGCCGCACTGCGATCGGCGATTTCACCCGGGATTCTGTCCTTCGCCATGTTGATTCCGTGGGCCGCTCTGTTTCTGCTGGCTGGCATTCATGCCATCTCCCGCGGCAAACGCATCGTCCCCGGTGCAGGTTTCGCATGGAGCTTTCTGCTGGTGAATTGCGCGTTTCTGCTGGGCGTTGCGCAGGCTGTCCGGGGACAGCGGATCAGTCGTTACCGCTGAACAAATCACGAAGCGAGGGCGTCAGCAACGTCCGTGCGGTAGGCTGTCATGGCCGGTAGAAAACCAACCAGCACTGCGAGACCTGCAAGGATCGGAAAGAGCCAGACCTCGAGGGAATTCAGAGCCCATGGATTGATCAGGAGTCCGGTTTGTCGAATGACCCACGGAGCCGAAGCGATGGCCAGACCGTGACCGGCGAGCCATCCCGTGAGGCCGCCACCGCAGCAGAGCAAAGCGGATTCTGCGAGCACGATGCCAAACACATGATGGCGGCCCGCGCCCAGAGCTCGCATGATGCCGATTTCCCGCCGTCGGTCGGACATTGAATTGTAGATGCTGACGAAGATGCCGACGCCTGAGACGAGAATAATGATCACAGTCAGCACCACGAGGGCTTTCTGTACATTACCAATCAGACCACTCATGAGCCGCTGGATTGGGCGAACTGGATTGACGGCCATAGCCTGAATGCCTTTCTTCAGTTCTGCGGAAAGGCTGATAGCGTCGAACGGAGTTTCCGGGCGGGTACGAACAAGGATCGCGGTGACCTCCTTCATGGCCTCCGGGCTGACTGGTGCTGGCAACGCACCCGGATCTGCAGCGGCCGCTCGTGCCGCGATGGCCTCGCGATACTGCTGCGTCTGCTGCAGGGATGCTGCCAGACGTTCAGTGTCAGCGGAATAGAAATCGCGAAGACGCTTTTCGACTTCATCAATTGGCTTTTCGTGACCGGCGATGGCGTAGAATCCCTGCAAATTCAGGAACACAGTGCGATCATTGGCGGTACCGGTAGGTGCGAGCACTGCGACGACAGTGAACTTTTCATCGTGTACATCTTCGCTTTCCGCCCCGCCATGGACGATTGAAAAGCTGGTGCCCAGATCCCAGCCATTTTCACGGGCCACAGCAGCCCCGATAATCGCATCGAAGAGCTTGCCGATTCGCTGGCCCCGCATGAGGAACTTCTGACCGGGCATATAGTCGTTTTCGAAATAGTCCGGCGTCGTGCCGACAATCGGGAAATCGCCCTGCTCCGTCACGTCACCGAAGGCCAGCGGAACAGCGGAAACAACACGGCGATCCCTGCGAAGCTGTTCAAGGTAGGGATAGGGCAGATTTTCGATCGGTGGCTGCATCCGATAGACGGCGCTGAGGACCAGCTGCAGTTCGCTGCCCTTCGGTCCGACGATCAGATCATAGCCAACACTTCGTTGAGTAAACGCGCTGTTGACGGCGCCAAAGATCACCAGCACAAGCACCATCAGCATCACGCCAAGAGCGATGCTGAGGGCGGTGAGCGAAGAAGCGAGCCTTCTTTGACGAAGACTTTTCCATGCAATAGTCAGCAAATTCATACAGACTGCTCCTGCGGCTGACGACACAGTTCCGGGTGATTGAAGTCCTGCAGACGGTCCACACGGCTGAACAGTCCCGCTGCTTCCAGCGAATGTGTGACCATCAGCAGCGAGACGTTGTGTTCGCGGCAGGTGTTGCAGATCAGGTCAAGGACCTTCTGCTGGTTGGCCGGATCGACATTTGCCGTCGGCTCGTCTGCCAGCAGCAGCACCGGGCGGTTTGCGAGTGCCCGCGCGACGGCCACTCGCTGCTGTTCACCTACGGACAGGCGTTTGGGGGAATGATTGAGTCGATGTCCGAGGCCGACCGTCTCGAGCAGTGTCCGGGCAAACCCCCGATCCACCCCGCGACCGCTGAATGCCATCCCCAGCATCACATTTTCCAGTGCGGTAAAGGCGGGCAGCAGGTTGAAGGTCTGAAATACGATCCCTGTCTTCGCTGCACGATAGCGGTCACGGACGACTTCCGGCATGGCCGCAAGGTCCCGTCCGTCCACTACGACTCGACCGGAATCCGGAGTCAGGATCCCAGCGATGATGTTGAGCAGCGTGGTCTTGCCACCACCGCTTGACCCCAGCAGAGCTGCCTGTTCGCCCCGAGCGAGTGCATAGTGATCGATGCCCAGCACTGGAAGACGTTCACCCCCCGGCTGACTGTACGATTTGCGGATTTTCTCAAGCAACAGCGACATGGAAGACTCTGGGATTTCGAGCGTTCAGAAGGTTTGTCCAAATGCGTTCGATGAACGTACCCCGCGGGTTTTAGCAGCCCACGCCGAAAATATCGAATGGATGGCGGGAAATCATGGGAGTTGGCAATCAGTCAGAAACGCACGCCAAGGTCTCGAAGAACCGCCGACAAACGCAAAAGCGGCAGTCCCATAATCGCCGTCTGATCACTGCACTCAATTCGCTCAAACAGCGACACACTGCACCCCTCAATACGGTAGCTGCCCGCACAATCCAGAGGCTGATCACGCTCCACACACGCCGATATCTCGCCCATCGTCAATGTCCGCATCCACAAAACCGTCTCATCCAGAAACTCCACTGTCCGCTGCGGACCACGAACACAAACGGCTGTGAGCAGTCGATGGCGTCGACCGGAAAACGCCGCAAGCTGCGCACGGGCTCGCTCTTCACTGCCAGGCTTCCCAAAGATGCAACCATCCAGATCCACCAGCTGATCAGAGCCAATCACGACGCTTTCAGGATACCGCTCCGAAACCCACGCCGCCTTCCTGCGAGCCAACTCAGTGGCCACCGCCTGGGGGGAAAGCCCCGACTGTTTGACTGAATCTTCGTCCACCTCCGGGGCGCAGCAAATGAAGTTCCGCAAAAGCCTTGTCAGCAATTCCTGCCGATATCGCGAACTGCTCGCCAACACGACTGATGTGGCCATTTCACAACTCCCTTCCGGAATTCCCGGAGTATTTCAATGATTTGATGGGGCCTGCTCCGGATCGCCGAATGCGATGGCAAATTCTGCTGATGTTCAGTGACGGCAATTCCTCTGCCACGACTTTTGATGCGCTGAAGAGAAAGACTCCGAAGTCCGAAAACTAACGCGTCTGAATTGAATTGTCACTGCCGAACTGCCAATCGCGATTCGGTGCACAGGAGCAACGGGAATGTGTTCTTGGGGAGTGCAGACCGGATTTCGGCAGTGTCTGCTGCTGATCGCAGTCTGTGCAGTGCCGTGCTCATCCGTCTGCGAGGCTCAGTCCGAGCCAGTGCGGGGCGATGGTGGGTCAGCCAGCAGCGAACCAGTTGTGATCCTGTCGAATGGAAACGGACGAATTCCGGTTCGCGAGGCATCGCGCGCGGTGAAGGAGTCCTCCGATCCGTTGCATAAGCTCGTCTGGGACACTCGCGAAGTCACCCGCCGCCGTCTTCTTTCCACGCAGGACCACACTCCCTGGCAAATCATGCACGGCCTCCTTGGACTCCGACAGGATTTACTGCTGTCCCACAACGGGCAGGTCATAAACGCTCTGGAATGGATTCAAACCGGTCCGAGTTTTCAGAAGGAATCCTGGTTCCAGAAGACGGTCCACGGCGGGCGCGCACATCCCTACAGCCAGCCCTACTGGTTCGAAGGTCACATCAATCAGTTCCTCGCAATGCTGGCCTCCTGCAATCTTCCGCTCGACGCAGCCTTCGGAACACCTGCAGGACCGATCACCATGCAGGACATGCTAAAAAACGCCCAAATGACCGTGAATTCTCGAGAAGAAATCACGTGGACGCTCTGGGCTCTCTGCACGTACCTGCCTCCGGAAGCTCGCTGGGTCAATGCATCGGGCGAGGAATGGAGCATTGAGAAACTGGTGCAGCTGGAAACAGCAAAACCCGTTGGCGGTCCCACATCGCCTTGTGGAGGTACCCACGGACTCTTTGCACTTGCTCGCGCTCGAAACGTGTATCTCCGCTCCGGCAAGCCACTCCGCGGCGTCTGGTTTGCTGCAGATCAAAAGGTCAAAAAGTACATTGAGATTGCAAAGGTCTACCGCAACTCTGACGGCAGCCTCTCATCAGGCTTCTTCAAGACACGTGAATACAAACAGGACTTCGATAAACGCATGGCCAGTCAGGGGCACCTGCTTGAATTCCTGATGATGTCTGTCTCGCAGGAAGAATTGAAATCCGACTGGGTCCGTCGCGCGATCAATACCACCTGCTCCGATCTGAATGCTAACCAAAATCAGTACGCCAGCTGCTCACCGCTGTTCCACGCCGCCAACGCTCTCTCAATCTACCTCGACCGCGTCGCACAGGAAGCCCCGCCTCAAATCGGTCAGGATCCAGCACCACGCGTCGCGCTGAAACCCGACGGCTCTGCAGGTGTTCAGTCCAGACCGCCCGGTAAGACGGCACCCCCGCGCCCACCAAAAGCCGAAGGCGCTGGAGGTATCGCTCCTCCTGCTCCGCCCGCTGCCCGGAATATTCAGCTTCCGCCTCCCGCTGATGCGCCAAAATTACCGGCGCTGCAACCTGACAGCCCCGCCTCATCTTCCAGGCCGCAAGCTCCATCCACCTCCTCACTGATGCCGCGTTCCCAGTCGTCCAGTCCCCCGCGAACAACAATCCAGCCCTTGCTGCCCGGCAAAACCCAGCCTCCAGCGAGTCCACCAGTATCGGTACCTCCCTCGCAGCCCGCGACGATACCCGGCGCTCCCATTACCAATCCCCGCGGAGTGCCTGTCAAATCTGTGTCGTCTTCAAAATCTGTGTCATCGCAGTCGGCCACACCCGCTGCTCCGAAGATCATTCTCAATCCAGCCGTAAAACCACCGTCAACGCGAAAGAATACCCCAGTAACTCCAACGCCGTCGCCTCCGCCCGTGCCGCCCGTTCCTGACAAATTACTCAATCCCCCCGCAAAGCCACGACCACCTGCGACCTCGCCCACAGCACCGCTGCCAAAAGCCGGAGCGAAGCCGTCGCCTGCCACACCGCGGAACGCTCCCGGAACCGTCTCGAAAACAGCCGGCCCCGCTGACTCCGAAATCATGCTGATCGATGATTTCCTCGGGTCAGCCCCCCCGTGAGCTCGCTGCCTTGCAGCACAATTCAACCGCATGGCACCTTCACCGTCCTTCCTTGGCCGTCCTCCGTAGTTCGTAGTTCGTAGTACCAGCTTCAGCCGGAAACCTACGCCGCCAGAATTGCCTTTCGCCCAACCGCTGGTTCCAAACGCAATCCCAGCCGCATGGCGGCAGCCTGCGGGCAAAAGGTCACTGCAAACACTCCACCAACGCCCTCACCAGCGCACGCACCTTCAGTGCGAAACATCGCCGGGGGCTTCCGCCCAGGCACTGAAGGATCCGGATTGCGGATGATTTGATTCAGGACACCCTGTTGATCGTGTTCAGTCGAATCGCTGAATTCCGTCGACGAGGTGCCGGAAGTTTCCGCTCATGGATTCGAACTATTGCCTGGCGTTGCTGGTGTGACGCTGTTGCACGCGTTGAACGTTCCATGCGACCGGAAATCGCAGTCAGATTCCATGAATCGCTTGAGGCACGAACATCCCTCGAGGAGGAGTTCCGGAAACTGTTCGAGCATCAGATTCTTGAGCAGGCAATGGACATCGTAAAAAGTCGTGTACAGGCTTCGACGTGGGACGCCTTTCGAATCACCGCACTCGAGAATGCTGGCGGCGAGATTGCAGCAGAGATCTGCGGATTGCAGATCAATGCCGTGTACGCCGCTCGATACCGTGTTCAACGACTGATCACCGCAGAAATGCGCCAACTTCTCGAAAAAGATCCGTCGCTCGACTGACACCGGCTCACAACGCTGCAGACTCAAAAAAGTGCAAATGTTGAAATTGCAGAACAAAAACTGCCCTGACAGCAGCCTGATTTCAGATTACCTCTCCGGACGCCTTGACGATCGGGCAGCGGAACATTTTGAGCAGCATCTGGAGTCCTGTGAATATTGTGTGGGAGTCCTGTCCATGACTCCCCCCACGGCTGCAGAGCCCACATGGCTGGTCATGGCTCGCAACAGCGCACGCAACAGTTCTGCCCCGTCGCAAATTGCTCACGCGGATGCCGCGTGTGATCATTCCTGCGATCAGGCAGAGGCTGGCCACACCAGCGTCCGCTACTCGTGGATTCGTAAAATCGGTGCGGGTGGCATGGGTGAAGTCTGGGAAGGCTGGGACCACATCATGCGACGCCCCGTCGCCCTGAAGAAACTCAAACATCAGCAAACGGAAAACAACGGAGCACAGCGACTCCTTCAGGAAGCAATCGTACTTTCGCGACTTTCACATCCCCACATTGTGACAGTTCACGAAATAATGCTTGAGCATTCTCAGCCGGTGATGGTGATGGAATTCATTCCCGGAATGACTCTCGCCGAATGGCAGAGTGGTCGCCCGCTCCGACAGTGGGACGCCGCTGAAGTCGTCCTCGTGCTCGCCAAGGCCCTGCAGCACGCGCACGCTCATGCGGTCATCCACCGCGACCTGAAGCCCTCCAACGTCCTGCTCCGTACCCAAAACCCAGACGAACTTCCGCGTGACCAGAGTGGCGAACTTTTGCTCTGGCTTTCAGATTTCGGACTGGCTCGAGCGATTGACGATCCTTCGTTCACCAGCGTTGGTCAAGTGCTGGGAACTCCCTTCTACATGCCCCCCGAACAGGCAGGTGACGAGCACATCGTGGATAATCGCAGCGATCTCTATGGTCTTGGAGCCATCCTCTACGAGCTGCTGACGGGAATCCCGCCATTCATGGGGAATGACAAAGCTGTGCTGCTGCAGCGAATCCGAACCGAGGACCCGGTGGCTCCACGTCGGCTGCAGCCTCGTCTTTCCAAAGATATCGAAAACATCTGCCTCAAATGCCTGTCGCGCCGCCCTGCTGATCGCTATCCGTCTGCAGCAGCCGTCGCCGCAGATCTGGAAGCATTTCTTGAGGGGCGCCCGATTCTGGCACGCCCCGTCAGTAACGCCACGCGACTGCTCCGCTGGTGTTCTCGAAATCCCAGCATCGCAATGCTCACCGTGTCCACCGCAACTGCACTCCTCTTCGCAGTCGGCTTCGCTGTTTCGGCCGCACATCAACAGACACAAAAACTCAGCATCACCATCCAGGCGGCAGCACGCGAAAAAGGGCTGCGGAAACGCGCTGAGGCGGCCGAACAGGCAGCGACACGACGCGAACAGAACGAATTGCGTCTCCGACAACAGTACCAGAAGGTCCTGCTCAGAATCATCAATATTCTCGACAATAACCGCCTGAGTGCGCCCGCAGATACTGGTGAAGCCAATCCGTCCGGCAATCACGAAGTTGCCGCAACCTCAGTCACAAAGCAACTCCTCGATGCCGTCTTTCCCGTGATTAAGGAGTCCGCAAGCCAGCCCACATGGTCTGAATTGGAAGTTGCCGCCCGATTCCTGGCGCTCAAACTCTTTCAGAAGGATCCAGCTGGTCTGGCTGTCCTCATTGACAAGGTTGATCAATGCCTGGAAGTCCATGAACATAACCCGGAAGACCCTGAAGCCTTCGTCGAGTTTCTGTGGACTCGACAACACTTCTTCGACAGGTCCCTGGATCCTGAAGTTGATCGGAACCGCAAGTCCTGCGATTGGCTGCGACTTGCCAGTCTCTTTCTCTGTCACGCTTATGCGCTCGAACCCGAAAATCCTCGCATTGCAAAATTTCTCAACGCACGCAACAAAGCTCTGCTGCATGTCCGCGAACTTTGGATCCCACAGCACTTGCTGACGGTGAAAGGAAAACAGTCATTCAAGGGTGCACTCGAGGAATCGATCAGGCAACTTGCACAGCCTCTGCCACACGCAGTGGGCGCGACAGATGAACAGCAACTGCTGTTGAGGACAATCGAGGAAGACCTGCAAACGCTCCGAGACTGACCGCTCCCGACACACCCTCGCATGAAAAGTCTGTCAATGACACCACCTTTGGGCGTCGGACAGTCTTCATGTCGCTGCAGCAGCGTGCTTTAACCTAACCAGCCGGATCAAGCACCCGCAGATCGACCGAGTGTATATAGTCTCTGACATTCACTCGGTAGTCATTCATGTGAGGAGCGATGGAGTGCGCTTTGAGTGCAGCAATGTCAGTCCACTTTTCAACAACGATCACCGTGTCCGCGCCGTACAGGGTTTGATTCGGCAGATCAGTGACTGCGTCAATTGCCGGACCATACTCGATGCATCCCACTTCCGCATGGACAGCAGGGATCAGTCGGCGGAATTCCTCGAGGAAGGCATCGCGAGTGCCCGGGTTCAGCTTGATGGTGGCGATGACGTGAATCATGGAGGTTGGACGGTGCGTTTCAGAGGGTGAACAAAAAGGAATGCGCCCGAGTGGATTCGAACCACTGACCTGCCGCTTAGAAGGCGGCTGCTCTATCCAACTGAGCTACGGGCGCGGATGTTTCAGGGCACTGTTGGCAGCAGGCTGTCGCGACGTTCTGAGAGTTGCTCACTGCCCAGGCACAATCTGCTGCCGCTATGAAGTATCTCCTGAGGAACGCCGAAATTCAAGCCGGCTCTGGCTCCGTTGCGGGGATTGGATGCCATTGCGTTTTTGTCACCGAACCGAATCGAGTTGCTGCTTCCAGATTTTCGCCGTTGATTCCCAGGCTTCCGCCTGATCGAGGTATTGAATAAGCGGTGAATTCGGGGTGCGTCGAAGGATTTCAAGTTCGCTGAGGTAATGATCCAGCGCTGTTTTGGCCTCAGAAAATCGTTCCTGAATCTGGAGGGACCGGGCGAGCAGCAGCCAGCCAGTCGGGTTACCATTTTGGGCAGCTTCGCGGAGCTGCGGGAAGTCGAGCGCTGCCCGCAGCATTTCGTCTTCGGGAGTGAGTTTTTGGGCGGCGACATATTCCTGAGTCGCCGTTTCGACATCAGTGCGACGCTCCGCTTCCTGAGCTGCAAGGATCCGTCTGGCGGCGAGTGCAAATCGGGAGTAGCGATCAAATTCTCCGGAGGGAAGATCTCGAGGCAGGAAGCTGGTGATCGAGACACTCCGGGCACGCAACAGGTTCAGATTTCTCTGAGCGGCATCCGGACCGGTATCGGCTCGGGGAACAAGGAACTCCAGCAGCGGCGTTTCTTCAGTATTCAGCGGGCCCTCCCGCAGCAGGTCTCGCATGGCCGTTGCTGTGCTCAGCAGAGTTGCCGCGATGCGGTACGGACTGGTGAAACCAATCACAGCAAGATCGTCCCGGACATCCGGCTCCGTCAGCATCTGCTGAACGCGCTCTACCGGAAACGTCCAGTCACTGCGGCGACCAGCAAGCAGAATGTAGTGAGTCCAGCGATTATGAAGGTAGTAGACATGCATGTCCGGGAACACACTGGCAAAGGTTCGCAGAGTCATCAGAAATGCACTGCGGGACAGTCCACCGAGTGGCATCCAGATCAGCGTACAGCCGGTCTCCGTGGATGCCTGCCGACAAAGCTCAAAGTACTCCCTGTCATAGAGATTCGCACTGGAACGATAACGCAGGTCGGTGCAGTCGGAGACGATCACGTCATACGTGCTGGTGACCCCTCGAAGATAGGCGCGAGCATCTTCAAAGATGATTTGATAGCGCGAATCAACTGGATTTCGCTGCAGCAAGCCGTGATTGGCAGCCGTGAGCAGATCAGCGCACGCCGGGACTTCCGGAGAAATTTCCACGCAGTCGAGCTGCTGCAACTGGTCGTAGAGCAGAAACGAAGCAGACGCACCGCCACTCCCGAAGCCCACGGTCAGAGCTCTTTCGGGGTGTCCTGCAAGCAGCATTCCCCAGTGCGCGAGGCTCTTCTGGTCCGTCTGCATAATCATCGATGTGCCAGCCACGGGGACGTCGTCAACGGAAATCCGTCGCTCGCCACGCGGGTTTTCTATGACACTTACAGATGCGGTCGCACCATCAATTGCTCGCACTACGAATTCACCAGGAAGCAGTGTATCCGGTGCTGGCAATCGCGGCAAAATCAGCAGCAGAACAAGGCCGGAACAACCAGCCGCCGCAGCAAACGGCCAGCTGCGCGGCCAGAACAGCCAGCAGGCCACTGCTGCAGCCAGACAGGACAGCGCCAGCAGTCCTCCAAACAAACCCCAGCAGGGGACGATGACAAACGGAGCGAAGCCCGCTCCCAAAACAGAACCCAGTGCGTTCCAGGCGTAAATTCGACCGATCTCCCGCGCTGGCTTTCCACTCACAGACTGGACGCAGGCCGGAAGCAGCAAACCGGACAGGAGCGTTGGCAGGCCCACGATCGCCATGGTTCGCAACAAGACCTGCAGAACGGCCTGCGGAAAGGCCACCTGCAGCGTCTCCGGATGTATCTCGTCGCGAAGTTTTGGAAGCGTCAGCAATAACACTACCGACGCCACAACTGAAAAACTCATCAGCAACAGCAGCCAGCCACGTACATTGCGACGGCCACCAATCGCGGGTGGAATCAATGTCCAGCACAACGCACCGGCGGCAATGCCCGACAGGCAAACGGCCAGCACCGCAGAGAAGCTGTAGGTGGTGTTCTTCAGCCGATCGAAGGAAAACACCAGCGTTCGCGACCAAAGATGCTGGGCAGCCAGTGAAACAAATCCCGCGATAAACGCAGTCACCACCGTGGATGATTTCCGTAATTTCATCGATGATTCGTGCGGTGACGTCTCCACGACCTCTGCCGAAATCGGCACCACAACAACTCGCGGAAGCATTGGCCGGAGTAAAACCCAGGCCGCTGCAGCCGCCGACAGATTGCATAACGCTGCCAGCTGAATCGAACGCGTCATCCCCAGTGCCGGAATCAGCACGAAGCCCGTGATTACCGCGCCTCCAACCGCGCCCAGAGTATTCATGCCGTACAGCCAGCCAAATCCACGCCCCTGCGATCGCTGCAGCGCAGGAACTGCCATCGTAATCACCGGAACTGTCGCCCCCATCAAACCAGTTGGCAGCAACAGCAGCAGAAAAACGGCTGCGAAACGAACCACAGCTCGGAGCCCAGGCTGCTCAGCTGCTGTACCCGCAAGATCCGGCAAACTGCTGAAGAGATTCAGAGCAACTGGCATCAGCAGTGCTGCGGCGGCAATCAGGCATTCAAAAAGAACGTACGTGGTTGCGGCCCTGCGAGGCTGCAACTGCATTCCGGCCGCGAGCGCACTGCCAAGACTGAGGCCCGCCATAAACGCGCCTGTCGTCGCCGCCAGCGCTGGAGCGGACGCGCCGAAGACCGTCGTCAGCATGCGGAACCAGAGGATCTCGTCCGCCAGCCCGGCAGCTCCTGATAACAGAAAGATCAGCCCCGAAATCAGCAGTACCATCGTTCAGCTCCGGTCGGCCTGCAGGACGTCGCCGGAACCGATTAATAAAATGCCGTCGCCAGCTTGCGACGATACTCTCCGGCCAGTTTCGATTTGGGACCCATCACAGTCAGCAGCTGCACCATGACTTCCTTTGCCTGAGTTCCCACGCCACCCCGATCGGTGCGGATGATTTCAAGCAACAGTTCAAAGGCTTCCTCGAATCGATTGTCAGCACCATAAGCTTCCGCAAGCTGCAGCTTGAGCGTCAGGTCGCCGGGGTTGGCCTGCAGTGCTGTGCGAGCTTCTGCGACACCGCCGGAATCTTCCACCTGGCCGCGAATTTCCAGCTGTGATTTGAGCAGCTGCGCTTCGGGTTCAAGAAAGCCCCGTTTTTCGAGCTCATCGATGACCTCTCGCGCTTCCTGATCTCGGTTAAGCTCCAGCAGTATCCGGGCGTGCGCGATGCGAATCTGAGCGGCGTCCGGTTCAAGAGCCGATGCCTTGCGGTAACACTCCTCAGCCTCCGCCAACCGCCCCTCAGATTCATGCTGCTGACCCGCACTCCATGCTTCCTCTGCCGGTGACGGCAACAATTGCTGCAGCCACTCACGCAGCTGAGGTTCCGTTTTTATACCAGCAAAATGCGCCGCCGGCTGGCCCTGAACCATCGCCACCACAAACGGAATCGACTGCACACCAAATGCCCCCGCAATCTCGGGCAACTGGTCCACATTCACCTTCACAAGGCAAAAGCCGCCCTTGAATTCGTGCGCCAGCTTCTCCAGAAGCGGCATCAGCTGCCGGCATGGTCCACACCACTCAGCCCAGAAATCGACAATCACCGGACGCTGCACAGACTGCTCAATCACATCCTGACGAAATGTTTCCATGGTCGTGTTGATGATCACGGACGACGCGTCTGCCATGTTTGCTGTGCCTTCAGTTTTCATTGCCATTCAAAGTCAGCCAGCAGTCCGCCCACTGACCGAAATTCTCTTCAACACTCACTCGAAGTCGACGCATTCCCGGAATCGACGACAACGACAACAGAGAAGATAACGAATTTGCCAGCCATTGGGCAATCAGCTCCGCCGTCGTGTTGCTGATGGGAAGGATTCTGCAGTCTTCCACCGGAAACACCCAGCGACGATCTTCAAAACGTGCCGTGACTTCACGTCCGTCTTCCGATGCCATCACCACAATCCGCGGGTGACTGGCCGGCAGCAATACCCGGTGATCCAGTTCACCAACCAGAGTCTGCAAACCGTCCCGCAGAGCAATAAAATCGAACACGTACTGATTCTCGTCAAGGGCACCCTCGATTGCTGCTTCCACCCGCCAGTTGTGTCCGTGCAGACGTTCACAAATGGTTCCGTTGAAGGTGATGAAATGCGCTGCACTGAAGACCAGTGTATCCTTCGTTACTCGGACCGACCACGACGAACTCTGCCCCACCACAAATCCCCCCGCTGTGAACGAAAAAAGCCGGCCTGAAATTCAGACCGGCCCTTGAAAATTCTGATGCGAACTCGACGCTGTGCTCTAGCGGACTCGAGCGGGAGCCGTCAGCTTTTGCTCAGGCTGGTCGCCACGTTCTTTCACCTGCACCTCAGCCGTGGTCACCAGCTGGCGGCCGCGAGCAATCTGCTCGGGACGGAAATAGTAACGAATGCCCTGGATGCCACGCACCTGCTTGTTCGCCAGCTGCTCGAAGCTGAGGTTATCGGTGCGAGTCCAGATGGCCGCCTGAATCGATTGCTGATCCATCCGGCCCGTACCAACCATTCGAATCAATTCGGCCAAAACCGGATCGTCTGTGTATTCAGTGGTTCGCACCAGACGGTACTCAACATGAGGATTGGGTTCATTCTTGCCGTGATTCAGACAGGCTGACCGGAATGGCACCTTAATGGTCTTTTCCGGCGGTATTGAGAAGAAGCCCTGGCCTCCACCCATGCCGCCCATTCCACCGCCGCCCATGCCACCCATGCCGCCCATGCCACCCATGCCGCCCATGCCACCCATGCCGCCCATGCCACCACCCATGCCGCCGCCCA
>Ga0169931_10004267_pt1 | contig 22324 bp, 16 predicted proteins | sample Kivu_15m_20L_FD_129675 | JGI IMG/M metagenome (GOLD analysis project Ga0169931, IMG submission 129675) | Freshwater microbial communities from Lake Kivu, Western Province, Rwanda to study Microbial Dark Matter (Phase II) - Kivu_15m_20L... | ecosystem: Environmental > Aquatic > Freshwater > Lake...
GGACCTGGAGGCGGATCTGGGGATCGACAGCATCCGCAAGGCGCAGCTCGTGGGCGAGATCGGCCTGAAGTACGGTCTGACGGCGGACGACGACGTGTCGCTCGACGCGTTCCCGACGCTCAGACACCTGCTCGAATACCTGTTGCCGCGCGTGGGGTGCGATCGTGACGACCGCGTCGCTTCCGATCGCGATCCGAGCGTGGATGGAGGGTTTGACGCAGAGGTCGAACCGCGTGGCTCGTCTGGTGGAGGGTTCGGCGCGGGCGGGCTGCCCGACGGACACGGCTGGCCCGGTCGGGATGCCGGCCCGTCGGCGGGTCCCGGCACCGCGGTCCTGAGGCCCACCGCTCGTCCGACGGTCGCGCCGGCGTTCGAGATGGCATCGGCAGACGATTCCACGGCGACGACGGCGGTGCTCGATCCGGTCTCCCGCGTCGCGTCCGCGAGCGTCCGGTGGGATCGTCTGGTGGTCGCACCTGCGGGCGGCCGCGGCGTGCGCGGCATGGTCGTCTGCTTTGCACGCCATGCGAGGCCCGTGACGCAGCGTGTCGCCATGGACCTGCGGTGCACGCTCGTGCGGCTTTCCGGAGTGGATGGTGCCGTCGCGGGCTGGAACGATACGGGCCTCGTCGCGGTGGCACCGCCTGGTGAGAACGCGGCGACGGCGGACGTGACGATGCTCGTCGAGCGGATCGCGACGCGCTGCCGCAGCGCGGCCATGGCACGCGACCTCATCGATGGTGTCGGGTGCGAGGCGGAGGGCCTTGTCGTCGCGGACCTGGCGGCCGGCGGCATCCACGTCGTGGACGCGACTGGACGCCTCGTGCCGGCTGGAGAGACGTTCGAGGATGCGGTGGCGCCGTCTCCGCTTGCGAGCGTGCTCCTTGAAGACGGCACCCGTGCCGCAGCGGATGCGTGTGCCGCCCTCTTCGACGCCCGGTCACCTGTGTCACGAACTGCGTCTGCCCTGTCGAGTGCGTGCGTGTGGTTCGCCATCGGGATCGACGGCGACGACCCGGTGGCGCACTCCGGCGGTCCGCTGACGGCCGACTGGCTCGGTGACGACGCGAGCCTGCCGGTCGGCTCGATCGTTCCCTCGCGGACGTCCGGCTCGACGGCGTCATCCGCCGATGTCACCCGCCGATACCGTCTCGAGATCGTCGATCGCGCGCCGCCGATTCCGACGCGCTCCCTTGCCGGCGAGCACGTGCTCCTGTTCGGGGACGACGCGGCGGCGAAGGCGCTTGCGACCGCGCTCGCGGCGGCGGGTGCCCGGCCCGCGTACGCCACGGGTGCGACGGTCGCCGAAGCGATCGCATCCGTCGAGGAGGCAGACCGCCACGCACCCGTGCATCATCTCGTGCTGCTCAGCGGACGGCCGGTCGATGCCGCCGGCGAGTCATGGATCGCGAGGCGCGAGCGGGCGCTCGCGGCGGCCTACTTCGCCTGCCAGCGGTGGATCACCGCCCGACTCGCGTCGGGCGGCCTTGCCGGGGCGACGCTCACGGCGGTGGTCGATCTCGGCGGCGACTTCGGGGTTTCCGGTCGGATCACGGCCGCTGACGGCGGCGGTCTCGCCGGTCTCTGCAAGGCGCTTGCCAGGGAGTTTCCCGATCTTCACGTGCGTGTTCTCGATGCTCCGGCGAGCCTCACCGAGGCGGTCGTCGCCGCCGCGGTGGTCACCGAGATGACCGACGCCGAGGGGGCTGTCGAAACGGGCCTCGTGCCTGGTGCCGGTCCGGTGGGCGGACTGCGACGGGTGACCATCGGAGCACGCGAGACGCCCCTCGCCGAGCGAGGCCGGCCCCCCAAGTCACTCGAGCGCGGCAGCGTCTGGCTCGTGACCGGCGGTGCCCGCGGCGTGACGGCGGCCTGCGCCCTCGAGCTCGGCAGGCGCCACGGCCTGTCGCTGGTGCTCGTCGGCTCGACGCGTCCGATCGCCGTCGAGCCCGCGTGGCTCGTGCTCGACGAGGCGGGCCGGCGCGGGCTGATGGGTGACGTGATGCTGCAGGCTCGCCAGCGAGGCGACGACCCTCGGGCCGCGTGGCGGGTGGTCGAGAAGTCGATCGAGATCGCGACGGCACTCGACCAGTACGCGCGGGCGGGAGTGTCGGCCCGCTATCTTCCCTGTGACCTTACCGATGCGGCGGCGGTGAGGCGGCTCGTCGGGCAGGTCGTGGCCGACGTCGGCCCGATCCGCGGCATCGTGCATGGCGCCGGTCAGGAGGCGGCCTGTCGTTTCGAGCGCAAGTCGCGGGCCGGCTACGAGGCGACGCTCGGACCGAAGTGCGTCGGGCTCGAGCATCTCATGGCTGTGGTCGACCCGCGTTCGCTCGAGTGCCTCGTCGGCTTCGGATCGACCAGCGGGCGGCTCGGGGGCCTCGGCCAGGCGGACTATTCGCTGGCCAACGACCTGCTCGCCAAGAGTGTCGCGGCCTGGCGCGCACGGCGCCGCGGGCTGGCGGCGACCACGTTCCACTGGCACGCCTGGGGCGAGGTCGGGATGGCCTATCGCCCGGAGAGCAAGCTCGCGCTCGAGCGCCTGGGGCTCCACTTCATGCCGCTCGCGGAGGGTGTGCGGCGGTTCGTCGAGGACATCGAGGCCGGCCTGCCGGATGCCGAGGTGCTGGTGACCGAGCCGGCGATGTGTCCCGACGCGCTCGCGCCGAAGCCGGTGGCAGGCCAGCCCGTCGCCCCGCGACAGTCCCGCGGCGAGCCGTCCCCCCACGCGGGCTCCGCAGCGGACGCGGGCAGCCTCGTCGATCGGGTGGATCGCCACGGCGACGCCGTCGACGTGCTCGTTCGGCTCGACCCGTCGAGCGATCGCTTCCTCCTCGAGCACCGCCTGCACGGTCGGCCGCTCCTGCCGGCGGTGATGGGGCTCGAGATCGTGGCCCAGGCCGCGCTGGCCTCGGGCGGATGCGACCGGGTCGCCGAGATTCACGATTTCGTCGTCGAGCGGCCGCTCGAGTTTCCCGAGGCCGATGCCAGGGTCGTCCGGGCGGAGGTGCAGCGGGTCACCGGGGCGCTCCGCGTCCTCGGGCACGCCAGGCCCGTCAGCGGCCTCGATCGAACCGTCGAATGGGTGCACTTCCGCGGTGACGCCGTCGGGACGTCCTCCGAGCCGATCGCGGCGTCGGTCGGCGATCCACCATTCCCCTTCAATCCGATGATCTACCAGGACGACGCGCCGCTCGTGCACGGGCCGTCGTTCCGTTCGCTCAAGGACCTCTACCTCGACCGGAGCGGCGGATGGGGGCGGCTCGTCGCACCGCGCGGCGAGGGTGTGTCCCTGCCGCGGGGCACGCGAGGATGGACGGTGCCGGTGGAGATTCTCGACGGCTGCCTGGTCGCCTGCGCTGTCTACTCCTACCTCCTCTGCGGACGGCGGGTGGAGATTCCGGTGAGGATGGCGAGGGTCCGCCTCGCCTCGCGCCCGGCGGCCGGGGAACTCTGTCGCATGCGGCTGCTGCTCCAGACGCAGTCGCTGCACGAGAGCGTCTACGACTTCGTCGTCGTCGGGAGTGATGGCCGGGCGATCCTCGCGGTCGAGGGCCTCCACCTCGCGGTCGTCCCGGCGGAGGAGACGTCGTGATCGTCCATCCGACACGACCGTCCTCCGACGGCGGATCGCCGATCTCCCGGCACCGGGTGGCCGTGCATGGTCGCTGGGTGGACATCTGGGTGACGGCTGCGGACCGCTGGTCGCTCTCGGTCGCCGGGAGCCGGCTCGCGGAACGCCTCGCGGCCGACGTGCTCGGTGTCGCCCGCTCGTCGCTGCGGGTGGCTCCGCTGGCGCCCTCCGGGCGGCCGGTCGTCGTATGTGCCGCGTCCGCCGGTGACTGCGGCATCTCCATCTCGCACCTTCGTCCGCGCCTTGCGGATGCTCCGTCGAGCGGCAGTGGGCTGGTCGCCGTCGCGGCCTGTCGCGGCGCGCAGGTGGGGATCGATCTCGTCGTGCCGGCCGAGGTGTCCGCAGCATCGCTCTCCCGCTTCCTCACGACCACCCGGACCGCGACCGCCGCCGACGCACGGGATGCGGTGCGGCTCTGGGCCGCGAAGGAGGCCGCCTACAAGGCCGCCGCGCTCGACGAGGCATTTCGGCCGCGGCGGATCGTCGTCGAGCGGGTCTCCGCGAGCGGGTTTCGCTGGAGCGTCGACGGCAGGTATCACGCGGTCCACGGGGCCGGGATCTTCGTCGTCGAGGATGGCCACATGCTGGCGGTGGCCGTCGCGGACCACATTCCTTCCCTGTCGCACGGAGCGTCCCCACGGCCATGATCGATCTCACGGGAAAGGTCGCGCTCGTCACCGGGTCCAGCCGGGGCATCGGCCGGGCGTGTGCGCTGAGGCTCGCCGAGGCGGGCGCCGACGTCATCGTCAACTTCGTCACGAGCGCACCGGAGGCCGAGGCGGTGGCGGAGCGGATCGCCGCACTGGGGCGCGAGGTCGCGTGCGTCCGGGCCGACGTCGGCGAAGAGGAGGACGTCGCCGAGATGATCGGCTTCGTGCGCCGGGAGTTCGGTCGGCTCGACATCCTGGTCCACAACGCCGCCACCGGAGGCTTCCGACCGCTGGCGGCCACGACGCAGCGGCATTTCGATGCGGCCATGCACACGAACGTGCTGTCGCTGGTGCATCTGCTCAAGGAGTCGGCCCCACTCCTCGAGGCCGGTCCCGACCGTGGCAAGGTGGTCGTCCTTTCCAGCCACGGCACGCACATGGCCCTGCCGATGTACGGGCTCATCGGCGGCACGAAGGCGGCCCTCACGTCGCTCGCACGGCACTGGGCGCTCGAGCTCGGTGACCGGGGCGTGAACGTGAACGTCGTCGAGGCGGGCCTGGTCGAGACCGATTCGACGCGGCGGCTGCCGGGGGCCGCGGAGATGTTCGCCGGCCGCCGGTCGAAGACGATGACCGGTGAGCGGATGCTCGAGGCGGTGGATGTCGCCGACGCCGTCCTCTTCCTGGCGAGTCCCCTCGCGGACCTCGTGCAGGGGCAGACGCTCGTCGTCGACGGCGGGGCGGCGATCCACGTCTGAGCGTCGTGCCTGGCCGCCCGGGCCGTCGCGGATCCGTCAACGCCATGTCGCCATCCTCCATCGACGCCTACACGCTGCTCACCGGCGCCACCGGCCTGCTCGGCCGCGCGCTGGTGCGCGACCTCGCGGCGGCGGGACGCCGCGTGGCGGTCGTGGTGCGGGGATCGGCGGCGGCTCCCGCCGCGGACCGCGTGGACGAGCTGCTCGACGACTGGTGGCAGGTGGCCGGGGCGTCGGTGCCCTGCCCGGTCGTGCTCGAGGGCGACCTGTCGGTCGATGGCCTCGGCCTGTCGGCGGAGCAGACGGCGTGGATCGCCCGTCACGTGCGCGAGGTCGTGCACTCGGCGGCGAGCCTCTCGTTCCAGCTGCGGCCGGCCGACGGTGAGCCCTACACGAGCAACGTCACCGGCACGCGGAACGTCCTCGCGCTCTGCCGCACGGCCGGCATCCGCCGGCTCCACCACGTGTCGAGCGCGTATGTCTGCGGCCTGCGTCGCGGAACGATCCTCGAGCGGGAGCTCGACGTCGGCCAGGAGTCGGGCAACGACTACGAGCGCAGCAAGATCGTCTCGGAAGGGGAGGCGACCGCCGCGGAGTGGATCGACGTCTGCACCGTCCACCGTCCGAGCATCATCGTCGGCGATCTCGTGCACGGCTTCACGAACACCTTTCACGGCTTTTACAAGCCGCTCCGGATCGTGCAGCCGTTCGTCGAGGCCTTCCTCACCGCGTCGATGGAGCCGGGGTCACTCCTCGACGTGCTCGGCATGAACGGCGCCGAGCGGAAGAATCTCGTGCCGGTCGACTGGGTGTCGGCGGTGATGACGAGGATCATCCGCGACGAGTCGCTCCACGGCCGCACCTACCACCTGACGAGCGACGTGCCGACCGACGTCGGTACGCTCTGTCGCGTGTTCGAGAGCCTTGTCGTGGAGATGGCGGCCGCGCGACGAGCCCGTCTGGCCGACGAGGGCGTGCCGGACCGCGCCCAGGCCGTCTCGCGGCTCGGACCGGAAACCCTCGGCCGACTGTTCCTCGACCAGATGCACGTCTATCGCGCCTACTGGCGCGACGACCCTTCGTTCGATGCGACCAACACGCGGCGGGCCGTGCCCGACCTCCCAGCGCCGCCGCTCGACGAGGCCTCGCTGCGGCGACTGTGTCGCTTCGCGATCGCGAACGACTTCCGCTGGCCGCCCGCCGGCCGCACGCCTCGGGCCGCCACGGGCCGCGAGCTCCTCGAGCATCGCGTTGGTCGGGCCCGCTGGTCGCCGGCTCCCGCCTCCTGTGTCGGTCTGGGCGCGATCGGGGGCGGCGGCGGGCAGTGGACGATCGGCCTCGATGACGGCCGGCCGGTGACGCTGCACGTCGGGCTTCCAGCCCATGAGGTTCCCACCGCATGGCTCGGTGCGGATGCGCTCCACGACCTGCTCGATGGCCATGCGCCAGTCGCCGCGCTCTCCGCATCCGGCCGGCTCGTCAGCGAGCCGGCCGGAGCGGTCGTGCGCGAGGTCCTCGAGATCCTCGCCCGGTGATCACCTGCCGAGGCTGGCGAACGCCGTAGCGACGGCGGCACGCGGCAGTTCGATCGGCGCACCGGCCGTGAGATTCCGGCCGGCGAAGCCCGAGAAATCCGGGCCGTACCGATAGGCCCGGAAGACCATGTTCATGTACACGCCCGGAATCTTCTGCCCAGCAATCGCTTTGTTGATCCGCGGACGTTGCCCTTGCCGCAGGATGTTGGAGGGGCCGCGGCCGATGACCGGGTTGCGGTATTCCCACACGATCCGCTTCTCCTTGGTGACCTCGAAGAAGCGGCCCTCCGTGCCCTCGTTGATGAGCGTGTTGCCGTTGGGCAGCCGCTGGGCACCGGAGATGATCCGCGCGAAGAACTGACTCGACGGATTGGATGCGTATTGCCAGACGATTCGGGCGGGAGCGATCGGGGACCTATAGCGCCCGGTGCCATCGTCCGGCCGGGCGATCTCGAGTACGCGGGAGTAACTGGGCCGCTCCGGCGTGGTGCTCCAGCCGTTGTCGAACACGAGGATGTTGCCCGCACCAGGGTGGCCCGACTCGATCCACTTGGGATCATGCTGGTAGTGCAGCTGCTGGTTTCGCCACGTGCCGCGACCGTATGCGGCAGGATTGCCCCAACGGTAGAGGATGTCGCCACCCTTGCCGCTGCGGCCGCCGGTGCTGCCCCTGGCCTCCTCGGTCGTCGTGCTCTGATCGATGATCCAGAACTCACCAAACTCGCGTGGTGAGACCATGATCTGCTCGAGGTCGGGGTTGTAGTCGATCGAGTTGAAGTGGGTCCAGTCGGCCGGGACGCCGCCCATCCCCGTGCCCTTGAGGTAGTAATTGATGTCGATCTTCTGGGGATTGCGGGCGACCTGACCGTAGTTGTCCTTCTGCGGATCGACGTTCTGGACGAGGTGGTCCCAGAGGTCCCACCGCCAGACGATCTCGCCGCCTTCGGCGTAGGTCGCGCCCGCGGCCGGCTGATTGGGCCTCACCTCGATGATGCTGTCGGGCCAGAGTTCACGAATGCCGTCGGTGCCGGGAGCGACCGGCACGTCGTTCGGTCGGCGCCCGGCCTGCACGGCCTCCGCGTAGGTCTTCCGCTCCCACGTGATCATGAGGACGTTGCCGTTCGGCTTCACCTCGAAGTCATGGTGGAGGTGTTCGTCGGGCGTGGCGAGCGTGTAGGACCACGTGGGGTTGCCATCCCAGTCGAACTTCTCGATCCGACCCGAGGTACCCGGAGCCCACTGCTTGGCCTGGTTTGCCGGCACCCCCTGCGTCGGCAACCGACCGGCCCGGAGCAGGCTGCCATCAGGGAGCAGTTCAGCGGTCATCGGTGTCAAGCTGCTCTGCCAACTCCGCACCTGATTGCCCGCCATGTCGACGAGGTACGTCGTCGTCGACGTGGATGGGGCAAAGAGCGTGTAGCCCTGATAGGCCGCGGCAACGTTGCTTGAAATGAGTCCCACGGTGTTGGCGAGGAGCGTGCGATCCTCGAGCCGCTCCGGCCCCTTCACGCTGGAGGAACGACGCGAACCGCGCGCCGCGCGGCGGGCAGGCTTCGGGGTCACGAACGAAATCATCACGGTCAACCTCCCTTGAAAGTTATGAGTCCGACAACGGATGCGTGTGAGAACCAACAGAAGGCACGACGCGTGCCCGCCCAGGTCGTCGTGCCACAAGGCTGCCAGCGAGCCCCGCCAGAGCGGTGGCTCCGGCGGACGTTCCTCACAAGGTGCAACACGATGTCACGAAAGTCCAGAAAAAAGCGCGCAGAATTCCCAGATTCACGAAATGCGTGTACCGCAAAAAACGTGCCAAAACCACTGAATCGGCTCGAGGAGGCATTTCCAACTGTCGCAATCAAGCGGATGCGGTTTCGCCGGGGCGACTCGCCCGCCGTCTGGTTTGGGGGGCGAAGGGGGCGAACGGGACAGGCACGAGCCAGTTCCTGTCCGAGCGTGGCGTACGCTTCCCAGCGTGCGAATGCGGGTCAGTGCACCGGGAGACGGGCCACTGGGCATCGACGCTGACTCCGAGGAGCTGGGGCTGCTCGTGCTTCCTCCCGGGTTCGCACGCCTGGAGGCGTACGCCACTTGGGGCACGGGGACGTCCATGGTTGCGTGGGGCGCACGCCCGGCGCGTCGTGGTGCGGGACATTTTCCCGACCGGCCGGCACATCTGCTGGATGCCCGTCGCCGGTCACGGCCGCCTGCTCAGGCCCGCTGGCCCGACGGCCGTTCCTCGTCTCCGAACGCCTCGTAGCGCGAGACGTAACCCGGCTGCCTGGCCCGCACGAGCTCCGACTCGTACTCCTGCACGATGCGGCGTTCGATCAGCTCGCGGCACGCGGCATTGATGGGATGCGCGATGTCGGCGTAGAGCCGGGTCCGACCGCCCTCGTCCCTGGGCACGGCTCCCTCCACCCTCCCGCCGCACTGGTTGCAGTAGGACGCACGAAGCGGATTCTTGAAGCCGCAGGACGGGCAGTGTCCACAGAGCTTGCGGCTGGGCATCGCCACGAACGGCCCGCTCGGACCGCCGATGACCTTGAGGTCGCGCACCACGAAGGCCCCGTCGATCGTGATCGAGCAGAACGCCAGGAGGCGTTCCGCCCCGTTCTCGACGAGCTTGATGCGAACCTCCGTGATCTGCATGGCTCACCCTCCGCCTCCGACCGGCAGTTGCACGGCACGCACGAAAGGCCACCGCGCCTCCCCGGCGGGGGTGTGACGTGCGGCGAGCCGCGAGGCGAGCGTCTGCGCCTCGGCGAACGTCCGGGTGAGCGCGAAGCAGGCGCTGCCGCTGCCCGTGAGCCGCGGCGCGATCGCTCCCGCCTCCGCGAGTGCGGCGAGCGCGTGGTCGACATCCGCGCACAAGGCCCGCGCGGGTGGTTCGAGGTCGTTGTGGAGGAGGGGCCAGACGTCGCGCCACCGCCCCTCGGCGAGCGCCTCGGCCAGCCGCCGGGCGTCGCCGGCGTGGGAGGCCGTGTCGACGTGTTGTTCGCCCCATGCTCGATATACCGCAGCGGTCGACAGCGGCGTTCCCGGCCAGACGATCACCGCCGCCAGAGCCGGCAGGCCCGCGACCGACTCGACGTGCTCCCCGCGTCCGGAAGCGATCGCGGCACCACCGGCGAAGAACCACGGGACATCGCTTCCCACGGTCGCGCCGATGTCGGCGAGGCGCTCGCGCGGCCAGTCGAGACCCCAGAGACGGGCCACGCCCCGGATGGCCGCGGCCGCGTCGCTCGATCCGCCGCCGAGTCCGGCGCCGGCGGGGATCGCCTTGACGAGGTCGCACGCGAGGGCCGGTTCGACGCCGGCTCGGGCGGCCACCGCACGGATCGCCCGCACGACCAGATTGCGGTCGTCCGTCGGAATGTCGTCGGCGACTCCACAGCCACCGTCACGGAGCACGAGGTGGATGCCGGGGACGGCCGAAGTCCGCAGGACGAGCGTATCCGCCACCGACACGGCCACCATGAGCGACTCGATCGCGTGGTAGCCGTCGGCCCGGCGCCCGAGAACGGCGAGCGAAAGATTGAGCTTGGCCGGCGCGGCTATCGTGATCGTCGCGGCAGGAGTCGTCGTCTGCATGCGCCCGCGTCCGTCACACGACCGGTCGGTACGATTCGTTGGGAACGTCCGAGGGACTCGCGGGACGACGAACCTTCGCGGGTTCCTCGCCGCCGACCCGAACTCCCCCCAGCACCCGCGGCACTCTAGTGATCGAGGCCCGGAGGGTCAATCAGCAACGGCCGTGCGCCCCGGGCGGATGACCCCGGCCGTTCCGGCCTCGGCACATGGAGCCTGAGCGTCGGCGACCGTGCCTCGCAGACGGTGGAACACGGCTGCCCGAGCAGGATGCGAGAAGTGCCGACCATGGAAACCCTCGGCGTTTCCACCGGTCGGCCCAGTGGACAAAGGCCATGGAAGGTTTCGTCCACGGACGGCTAGCGCCAGGTCGACACGAAGGAGAGCGTGACGAGGGCGAGCACAAGACCGATCGCGACGAGCACGGCCAGCAGGATGGAGATGCTGCGTCCGGCCGAGAGATCGTCCCGGATCATCTCCATCCGCGCCGGCTTGTCGAAGGATCGGTTCCACACGGGGAACGCCTGTTCGTCATAGACCCAGGCGGTTCGTTCCTCGAAGCGTTTCTCGCTCATGGTGTTTGTGGGGGCGTCTGTGGGGAGCGTCTGCGGAGGGGTGAGGCGGGCGCGGGGGAGATTCGCCCGAGGGCGCGATATCATCGGCTCTCTCGCAGGAATCTAGTCGGCTCCGGCACCCGCCGCCAGTCCCGTTCGACCCGGCGCGAGCCGGCGGGCCGACCCCCGCATGCGAGCGATCCATGATCGAGCCCACCATCCTTTCTCCCGCTGCAGCGCCGACCGGGTCCCTGCCCGAGGCGGAGGCCCGCGCGCACCTGCTCGACCCGGACGCCGATCTGACGGGCTGGCTGGCGGTCCGCGGACATCCCGCCTGGCGGTCCCGGGCGATCCTGCGCTGGGCGCTCGCGCGACGGGCCACGTCGTTCGAGGCGATGACCGATCAGCCGGCCGCCCTGCGCCGGGACCTCGCCGCCGCGTTCACGATCCGGTCGGCGACCGTCGCCGTTCATGATCGCGCGGAGGACGGGACGGAAAAGCTCCTGCTCGCGCTCGCCGACGGCCAGCGGATCGAGTGCGTCCTGCTGCGGGGCGGGGGCGATCCCGCGGCGGGAGATGACGACGGTGAGTCCCGGACCGAACGGATCACCGCCTGCATCAGCTCGCAGGTTGGCTGTGCGATGGGCTGCGTGTTCTGCGCCAGCGGGATCGACGGCGTGGTGCGCAACCTCACCGCCGGCGAGATCCTCGAACAGCTCGTGCACCTGACGGCGCTCCTGCCGGCGGACGAGCGCATCAGCCACGTCGTGGTGATGGGGATGGGAGAGCCGCTGGCGAACCTCGACCGGCTCCTGGTCGCGCTCGAGCGAACGCAGGATCGCGACGGGTTCGGCATCTCGCCGCGGCGGATCACGATCTCGACCGTCGGCCTGCCGGCGGCCCTCGACCGGCTGGCGGCCGCACGGCCCGGCTACCACCTCGCCGTCTCCTTGCACGCCGCGGATGACGCGCTGCGCACGCGACTGGTGCCCGTGAATCGCTCGATCGGCCTCGACGCGGTGATGGCCGCGGCGGACCGCTACTGGGAGGCGTCGGGTCGCCGGCTGACGTTCGAATACGTGCTGCTCGGGGGCGTCAACGATGCGGCGGAGGACGCGCGGGCCCTTGTCCGGCTCCTCGGCGGCCGCGCGGCGCTCGTCAACGTCATCCCCTACAACGCCGTGGCGGGCATGCCCTGGCAGGAGCCGTCGGCCGCCTCGCGCGAACGGTTTCTCGCCGTCCTGCGTGAGGCGGGCGTCAACGTGCAGGTGCGTCGCCGCAAGGGGCACCGCATCAACGCGGCCTGCGGGCAGCTGCGACGCGCGGCGGCTCAGGCGAACCAGCCGAGCACCGTGACGAACACGAGCACCGCGCCGAGGATGCCGCCGAGCCACACGATCCAGTGAATCGTCGCGCGGGCGATGGCCTCGGGCGCCTCGTGGTGCGTCGCCGCGAAGACGAGGCTCGCCACGATCAGGAGCGGCAGGCCGAGGACCACGCCCGGAAACCCGCCGGGGAGCATGGCGAGGAGCGGGCAGAGCGCGAGGCACGCGGCGACGGGCGTCATGGGGCCGGATCCTCACCGTCCTCGCGACGGTCACCGAGCGGTCCAGACAGGGCGTCATAGACCACCAGCAGGTTGAGCATGCCCGCCAGCGCGGTGTAGAGCGTGCCGATCTCGAAGAAGCGGCCGAGCCGCTGGTGCCAGAGCGAAAGCTGGTCGAACGTGCAGACCGCGAGGGGCGGACTGTCGACGAAGCCGCCGTCGGGAAGATCCGGCTCGGCACGCTCGACGCGATCGGCGTAGCGCGGGGTGACGTACTGTCCCGCGTGGAGCGGCGGCGCGAGCCACGTGCTGCCGAGGAAGGTCTCGTGGGCGGCGTTGCCGAGCCGCCACGCCTGCGCGAGCGCGGGGATGGCCAGCGCTCCGACGCCGGCCTGGCCGAGAAACGCGAGCCGAGCCTCGCCGGGTCGCCACGACGCGTAGACCACCCGTCCCTCGCCGAGCCAGAGGCCGGCGACGAGGATGGCGAGCAGGGCGCCCATGAACAGGCCCCCTTTGGCGGTGCGGCCCTGGTAGAGGTGCCCCAGTCCGGGGACGAGCCACGCAAGCAGCGCGGCGACGGCGGGGCTGCGGAGATCGATCTCCGCACCGTCGTCCGGTGAGCGGACGATCACGTGCCCCGGCCGGGCGGGCGTCGATGGCGGTGGGGGCATGGGGTGTCGCCGGGGCGTTGCTCGGGCGCACGCCAGTCTACGTCTCGATGCCGTGCGCGGAAACAGCGCGGGCACGCGCGATGTGAGGCATGCGCGATCAGCCCCACAGGCGCCGGACGACGCGGACCCGCGGCTGATCGTCGGCATCGGACGTGGAAGCGCCCGCGGCCGTGCCGGGTGGCGTCTGGTTCCACGACGTCGAGAGCTCGCGCCACACGCGTTCGACCGTGCCGGCATCGACCACCGAGGCGCCGTCGCCCGTCGCCGCGGCCAGCGCCAGCCTGGCGAGGGAGACGATGTCGCGTGGCACTCCCTCGGCGCAGCGGGCGATCGTTCCGGACGCCTCCGGAGTGAACAGGTCGCGCGCGATTCCGTGCCGCTCGAGCTCGTGCGCGAGATACCCGGCGGCGAGTTCGGCCGTCCACGGCGCAAGCTCGATCCGCACCACCGCGCGGCGCCGCAGGGGCTCGGGCAGCCGTCCCCAGCCCTCGGGCTGCGTCGTGGCCACGACGAGCGTGCGGGCGAATCGCGGCTCCACCGCGGTCGCCAGGCGGGTGACGCCGTCGACCACGTCGTCGGGCGCCGCGTCGATGTCGTCGAAGATGAGCGCCGTGGTCCGCTCCAGGAGCGCGTTTTCCCGAAGCCGCTGCTCGAGCATCTGCCACGGACGCAGTCCTTCGCCACGAGCGGCCGGATCGAGGGGCAGGCGATCGAGGAGCATGGGGAGCCAGTCGGTGGCCGCGAGCCCGCGCAACGACAGGACCGCCACCTCGGCACCGAGTCCCGCAAGCCGCCGTGCGGCCGTGGCCATGAGATGGCTCTTGCCCAGTCCGCTCGCCCCGACGACGAGCCCGCAGCGCTGCCGCTCGACGGCGAGCCACTCGAGTCGGGCGAGGGACTCATCCTGCGGCGGGCCACGGAAGAACCGGGCGGGCTCCGGAGCGCCGGAGAACGGCAACGCGGCGGCAGATGAGGTGTCCCGTACCATGGCGAGGGAGTGTAACGGCCCGTGTCGCCCGGGTCAGGACGAGTTCCCGCCGGCTGCGCACCGGTCCACCATCACGACCACATCCTCATGGGCGAGCGCTTTTTCCTCGAGACGGCACCCGACGGCGACCGGGCGGTGCTCGGCGGTGACGAGGCACGCCACCTCGTGCGGGTGCTGCGAGCCGACGTCGGTGACGAGGTGGTCGTGTTCGCCGGCACCGGCCGCGAGTGGCCGGCGCGGGTCGCACGCGTGGGGCGCGACCGAGTGGACCTCGAGCTCGGTCCGGTCCGCGTCGATCCACCGTCGGCGTGCGAGATCGTGATGGCCGTCGCGCTCCCCAAGGGAGAGCGGCAGAAATGGCTCGTGGAGAAGCTCACGGAACTCGGTGTGGCCCGGCTCGTGCCCCTCCTGACGCAGCGCGGCGTGGCCGCGGCGACGCCGGCCGTCGCCGACCGGCTGCGGCGGACCGTGATCGAGGCGTGCAAGCAGTGCGGCCGCAACACGCTGATGGACGTCGCTGCGGCTCTCGACCCGGAGGCCCTCGTCACCGCGCTGCCCGCCGACACCGTCGTCATCCTCGCCATGCCCGGCGCTCCGCCGCTTCCCGCGGATGCCGTGGCCCGTGCGCGGAGGCTCGTCGGTGTCGTCGGGCCCGAGGGCGGATTCACCGCCGAGGAGGTCGCCCGTCTGGAGCAGTGGGGCGCGCGGCGCACCGGACTGGCGCCGCACGTGCTGCGGGTCGAGACGGCCGCCATCGCCCTGGCCGCCGGGCTGCAGGCGGTCGCGCCGGCGTCGTGACTCTCAGAAGCACCGCCTCGCGGGCGGCAACGGCATTTCTTCCGCCTCTTCAACGGCGGATCGGCTCGTCGTCCGGTGCGCATGACCGCATTCGCACGCTGACCGCGTGCGCCACGGCGAGGGCGCGGTCACACGGGGAACAGCACCGTGCGTCGGGGAGAGTTGTGCCTCGTGGCCTGCGGCCGGGAGATCACGTTAGAGATTCCGCAGGTGCGCGATGGCGGCCGCGAGTTCGTCGCGGGCGTCCGCCGGGTCCACCGGCTCGAGGCCGATCCAGCCGCGGTAGCCGCGTTCCTCGAGCGTGCCGAGCACGTCCGGCAGATCGACCTGGCCGGTGCCGAGCACGACCGCACTGCCGCGTCCGGCGAACGGTCCGGCAACCGCGTCGGTCGCATGCACCACGGCGATGCTGTCGGCGAGCGTCGCGACCGCCGCGGAGGGATCGTATCCGTTGACGAGGAGTGCGCCGGTGACGAGGTCGCAGCCGAGCGCCCCGTCCGGCAGCGCCGCCACGAGTCTCGCGAGATCCGCCGGCGCGGCTGGGCCCGCGGCGACGCACAGCCGCGCGCCGACCCGCTCGCCCCATGCACCGATGTCGGTGAGCACGTCGACGAGCATCGCGAAGCGCGGGTCATCGTGGGCGGGGATGTCACCGACATGATTGAGCACGACGTCCGCCCCGAACGCCCGCGCCAGTTCGAGTGCCGCCTTCGTGGCCGCGACCCTGCCCTCGAGCCGCTCCGCCTCGGCGTAGCCGCCGCGCGTGCGAAACACGACCGCGGACACGACGATGCCCTCGTCCCCGAGCCAGCGGCGCAGCTGACGCATGGCGGTCTGCGTGAGCCGAGCCGGCTCGAACGCGCCCCGGGCGTCGATCTCGACACCCTGCAGCCCGAGGTCGCGGGCCCGGCGCAGCGACTGGCGAAAGTCCTTCGCCAGTCCGTCGGCCGCCGTCGAGAGTCGGGAGGTGTCCATGGGCAAAGGCGCCGGCCGGTCGGGGCGAACGGTGGGGCGAGTCGCGACGTCCGGTCGCCGCCGCGTGGCGCTCGGGTGGTGGCGGCCGGGCAGCGCGGCGGCCCCACCGCCGACCGCCATCGTATCCCGCCCCGTCGGCGACGGTATTCTCCCGAGATGCCGCCGCTCTCCACCGTGACCGCCGCGCTCGAATCCATCGCACCCCTGCGTCTGGCCGCCGACTGGGACGTCGTGGGGCTGCTCGTCGGGGGCCGCCGCCGGGATGTGGAGCGCGCGATCGTCTGCCTGTCGCTCACCCCCGAGGTGGCCGCGGAGGCCGTGGCGCGACGCGCGGATCTCGTGGTCACGCATCATCCGCTCCCCTTTCGCCCCGTCGCGCGGATTACCGAGGCGACCGGCACCGGCCGCGTGCTGCTCGACCTCGTGGCGGCAGGCATCGGCGTGTGGAGCAGCCATACGGCCTGGGATTCGGCCGTCGGCGGCATCAACGACCAGCTCGCCGCGATGGCAGGACTCGGCGCCGTCGCCCCGCTCCTGCCCGATGCCGTCGAACCGCGATCGGGCTTCGGTCGCGGAGGCGATGCCGGCGCCGCGACGCTCGGGGACCTCGCGCGCCGGATGACGGCGGCGCTCGGCCTCGCCGGAGTCTCCGTCGTCGGGGACGTCGGGCGCGCCGCGGGGCGCGTGGGGATCGTCTGTGGAAGCGGCGGTGGCTCGATCGACAGCATCGTCGCCGCGGGCTGCGCGACGCTCCTGACCGGTGAGCTCAAGCTCCATGAGGCGCTCGAGGCACGGGCCACCGGCCTCGGCGTGATCGCGGTCGGCCACCATGCGAGCGAGCGGTTCGCGATGGACGTGCTCGCGGCGCGGCTGGCAGCCGCGGTGCCTGGGCTGGACTGCAGGACGGTGGCGGCGGATGACGATCCGCTCGCATGGATCGGGCCAAGGCGCTGACGCGCGCGGCCCGCCACAGCGAGCGGCTGGTCCCGGTTTTTGAATCGCGCGGCCGCCAGCGCTACACTTTCGCGTCCGTTCGCCGACGCAGGGAAGACCTCGCACGATGCCCCGCTACCTCACGGCCCTGCCTGTCTACAACGAGGCGGCGCACGTCCTCGGCGTCATCGACGAGGTGCGCAAGGTCACCGACCACATCCTCGTGGTCGATGACGGCTCCACCGACGGCACGTCCGGGCTCCTGTCGGGCATCGCGACGGTGGCGGACGCCCCGCCCGGGGCCGCAGCCGGCCCGGCCGTCGCCGGCGTGCGCGTCGTGCGGCATCCGGAAAACCGGGGCTATGGCGCGGCGCTCGCCACCGCGTTTCGCGAGGCGGTCGCCGGCGGCTGGGACGGTCTCGTGACGATCGACTGCGACGGCCAGCACCAGCCGCTGCTCATTCCGGAGTTCGTGGACCGGGCCGCGCGGTGCGACATCGTGAGCGGCAGCCGCTACCTCCGGCGATTCCCCGGGGACAGCGAGCCGCCCGTGGCCCGGCGGCGGATCAATGCCGAGATCACCGCCGAGATCAACCGGCGGTTCGGCCTGTCGCTCACCGACGCGTTCTGCGGCTTCAAGGCCTACACGAGGCGGGCGCTCGAGCGGCTGCGGGTGACGGAGACCGGCTACGCGATGCCGCTCGAGGTCTGGGTGCAGGCGGCCGCCGCCGGGCTCGTGATCGAGGAGGTGCCCGTCCCGCTCCTCTACCTCGATCTCGCGCGGAGTTTCGGCGGCGCACTGGACGATGCGGCGACCCGTCTGGCCTATTATCGCGGCGTGCTCGATCGTGCGGAGGCGGCGGTGGCCGCGTCGGCGGCCGACGGGATGGACACCGCGTCCTGATCGGGCCGGCATCTCGGGGCGTGGCGTGCCCTGCACGCCCCCAGCATTCGACCGGCCCGCGGGCCCCGTGATCCATGCCGCCATCCCGTCGCACCCATCGAGCCCCGGAGGCGTCCGGGGAACGCATCGTCGATCCGCCGCTGCGGCCGGGACCCGCCGGGGCGAGCTCGATCGGCGCGCTCGTCGACAACAACCGCCTCCTCCGCGCGGCCTTCGACACGCGGATCGGCGATCTGCGGTTCTGGGAGCTGGCGGCCGCGACGCGGCGGGAGGTGCTCACCGTCGCCACCGAGTACACGGGGAGCTACCGGCACGCGCGACGACCCGACGACGTCGCCGACTGGATCAGCCGGCCGATCATCATGGGCGGGCATCAGCCCGAACTCTTCCACGCCGGCGTGTGGCTGAAGAACGCGTCGCTCGACGCCTACGCGCGGGCCGTGGGCGGCACCGCCGTCAACCTCGTGGTCGACATCGACCGCTGCGTCGGCGCGACCGTGGCGGTGCCGGTGGGAACCCCGCGCGAGGCGCGGCTCGAGCACGTGCCGTTCGACGCGGGCGGGCCTGAGGTCGCCTGGGAGGAGCGCGCGGTCCTCGATCGCGACTGCTTCACGACGTTCGGCGCCCGCGCCGCGGACCTGCTCGCGCCGCTCTCGCCCGACGCCATCGTGCGCCGCTGGTGGCCGCTGGCGGTGGAGCGTGCCGCGGAGTCGCACCGCCTCGGCCTCGCGCTCGCCCAGGCGCGGCACCTGCTCGAGGAACGGTTCGGCCTCGAGACGCTCGAGCTGCCCGTGAGCGAACTGCTGCGGCTTCCCACGGTGATGGTCTTCACGGGCTGGCTGCTCGCGCACGCCCGCGCGCTGCACGAGGCATACAACGACGCGCTGGCCGCGCACCGGCGGCAGCATCGCGTCCGGGGCCGCGGCCGGCCCATGCCCGACCTCGCCGTGCGTCGGGATGCGTCCGGCGAATGGCTGGAGGTGCCGTGGTGGCTCTGGTCACGTGACGACCCGCGCCGCCGCCGTGTCTTCGCGTCGGTGGCGACGCCGGGCGCCCTGGCGCTGTCGGATCTCGAAACGCTGCGCATCGAGCTGCCGATCGCCCCGGACACGTCCCCCTCGAAATGGGTCGATGCGCTCTCGCGGCTCGAGGAGCATCAGCTGCGTCTCCGTCCCCGCGCGCTCGTCACGACCCTCATCGCGCGCGTGCTCGTCGCCGACGTCTTCGTGCATGGCGTGGGGGGGGCCGCCTACGACCACCTCACCGACGACATCGTGCGTCGGCTCACCGGCTGCGATCCACCGCGCCACGCGGTCGTGTCCGGCACGCTGCGGCTGCCGATCGACGAGGTGCATCCCGGTTTCGCGTCCGCCGACCCCGGGGCCCGGCTGGCCGCCGTGCAGCGCGAGCTGCGGGACCTCGAGTTCCACCCCGAGCATCACCTCGGTGCGGTGGACGGGCTGCCCCCGACCGTGCACGAGCTGGTGACGGAGAAACGACGCTGGATCGACACGTTTCCGACACCCGCCCTGGCCCGCCGCCGCTGCCGCGAGATCCGGGCGGCCAACGAGCGGATGGCCTTTCATCTGGCCGAACGCCGGCAGGATCTGCTCGCCCGCGTCGGTCCGCTCGCGGCGGCCATCCGCGCGCGAAAGGTGCTGGACTCCCGTGACCATCCCTGGTGTTTTTTTCCGGAAACCACGCTGCGGCGGTTCCTACTACTGGAAACACGGGGAGATTCTTCCTATCCTTCGGCGCACTGACCGGATTCGCGAACGGATTCACATGCCCCAGGGAGAGGAGGCACCATGCAGCGGCCGCAACGTTCCCGCACGACGAGCCAGGCGCAGGTGGTGCCGAGGCGCGTGCGACCGCCCCGGCTGAAGGTCCGGTCTGCCGGTGGGACCGCAACCGCCGTGGCCACCAACGCGGCGGCCAAGCGGGTGCAGCGTGTGGCCACGCGGCTCAAGACCCCCGTCGAGTCCTCCGCGGCGGACCGTGCCGGCCAGGGAGCCCAGGGTGCCCGGGGAGTTCGGTCCCGCGGATCACGTTCCGCCGGCACGCAGGCGATCCGGCTTGCGAAGGCGACGTCAGGGGACGACGCGTCGGCGTCGGCGCGGATCGCTCCACCCTCCGCCGAACCGTCCGCGGCGACGCCACCGAAACGCAGCCGTGGCCGGGCGACGCCCGCCGGCGGCGCGGTGACGGCGGTGGAGGTGAGGCCCTCGGGTACGACCGTCAGCCGGCGCGCGCCGGGGCGGCGTCCCGCCATCCTCCATCTGCCGAACCTGCCGCCGGTATCACGAAAACCGCCGGCGTGGATGCTCGAACACTGCCACGTCGCACCGGCTCGGGCGGGTGACCAGGGGGAGATTCTCCAGCTCCTCGCCGGGCTGCCGTCGCCCCCGTCGCGCGGCGAGTTTCATGCGGCGGTCGATCATCCGGAGTACGACCCCTCGAATCGCCTCGTCGCCCGGCTCGGTGGCCGCATCGTCGGTCATGCCGAAATCGTGCCTCGAACCATCGTGCTGGGGCCGGTCGGCTCCGGATCGAGTGCGGGAGTGCGTGGCGCCGTACTCGAGCGGGTGGCGGTGCTTCCGGAGTGCCGTGGCGCGGGGCACGGCCAGCGGCTCGTGCAGTCCGCCGAGGAGCGCATGCGGCAGGCCGGCACGGTCGTGGCGTTCACCCGCACGCGGATCGCCTCCTCGTTTCATGACCTCGGCTGGAGCGTGCTCGGGCGCGATGGTGTGACGCCCGGCAGGCCGACCGAAATCCTCGCGAGGCTGCTCGAGGGACCAGCCCGGACCGGCGAGCCGGTGACGATGCGGCAGTGGCGTCACGTGGAGCTTCCCGCGATCCTGCGGATCTACCGGCACAATGCCGCGCGGTTCGTGGGCGCGTGCGACCGCGATGAGAACTACGGCCGCTGGCTGGTCAGCCGTGCGGCATTCGACTCGATCCTCGTGGCCCTGGTCGGGCAGGATCGATACGAGCTCCACGAATCGAGTGCGCGGATCGTCGGATACTGCGTCCAGTCGGGCAGTCGAATCCTCGAGATCGCCGCCGATCCGCAGTTCGCCGGCCTCGAGCGCGAGATCCTCGCGCGTGCCTGTGCCGAGGCGATCGAAAACGACCGGCAGGAAATCGTCTACGAGTCGAGCGTCGCCGATCCGCTGCATGCCGCCGTCGCGGGAGCGGACGGCCTGGTGCCGGCCGGCGACCGGATGATCGTGGCCCGTGTCTTCCGGCCCCTCGAGCTGCTCCAGGCGGTCGCACCCACGGTGGCGGCGCGCGTCGCGGCGGCGGGAACGCGTGAGACGGTGGAGCTGGGACTCGACGCGCCGGGCTTTCGCGGCTCGATCGTCGTTCCCGAGCGGCGCGGCGGCGTCGCACCGCAGGCCGTGGTGCATCCCGGCCGGCTCGGACGCAGTTACCTCAGGCTCTCCGAGGCCGAGCTCGCGCGGCTGCTCCTGGGCCAGTGCGATCCGGCGGAGGCCGTGGCCGCGGGCCGCATGGAACCCTCCACCCAGATGGCGCAGCGGCTTGCCGGCCAGCTCTTCCCGCGGGTGCCTCTCTGGTGCCCGATGTGGGACGACCTGCCGGCGTGATCCGCCGGGTCGGCGTCAGTCGCGTGCCGCCGGACCGGTGTCCGTCGTGGCGCCCGCATCGCGATGCGCCCCTTCGGCGAGCCGGCGCACGTGATCGAGCACGCGGCGGTGGATCGCATGGATCGCCATGTCGCTCCAGAGCGTCCAGTACGCCCGCGGGTGCATGTCGAACGTGTACCACGTGCGTCCCTCGAGTCGCGTCCGCCCGTCGCCGAGATCGACGAGGCGAAACTCGCCGCGTCGGCTCGCCAGCGCGTGATCGGCGAGGTGCGGCGGATGGACGTGCCGCCATGGTGACAGCTCCCACATCGGGTCGGGCTGGCTCGTGACGTCGAAGGCGAGCCGCCGCGGCTCGTCCCACACCGTGATCGGCTCGACGAAGTCCCCGGTCGTGAACTCGCAGTGACGCACGGCCCCGGGGCCCGCGCCCTCGATCCGGGCACGCACGGGGCAGGCGATGCCGCAGCGGAAGAACCACTCCCGCGGCTCCGGCAGGTCCGGGAAGGACACGACGTGCGGCCAGACGCGCTCGGGCGGTGCGGCCACGTCCACGGACGTGAGGACCACGTGCTCCGGCAGCCTGCGCGTCGCGAGCTGCTCGGCACCGGCGAGCAGGGGCAGCACGATCACGAGCGGCACGACGCCCCCCGGGGAGATCGACGTGGCGTCGGCGACGGCCTTCCCGAGCAGCGCACCGACGATCCCGAGCGGCATCACGATCGGCGCCGCCATCGCGATGCAGATGAGCCCCTCGAGTGCGAAGGCGAGCATGATGACGGCGGCGGCGACCATCACCACGGCTCCGAGGCCGGTCGTCAGGGCGCGTGACCGCGACAGCGGACGGTTGAAGAGGAACCCGGCCACCGCGCCCATCACCAGCGGCGTGCCGAGGAACAGCGCCACGCCATACGTGGCGATGAGATAGACGGTCACCACGAGCATCGCGACGCCCACGGCGAGGGCCGCTCCGAGGGCGCGGAGGGCACCGGCGGCCGAGCCACCCGGATCACCCGCAGCGACGACGCCGGTCGCCGGTCGCCAGCGTTCGGGCGTGCGGTCGGGCGCGAGGCAGAGGGCGAGCATGACCACGAGCCCGGCGACCGGGACGAGCACGGCCAGGCCGGTCCACGGCGAGACCCCGGCAAGCGACGCGCGGCGCACGCTCATCGAAAGCGCGATCCA
>Ga0169931_10004268_pt1 | contig 22322 bp, 18 predicted proteins | sample Kivu_15m_20L_FD_129675 | JGI IMG/M metagenome (GOLD analysis project Ga0169931, IMG submission 129675) | Freshwater microbial communities from Lake Kivu, Western Province, Rwanda to study Microbial Dark Matter (Phase II) - Kivu_15m_20L... | ecosystem: Environmental > Aquatic > Freshwater > Lake...
AATTCGAACAGCTCCAGAGTCACTTGATTGATTGACTCCCAATCGACATGGTCGATCCGCTCGAACGCGACTCCGTAATGATTTTCCAGGCCGGGGTCATCCTCTAAGGTTTGTTCTGTGACGTCGAAGCCTTTCTCCCTGATCGCTGAGACAAACTGATCCCGCGAAGACTCATTGGGAAGATAAGCCCAGTGGGAGACGGTCCGCTTTTTCTCGAGCGTATCGCCATTCTGCACAAGCAGTTCCAGCAGTTGGCGATTTTGGATTTGTTGCCAGTCGCCGGGGCCCGGGTAAAGCAATCCACTGTAAAGGTTCCAGTCTCCATCGCCTTCGCTGGCGACTTCCCAATCATAACTGGGATAATCAGCCATGCAGCGGGTGACCGTTTCTTCGAAGCCGGCGAAGCTCGGAGCGTAAAAGAAGAATTCGCGGCGTCCATCGGTCGTGATTCGACCAGCCAGCACAGCGTCCAGCGAACTCTGCACTGCTTCCGTCAGTGCTTCCTCGATCGGAGCGAACTTTTCCGATTCCTCTTCATCTGGCAATCCGGTTTCGCCGGTGCTCTCAAAGTAGATCCAGACCCGCAGCAGCCAACACCTGTCATCATCCGGTACTCGATTGTTGATCCCGACGTCAACCAGAATCGAAGCGAGTTTGTCATTGACGCTCGTAAAGTAAAACTCCCATTCGTCGGACATTGAAGCGCCTCTATGGTTGGAGTAATAACGGATGGCTCGAGAAATATTCAGTGCATTCCAGGTTTTGCTTCAACGACCGCAGTCGGCGACACCAGACTGCCAGTTCGCACGAGTTAGCTGACGCAATGCGCTCTGGCAGTTGGCTCGCCATCGAAACAAGAAATGCTTCCGGGGGGGCAGCTACTTTTTCCCCAAGACCTTCCAGAGTATCGCGCCGATCAAGACAACGAAGAAAATCATGGCAGCAATTCGTCCTAAGTTAAAGGCAGCAGCATTTCCCTCCTGTTGAGCAAGCAAAGAAAAAATCGTCATGGTCAGAGAGTTCATAACGGCTCCTTTTTTCGCGGGGCGAGTTGTTGATTCGACTCTCCCCTCGGTGGCAAAATAGGTCAGAAGACACCCCCATAAAATAACCTATTTTTCGGTCTCTAGCAGAACCGAGCGGCCGGTTGCGCCCGCCTTCAGTCCCCGCTTAACCCGGCCTCAACCAGCTTTACTTACTTTAACCTTCTTCAGCGTCCATCAGTGGTTCACTCTGCTTTTCTCTTCCCATTAGTGCCGATTAGTGGTTTCTCCTTTAATCCTCTGGTCACTTACCGATACTGAACCATCACTCTTGGGTTCGCCTTGGTGAGCCGCAGCGACTAAACTAGCACGTCTCATTCACGCCGTAATTCTCGATTGAAACCTGATTTGAATGGATAAGACATACGTCGGCCTGGTCGGCATGGGTAACGTTGGTGCAGGAGTCGCCCGCTTGTTGCTGGACCACGGCGATCGCACTGCTCGACACGCCGGAAGAATTCTCTGGATTCGTCACGTCGTCGTCCGCGATATCCACAAGCCCCGCCCGGTAGAGTTGCCGGCTGGTCTGCTGACCGATGACCTCGAACGACTGCTGAACGACAAGTCGGTCAGCGTTGTCGCGCATCTCGTGGGCGGGATCGAACCGGCGCGGACGATTATGCTGAAGTTGCTGGAAAACGGCAAAGATGTGGTCACGGCCAACAAGGCATTGCTGGCCGAGCACGGACCTGAGCTATTTGACCGGGCGCGCGCACTTGGCCGCTCGATTGCTTTCGAAGCGAGCGTCGCCGGCGGCATCCCGATCATTGCAAACATTTCGCAGTGCTTGAACGCCAATCGCGTCGAGTCGCTTCGCGGAATTCTCAACGGAACGAGCAACTACATCATCACGCGAATGAGTGAAGAGGCGACCCCGTTTGCCGAGGCTCTCGCGGCCGCCCAGCGATTGGGATTTGCCGAAGCCGACCCGGCGATGGACCTCGATGGCACGGACGCGGCCCAGAAACTCGCAATCCTCGGCCATCTCGCTTTCGGAGCTGCCGTACGCTGGGACCAAATCCCCCGCCGTGGAATCGATGATGTGGCCGCTATCGACTTGGCCTTTGCCTCGCGGTTTGGCTATCGCGTCAAGCTGGTCGCTTACGGACAACTCGAAGGACGGGCGTTGCAGATGCGGGTCGCGCCGATGCTCGTTCGCGCCGGCACGCCGCTGGCCGAGGTTCGCGAAAATTACAACGCAGTCAGTGTCGTCGGTGACTTCGTTGGCCCGGTCTTTTTCCATGGACAGGGAGCTGGCCCAGCCCCAACCGCGTCGGCGGTCGTCGCTGACATGATCGACACCGCCGTCGGACGCACGCGAATTACTTTCCAAACACTCAAGCTCTGGTCCGACATGGAGTCGCCCGTAACGGTGCAGCCGCCGGGACAGCTGAGCGGGAAGTTTTATCTTCGCTTCAATGTGGTCGAACATCCGACGATGCTTGCCGATGTAGCGAGTGTCTTGAATCATCACGGCATCTCGATCGCCACGGTTTACCAGCAAGATCTCGAGGACGATCCTACTGCTGAATTGCCGTTGGTATTGATGACCCATCGCACCACCCTCGCCGCCGTGGAGGGAGCAGCCAAAGACCTGACTCGCTTTGAATTCGTCCGCTCCGAAATCGAGCGATTACAGATCCTTGATTGACAGGAAGCTTGCTCTTTGGCGGATTGTCCATGGGTAAGCCCGCTGTTGATTGATTGGTCACGCGGATGCCAAGCCGGGTTTCACAAAGCGGGCCCGGATTGTTAGATTGGGTGGCTTTGCCAAACGGAATAGAAACAGAACGGCTCGCTTCCCCGGCGTTGAATTGGCCCGCCCTATAGCCAACATCGCAGCATTCCCGAAGGTGTTTGGGAGCGGGAATCTTCAGGTTAAGGATTGGCCCCGAATGAAATATGTGATTGTGATCCCCGACGGCGCGGCCGACGAGCCTCAAGAGAGCTTGGGTGGAGCGACTCCACTGGAAGCCGCCAAGACGCCGAACCTTGATCGACTTGCTCAACTTGGCTGCGTCGGACGAGCCAATCACACGCCGCGGCAACTTCCTGCGGGCTCCGATGTTGCTAACCTCAGCTTGCTCGGCTTCGACCCCGTCGCCAACTACTCTGGCCGCGCTCCGATCGAAGCCGCCGCGCAGAAGATTCCGCTCGGCGATAGCGATTGGGTCGTTCGCTGTAATCTGGTCACAGTCGTCGACCAAGTGATGAAGGATTTCACCGCCGGACATATCAGCACCGAAGAAGCGACGGAATTATTGGCCGCCGCTCAATCGCACCTCCCAGCGGAATCGCCGCTGCAATTTTTTCCCGGAGTCAGCTACCGCAACCTGCTTGTCTATCGACCTGCCAGTGACTCAAAGGCTCCCTTTTCTCGCGATACACGAGCCACACCGCCCCACGATCTGACGGATCGCGAAGTCACCGAAGATTTTCCGCGCGGGCCGGGAAGCGATCTGCTCTGCGACCTGATGGGCGAGTCAGTCGCTTGGTTTGCCAAACATCCGGTCAACGAACGCCGTATCGCCAGCGGCAAGCGTCCCGCCTCGAACGTCTGGCTCTGGGGACTCGGCAAGAAACCGCGACTAAGCTCGTTTCGGGAACTCTATGGAATTCGGGGAGCGATGATCACGGCGGTCGATCTGCTTCGCGGATTAGCCGAACTGGTTGGCTGGGAGAATATCACGGTGCCCGGCGCAACGGGCTATCTCGACACCGATTACGCAGCTAAAGGCCAAGCCGCGATCGCGGCCTTGCAGAAGTTCGATCTGGTTTGCGTGCATATCGAAGCGCCCGACGAAGCGGCTCATCAGGGTGATGTGGCAGCCAAGATTGCGGCCCTCGAAGCGATCGACCAAAAGATAGTTGGACCCGTGCTCGAGGCACTGCAGTCTCAAGGCGAGTGGCGGATGCTGGTGACTCCCGATCATCCCACTCCTTGCCGGACCAAGACTCACAGCCACGGCGATGTGCCGCTGGTCGTTGCCGGCAGCGGCCTGCAAGCCGATTCTAGTCAGTCTTACGGCGAGACCACCGCAGCGGGCTCTCCGTTGGCGTTTCCCCAAGGCCACAAGTTGATGCCTTGGTTTCTCGGGAAGAAGTCGTAGGTAGGGTGGGTCGCATCCGCAAAGGAAGATTTCTATCGGATTGTCGGGTGACGCCGTGCGCACCCACCTTTTCTCTAAGTAGCGTCTCCGATTCAAAGGAGATATCGGATTTTGTTCTTTTTTCCATGCAAGCAAGGCAGAATTAAGTTCAATCCGATATCGAGCAGCATTGGTGGGTGCGCACCGCGTCCATCCGAATCTTTTTTGCGAGTTCGACCGCGCGGATGCGACCCACCCTACTCTTTTTGCTCCTCGCCCGGATTACCCCAACTCAACCAGCTCTTTTTTCGGCTTTGGCGTCGGGTTGGCTCGGCGGTGATTGACCCAGTTACGGTTCGCCGCGACCGCTCGCTGCTCATGCTCGGAGCAGAGCAACTGGTAATGGACATTCCGCTGGCGGGGTGTGTAGCCCAGTTCGCTGATCGACGAGCGAATCTCGTCCAGCGTCAGATAGTGCACTGTGCCGGCTTCGGCGACGACGTTTTCCTCGATCATCAGACTGCCCATGTCATTGGCGCCGAATTGCAGCGCGAGTTGCCCGACCTTTAAGCCTTGGGTTACCCAGCTCGATTGCATGTTGGCAAAGTTGTCGAGATACAGCCTCGCGACGGCGAGCATCTTGAGGTACTCGTAGCTGCCGGTGGGAAGCGTCTGAGCCATCTGCGTGTGCTCGGGCTGGAAGGTCCAGCAGATAAACGCGGTGAAGCCCCCCGTTTCATCTTGCAGTTGCCGCAGTCGCTCGAGGTGTTCGATCCGCTCGGCCAGCGTCTCGACATGGCCAAACATCATCGTCGCGCTGCTTCGGCCGCCCAGTTGATGCCAAACTCGCATCACGTTCAGCCAATCGTCAGTCATCACTTTTCCACGGGTGATAGCGCCGCGAACGCGGTCGACCAAAATTTCAGCTCCACCGCCGGGGAGACTTCCCATGCCGGCTACTTTTAAACGCTGCAGCACTGTCTCCAGCGGGAGCTTGTTGACTTTTGTGAAGTGGTAAATCTCGGGGGGGCTGAAGCCGTGCACGTTGACCATCGGAAACTGTTGCTTGATCCCCTGCAGCATCTCTTCATACCAATCGAGAGTGAACTTCGGATGCAGTCCACCTTGGAGAAGAATCTGATCGGCACCGAGCGAGACGGCTTCGGCAATCTTCGCGTGCAGCTGCTCTCGCGGCAGCACATAGCCTTCTGGGTCTTTCGGTCCGCGGTAGAAGGCGCAGAAGTCGCAGACAGCCGTGCAAATGTTGGTGTAGTTAATATTCCGATCGATGTTGTAGGTGCGATACGACTCGGGGTGCAGGCGACGCGTGACGGCATCCGCAGCCGTGCCGATCGCGGCTAGATCTCCAGACTGCAGTAAGGAGAGCCCTTCGGCTGGGGTGAGCCGTTGGCCGGAAACTGCTTTTTCAAGCAACTGAGCAAGCATGGTATTTCAACTCGCAAGGGTGAGGCAGCAAGCCTTCGTCGGCGGCCCAGCTGCAAAACAGGTTCATCGCTTTTCGTTCGTCAGCGCCCAGCCGATAGTTCAGGAACTCGGTGAAGTAGCGAAGGCAGTCGCCCACCGAAAGATCGTAGCGAGCCGCATGATGCTTGGCGAGCTCGGCCGTTTGCGCAAGTCCCAAGTCGCGCGAGATGTTGAGGACTTGGCTTAGCCGTTCGCATTCCACACCCGGCCGCGCGGCCCAGACGGCGAACACAAATGGCAGGCCGGTCCATTCGTTCCACGCTTGGCCGAGGTCAACTTGCCATGGGAACTCTTCAGCTGAGGTGTCGCGGGCGAGTTCCGAGCTCGGGCCCGACTTGGCCGAGGTGGGAGCCGAGCGATGCATTGCCCGGTCGCCGATCACCAAGACAGCGTCTGTAGTTGCAAGCTTGTAGTCAGCTGACATCGGCAGCGGGCTGTACTCAGGACGCAAGCCAAGCTTTCGTTGCAGCAACAACTTGGTCAGAGCCACGCTCGTGCGCGAACCCTCATCCAGGGCGACGGTGCGGATTTCTTCAAGCGGCCGGCGACTGAGCAGTTTGACGCTCCAAACGGGACCGCAGCAGCCAATACAGGCATCGGAGACAATTGTGTAGTCATCGCCAAGTGCAACTTCGATGATTGGAATCAGAGCGACGTCGAGTTGTCCGCGAGCCAAGCGGTCGGCCAAGCGACTGGGGAGGTCGAGGAGCAATTCGTCGTTCGGCGCAAGGCGAGGCAGTTCGTGCACTAGCGGCACTGTGTTCAGGTAGGAGACTGCGCCAATCCGAAGCGAGGACATGGAATTATCAGCCCCAGCTTTTTCGGGGGCCACTGAAGTTTTGAATCGCGGGGAACCTTGGCACTGAAAGAGTGAATCGTTCAGCCCCTTTGCGAAGGGGAAATTCCCTGTGGAATGAGCCTTATCGGGCCGTCGCAGCAGCGAGTTACGGACCGAAAGTTCATCCCTCGCGAATCTTAACCGCAGGGTGCTGTGCGACTCAACGTCCACCAGGCTTCGATCGCCGAAAATGCGTCGATTTTGCGGCTCAGGTAAGCCTGTTAAACCTTGGCGTTTATAGGCGTGGTCGCGATTCAAACTGCTGCAGCGGATTTTCTTTTTGAGACGGTCGATTTGAAATCAACGAGGCGGCAAGAGAAACGCCTCGAACTCCGTTCGGTGACAGCCCTGTGGAAGGAACCCAGGAAATGAAGCTGCAAACAGGCTTGGTGGCACTGCTGCTGGTAGTTGTAACCGGTCAATTGGCCGAGGCTCAGCTGACTCAAATTCGTCGTGATTACCGCCAGCCAATGACCTACTCACCGGATGATCCATTCACCAAGGGATTGGTCTACCGCCTGCAGACCGGTCAAGCTGGCAAGTACTTCAACTGCGACTGCGAAGAAGAAAAACGTTACTCGCCTTACATCTACTGGCAGACGGTTTGCAATCACACCCTTCCCAAGCCGTACTGCACTGTACTGCTGCGGGACTTGCATGAAGTGAAAGAACGAGTTCGCGCGGGGGCATGCCGTGGCGGACAGAACTGCACCTGCGGTCAATGTCAGCAGACGACAGGCGGAGGCTATTATTTAGCAGAGAATGACGGACAAGCCACAAGCGGAACCGCGAGCGGCGAAGCGGCACAGCCCGCAACCGCGCAGGCCGAACCGACCGGCGACCATATCGTCTACGGCAGCCGCGCCACGCGTCAACGCTTGGCTCAGCAAGGCTACTTCACCGCGGCAGCCAGTGAATCCGCCGCAGCACAAACCGCGGACTCACAGAAACCTCCGACTCGCCGCTAGTTTCAGGTCCCATAAGTCCCATAAGTCCCATAAGGCCCTGTTAGGATCCTCATTGCACGGTTTGGCGATATCTCCAAACCGGCCGATTGGTAACCCTAATTCGCCCTTTAACCAACCCCAGCGGGGAACTTATCGGAGGCGGTGACGCCTTTGTGATATTCGTGGTAAACGAACACCGGGTAGGCTGCATCAGCAAAGTGTTTTTCGATCAACTCCTTCACCGAGTTCCACTCCAAACCTCCGACCCCAGTTGCCAAACGCGGCATCGCGAGGCTGGTGATTCCTTCCCCATCAGCCACTCGTCGCAGGACTTTCAGCGCGTGATTGACGTTATCCAATCGCGCACGGCCGGGATGTCCACCTCGCCCCGACTCGGCTGACTCTTGGGTCAACAAATTGAAGATCCTCGGTCCGCCCGCACCGACCCATTGCCAGACCTCACCCGGTTCTGGGTTTTGATTGTGGCACCAGTGCCGGAAGTCTTTGACCATCGCTGGCCATTGCTCGCGGAGAGCCAAAGCCAAGCCTTGATTGAAGTGATCGAAAGGCGCAACGCCATGAGCGATCGCGTTGGCTTGAGTGAGTAGGATATCGCCGGAAACTAATTGAATCATTTCTTTGCCTCCTGAAAAAGCTGTTCGGTGTTTCTTTTCAGAGCAAAAGGCATACCTAATATTTTTTATGACTAAAGAACCCGGAAATTCGCGATCTGGGTCGAATAGACGTGCGTCCTAAGCACACTCAACTAGCTCATTTGGCACACTGCGAGCGAAGGCATTAAAGTGATCTGTTCCAAGGGTTCGACCGGAGCCTAGCGCCTTTCCGCTCAGTAAAGCCGGAGCCGATCAACAAATGCCCCCTCGCTTGGGCCTCTCACTCTTTGAGCGGTTCGGCGCTAGCCGCCGGTTGAACCCAGCGGACGGCTTGCCTCATAGCCGGTGCTCCGACAAAGAGTGCATTTGCCCGGTCCGTCCCTGAAAATAGCGGTACTGTTTTCCTTAGCTTTTTTCGAAAGTCAGGAGCGAAGCTTGAATCTCTCAGGCGTGATCGGTTAGCCTTTTCCCTTTTGCATCCTGCTCTTCTTAGTCCCAGGCGACGATGTCCGACTCAATTGATCCCAAGCCAACTGGATTTTCCACTCTCGCGGTGCATGGCGGCGAGGCTCGCGAAAAGGCGTTTTTCTCGCTGACCGACCCGATCGTTTGCGCCGCGACTTATTCGTTTGAAAACACTCAAGCGGTGATCGATTTCATTGAGCAGGACCTGCCGCGAGGCGAGTACGGCCGTTATGGCAATCCGAACGAGATGGTGGTCGAGGAAAAACTCGCTGCTCTTGAGGGTGGTGAGTCAGCCATTCTGTTTTCGACCGGAATGTCGGCTTTCGTCTGTTTTCTGATGGCCAAACTCGCCGCGGGCGATGAGGTGATCTTCTTTGACGAGTGTTACCGCCGCAGTCGCGATTTTTGCCAAACGGATTTGGCTAAGTTCGGAGTCGTTACCCACCAAGTTCCCACCGGTGACTTTGCGGCGATGGAGGCGGCGATCACGCCGCGCACGAAATTGCTGGTCAGCGAGTCGCCGACCAATCCTCACATGAGCGTGATCGACCTCGCCCAGTTTGCGGCACTTGGTAAGCGTCTCGGGATCGAGACGATGATCGACGCGACCCTCGCCACGCCCTACAACCTCAGGCCACTGGAAACTGGCGTCGACTACGTCTGGCATTCGGTTACCAAATACTTGGCGGGTCATAACGACCTGCTGGCCGGAGCACTGGTCGGATCAAAAGCCGGATTGGCCAGCACGAAACATCTCCGCGGGATCATTGGCGTGATCAATTCGGCTCACAACTGTTACCTTCTGCAGCGCGGGCTGAAGACGTTCCCGCTGAGAATGGAACGGCACAATGCGAATGGCCAAGCGGTCGCGGAGTTTCTGGAAAGCCACCCTGCAGTCTCCAAGGTTTACTATCCAGGGCTGAAATCGCATCCGCAACATGAGTTGGCCAAACGCACCATGCGTGGTTTCGGTGGGCTGGTCACGTTTGAGCTGAAGAACAAGGATTGGAAAGCAGCCGCGGCCGTTTGCGACGCAGCGAAATTGTTCCGAATTGCGCCGAGCTTGGGTGGCGTCGAGTCGCTGATTGAGCAACCGCTTGTGATCAGCTACTTCAAGATGACGCCGCAGCAGCGAGAGAAGTATCGAATCCCCGACAATATGATCCGTTTAGCTTGCGGAATCGAAGATGCGGCTGACCTGATCGCCGACCTGCGTCAAGCTTTAGAAGCGGCATCCAAGACGTAGGCCGGATGCCGAGGAGTCTGCTCGCGGGGCAGGAATGTTTTTACGGTCTCCAAGAGCGTCTATCGGCCCTGCGCGACGGGCTTTGATGTCGGTGGACGCTGACTGGCTGGGCGGCTCATCCGCGGGCGAACAAATCGCTCGTAATCGGAAACCGAATAAGCTTCATCCAAGTCCTTTTGAAGTTGTTCGATGTACTGCGAAATTCGCTCGACATCATCCGCGAGGTCTTCCCAGTAGTCGTCTTTCCGCAATTCAAGATGCTCGTTGGTCTCGCCGCGCGAGAGCGCCGAAAGCGTTTTGCGAATCCGGTACATTGGTCCGGAAAACCGATTGCTGAACCGCGCGCTGTGAATAAACAGCAGCGGTAACAAGAGGGCTGAACCAACCAGCGTCGGCAAGCCCAGAGTCATCAGCTTTTGCCAAAATCCAGCGAACGATTGCGGCTGGTCCACCACGCTAATCCAAGCCGAGAGAAACAGCAGGATCGCCGCGAGGTAACCGACCCAGTAGTAAAAACATTGTCGCGCGACTTCGCCCTGAACGAGCGGGTCGAGTCGAAATTTTCGGCGCTCTGGTGTCGGGGAATTCATGGCGATTGCTCGACGGACTTCGTGGTGAGACGGCAAGCGGGGCAGTGCGATCGGGCGCAAGAATGATGCCCAACCGTCCGCTAAAACTGTAGGTCGCAGACCAGCCCTAAGGCGTCGATTTGCTTGGGCTGCTTGGCTGGAAAGCCGGAAATTCATGCCTCTCAGGCGGGTGTGAAGCGGGGCGATCGCAGCGCGGTTCGGGTCGTGCCGATTATGCAGACAGAGGTTTGGGTAGGCCCGCTTTCAAGTCGCACGCTTTTTGGTTGGCGTGTCCCTTGGGCTTTGCGAAGGGATTCGTGGGCTAGAAGTTGGCAAGGAATTTATCAACTGCCGAACCGGGGGCTGGCGCGAAGACCCGGCTGACTTGAGTGGCGGGCTGCACTTGCGCTTCGCCTCGCCTGCGCCAAAGCCTTGCGGCTTTGGGCTCCGGCTACGGGCTAAACTAAGAAAAAGCCAAAAGCAAAATGGGCCAGCACCCAAACTGGTGTCCGTGGAGCCATGACTGGCCAGCTAAAGCATCCCACCCCTCAGAAGAGATGTTTGGCGGCGTGCCCGCTGGCTCGCGGTCTCAAACGAATCGCACGCCGAAAAGTTCTTCCCATAAATGCAAAACGGCTGCAAGGTTTTTAAGCCTTGCAGCCGTGAGCCAATCGCCCTCAGCAAGGCTTGCCGACGGCATCTGAATTCAGCCGGCAAGCAAAGAGTTTCAACTTAGTTTGATGCAGCTTTAGAAGAGGAATGCTGCTCCGGTCACCACAGCACCTTGGCGGACCATGCCGCGAGCACTGAATGGGAACGGGTCAACCAGCCACGGGGCACAGTTGCCCGGGCGATAGTGACCGAGAGCGTAAATGCACTCGTTCGGTGGGTTGATTGCCGTGTGATAAGGCCAGAATGCTAAACTGCCAAAGAAATGTGCTGAACTGCGAATCGGACCCATGAACGGCCCAGCCGAATGTCCGTAGCGTTCCAGCTGGACGTTTTCAAAGTAGAGCGGCTTGTGGCAGAGGTTTGAGGCGTACCAAGTCGAGAGTTGTGGCGTCCAGCAGCGTCCGGTAAATTCGCCTTGGCCAATCGCACACTCGACCGGCAATTGCCAAGCTGAGGCGACCATCGCCAGACTGGCGTCACCGAGTCGAGCCACGGAGATTTTTCTTCGTCCTTCAGCCGTATCGACGATCACATATCCGCGACTGAGCGCGACTATCTGACCGCGAGCGAGCAAGTTGCCATTACGGTCGACCCAATCCCCGGATGGTTTGGAGGGGAGTGCGCCTCGCTCGGGGAGCTGGGGACTGACGTCCAAGGCGATGTCGGTCAGCGGTTCACTCAGGAGCTTTTTCCGCAACTCATCGCAGCTCAATGTCTTTTGTGGTCGGGGCAAGGTGTCAATATCTTGCAACGCGTCGGGGTCGATCGAATCAGGAATCGACTCGGGCGAGCTCATCACACCGGCTGGCGGCGGCATGTTGGGGTTCCATTCGCGAGCGATCGGTTCGCCGGGAAGTTCGGGAGACTCAGCCGGCACCATGTTCCGCGGCATCGATGCGGGACGAGCCGGCACACCGCGCGACAGATCGCTGCTTTGCCAACTCGGCAGAGCCGGTCCGTTGTCCAGCACGCTCGCATCGCGTGACTCAGCTTGAGCGGCAGCGCCTGGTTGGTCGGCCGGTGTTTGAGCGAAGCTGCTGAGGGGTTGCTCAAGTTCGGCGTACTCAGCGTTCAATCCAGCGTCGCGAACTGCTGGCGCCCGAGTGCCCGTGAATTCGCTACGTCCTGAGCGAGCGCGGGAAGCGGTGCGCTGCGGGACGGAGTTCGGTGGAAGCTGGTAACCATCGGCTACAAACGCAGGCTGGACCTCCGATTGCGGAGAGGCGTCCGCCGGCTGAGCGGATTGATCGATCGGTTGCTGGTAATTTACTTGGCGGTTAACGGGTTGATTGGAACGAGCCGCTTGGTTGGCCATCGGTCCGCCGTTACGCAAGCGTGGGCCTGCGAAATTTCCGCGGACAGGCGCACTCCCCTGCCCTCGCATCGCTGCGGCAGAATTTTGTCGCGGCGAGGTGCGAGCCGGAGCAACCGCCGGTTCGCTTGGATAGGCTGCGCTCGGATAGGCCTCGCTTGGAGCAACGCCCGTGGCGACCGGTTCCGGATCGAAAACGCCCGGATACTGGTCGCTCAATTTGACTGCTGTCGAAGCCGAGGGAGCAACTTCGGCTCGCTGGGGAGCGACGTGTACAGGCGGCATCCAAGTCGCAGGTCCTGCCGCGTTTGGCGCGGCGGTGGATTGTGGGACTTGAGCAACTGCCGAACTCGATGGCAGTGCAAAGCTCAGTGGCAGCGCGGCCAGAAGCAGGGCGCTGGAAAACCAGTTGCCAGGTCTTGCCCAGCTGCCGAGTCTTGCGAAGCCGGGGCGGCTGATAGCCGAATCAAATGGCGTGGCTACGGTGAAGCGAGCGGAATCAATCAGCCCCGTTGAAGGACGTATTGTCCGGGCTGTAGTTTGGCGCTTCCTGCGTGATGACAATGTCATGAGGGTGGCTCTCTCTCACACTCGCTGCGGAGACTTGTATGAACTGCGTATCCTTCCGCAGTCGCTCAATTGTCGGTGTGCCGCAGTAGCCCATGGCTGCCCGCAGTCCGCCGACTAATTGATAAATGAAATCGCTGAGCGCCCCCTTGAATGGCACTCTACCCTCGACACCTTCAGGAACCATTTTGCCTGGTCCACTGTTTGCCTGACGGTAGCGTTCGCTGGAGCCTCTTTCCATCGCCCCGATGGAACCCATGCCGCGGTAGGCCTTGAACGACCTGCCTTGGTAGAGAATCATCTGGCCGGGGCTTTCCGCGAGACCCGCGAGTAAGCCACCGATCATGACGCTGCTGGCTCCAGCAGCCAATGCTTTCGCAATATCACCCGAGAAACGAATTCCGCCGTCGGCAATGATCGGCACACCGGCTTTGTCGGCCGCGAGTGCCGCGTCGTGAATCGCAGAGATCTGCGGAACCCCGACGCCGCTGACGACGCGTGTGGTACAAATCGACCCTGGGCCGATCCCTACCTTGACCGCATCTGCACCAGCATCAATCAGAGCCTGAGCACCTTCGGTTGTCGCCACATTTCCGGCGATAACCTCGATGTTCCAGCGCTCTTTGATTTGCCGGACCGATTCGATCACGTTCTTCGAATGACCGTGGGCACTATCGACAACCAGGACATCGACACCCTTTTCGATTAGCCCAGCGACGCGTTCGAAATCGAACACCCCAACTGCGGCGCCGACCCGCAATCGCCCGTGCCTGTCTTTGCAGGCATTGGGGAAGCGGTTCATCATGTCGATGTCTTTGATCGTGATTAAGCCCTTCAGTCTTCTATTTTCGTCAACCAGTAAAAGTTTCTCCACCTTTTTAGCCGTTAAAATTTTCTCAGCTTGCTCAAGCGTTACATCCCCCGTCGCCGTTACGAGGTTTTCGCTGGTCATTACCTGAGCAATTGGCTGTTCAGCCGTCTCGAGAAACCGCAAGTCGCGCCGGGTAAGGATTCCTGCTAGCGTTCCGTCCGCATGCACAATCGGGACGCCCGAGACGTTGTGCTGGCGCATCATTTCTTTAGCTTGGCCGACAGTGGCCGATGGCGGCAGGGTTACTGGGTCAAAGATGATCCCATTCGCGCTTCGTTTGACCTTGTAGACCTCTTCCGCTTGGGCCTGGATGGTCATGTTCTTATGAATAATGCCGATCCCGCCGACTTTTGCCAAAGCGATTGCCATGGCGCTCTCGGTCACCGTATCCATTGGAGCCGAGAGGATGGGGATGTTCAGTCGGATATTGCGCGTAAGCTGGCTGGCGACATCAGCTTCAGAGGGGACGATCTCGCTGTAGCGCGGTTGGATGAGAACATCGTCAAACGTAATGGCGGTTTTGATAATCTTCGATTCGAGCATTCTCGGCTGGAGTCCCTCGATTGGCGTGAAGGATTGAGGTCAAAGTCTGACGGCGGCCAAAGCCTCTCAGCGTAGTGAGCTGGCGAGTCGCTTGAACCGCTGGAAAGTACTGCCGCAGAGGTCAGGTTTAAAAAAAGGGTGCAGTGCCAACAGCGTCGAGTACCGGTTCGGTTGCTCGTGCTCTGGGGAACAGCCTCTGTTGTCGTGCCTGAATCGATTCGCTGCGGTCGAAATGGAATCGAGAATTATCACTTTTCCGTGGCAACTTGACAACGTGCCGCGGATGGTTGTCAGCGGGAATTTTGCCGCGTCTAGCAAGCCCGTAGTCCAAGGCTAGTCGATTAGCTTCTCACGCCCCCAAACGTGTCATCGCCTACTCTCCAAGGAGTGGTTGAAGCGGTAAACTGTGGGGGCTGAACAGGCAGGTAAACTGGCTTTTGAATCGGCGGCTTGTCTGAACGTTCTCGCCTGCGCTCTCGGCCCCCCTCCGCTTCGGTTTACGCAACTCGCTCGACACCCGCTCATGTCCACCGAAGAATCCTCTCTCACCGTCAGCCAACTCACCGAGCAAATCAAGTCGACGCTCGGGACGAAGTTCAGCGGCGTCTCGGTGCGGGGCGAGATTAGCGATTTGACTCGAGCAAGTTCCGGGCACTGTTACTTCTCGCTCAAGGAAGACAACGCCAAGCTGTCCGCGGTGATTTGGCGAACTACGGCTCAGCGATTGAAATTCAAACTCGAGGAAGGTGTCGAAGTCATTTGTCGCGGCGGGATTGATGTCTACCCGCCGCGAGGCAGCTACCAGCTGACCGTCAACCAAATCGTCCCGGTCGGCGTTGGCCCGTTGCAGTTGGCTTTTCAGCAACTCCATCGCAAGCTTTCCGCGGAGGGACTGTTTGAGCCAATTCACAAACAACCGCTGCCCCGGTTTCCTCGGCGGATTTTGCTGGTCACCAGTCCCCAGGGTGCCGCCGTCCGAGATTTCCTGCAAGTGCTCAGCCATCGCTGGCGACTGAGCGAAGTGTTGCTGATTCCTGTCCGGGTACAGGGCGAAGGAGCTGGTCGCGAGATTGCTGAGGCGATCGCAAAGGCGAATAAGATCCAGCCGCGTCCTGATGTCTTGGCTCTCGTTCGGGGTGGCGGTAGTGCGGAAGACCTTTGGAGCTTCAACGAAGAAGTGGTCGTTAGAGCGATCTTTGCCTCGAAGATTCCGGTTGTCTCGGGCGTGGGGCACGAGGTCGATGTGACATTGGCCGACCTCGTCGCCGATGTCCGTGCGTTGACGCCAACCGATGCAGCCGAGAAGGTCGTGCCGAAACAGAGCGACTTGCTTGCTTGGCTCCGCGATACCGAGCAGCGACTCGGCTCCAGCCTCGCGAACCGTTGGCGGTCGGCTCGACAACAAGTTGACTCGCTGGCCAACCGTCCGGTGCTGGCCAAACCTCTCGGATTGGTACAGACGCTCAGTCAGCGGCTGGATGATTTTCAGATCAGATTGCAGGGCCCGATCGACCGGCGACTGGAGCGGGCACGGGCACAGTGCGACCAGCTCGCGGGAAAACTGGAGACGCTCAGTCCGCTCGGTGTGCTGAAGCGGGGCTACAGTTTGACGCTGCGTGATGGCGAGGTGATTGGCGATTCGTCCAAGCTGAAACAAGGCGAATTGCTCGAGACTCGCTTAGCCCAAGGCAAGGTCTTCAGTCGAGTGGAACGCATAGATTAGTGCTGAGTGGATTAGTGGTCTGACGAATCGGTGGGCGCAGCGATCAGATTCAGGTGGCGAATTTTTCGGGGTGAGTCATGGCGAAGAAAAAGAAAGATGAACCGGCCGACGAGCAGGGCCAACCAAGTTTCGAGCAGGCTCTGGAGCAACTTCAGGCGGTCGTGCGAGAACTGGAGTCCGGGCAATTGACGCTGGAGCAGTCGCTTGTGCGATACGAGCAAGGCGTGGCGAATTTGCGACGCTGTTATTCCACACTGCAGTCGGCTGAACAGCGGATTCGGATGCTCGTCGAGTTGGATGAGAGCGGGCGAGCCGTGACGCGGAATTTCGCGCATGAGGCTTCCCATTCGACTCCGGTCGATGAGGAAGACGAAGATGAGTGGGATAGCTAACCGCAAGCTGGGCGACCGAACCGACGGGATGAGTCGGTCGCTTGAATCGCGAATTTCCGGTCACTGACCCGGCTTTTTTTCTGGTAGACGATGTTGCAGCAAGTACTCGAAATGTTTCCGCCTCCGGTAAGGTTGGCGTTTGCCGAGGTTGACCGGTGGCTGGACCAATACACGCAAGCGGCGGATGGATTTCCGGAGCGACTCCGCGAAGCGATGCGGTATAGCTTGCTGGCTCCGGGAAAGCGACTGCGGCCGTTGCTGGTGCTCGCTGCTAGTGATGCCTGCGGTGGTGAACCGGCGCGGGCTTTGCCGGCGGCCTGTGCAGTAGAGATGATTCACACCTACTCGCTGATTCACGATGACTTGCCGGCGATGGATGACGACGAGCTGCGCCGTGGCCGGCCGACCTGTCACATTCAGTTCGACGAAGCGACCGCGATCTTGGCGGGCGACGCGCTGATTCCTCTGGCGTTCGAAGTGATCGCGACGGGGCTGGAGCCAGCCGAATTGGCCCGCCGCGCGGTGAGGGAGTTGGCACGAACTGCGGGAGCGACCCAGCTGGTAGGCGGACAGGCCGATGACTTGCAGCATCAGTTCGCCGATCCGAATCGGGAAATGCTGCAGGCGATTCACCTGCGAAAGACGGCTGCGATGATGGCCGTCAGCCTGAAACTGGGCGGCTTGGTGGCTGGAGCGGGGCCGAGTGTGCTCGATCGCCTGGAAAACTTCGGGGAAAAGCTCGGTTTAGCCTTTCAAATCGCAGATGATCTGTTGGATTTGCGAGGGGAGCAGGCGAAAATAGGGAAAAAGACCGGCAAAGACGAATCTCGCGGCAAACTGACCTATCCGGGGCTGTTGGGCGTTGAGCAGAGCGTCTCTCTTGCGGGTGAACTGGTAGCAGCGGCTCAGAGCGAGCTTGCCGCGCTGGGTGACCGGGCCGCGGGGCTACGGCAACTGGCAAGTTTTTTCGTCGATCGAACGCACTGATCGCAACTTTGGGAAGAAGAAATGTCTGAAGTCAAATCGCCTGTGATTCTGCCGACGATCGAATCGCCGATGCAACTGCACAAAATGTCAGTGGATGAGCTCAAGCAAGTCGCTGACGAAATTCGCGACGTGCTGTGCCAGTTGATGAGCCAGCGGGCGGCGCATTTCGCTTCAAACCTTGGCGTTGTCGAGTTGTGTCTCGCTCTGCACAGCACGTTTGACTTTCGGCGCGATCGACTGATTTGGGACACTGGGCATCAGATCTACCCGCACAAGCTGGTGACGGGACGTTATCAACGATTTAATTCCATCCGCACCCGCGGCGGCTTGATGGGCTTTCCCCATCCGGGCGAGAGTGACTATGACCTGTTCATGACGGGGCATGCGGGATCGAGCGTCTCGACGGTCGTTGGGCTGCGAAGCGGAGATGATTTGCTCGGGCGGAAGGACAGCCACTGCGTCGCTGTGATCGGCGACGGAGCGTTTCCTTCGGGAATCGTGTTTGAGGCGCTGAACAACGCCCATACGCTCAACAGCAACATGTTGGTCATTCTGAACGACAACGAGATGTCGATTTGCCCTCGAGTCGGTGGCTTGGCGAATTACCTGGACCGACTCCGCTCCAATCCGCTCTACACCGGGTTCAAACAAGAGATCACCAACCTGCTGAACAAAGTGCCTGTCTTTGGCGACCCGACGGAACGTCTGCTCGCTCAAATTAAGGAAGGCGTCAAGTGCGGCCTGCATGGCGGGATGATGTTTGAGGAATTTGGTTTTAAATACTTCGGCCCGATTGATGGACACAACATCCAGCTGCTCAAGAAGTATCTGAAGATGGTTGCCGACATTCCGGGACCGGTCCTGCTGCACGTCATCACGAAGAAGGGTTGTGGATTTGAACCGGCAGCAAGCGATCCGGTCTACTTCCACACGCCCCCGGTTTTTGAACGAGCCGGTCAGCAAGCTGTGATCAAGAAAAAGGCTGGCGGGAAGGCCTATACCAATCACGCTCGCGACGCGATTTTCGATCAGATGAAACATGACCCGAAAGTCACCGTGATCACCGCCGCGATGTGTCAGGGGAATCTTTTGGAACCGGTGCGAGAGGCATTTCCAGACCGCTTTTTTGACGTTGGGATTTGCGAGTCGCACGCGGTTGCCTTTGCTGCAGGTCAGGCCAAAGCGGGGCTGCGTCCAATTGTCGATATCTACAGCACGTTCTTGCAACGCAGCTACGACCAAGTCTTTCAGGAAGTCTGTCTGCAAAACCTGCCCGTCACGTTTATGATGGACCGGGCCGGTTTGACTGGTCCCGATGGTCCGACTCATCACGGAACGTTTGACATTGGCTACATGCGAATCTTCCCCAACATGGTTTGCATGGCCCCCGCCGATGCGAACGACATCGGAGCGATGCTCGATTTTGCTTTGAAGTTCCCCGGCCCTTGCTCGATTCGTTATCCAAAGGAAACAGCAGCCGAGTTTGCACGGAATTTGCAACCCGTTGAACTCGGGAAGGCCGAAGTGTTTCGCTGGGGCAGCGATGGGATTCTGCTCTGCTGCGGTACGCCGCTGGCCGACTGCCTCAAAGCGGCTGAAATGCTGGCGGAGGAAGGGATCGATGTCGGTGTGGTGAACGCTCGCTTTATCAAGCCGCTTGACCGGGAAATCCTCAAGCGAGCCAGTGACGATGGCTTGTTCGTCGTCACCGTCGAGGAAGCAATGTTGATGGGTGGTTTCGGCAGCACGGTGCTCGAAACGGCCAATGAGATGCGGCTGGACACCCGACGCATTCAGCGAATCGGCATTCCCGATCGCTTCATCGAACACGGTGACAGGGGCGAACTGCTGGCGGATATCGACTTGAGTCCCGAAGGGATCGCGAAGGTTTGTCGTGGCTTGGCCGCGGAAACTCCCGTCGAAGCGTAAGGCGGTTAGCTGTTATAAAGCCAGCCACGCAGTTGCTGCTCTATGAACTTGGCCGTCGAAGGGCCCCAGAATGCTAGTTCCCGGTGGAGTGAATCAAAATTTGCGAGCCGTCTTGCTCGGCTCGACAGGTCGCCGCAGCGATTTGCGCCCGGCGATCAAGAAATTGCGGCCGCTTATTGAGCAGCACGTCAAAGTAGTCGCTGAAGATTTAAGCGGCGAGCGGAAACTGGCCGAGGTCGAAGCCGACTTGGCGATTGTCCTCGGCGGAGACGGATCGATTCTTCGCGCTGGTCGGCAAATGGGGCAGCGGCAATTGCCCGTGTTGGGCGTAAACCTCGGCCGACTCGGATTTCTGGCGGACATTCAGCCCGAGGACCTCGAAGCGGCTTTTCAGGCAGTTGAGGCAGGAAACTTCAAACTCGTTGACCACATCATGCTCCGCTGCGATCTGTTTGCCGGTAATGGCAAACTGCTAGCGAGTGAATTGGGTTTGAATGAACTGGCGATTCTGGGTGGCCCGCCGTTCAGCATTCAGGAAATTGACCTTTACGTCGACGGCGAATTAGCGGCATCATACACGTGCGATGGGCTGATTATCAGCACGCCGGTCGGATCAACTGCCCACAACTTGTCGGCGGGAGGACCGATCGTCCGCAAGGATTTGGCTGCTGTAGTTATCTCGGCAATCAGTCCGCATACGCTGACGGTCAGGCCGGTCGTCGATACTGCTGAACGGGTATATGAACTCGTTGTCCGGCGCCCCAACGCTTCGACGGCTGCGGTTGTCGACGGCAAGGTACTCGGCGCGGTGACGGCAGAGAATCGATTGCGAGTCAGTCGTGCTGAGCCCGTCTTCCAGATGATCGAGATCGCAGGACACAGCTACTACCAGACGCTTCGCTCTAAACTGGGGTGGGGCACACCGTTCGTTCGGCCGGAAAACAGTGGCTGAACGGACATCGCCGTTGATTCGGGATTGGCATTGAGCTAACTCGACAACAATCAACGATAGAGACAGAAAACTTTTTGAATTCGCAGCAGGCAAGGAGGCCTCGGATGAATTTCTATACACCATCTTCGCGTGTCGACGATTCTGTTGGCATGATTCGCGCGGTCTTTGGGCAGTTGTTCCCGATTCCGTTGGGCGGTTTGGTCGCCCTTCTGATCGGAACCCTATGCCTGTTCCTCGTCAGCGGCATCGCTCTGGCTCAGCAACCTGAAGTGCCGAGCGATGGCAAAGCGACTCAAGGCGCCAAGCCCGTTGAAACGGAGCCCGTTTCTCCACCAGCGAAAGAGGTCGACGTCGACGCTCTGATCAATAAGGCAGCCAATGCGGCGGCGGCTCAGCAGCAGTACGAGCTGAAGTATCGCTTTACTAAAGGCTCCACTCTTCGCTGGCAAGTCGAGCACACCGCGACAACAAAAACGCATATGGCTAAAGACACCGAGGAGATGTCCTCGCGAAGCCAGTCGGTCCGCGCGTGGAAGGTGCTGAATATCGACGCCAAGGGGAACATGGTTTTCGAGCATTCGATTGAATCGCTGAATGCTTGGGAAAAGGTTGGCGATACCGAGCCGATTGCCTACAACAGCCAGACCGACAAGACACCTCCGCCTTACTACCAGTCGACAGCTGAAAAACTGGGACGCCCTTTGGCAACTTTGACGGTCGCGCCCACCGGGCAAATCGTCAATCGACAATCGGACCTGGAAGCAGCCGATTTTGGAATGGGCGAAGTGCTGATTCCGATGCCGGACAAGCCGATTGCGATTGGCCATAAGTGGTCCGTGCCGAAACAGTTTCAAGCCGAAAACGAAGACGGCGAAGTGATGCAGTATGCCGCTCGAGTCGTCTACGAATTGCAGAAAGTTGTCGACGGTCAGGCTTATCTGACCTTTAAGACTGAGGTGCTAACGCCGCTGGACAGCGAGAAGGCCCGCTCTCAATTGCTCTCGAAACTTTCGAAGGGCGTGGCCGTATTCGATTTGGAAAAAGGCTTAATCATCCAGCGGACAATCGAGTGGAATGAAAAAGTTCAGGGCTTTGAGGGAGACGATAGTTTGCTTCAGTACATTGCCAAGCTGAACGAAAAGTTCTTGGAAGGTTCTGCGGTCGGTGAGAATACGACCCTACAACCCAAGCGATAAGAGTCCTAACTTTCCTGTCTCGCCTGTAAACCAATGAAAAAGGCCGGAATCCGCCAAAGCGGTTTCCGGCCTTTTGTTTTTTGTGGGGAACTCATCGCGGGGCTGAATAGGTCTCGTGGTTCGCGAGTTACTTCTTGCTCCAGCGGCGGACGTACTTATGGCAGCGCACGCAGGAGAGTGTGACTTCAAAGTAGGCGAGGGTCGCCCCGTCAATATTCTTGTCGTGAGCCGCATCGCGAAGGTGTTCGGCGGCCGTCTTGAACTCGCCACTCATCGCCACGTATTCAGGAGTCTGAAACGCGTTCCACATGGACTCATTCATCAGAGACATGAGCTCCTGGGAATGCTGGGCGATCGTTTCGAAATTCTCCATCGCCAGACCCTCGACGATTTGTTTCGAATGATCGACCTTTGCCCGCATGAACTTCGAGCGGTTCAGTTCTACTTTCTCTTGCTCCTGGGGTGGGGCTGCCGAATTCGCCGGTGCCATGCCAGTGAAAGAGATGGCGGCAACTACCATGGCGGTAACCAAAGAAAGTCCAAGGATCTGTTTCATCTTCAAAAGCTCCAATCAAAAGTCGCACGGGCAATGGTGAATACCAAAGCTGGGAATATGGTTTCAGTCTAGCAGTTTAAATTACTGGAGGCATCAGCATTCGCGATTGCGGTTAGTCGCAACAGGCTCTCGATTGCTGTGCGGAATAGCACGCTGTGATTATGAAGTGCGTTCATCCGTTTGGCTGGCAAAGACATTGGACTTTGATTTCGTTTAGCCCGTAGCCGGAGCCCAAAGCCGCAAGGCATTGGCGCAGGCGAGGTGCAGCGCAATCGCAGCCCCCATTCAAGTCAGCCGGGTCTTCGCGCCAGCCCCCGGTTGGGCAG
>Ga0169931_10004269_pt1 | contig 22322 bp, 22 predicted proteins | sample Kivu_15m_20L_FD_129675 | JGI IMG/M metagenome (GOLD analysis project Ga0169931, IMG submission 129675) | Freshwater microbial communities from Lake Kivu, Western Province, Rwanda to study Microbial Dark Matter (Phase II) - Kivu_15m_20L... | ecosystem: Environmental > Aquatic > Freshwater > Lake...
CACTCGTGGCCGAAACCGACGGCATCGTCCGCCCGATCCTCGAAAAAATCGGCGCGAACCGCGGCCAGCTTGAAAAGATCATCGATGCCGAGCTCGGCCACCTGCCGAAGGCTTCCGGCGGCGCCATGCCCGGCCTGGGCGAAGGCGTCGTGAAGGTCCTCGAAGCCGCTCAGAAGCAAGCCGAGGCGATGAAGGACGAATTCACCTCGACCGAACACTTGCTTCTCGCGCTTACTCAGGTCGATACCAAAGCCAAAAGCGTCCTCAAGCTGAACGCCATCGACGAATCCGCCGTACTCAAGGCGCTGCAAGCCGTCCGCGGCAGCCAGCGCGTGACCGATCAGTCGCCCGAGGGTAAGTTCCAGGCGCTGGAGAAGTACGGCATCGATCTGGTCGAACGAGCCCAGCAAGGCAAGCTCGACCCGGTGATCGGCCGCGACCAGGAAATTCGCCGCGTGATCCAGGTCCTTTCACGCCGCACGAAGAACAATCCCGTGCTGATCGGAGAGCCAGGCGTCGGCAAAACCGCCATCGCCGAAGGACTCGCGCTGCGCATCGTCCAGGGCGACGTACCGCTCAGTCTCAAAAACAAACGCGTGATTGCACTCGATCTCGGCGCGCTGATCGCCGGCACCAAGTTCCGCGGTGAGTTCGAGGAACGCCTCAAGGCGGTGCTCAAGGAAACCCAAAGCTCGGGCGGCAGCGTCATCCTGTTCATTGATGAATTGCACACCGTCGTCGGAGCCGGTGCTGCCGAAGGCGGCAACGACGCCGCGAATCTGCTCAAGCCGGCGCTGGCTCGGGGCGAACTCCGCTGCGTGGGCGCTACCACCCTCGACGAGTACCGCAAGTACATCGAAAAAGACGCCGCGCTGGAACGCCGCTTCCAGCCGGTCTACGTCAACGAGCCTAGCGTCGAGGACACGATCGCGATCCTCCGTGGACTTAAACCGCGCTACGAAGCCCATCACAAGGGCGTCAAGATTAAAGATTCCGCGTTAGTGGCCGCAGCCAAGCTCTCGCATCGCTACATCACCGATCGGTTCCTGCCGGACAAGGCCATCGACCTCGTGGACGAATCCATGAGTCGACTGGCGATGGAGCTCGAGAGCGTGCCGACCGAGATCGACGAAGTCCAGCGCCGCCTCACGCAGCTCGAACTAGCCGCGCGCCAGCTTGCCGAAGAAACCGAAGAGCATGCCCGCGACCGGCTCGCCGAGATCGAAGATGAGATGCATGAACTCAAAGCCAAGCTGGCCAACCTCCGCGAACAATGGGAAGCCGAGAAGCTAGGCGTCGGCAACGTGCAGGACCTGCGGGCCAAGCTCTCGGCAGTAGAACTCGAATTCGAAAAACTGAACAACGGGATTCGCGAAAAGCAGGCCGGCGGTCAGCTCATCTCCGAAGCGGACTATCAGAAGCTCTACGAACTGGATAACGAACGCCGGCAACTCGCCAAAAAGGTCGAAGCGGCCGGCACGGCCGAACCCACCGCCACCGATACCAAACGCCGCCTGCTGCGCCAGGAAGTTGGCCCCGATGAAATTGCCGAAGTGGTCAGCGCCTGGACTGGCATCCCGGTCACCCGAATGCTGGAGACCGAACGTCACAAGCTGCTGGTACTCGAAGAGCGGCTGCACCAGCGCGTGATCGGTCAGGACGAAGCTGTTGAAGCCGTGGCCAACGCCGTGCGCCGCAATCGCTCTGGTCTTCAGGATCCAAACCGGCCGATCGGCTCGTTCATCTTCCTGGGTCCCACGGGCGTCGGCAAAACCGAACTCTGCAAAGCCCTGGCCGAGGTGCTGTTCGACGATCAGGACGCGATCGTCCGTATCGACATGAGCGAGTTCATGGAGCGGCACACTGTCAGCCGGCTGATCGGCGCGCCCCCGGGCTACGTCGGCTACGAGGAAGGCGGCCGGCTTACCGAGGCCGTGCGTCGGCGTCCCTACAGCGTGGTGCTGCTCGACGAAATCGAGAAAGCCCACCGCGACGTGTTCAACGTGCTGTTGCAGGTTCTCGACGACGGCCGGCTGACCGACAGCCACGGCCGCACCGTCGACTTCACGAACACGATCATCGTGATGACCTCAAACCTCGGCAGCCAGCTGATCCAGCAGATCACGCAGGAGGGCGGCAGCCAGGAAGAGATTCGCGACGCCGTGCTGGGCGTTCTGCGGCAGAACTTCCTGCCCGAGTTTCTCAACCGCATCGACGAAACCATCATCTTCCATCCGCTCGATCGGGCGCAGATCCGCAAGATCGTGGGCCTGCAGGTCAAACGGCTGGCCGGTCAGCTCGCGCAGAGCGACATGAAGCTCGTTGTGACCGACGAAGCGCTGGACGCCATTGCCGCCGAGGGCTACGACCCAACCTATGGTGCTCGTCCGCTGAAGCGCGTGATCCAGCAGCAACTGCAGAACCCGCTGGCGGGCGAAATTCTCAAGGGGCGGTTTGGCGAGGGCGTGACGATCCGCATCGACTATCGAGACGGCGCGTTCACGTTCGAGCGCAGCGAATCGCCCGAGGAAGAACCGGCATCAGCACGCTAAGTTCAGCGCGAATCTGCGGAGTAAAAATGCCCTTCGAATGCCACCGCAGCGGACAACCTGTCCGCTTGCGGCTTAGCATCTTTGGACGCACGAAAGTCTAGCGGTCGGCCTTCAGGCCCCATTTTTCGATCAGCACTTCCGCGCCGGCCGTCAGGTTCCGGACCTTCTGGGCAATAACAGCCTTTTCAGAGACCGTTGCTTTCTTCAGCCGTCCGTGCAGTTGGGCCAGCTTCTTGCGGCGGTGACGCCGACGTTTGATTTCCTTGTGCCGCTCGCTGATACCGCCCACGGTTGAATTCTCCGCATGTCGAAAAAACCGGATGGCCCAGACAAGGGCCTGCCGGCAAGATGCCAAACCCAAATTTCTAGCATCCCCGCTGGCCCTGGTCAACGCCGGCAGAGCTTACCGCTGGCCGGCCTCTCCTCCCTTGTTGCCGATTTCGCCGCGTACAATGAGGTATCCATCGTCCTCAGCACGGTTACAACAAGCCATGTCCAACCTCGCAAACATCAGCGACTCGCTCGTTCCGCTCGGTCGAGTGGCCGTGTTCTATGTCCCCGCCGACAAGGTGGTCGACCCAGCCTATGGCCGCGACGGGTTGCTCGCACGCGATATTTTCGAGCGGTTCTTCCTGGCAAACTTTGGCGGCCTCACGCACGAAGTCAGCAATATCCGGGGTCAGTGGACTTCACCTGACGGCCAGAAGGTCTTTACCGATCTGCACGAGCGGTACGAAGTCTCGTTTGCCGGCCGCGACAAGATGCGGGTCTTCCTGGCCTTCCTGTCCGAAATGTGCGGCCTCCTCGAGGAAGACTCGATCTACCTCACCATGGGCACCCGCAGTTGGCTGGTCAAACCGCCGGCCGATTCGTCCATGAGTTGACGCCAACTTTGGCATGCCGGATGCATCGTGTGAAGACTCGGCAAGCATGGCAGTCGTTGGTCGATCACGCTGCTTACCCAGCTTTTCTCACGAGGTGCGATCATGCCCACCCAAAAGTCCTCGCGGACTCGCAAATCCAGGCCGATAAAGCCGACACTCTCCGGGCGAGTTACGAGTTGGCTGGTCCATACCCTGGCCGCTGCGGCGCCTGCCAGCGCGGCGACCACCGCGGTCGTTTCCCTGTGCGGAAAGGCCGAGGAGCGCAATACCGTGGCACCGCTCAATGCGGTCAGTCACATCCTTTGGGGCGACTCGGCGGCTCGCCAGGACGAACTTTCGCTCAAGCACACCGGCGCCGGAATCGTACTCAATACTCTCGCCATCACCTCTTGGGCCGGTGTTTACGAAGCAGTGTTCGGCGGTCGTGCTCGCCGGGGCAGCAACCGCGCCGCGATCCTGGGCGGCACCGCCACCTCGACCCTGGCTTACGTGACCGACTACCACGTCGTTCCCCAGCGCTTCACGCCCGGTTTCGAGAAAAGGCTTTCGCCGCTCTCGATGTTTGCCGTATACGCCTCGCTCGCCCTTTCCTTGCCGATCGCCTCGATCCTGGGTCGCAAACGACAACCTGCCCCAGCCGCTAAATCGACATCACGCCGCGGGATCGACAAGCACTCGGCCAGTTCCGCTCGCTAGCTTTGTGCGCTGTTCGCCGTCAATGATCGCGTTAAAGCGGGCGGTGTTTCTCCTGACGAACGCGCGCATCCTAACGCGAAGCTGCGGTCGAGATCGGTTTCGCCGCCTGGCGAGCAACGTCACGATCTGTGACGCGCTTGAGATCAAATGATCCCTCGTAGCGGCTCCCTGCGAAGTTGGCCTTCATCGCATCGCGTGTGATCCAGGCGCGCCATTCGTAGCTCGCGCCATCAATCATTGCCGATCCCTTCAGATCCTTTGGCGGTCCCGTGAAATCGACGGTGTAATCGAACTCGACACCTTGCCAGACGCCGTGGAATCGTCCCTGCCAAGCGTGCTTCGCCGTCGGCGTCACCACGCACGTCATCTCCCCGTCGAGTGGTCGATTCACGGTCTTCCAGGTTCCGCGGTAGACATACTCAGCCGCGTTGGAATCCGTGCTTGACGGAATAAACCCGATCAAACCAAACAGCAATCCCAGCAGAATTCTGGTACGCATCACAAATGCCTCCCCAAGTGGCTTTTCCGGAAAGCTCTGCTTGCACGCGGCATGCCAAGGAGACTTCGTTCCGCCTTGTTCCTATCCGCCGCGCTGTTAGACTTGAAAGCGGCGTATCCGCGCGGCGAACGAGCCTTTTGAAGCGGCTTCCGCCGGCATTTCGGATGGGTGGCAGAGTGGTCTAATGCGGCGGTCTTGAAAAATATCAGCCGAATGGACCAAAAACGAAGAAAGCCCCGTGTTTTACGGGGCTTTTGGCGTTTCTGGGCGCTCGTAAGCAATACCGCAAAACACGGCGAAAACCAGTGATTATTTGCGGGCTCGGGTGTCTAGACACCCGCATTGGTCAACATGGAGGTGATCCGATGAAGATTGATCGTTCCGCTACGCTCGAGGAAATCCAGCTCCACTTGAAGCGGCTCGGCACCGGCGTGTCACTCGATCGGGACGACTACCCGTCAAAGCTGGCTGGGTCTACGGCCCAGCGGGTTCTGCTCGAGCCTGAAGATGCCGATCGGCTCGTGATGTGGTTCGAGTTCAAGAAGTACACACCGGGCGAATCTTGCCGCGTCGTCGACGTTTCTGAAGCACTCCTCGCGCAGGATGTGCGTGGTCAGAAGCGGGTCAAGTCGCATATGGATGGCGATTCGGCTAGGGGCTTCCTGCCCACGGATCTGCGAGCGGCCAGAGAGCTTGAGTTAGTCGCCGTCAGCACCGGCAGCCCGAGCGATTTCTTACTGTTGATCGATGGAAACCACAGAGCAATAGCTCAGCAGCTCAAGGCCTATGGATTCGCAGGAGTGCCGGCGTTCGTCGTGTCGCACCCGGATATGTGGAGGTGGCCTTATGCTAGTCCCGTTCGAAAGCTGCTGACGCCATGAAAAAATCCAATACTGGCACCTGCACCTACTGCGGCGAGAACCGCAGCATAACTGGCGATCACTTGCCGCCGCGGTCATTGTAGACGTGTGTCGCTGTTTTTGTTTGTGTCCCCGTCCCGAGTTAGAACATAGGGCGGAAAGTGCTTGCGCTGAAGTTTGGCGATAACACATAAGGCGAAATTCAGCTCGGCTGCTGTTGAAGACTTTGCGCCCGTCGGGCTGTCCTCAAAGCAAAATCGTAAATCAAACTCGCAGAATGACTTCAGCAAGAGGCCGCTCATCGCAATGATAAGGTCACGCACTGACTCAATCGAAGTGTGCCATTTTACGAGCATCCGGCCATGTTCCTCGTCGTGCTTTACGTGATGGATCGCGTCCACGGCATGCACTGGCTTGGACTGCAAGCCGTAAGCGACGGCATACCACATTGAAAAATCAGGATCGAGTTTGTCCGCTAGTTCCTTGAGGTTAAAGCCGGAGTAAGTTCGCGGCGGACGTGCAATTCTTTTTGACCAGAACGCGCCGATTTGCCGCTCATCGGCTACTGCTGCCTGCTTCAACTTCTCAATGTCAACCTTAGCGCGTACGGCGGTGTTGAATCGGGTGTCGCTCTTGAGTCGACTGAAATCTCTGAAGCGATGAATAGAGTAGTGGGCGGCGTAGATCTTTGCTCGCAGATCACTTGTCAACAAAGAATCGTCGAAATCATCGATGTCCAGCTTCACGGTTGGTCGCAGCACGAATAAGAGTGCAACCGACGTTTCAAAGGCAGTGCGGCACAAGATTTCGATGTCATGCGTAGCGCCAATCTGAGCAAGGGCCAAAGTGCTACGGAATGTCTTGCATAGTTTGGCACAAAGAGCGTGGGCAATGCGGCACGCGAAATGATTGTCTTCTGTGATGGCGACTCGAGGGTATCGCTCTGTGAGGATTGAGACGCAAGTCCCTAGGAACGCGCTACCGAACTTGAGCTCGTATTCAAGTTCGGTTCGAATAGTCTCTGAGAACTCGTCTTCACCCGGCAATGTTGGTTGAAAACGCGGTTCGATAATCATCGTTGCACCTTGCTTGCCAGACGCGGTTATTAGTACCGGTGAGCCCTCTGGAATTGAGACAACCGACGCCGGCCAGGTGTTCGCGACTTGCAGCCGGCGACGGTGGCACTCAATCTACGCAATATCAGCCGCCGCTTTGACCGCGGCCAGCACCTCCTCAACTTGCTTGATCGCGATCGCTCGCAGGTCCATGCCCGGCGTGTACACGATCATCTTAATTCCGCACCGCAGCGAAACGTGAAGCTGTCGCGGTTCCTGCGGATTTCGGTTCCAGCTGAATCCGTAGAGGTTCAGGCCGACGTCGCTCAATGTCCCGGACACGGTCACGTTCGCATCCTCCACGGCTTGCAGGTAGCGTTTGCCGTCGCGATCGCAATTCACGATTGCCCATGTAGACCAGCCGTGAGCGATTGCCTGGTTGTTGTAGGCCGCGGCTCTCCGCTCTGCGTACCTGCGGCCGCTGAAATTGCCGTCGTGCTCGCGCTCGACATGGCACCGCTTTGGCACTGCCCCGATTTTGCGGTTGAACCTGCCAATTGGGCGAACGATCAGAACACCGAAACACCTTAGCTCGGCGTCAGGGGTGCGCGCGGGGCGCTTTCGAGAAGTTGGACGGGCCATGTCCGGTCCCTTTCCTTGCGCCGGCCAGAATGGCAAGGGCGCAACAATGAGTCCCTGCGGCGAACGGTGGGCTTACTCGGACGGAGTTGAGGCCGCCCGTGGCTTCGTTACCTATGCCAAAGGCCTCGCCCGCCGCAGGGGCTCTCGGTTTCAACTTTTGGATTCAGTTTGGAAAACACAAGAGAATCTCAACTTTTGACCGCCGACAGCCGTTCGAGATGGCCATCGGCACGCAGGTTTCAGTGCCATCAATTTAACACGCCGGCCAGTCGTTGCAAGATCGTTCTTTCATAGCCGGCCGAGGGGTGCGATACTGCGGGCATGAACAGCGCCCGCGTGTACAAAAGACAGATGCAATTGCTTAGGCGAATAGCATCTATGAGCAACTATCGCAGCGACCTCAAAATTTCATTCGCTCGGATCGGGACGAATCTCGAAAACGAGTTCCCTAAGGCGACAGGTGCGGATCGCATTGACAGCGATCTAATGTACGACCTGATGCATTTGGAAGACCTTCATCTTCTGGAGTTTGGATTTCTGCGGCACAGGCAAGAGCGACTGGGGGAAGTAATCGGTGAAGATCCGTTCGCTCGACTGACACCACTCGGAATCGAGCGACTGCGAGAGTGGGAGCGCCCACTTTGGAAGAAAGCGATCGAGAAGCAGCCGATTACCTTCATTCAGCTTGCCGCCACGCTGATAACGATCGCTTTAACGGCGCTAAATGCGTGGCTGGCCATCCGTCAGGGAGGACCAAAATGAGTGTTCATTTGTCCGCACCTTCCGTCGCTGAGTTGTCAGCCGCTTTTGCTGCTGCTTGGCCCTTGTCGATGTGTTCAATCATTGCTTGGCAGCCCTTGATGCGAAGCTCTCTGCCTTGAATGGCCAGCTTAGCCTCGCGCCGCTGGCTGGTTGATCCGCGCAGATTCTTAAGTTCCTCTATCGCTTCGCGGTGCTTTGCGATGGCATCTTCCCACTGTTGTCTTTCAAAGCCTCGCAGTTCAGGAAACCCGCTGTAGTTCGCCGGGCCGTCATCGGAAATGATGACGCAATGCAGCAATCGGATGTGACGGTCAACCTCCATCATTCCCGCGAAACTCCCCTCTTCGCCGACCCGCAGTGTTTCCACAGTCTTGATCTCGGTTTTGGGGAGTATGCAATCAAGCGTCCGAAAGGAATCCGTTTCTAATCCAATGACGAAGCTGCCATCGGGGCCGACGTCAATTGTTTCGATGGTACCCGAAGTGGCGATCGGATGGCCGTTGAGAACCCGATGAGCGAGCACCTTGTTCTGCTCGCAGAACTGGGACAGGACATTAGCGCTCACCGAGGGGAGCGTCTCTGGATCCACAGTTATCGCTGGTTGGTCGTGGTCTTCGAGCGGCTCCGGCGCTTGCTCTGCCTCGACCACTGGCTGAGGAGTCGCAACCGGAAGCTCAACAGGCTGATTTTTTACCACTTCTCGCGGGGAAGTCAGCCAACCTGCAACACCCAGCAGGACCACAATCGAAGCAAGCACGGCACCGACAACTGTTCGCGGCCTCAGTGTGGGCGGGTCCTGGGGAGTTGCCACTACTGGAGGCGGCACGGGTGGCGGAGCAACCGCGAAGTTTAGACCGCGAATTTGAGCCGCCGTGGTCCAGCGAAGCCGATCTCGCGATACTTTGTCAGTCGGCAGTAGATGCCCCCTCGCGGCAAGGGCTTTCAGCTCAGCGCCAGTGAATGGACCAGCCTGGGTAGTGTCACGCAGAGTGTAGAATTCGCTGCTCATGTGACTAGATTAACAGCCCAATTTGGAGGGGGCAATAAATACCGCTCCGCCTCGCAGACTGAGCCGCAGCTTTGCCATCGCCGCGGCTCACCGCCTTGTCAAAGATCGCGTCGCCCTGCGAGCACCTCGAGCCGCGGCTCGTCGCCGAGACTCACTTCGATGGTGACGCGGGGCTCGTAGAGCTCGTGGTATTTGTCGGCCATCAGCAGAGCGACCAGCAGGGAGATCTCCATCACAGCGCCGTTCGCGTCGTCGCTGAACTCTTTGAAGATCGCTAGCCGGTCGGACTCGTCGAGAGCGTTCCATGTCTCGGGCGTGTAGGGATGCGGACCAAAGGATTCGAAGTGAGCTCGCGTGACCCCGGCCAGGGTGAGTGCAGCGGCCTGCGTCCAGCCGCTCGCTGGCGGCCTGATGGGTTCGCCGGATTGTAGGGCGCGGAGGAATTGCCAGGCCAGGGCTGCGTCGAACGTGAAGACCATCAGACGTACGTAGCCCCCGTGGCTCGGATGAAGTCGAGCGTCGACTGCTGTAACGCCTTTTGCTCACTGGCGACGTTGAGCGTTTTTTTGGCGACGTCCAATTGCTTCTCTGCGGTGCTTCCCTGGCCGATCCCCGCCAACTGAAAAGCGGTGGCGCTAAACGTGCTGAACACCTTGCCCGGCAATTTCGAGATGTCGTCCGGGGCTGGGCCCGAAGCCTGCTGCTGCTTCTGCTTCTCGCGTTCTTTGTTCGATTCTTCACGAGCCTTGGCGGCCGCGGCGATAGCCAGGTCCAGCTCTTTCTGGGCCATTGCAACCGCGTCCGATGCACCGGCGGCTCCGCCGGCAGTTGATCGATTGAATTTGGTGTCGGCGGCCTGAGTACGCTGCTGTGCTGCTGAGTCGAGCCGGTCGAGTCGGCTGCGGAACGAATTGGCCGTCCCGGCGAGTTGATCGCGAGCCGCAGATTGTGCCTGCCCAAGGAAGTCCGACTTGCTCTGCCCCATCCGAGCGGCGCGGCGGGCCTCTTCCTCCATGTCGACGCCCGTGCCGATCAGGGCGAGCTTGCCCAGGAAGCCACCCTCGGTGGCGTTCTTGAGGATCCAGTCAGAGATCTTGCCCGTTGTGGTCTCCCATGCGTCGAGCACGCCGCGCATGGCCTGAGTGAACATTGCAACCATACCCTCGGCAAACCCGGCCCATGCGCTATACAATCCTTCAAGCGTGGTGTTCCACGCGCCCGACAGATCGCCGCCAGCCAGCTGCGTCCCAATCGTGCCGAGGAAGTCGCCCAAAGCGCCTCCGACGGCACCGCTAAGGGCTTCGACTCCCTGCAGCAGCGCGACCTGCAGGCCAGTGATCGCAATTCTCCCCGCGAGCATCAGGTCGCCCGAGGCGAGCGCATCGTAGATTCCGCCAAAGGTGTCCTTGGCTGTGGCCCAGAGCTCGCCGAACAGACTCGTCAGGCCTCCGACGGCGTTCTGTCCGCTCTCGGTGTATTGCGTCCAAAGGTAGATTCCGGCTGTAAGCGCGCCGGCAATGAGCCCCAGGGGACTCAACACGACGCCGAGCACTGTCGCGAGCACACCAAAGCCGCTGACGATTCCGCCCATGGCCACGCCAATGCCTGCAATCGAAAGGCCGAGGCCCGTGATTCCCACTCCCGCCGCGGTGACACCAGCGGCCACGGTGGCGATCGTCAGCACCAGTTGCTTGTTGTCCTGAATCCACTTCAGGCCGGTCGTCGCGACCTTCTGGATAATGTCGCCCAGCTCGATCAGCGTGGGGGCCAGGGCCTCGCCGATCGCCACCGCTCCAAACTTGACCGTGTTCCAGAGGTTGTCAAAAGTGTCTCCCAGTTTGGCGCCCATCTGGGCCGCCTCGGTGGACATTACGAAGCCCAGCTCCCGGGCCTGCTCTCGCAAAGCGTCAATGTCGGCGATCATCGGAAGCAACATCGTGCCACTTTTTCCGAAGAACTCCATCGCGGCAGCGGCCTTTTTCGTCGGATCCTCGATCTGGCCGACCGCGGCGGCGATCGCCTCGAACTGTTGCTCGGGGTTCATCGCCTGCAACTGCTCCGCGTTGAGCCCCAGTTCCGCCAGGGCTTCGACGGTCCCCTTGCTCAGATCGTTGCCCAGCGTCTTCTGCATCTTCGTGATCGCTTTTTCGACGGTGCTGATGTCCGTCCCGCTTTGAAAAGCAGCGTGCCCAATTTCGGTTAGGAACTCGGCCGACGTGCCCGTGCGTTGGGCGATGTCATCAATCGCCCCGGCTAAATCGGAAAACACGTGCACGGCGCCAGCCAGGGGCCCCAGCACCGACGCACCCACGGCCGTGATCCCGGCCCCGACCTTGGCCATGCCCGTGCCGAATGATTTCAACCGCTCACTGTTCCTCGTCAAGCCGCGAATGAACGCGTTGTCTTGCAGCGTGAGCCGCACGAACGCGTTTCCGGCTTCGATATCCTTGCGTGACATGCTTGGTGCTCCTTTAGGGGCAAAACCACTCGCCGGCTGTCCACCTCCGCAAACAACCGGCGAGCGGAGGATGAAACGGCGCCACGAGCGCCGCCCCGTCGTCGAAACCACTCGCCCGAGCTAGAAATCCAGCGACCAGCACGGGCGAGTGGATGAAAGGACGCAGCGTCCCCAATTCAGCAAAAGGACGCCGCAGCCCACTGCAATGTTACTGGTCGAACAATTCCGGGCGGCGTTCACGCAATGCGGCCGCCTCAAGCGGGGCCCGCTCGGCACGCCCGATTTGTCCGGTTAGCTGAAAGACCTCCGCCTGTGCCTGTCTCGCTCGCTTTTCGAGGTCCTTTAGTTGCTGCACGAAGTTCAGTTTCTCTGCCTGCTCTTTCTTCAGCGAGTCAACCGTAGTGGCGAGCTGATCGAGCGCTGCGACCGTCTCGAGCACGCGGATATCTTCCTCAACTCGTGCGCGAGTGAAGCCAAGCTCGTGAGTCAGGTGTGCGAGGTTGTTCGCGTCTTGGTCTTGCGGCGTTTCCCGCCGTCTCAGAATCGCCGCGTAATCGGCCAACATCGCGCGACGGCCGGTTTCATGTTCTTCGCGCTCGGCCGCGGAGATCCGTTCGGCGATCGCCTCCGCCTCATCGAGTAGGCTGGGCGGTTTTGCATCGGCGATATTCGATCCGCCTTGCTCAACCGCACGTGCCTGGCGGCGTGTTCTGGTCAGGAAACCAGCGTACTCGAGCGAAAGCCGGATCGGTTCGCCGCGGGATGTGATCCATCGCAGGAGCGAGCCCGGCTCGATGCGCGAAATGCTTGCGCACAAGTTGGGATCCGAGGCGCCGCGAAGCTCGCCCTTTTGGATTGCACCGCGGAGCGCGCCGGCGTCAACACCAAGGTCATTAACAGCCGTGCCCAAGTTCCACAGCGAGCGAGTCTCGACGGCCTCCGCGGGCGTCGCGGTCATTGCAGTTCTCGCGACCTGGGTGAGTGCGTATGGGATGTTGTTCTTCTTGGCCCATGCCAGGAAGTCAGAGGCCATCAGTCCAAACTCGCGCCGGTGATTGTCCGCAGCGGAGGGGCGAGACACCAGCGACAGCACGCGGTCGCGTAGGGCGTTGTGCAAAGCGCTGCCGTCGATTCCAGTTGCGGCGATCCAGGCCTGCGAGGAGGCCAGGCGATTCGGACCGTAGCTTGCGATGAAGCTTTCGAGTGCTGTGAAGTCAATGAGCTCGACGGGCTCGGCGACGGCAACAGCGGTTTCGTCTTCGGTTTCGAACTCTGGGGCGAGCTCACTGTTGTCTGATAAGTCGCCGTGAATTGCGACGGGGGTAACTTTGGGCATGATCTTTCTCCGATGACGGGGCTGTTGGGTTTCGCGGACGGACACTTGGTCCTAGCGGAAGGCGCCAGACGTGGGATTCGAGGCGCGCAAATACAACGCGTGTAACGCTGGCTCGCGGCGGGCGACCCATGCGATTGCCGCCTGCCGATCGCCGCCGTTCAACTGCATTTGGGCACTTACCAACAAATTGAACGCGTGAACGAAAGAGCGGTCCTGTTCGGTGGGCTGTGTTTTTGCAACCACGGCTGTCTCCTTTGTGCTGAGAGTCGCCGCGGCACTTTCGGCCGGGGACGACTCGAGTTGTTTGCTGGGCAGCTGGCCGTACTCTTCCATTAAGAGGCGGGTGACAATTTCGTTCGCGCCCATTTGGTTTCTCACGGTCGGTAGGGTGTCGGCGTACATTCGCTGTCCTCCGGCCCCGAATCTAGCGAGTGGTCACCATCGCTATTCCACAGCGTGGAAGGCTCGCAGAGAATTTTTGTTTTTCCCCCGCAGTCACGGCAGCGTGCATATTGCAGCAAGGATCCATCGCCCTGATCGATCGACTTGTAAATTCGCAGGCTGACGCTGCCACAGTGCATGCAGCATGCGCGCACAATGCAGCAGTACGGGATCGAGTCACGGGGCGCGCGATCGTTGCTCATCGCAGGTCCTCCAGGCTCGCGGGCCAGTTGCCGGCGGACAGCGGCACGACGACAAGGGTTGAGCTCTCCGGTTGCCAGGCGTCGCGTTCGGCCAGAGCGACGGCCAACAACTCGTCATAAAGGTCGCCGGCTTCGGGGGAGTACGCGGGCAGGTTCTCCGGCGGTTGCGGCCAGCGGGCGGCAAGCACTCGGCGGCCGTCGGCAATGATCGAGTAGCCTATTCGGCCTTCACCGTCGCTGTGTGAACGGAGCAAATTGCGGGCGAGTAGCGGCGCGGCCTTCTGCTCAAGGCGGCCAATCTCCGCTGACGTCACCCGGGAGTACTCCTTGCCGATCAAGTTCGTCTCCGGCACGGCGCCAGCGTTGTGCTGGCCGGCGTCGGCGAGCAACTGCACCAGCTCAAGCAACGGTCGCACCTGGTCGATGCGGTACCCGCCGGTCAACGTTCGCAGGACGTCATCGGCCGCTGGTGTGAGCCGGGCGCTGAGCCGCGTTCGGCCACGAGTCTCGACGTAGCCGGCCGCTCGAGCCGCGGCGAGCTCGCGAGAGTAGGATTTGCGTGCTGCGTCCGACCCGCCGCCGGCGATCGGCAGACCCGCGCGGCGGAATGCGACGCGGCGCTCTTCGACGGCTGCAGCTACACCTCGGCTGTGTGAGTTCAGCCGAAGCGGTGCCCATAACGCATCGGTCCGGGCCAGCAATGCGATCAAGAGTTCGGTGGTTTCATCCATGCGATCGACCCTCGCGAAGTTTGGGCAGGCCGGGATTCTTGTCTGGGGATCCGCCCAGCTTCCGGCGGCTGGCCGGCGTCAATCCGAGCTCGCGGCAAAGCGCGAGAATCTGGCCGTGTGCCTGATGGGCGATCGCCAGCGACGGGTTTGCGATCGCGGTTCCGCCGCTCATGACTACGTTGCCGAGTCGAGCAACTTCGGCCGTCGCACGCTGCCAGGTGGTGTAGCTCGTGGCCAGCATCAGCAGCGTGAGGGAATCGGCAGGTGTCGCCTTGTCGCCCAGCAATTCGGCCAGCCGAACAAACTCCTCGCGCACGTCGTCGGTGACTTCCGGCGGGCAGGTGGGCCCGGTGTTCAGCGGGATTGTGTGCCGTGTCATGCGATCGAGCTCCTGATCAGGTCCTTGAGCCAGGCCTTGTGGAACGCGTAGAGTTCGGCGTCATCGCTGATCGCGAATTGCTCCCAGTTCTGCGAGCTCCGCAAGTTCGCGGAAGTCTCGACCACGATGCACCTGGTGGCAGTCTTTAGCAGCAGCAACTTGGCGTGCGACCGGGTGATCGCCACTCGTTGGCCCCGGGATTCGAGCTCGTGGCGGATCCGGCCGAAGATCTCGCGGTCGGAATGGCGAAAGTAGTTCGAAACGTTCAGCAGCACCGATCGGATGGTGCCGCCGTCGAACAACTCCAGCAGCGAATCGCAATTCTGTCGGTTGAAGCCCAGCGTACTGACGATCAGCTCGTCGATCGGCTCGGCCAGCAGCTCGATTGTGGCGGTCGCCAGCGACCAGCCTGAGAATCTGCCGTCCATGGCTCCATGCATGATCTCGCCAGGTCGGGGCAGCGGCGCGAGGTGTGCAATCGCCGCGGCATGCTGCTCGAGCCGCGCGAACCGGCGCCGTTCGATGCGGCGAGCCAGGCGCCGGGCAGCTTTCGCAGCCGTCGGCGACGCGGGCGACAGCGCCGGCAGCGTGCTGACGTCCAGCACGGGTAGCGTGGCGTCGATGTCGACGAGCGGGGCCTGCAAGGATTTGGTTCCGACGGTCATAGTGCTAAGTCACAATCGGTGTGTTTGTTCGTCGCGGTCACTGGCAGTGAGGAACTGCGCTGCGCATGCTCCAAAAGGACCCAAGTGCCCCGGGGTCATGCGACGGCCTCGGCATCGCGGATTTCGAGGGTATGACCGCAGCTTGCACAGTCTCGCCGCAGTCGATTTCCTGAGATCGGGTGGTCGTTGAAGAGATGAGATGCACAGCGCGAGCACGGCCGCGAGTCGGTAGTCTGGTTCACGTGATTCACGCGATTACCCCTTATCTGTATTGAACTCTCTATCTCCTGCTCTCCCTGCTTCTCTGCTCTCTCCTCCTCTCTACTACCACTCTCGCGCGTTAAGAACAGATAGGAGGAATCGAGTGAATCACGTGAACTGGCCAGACCCAGGCCGACGTAGGCCCAGACCAATTTGCCGCCGATAGTGCGCTGTGCACTGACGATTCCGGGCTTCAGTCGGTTGATCGCCCTGCCGAACGCGTTGCTGCTCATTGCAGGTCGCCCGGCCTTGCTTGACGCTTCGTTGTATGCTGCATGGAGCGATGCCTTGGCCACCTGGGCGTGCGGATCCTCGATCGTGTTTCGCTCCAGCCAGACAGCCAGGGGGTCGGTCACGGCACGGAACTCGCTACCGGCCTCGGTTACGCTCTGTGGTTGAGACAGCCCGCGTTGTCGATTGACCGTCACGCGGGCCTCGATGGCCTTATTGAGCAGGCCGCTCAACTCAGCGGGATCCGCGAGCATTGCATCCAGCTGGGTGGAATCGATCTGCTCAGAATCAGCAAACGTGCGGGTGAACGGAACGACGATCCATCGCCGAAAGAATCCGTGACTGCCGTCCTGGCTTTGGGGAGGATGGTTCGCCGAGAACACCAAGCGGGCGAATGGCCGAATCTCGAACGTGTCGCGAAACTTGTACTCAGCGACAAGTGAGTCGCCGCCCGTCAGGGCCTTGAATACCGAGGTGCTGGCCAGGTGTTCGCTGGGCAGGTCGGGGCAGATATTGGCTAGCCGGCCGATCATTCGAGCCACGCAGAACCGGTCAGACTCGAGTCGGTGCAGACTGAGACCGCAAACGTTCTCATTGCCGAGGAAGGCCTGCACGCCTGCCAGGTACCGGCTCTTGCCGTTGGCACCTTCGCCGGTCAGCAGGACCGCCTTTTGAATCGAGGTGTCGGGCACCATCAGCCAGGCGACGATCTCCCAGGCCAAACTAAGTCCGTCGGCTGGGAATGTCTCTGCGACGAACTTCTCCCACTTTGGACAAGTAGCCCGCGGGTCGTAGTTGACTGGCAGCTGAACGGGAGATAGGAACTCCGGTGAATGCGGCTTCAGTTCTCCCGTCGCGATCGTCAGCAACCCGTTCTGAACATTCACGACGTCCAAGGGCGGACGTTCCCAAAGGTGATCAGCATCGATCCGCAGGTACTCGCAAACCTCGTTGCCGAGTCGTGAGCTCCATTTGTTGGTTATGTCGAGGGTGTGGACCTGGCGTTTGACCTCTCGTTTGATGAACTCTTCAGCCCGCGGCCTATAAGCGCCGTCGCGGAAGTGGTAGAGACGGCCGCCCGAATCCTGGGCGAAATGGGCGGTCAGAGTGATCTGATCAGCGACGAGTTTTACCGTTCCGGGATCCTCTGGCTCAGGATCTCGATCTTTTGGGCTCGCGGGGATCTGGTCTGGCAGAGCTTCGATCTCGGCTCGAATCTCTTCGATCGTCTTACTGTTGCCGCGGCCAGCGATCGCGAAGTCATCGATGTCGCCACCGGCGCCGAGGCCGGGCAGCGTGCGGAACGTCACCGTCGCCGGCGGCGAGAGCTTGCCCAGGATCGCGGCCACCTCTTGCATGTACGCAGCGCCGGGCCCGTCATTGTCTGGCAGGATGATCACACGCTTGCCGGCGAGCGGGGACCAGTCTGTGAGGTGCGGAGACTTCGAACCATGGGCGCTCGTGGTTGCGACAAGGCCAAGCGTGCCGGCGACGCCGACGCACTTCTCGCCTTCGACCACATACACGATCTCGGCGGCCGCGAGTGCCGGCAGGTTGTACAGCGGGATCTTGCTGCTCGGCGGGTCGCCGATCATCCACGCCTGGCCGTCGGTGTGGAACGGGCGAAAGGTTTTGCCCTCTTCGGTCTGGTAGCGAATCGCCGCAAACTTCTCAGCACCAGCGGCATCGGTGTACTTCCAGCCGGTGACGCCGCGGGCAGGTGACTTACCGTCTTTGATCAGGCCGGCATAAACCGCGACCGCGGCATCGTAGAGCGAGTTGTATCGACGTCGTTCCTTCGGTGGCTTGCCGGCCGGCCCCTTCTTGGTCTTCGTGGTTGCCGATTGCGGTTCGATGCCCAGGTGATCGGCCACGCGTGCGAGGGCCGCGCCGAACTTGATGCCAAGGAACCATTGTGTGAGCGCAAAGCCGTCGCCCAGGTCGCGACCGCACTGATTGCAGATCGCACCGCCTGTGTCGTTGAAGTCCTCGAACACTCGCCAGCGGTCGGTGCCCTGGCATTTCGGGCAAGGTCCATGGGAGCCCACCAAGAACTCTGGATCTATGCCGAGAACATGCTCCGCAATCCCTCGCCATCGCCCGCGGGCTGCACTGCGAACCAGATCGAGATCAAACTTCTTGAGTCGTGTCATCGCGCCGCCCTCTGCCGTCGGGCTTCTCGCTCAGCCAGCAGGTCGAGCTGTCGGCGCTTCTCGGCGATGAATGCCTCGTAAATTGTTTCGCCGATAACAGCATGCCCGGCAGATAGCAAGCGATCTACGAGTCGATCCGCATATCTCTCCGCTCGGCGCACTGCTTCTCGTCGACGTCGCTTGGCAAGTGCTAGTGACCTGCTAGAATCCATTTGATACTCCAAGCCTTCGGTCAGCACCTTTTGCGGGGACGCTGGCCGTTGGCGTTTCTGGGGCTAGTAGAATCGTCGCGCGACCTGCTTCTGGCGGCTGCGACGGGGCAGGGCAGGCTGAACAGCAGCGGCTCGACGCTCGAGAAACTCTCGCCAGTCCGATTCTGCAATGCGATAGCGCGGCCGTCCGCCTTGCTTGGCGGCGAAGTTGTACGCGCGAAGCTCGCCAGCCTCGATGAAGCCGGTGATCTTTTCGGAAGCCACCCCAGCCTTCTTGGCATAGTAGGGCGGGGAGTGGTACTCAACAACGTTATCCATTTCATGACCCTCACTGACACGCAAAACAACGTGTTAAACCGTGAGTTAATTCAAAGCGTGAATTCGAGAATGCGGCCAGATTCACGCGCGGCGCATGAAAGAGCCCGCATTTCTGCGGGCGAAGTTGCGAGCGAAATTTCTGGACGCGCGTGAATTTTAGCGTGACCGTTTCACAGATTCACGCGCCCTCAGGGCCGCACGACCTCGGTCGAGTGCCTTGGACATCGTATCGCGTGCGACTTTCTTCTCGATTGCGAAACCCGCGATACTGTCCCACGCCCCTGTCTCTAATCCAATGTCATACTCCTGCACCCACTTAAGGTCGCGGTCAATGGTGCGGGGGCCACGAGAGGTAGTTGTTTTCCTTCGCTTCTGTTTGGATTTGTTGCTTTCAGCGGGTGTCGCAGCTTCGGCACTAGGAGAGATAGACAGTCGTTCCGCAAGCTTATCGAGCCTAATCGCGATTGCTGCAAAATGCTGGTTGTTCAGTACGGGTAATTCGGCAATGTCTCGCGCAAACGATGCGGCTGAAAATTCCGGAAAATCGGTGGCGAGCTCGGTAGCTGCATTGACTGCGGCATTTATTGCTCGCGACCGTCCCGAAGTTGTAAGCAATCCGAGATCCCATGCGGCAGCCGACAATAGCTCGGCCAGGATGTTTGATGGATCGACTGTTCGGCGGATATCGAGGATCCTTTTGCGAGCAGAATCCGCTAATGGCTCAAGTGCATCGGGATTTGGTGCGCCCATTTCAAGAAGCGACCCGACGTCACGAAGCGCGGCCGCCGCGTCGGCAAAAAGCCCGTTAGTCATAATGCACAACCTTTCCCGCTGACCGGCCGGCCGCAAGTGCGGGGTTGTGCGTCCGCAACCTGCGGCCAGCCTATGCGGGTGATCAAGCCCGCCAGCCAGCACTTCGATTTTAGCGGGTTCAGGAATTCGTGACAGTCTCGGGATACAGCCAGCCGCGAACGTGATTCGCGACGGCGAGTAGCCGCTCGTCGGACACCTTTTGTCGGTAGACCGCTGACATGTCACTACCAGACGGTGCGTGGCCCATGATGGCCTGCACGGCGGCCAGGTCATTTGCGCCCTCGCCGATCGTCTGGAATGTCCGTCGCAAATCATAGAACGTGCGGCCGGTGATCTTGGCCTCGCGGAGCGCCGCGGCGAACTCGGCATGCACGCGATAGCCTTTATTTTTGCCGATGTAATCGACGCCACGCTTGCCGATGAAAACGAGCGGCTGGTCCTTGGGGCGTTCGTCGAGCACCGCCTGGAGCGCTTTTACAGTCTCAGGCCACAGTGGGATCCGGCGGGGCATCCCGGTCTTCCCGCGGGCGTAGTCGAGCCAGCCGCTTTTCAGGTCGACGATTGCCGCAGGCAGGGAAGCCAGGTCCGTGTTACCGAGTCCGCCATTGATGGCCAGCAACGCCATGGCACTCATGTTCGTGGAGGTGTGCTTAAGCACCTTGCGGATTTGCTCGGCCTTGAACATCTTCGGTCCCTTTGCGGTGCGGACCGATCGCAGCACCTTGGCGCTTGGTTTCTTAAACAGGCCGAAGCGAACCGGCTTCTCTAGCAGCTCGGTGTCGAATCCGAACTTGAACACGCTGCGGACAACTTGGATCTGGTTGCCGAGCCGCACCGGCCCCCATTTCTTGGCCATCGTGGCGCGAAGCGTCTGGAAGTCTTCCGGGCGCATCTCGGCTGCGGCATGGTGGCCGAACTTGCTCACCAGCAAATCGGTCACCACCTTGTATCCGGCGAAAGTTCGCTCGGCCAATTCGCCGGCTTGCAGCAGCTCGTCCTTGTAGACCAGGAACCGGTCGCACAGGTCGGTCACCGTGAGGGACGCATTGCGTCGGCTGCGCGGGGTCCTGCCAGCCAGCAGATCGTCCTTCTCGTCGAGCCACTTATCGAGCGCTCGCTCGCCTTTGGGGTCGTCGGCGATCTTGCCGAAGTATTCGAGCTTCCCGCGGACCTTCTTGGCCCAGCGGCCGGTCGCGTGCGGAAAGAGGGGAAAATCGGGGCGGGGTTTGCTCGGCTTGCCGAGCGCTGTGGCGCTGGTAGACTTGGCCATGGCACGTAACCTCTGATACAGGTTGGGTGTCTAGACACCTGCCCGTTACCGCGGGTGGGTGTCTGCTTTTGACGAAACCGACTCGATTCAGCTTATCAGGTGTCTAAGCGGGTGTCTAGAAGCTGAGTAAAAGCGGGCCGGAAAGCAGAAAATGCCGTAAAATACGGCTTCGGATGGGTGGCAGAGTGGTCTAATGCGGCGGTCTTGAAAACCGCTGTACGGGAAACCGTACCGGGGGTTCGAATCCCTCCCCATCCGCTTTCCTCGACGCGTGGAAGCGACCGTACGCACCCTTTTAGCTTGCCGGGGAAATTGCCACTTCTTGGCCGGCCTTCAGCGCCTCGGGTTGCTTTTGCACGACCAGGTCGCTCTCCGCAAGGCCGGACAGCACCTGAATCTCCGGGCCGCTGCGCAATCCCAGTTCGATTGGCTTCCGCACGACCTTACCGTCCTCGACGACCATACAAGCCGCGCCCTCCGAGTCGCGCAACAGCGCCGTCATCGGAATCACGAGCGCATCGGCCACTTCATCCAGTTTGATGGTCGCCGCGGCATACATCCCCGGGCGGAGCTCGCCGTTCGGGTTCGGTACGTCGATTTCCGCCCGCAGCGAGTGGTTGCTTTCGGTAAGTGACCAGCTTGTGCGGACGACGTTCGCCGCCAGTTCCTTGCCAGGAACGGCCTGCAAACGGAGCTTCGCCGGATCGTCAGCATCGAGGTAGGGAGCCTCCATTTCCGGCACGTCGACGAACACCCGCACGACGTCGGTGCGTGCCACGACCATCAGGGGCTGAGAGTTCTTTTCGCTCGCCGGCTGGACGAAATGCCTTGTATCGACATTTCGCACGGTCACCGTGCCGTCGAACGGCGCCTTGATCTCCGTGTAGCTGAGCATGGTGCACGCTCGGGCGAGATCCGCCTTTGCCACGCCAAGCTTGGCCTCGGCGGCGCCTCGATCGGCTTCCGACTTTTTGACGTTCGCCTGAGCTTCGAGGGCCGCCGACTTGACCGACTTCAGTTTCGCTTCGATCTCGCGAATCGCGGCCTCGGCGCCCTTTAGTTGACTTTGGGTTTCCTCCTCGAGCTTCTGGGTAACGGACCCCTTGGCGGCCAGTTCCTTGATCCGTTCGTATTCCGAGTTCCAACGATCGCGTTCCGCCTCGACGCGGGCCACGCCGGCCTCGGTTTCCGTGATCTTTGCTACAGCCGTTTCCGCGGCAGCCTCGGCCGCCGCTTGGGCGGATTCGGCTTGCTGCACTTGAGCCTGGGCACTTGCGACCAAGGCCTCCTTTTGCAAAAGGTCATCCCGCAGTTCCGGAATCGAGAGCCGCACCAGCACCTGGTCCTTACTCACCGGGTCGCCAATGTCGGTCAGCACCGCTTCCACGTAGCCCGCCACCTTGGCATGCAGCGGTGTGGTTTCGAAAGCTTCAATGCGCCCCGGCTGGGTCGTCGTCAGGCCGAGCGTCTTGCGGATGGGCTTTGCCGCCGCGACCTGTGGAATCGTCGCCGCTGCCGCCGCGGCGGTCTTTTCGGGCTGCGGCGCACCGCGTCCGCAGCCAGCGCTGCCTACGGTCAGCGCAGCCAGTAAAGCAAGGCAACACAAACGCTCCATTCGAATCATCGCAACTGATCTCCCAGGCCGGCCAGCGTGGTTGCCGCGCCGGCGTTGTAGTGTGCGCTCAGCGCGTCGGTTGGATCAAGCGAGGCCGAGGCCGCTTTCGCCCGCCGCTGGATGATCGCGAAAACTCCCGGCAGGATGAACAGCGTCGCCACGGTTGCCGCTGCCAGCCCGCCGATCACGGCTCGACCGAGCGGCGCGTTCTGCTGCCCGGCTTCGCCCAGTCCCAGAGCCATCGGCAACATACCGGCGATCATCGCGGTGCTGGTCA
>Ga0169931_10004270_pt1 | contig 22322 bp, 26 predicted proteins | sample Kivu_15m_20L_FD_129675 | JGI IMG/M metagenome (GOLD analysis project Ga0169931, IMG submission 129675) | Freshwater microbial communities from Lake Kivu, Western Province, Rwanda to study Microbial Dark Matter (Phase II) - Kivu_15m_20L... | ecosystem: Environmental > Aquatic > Freshwater > Lake...
CTCTTCGCACGATTCGAGCACGCTGCGGACGCCAGGAGCATCGACCGCGACCGGCTTCTCGCAGAACACGTGCTTGCCCGAAGCGATGGCCGCCTTCAGGTGTTTGGGCCGAAAATGCGGCGGCGTGGCCAGGATCACGATATCGACGTCCGTCGCCAGCAGTTTCTCGAAAGCGTCAAAGCCGGTGAATATCTGCTCGGCCGGCACGTTAACTTTCTCAGCGCTTTCCTTGCGAAGTTGCACAAGCGCCCGGTCCGTGCGATCTGCGAAGGCGTCTGCAATCGCCGTGAGCTGAGTGTTCGGATCGGCAGCGAAGGCATTTCCCACCGCGCCCGTGCCCCGTCCGCCGCAACCGATCAGGCCAATCTTCAGGACGTCGCTTCCCGCGGCATGCACGCGCGGCGCGAACATGCCCGCGGCCAGGCTGCCACCGGCGACCAGTGCGGACGACTTGAGAAACGAGCGACGCGTGGCGGGGGAATCCGAGGGACGATCGGCCATGAGGTGGGATCCTTGCGAGGGTTTCGGCGGGAGCGGAAGGATGCCATCGATTATAGCCACACTGCCGCACCGGTTGAAAGCCTGCGGTCCGGTCGACCAGAATCCAGCATGCGCTACTTCAGCCGCTGCATGTAACGCAAAAAGTCCGCGTCGAGCTGGCTCAAGGGTTTGCCAAATGCCTGTTGGAATTCGGTCAGGCGCGTTTCCGGATCGTCCCACACCAAGGGCGACTTGGCCGAAAGCATCTTCAGGTATTCGGCATACTGCCTGGGGTGGTGGTTCAGCAGGTAGTAGTTCAAGGCCCAGGCCTCGGCGTAGGCGTCGAGCGAAGTTCGTGTGTCGCGAATCCGCTTATCGTCGGCAATCAGCGTCTTGAGCGAGGTTGCAGGGCGAGTCGCCAGGTATTGCCGAAACTGCGTCAGGCGGTTTCGATTCAACGCGCCGATGGTCCGCCAGCCACGGGCGCTTTCCAGATCGGGCGTCTCGAAGAATACGGCCAGGCCTTCGCTGACCCACAGAGGAATGTCGGCAAAACGTGTCTGCAAGCCGCTGTTGAACGCGATCTGATGCGTCGCTTCGTGAATGATCGTGGCCACCGAATGCTCTGCTTCCGGACGCGACAGCATCAGGTTGATCTGCGCTTCGCTCGAGCGGCGATCGCCCGGGGCCCGCAGCGATTGGACGCCGGTCAAATCGCACATCGTGATCCGGTTGGTGCGAAAGCTGTAGTAGCCAACAATCGAATCCGCCGCCTCGCCGAGCTCCGCCTTCGCGTACTGGGCATAAGCCTCGCGCGAACTGAAGACCACGGCCACCAGAGGGAACTTCGGCTCCTCAAGCTTGAGGCCTTTGCGAGTCCAGTAGTTCGTGAAGCCGCGGTACAGTCGCTCGAACAGCGCGCCGCACCAGACAGCATACCCGCGCGAGGTGTCGTGACAGATCACGTAATGGTTGGTCGTATGGACCTCAAACCCGGCAGGCAGTTCGGTCAGCAATTGACGGCCCATCGCCTCGGGCGTCAGCGGCGAGAGCTTGGCCGCGTCATCGAATCGCTTCAGCAGGTCGTCGGGTTCGATCGTCCACATCACACCATCCGCGGCCAGCAGCAGGATGCCACCATCGGCTGCAGTCACCAGGACTTCGCCGACGACCTCGCGCTCGGCGCCGTCGTGTCGGAACGTCACATGTTCCAGGGCTGTCGCCCGTGGAGCGGCCAAGAGGGCGAGCAGGATGACGAACCACGGCCGAAGCACTTGCAAGCCTTGTCGCTGACGCGCGTTGGGAGATGGGTGAGATGCGTAAACTTCGATCATAACATGGGGCTCGCATTCGGACCCATGCCGTTTGGCTGCTAGCATTCGCGGCCGTCGTTTTCCTGCGAAAAGTGTCCGGAAATCGCCGGCGAAGTCAGCCCCGATCAAACTGCCCTGGAGCGACCCCGGCCATTTTGCTACAAGCCCGCTTCCTTTCCGTCCGCATCCCTTCGATTCTTCACTCTCTGAGCTGCCATGTCCGGCCGGCTAACTAGCCTGGTTCTCGCGATGCTCGCCTTGATGGCCGCGGTCAGCGGCTGCGCCGATACGGCGGCCGCGACTCGCGATTTCGTCGTCAAGCCTTTCCGCAAGACGCCCGAACAGATCTACGGCATCAAGACGCCGAAAGATCGGGTGAAGGACTATCGGAAGCTGGCGTTGCAGGCCAAGAAGATGCCGGCCCATCAGCAGGAACCGACCGTGGCCAAACTCACCCGCGAGTATGACACGGAAAGCGATCACTGGGTCCGGCGAGAGATCTTGCGGACGATCGCCGCATTCCCGCAGCCGGCGGCCGATGAAGTCGTGGTCCGAGCGCTGGCGGACGAGCATATTGAAACCCGTCGAGTCGCCTGCGATTGTCTGGGCCAGCGCGGCGGCGACGTGGCAGTGCGCGAGTTGACGCGGGTGCTGGGAAGCGAAACGAACGAGGACGTGCGGATGTCCGCCGTCGCGGCGCTCGGCAAGGCCGGCGATTCCAAGGCGCTCGCTCCGCTGGCAGAAGCATTGGCCGACGGCGACCCCGCCATGCAGGCCGAAGCTTACAATGCCTTAACCGCGGTCAGCGGCCGCGACTACGGCCCCAATGTGCAGGCATGGCGCGAATTGGCAACGAACGGCAAGACCGACGCGGCCGAGATAAGCTTTGCCGAAAAGCTGCGTCGCACGATCTATTAGGTCACACGACTTGCACCGCAGAAGCCGCAGCCTCGCCTCAATCGACACCACGCCCACCGCGCTCGTCGAACTGGGAATTTCCGGCGGATTACAACGCCGAAAACAATCGCGACGAACATCAGTGCGACGCCGCTTGTGGCCGATATCAATACCCGTCCAGATCTTGCTGGCACCCTCGCGCAAGCGTGCCGCCCTCCCAGGCGGTTGATCTTGCCGGGCTTATCCAGGAAAAATGACCGCTCCAGCTCCACTCCTTCAGGAGCCCGTAGCGTTTGGGGGATGATACATGATTCGACGGAGACTTTCGGGCGCGGGCTTGCGGTGCGCCCTGTGGGTCGGTTCGCTGGCCGGGGCCGTTGCCCCCGCAAGTGCGATGGACCCTGCCGGACCAATGCTCTTCGGGCCAAATGACGTCATCGAGACCGAGTGCGGCGAAGCGACTGCTGCTGAACCTAAGGCGATGGAGCCAATTCGCGAGGCCCGCCGCCTGCTGCTCGACCTGCCTGGCGGCGATCCGCTGTCCGCGGCTGCCAGCGAGCTGCTGCTCTTTGGCAGTCTGAGCAGCGATGGTTCCCAAGCGAGCGCCGAGGTCCCCCCGGCTGCGGACGCACCGCGAGCAATTCCGACAAAGACGTCGCTCAAGAGCACCCCGATCGACGCTGCCGCGCCCGCCCCTGGCAACGCCGCAGAGCCCGCAGTGCCGGTTCCCGCGCTCGCCAATCCCGCGGAGCAACTGTCGCCCGAAATGATTAAATTGTGCGACAAGGTTCGCACGGTCCTGGCGCGCAACTATCCGCGGCATCAAAGCGCCCGGCTCAATACGCCTTGGGAAGTGATGCACGCAATCATCGCCTTTGGCGTTGATACGCAGATCTATAAAGAGGGCCCCGCCGGCGAGAAGGTCAATGCCATCGGGTACATGTGCTACAACTACCCGTGCCGCGATCAGCGGATGTTGTTGATCAACCGCGGCAAGATCGACGCCAGCCGCGGCGTGGGCGTGCAAGGCCATGGCGGACAGTTCCTGGCGATTCTTGCGCAGTCGCACGTGCGTAGCGACTACCCGATGATGGTTGAAGGCAAGCAGTTTACGCTCACAGACCTGATCAACCGCGAAATGGACACGTGCGTCGCCGGCGAAGAGCTGACTTTCAAGCTGATTGCGATGGCGCACTATCTCGATCCGGACGCCACGTGGACCACGCCCGACGGCCAGAAGTGGTCGATCGAACGGTTGGTGCGCGAGGAGCTGAAAGCCCCGATCCGTGGAGCTGCCTGTGGAGGCACCCATCGCCTGATGGGGTATGCCTACGCGGTCAAGAAGCGCGCGCAAAAGGGCAAGGAGATTACCGGCGACTTCAAGCGAGCCCAGATCTACTTGCGCGACTACCACCGCTATACCTTTGGCCTGCAGAATCCCGACGGCAGCTTCAGCACCGCCTGGTTCGAGCGCAAAGGGAACGATCCCAGCGTCGACCGCCGCATCAAGACCACCGGGCACATCCTGGAGTGGATCTCTTTTTCGCTCTCGGATGAGGAGCTGCGCGATCCGCGCATGGTCAAAGCGGTTGACTATCTGGCCTCGACAATGCTGGCCAACGATGGTCACACCTGGGAAATCGGCCCCCTGGGCCACGCCCTGCACGCCCTGTTGATCTATGAACAGCGAGTGTTTAAGGATGTCGTGCCGATGCGAACCTCGCCGCTCGTCGAAGAGTCGTCGGCCAAGTGGCTCGAAGCCCGTCGCTCGACCTCGGAATAGTCTGCCGCGTCCCCGACGCGATCCTCACTTCACGACCCAGGGCTGCACGGCGCGGTCCTGGGTCGCGTCGTTTCAAGTGCGAGAACTGGCGGTCCGGGCGTGACTTTTAAGCAACGAACGGCATCCAATCGCTTGCCGTTGCTGATTGAGGTAAAAAATCCTACGATTGGTTGCCGTGCCATGGCCAGTTTACCTTTCTCCCCTGCTCTGCCGGTCTCCACGGGGACCGGTTCAGTTCGACTGTCGGTGACGCATCCTGTGAAGACGTTTCACTTTACGGACCAATTCGAGACGGTGTTTGACGCTGCGGCCCGGCTTTCGCAGGCCGCCGGGGCCGACGCCATTCTTGTCTTGCTGGAAGGTCCGACCGAGTGGGACCGTCTGAAGGAGCACGCCGGCACCGAAAAGATCCTGGTGGCGGCTGATTTCGCTCCCCAGATCGAAGGAGCAGGCGACGCCGGTCTGGCCACGGTCATCCTCAAAATGCCCGAAGCTCCGGTTCACGAGAAGCTCACGCAGGCGATCCTCGAAGCCGTGGCGGACGACCTGCTGGCCACAGGTGCGCTGGTCGTCGCGGTCTACAGCGGCTTTGAAGGGGGCGTGGTCGACTCGATCAGCCTGATTCACCTCGGCGAACACCTGGGCCAGCTTACCTCGCGCGATCTGCGGCAGCTTGAAACGCGCGTTCCGCTCGACACGCTCAAGACCGTGGTCGACATGGCCGTCGAAATTGGCCGCGAAGGCCGCGAAGGGAAGCCCGTTGGCGCGCTGTTCGTCGTGGGCGACTCGCGCAAGGTGCTGGCCAGCAGCCATCCTGTGGGTTTCGACCCGGTGCGCGGCTATAGTCGCGATGAGCGTAACCTAGATGACCCGCGAGTGCGCGAAGGCGTCAAGGAAGTGTCGCAACTCGACGGCGCGATTATCGTCTCGGCCGACGGCATTGTCGAAGCGTCGGCCAGATACATTGATGCGCCGGCGGACAACATCACCCTTCCCAAGGGTCTTGGCGCCAGGCACTGGGCGGCAGCCGCGATCAGTCGCAAGACGAATGCCGTGGCTGTGGCCGTTAGTGAATCGAACGGCACGGTGCGGATCTTTCAAAACGGCGAAGTCACGCTCCGCATCGAACCCTTCCGCCGCCCAATGAAGTGGAAGGATTTCGAATACGAGCCGCCCCCGGCGGAGTAGCGTGCCTGGCGGCCATCCAACGCTTCAGGCGACGGAGTGGACAAGGGCTTCCACGAGCTTGCGCGGCGCTCCAATATCCACGACGTGCAGCTCGCCGACGAACGGCGTTGCGTGCTTGACGAGCAGCCCCGGCTTGGCTGCCACAAACGTGCAGGTAAGCTGGGCACGAATCGTTGGATGGCCTGCCGTGCCCGTTTCGCAGTCAAGTCCGCTGGGAATATCCACCGCCAGAATGGGCACACCGGACGCGTTCAACTGCTGAATTGCCGTGCTGTAGGGCTCGCGTGGACTTTCCGTGGCGCCGGTGCCCAGAATGGCGTCCACGATCCAGGTGGCATCGCGCAGTTCCAAAGCCGGCATCTCAAGACGCCATCGAACGAGCGGAATCTGGCTGTTCTCGACCACTCGGTAATTGAGTGCCGCATCGCCTCGCAGCGTGGCCGGTTCGTCGAGCAAAATGACCCGCACCTCGTATCCGCGCAGGTCGAGATGCCGGGCGATGACAAAACCGTCGCCACCGTTGTTACCGCGGCCGCAGACAATGACGACCGGTCCGTCAATTGCCTGACTGCAAAGCACGTCGGCTGTTCCTCGGCCGGCGTTTTCCATCAGCATCACGCCGGTCATGCCGTAATCCTCAACCGCGCGGCGATCCAGCTCACGAGAGCGTTCGCGCGAGATTACTCTTGCAGCGGTCATCGATTGTGCCTGTTTATCGAACGAATCAAACAAAAATGCCGCGAGAGCATTGTACGTGCTCGCGCGGCTTATGAGAGCTGATTCGGTTTATCGGGTCTACGCCGAAGGCGTTACCACCGGCGATGCAGCCCGATCCGTCTGCGGAGCTGGCTGGGCCGGGCTATCAATCGGTGGGACATCGACGGGGGCCTTGATACTGGGCTGGTACCAACCCAATGAGAAGAATGCCCAGATGGACAGTGCGAACAAGAGCATCGCAAATGCAATGATGCCCCAGGCGAAATTATCGTCCCACAGGGCCTTGTAATTCGGCCGCTGGGACTCGAACGGATGCCGCGTGTGCTGATGTGTGTTCATGCTGCACCTCTCGTCGCGCGAGTAGAAATGATGGCTTGGCCGCCGGGGCTGCTGCTCCCTTTGCCGAATAACGCCTATTGCAAACCGGGTGCCAATAACTGCCGATTGGCGGGAATTCCGGCTATATCGGCTGTCCCGGCTGGCGCATCGGCAAGAACCGTTTTTCTGGCAATTTCGGTTCACTTCGGGCCGAATCGCGTATCTCCGCAGGCGATTGAACCACAGCGAAACTTCTCGATTCGCCGATGCCAGCTAGTAGAGGCCTCGCACCAAGTGGTCGATCGGCTGCCAGGCTTACCTCTACATGTCCGTGAAAATGCACGTGCTTTTGAGGAGATACTCACCCATGATTCGAATCAGCGTCGTTGTTTTGTTCTTGGTGTCGCAGGTTGCCTTGGCGTCCTACACGTTTGCCCGCAACAACGCCAACCTGTCGCGCGAGCAGATTCGCTCGATGCCAATTCTGGAGCGCCCGTCGCGGCCGGGCCACTTCTACGGCAACGCAGTGCGTCGCAAGCACGGCCAGACGCAAGGCGGAACCGTACGAGCGAATCCTGGCGGCGTTTATCAGAACCCAGCTTCGTACGGGACCACCTACGGCGGCTCGTATCAGACGGGCGAAACGGTCGTCTACGGCCAGTAAGCCAACGGAACAGTGGCGGCGCCATTGCCGCGGACCATCCCACACAAACACAAAAAACCGCCAGCGGACATTCCTGTCCGCTGGCGGTTTGCTTTTCTCGCACGTTGATCCGACTCGCGCAGACTGTTGCTTAGTTCGGCGGCCAGAACCAGAAGGCGAAGGCAGCCGTACCGAACCCTTGGAACACCGCGGCTCTCAGGCTAAGCGGAATAGGCTCGAGCATGTACGGTGCACAGTTGCCTGGCCGGTAGTAGCCCAGCGTGTACACACATTCGTTGGGCGGACGCAGGCCCATCTTGTAGGGCAGCAGCGGCACACTGACAAAGAAGTGCGCACCCGAAGCGAACGGCTGGATGATCGGATTCCAAGAGTGGCCGTAACGTTCGAGTTGCACATCTTCAAAGTACAGCGGCTTGTGGCATGTTCCCGCGGCCTTCCAAGTAAATAGCGTCGGAGCAAAATCGCGACCTGCAAATCTGGGAGCGTTGAAGTCACGACCAATCAAGCAATCACACGGAAAGTCGGTGCCTTCTTCTCCCTCGATCAAGAGGCCCACGGTGATCGTCGTGATGTCACGCTTCTGCAAGTCCTGAATCGCCTTCTGGCATTCGTCTTTCTGATTCACGCACCCCGGTCCGCCTGGATCGGTACTCATGCCTTGGTCGAGTAGTTGTTGCCGCTCGGGCGCGGAAAGTTCCGCGGGCCGACGCGGCTCGGGAATCGGATCGCGGAACAATTCGTCGACTGGCTGCGGCTGCGTGTCGATGGCGTCATCGCCTGGCAGCGGCGGAGCGGGATCATTCGGCAGCGCCGGAGGAGCCCCTTCGGGCGGCGCGGGAGCTTCATTCCGCGCGTCGAGCGGATCCGGCAGTTCGTTTGGCGATGCCGGTTCGTCACCAAAAGGTGGCGCGTTGGGATCCTGGTAGCTGTTGACCTGCATCACCGAATCCCGCAGGCGCGAGCGCGTTTGCTTCGACGAGAAGCGGCTGGCGGTGACCAGTTTGGAACTCGAGGTGGTCGGGGCCACGGTCTTGAGCACCGCGGGCTCGGCCTGCTTACTGGCCGCCTTGTCGGTGGTGGCGCTGGCCGGCTTCACCGGAGCGGTTTTCGATCCGCGTGCTCGCCATTGCAGGGAGCTGTCAGAGGCCACTGCAGTGACCGAACCGCCCACCACGGGTTTAAAGGCCTCTTCGCGGGCCCATGCGAGTTGTGGCCCGGCGAGCTGAGCCGCAAGCAGAGCGGCGACACAAGCAGCCTTGCTCATACGCCGCAAGGGACGGCCCGACAGGCTAGAAATCGTCGCCTGAAGCCGTGCTGTAATTGGACGCTTCCTGCGTAATCGCGATGTCATGCGGATGACTCTCCCGTACTCCAGCCGTGGAGATTTTGATGAACCGTGTTTTCGTGCGCAGTTCGTCGATCGTTTGCGTGCCGCAGTAGCCCATGCCGGCCCTGAGCCCGCCCACGAGTTGATAGACGAAACTGCTCAAGGGGCCTTTGAACGGCACCCGACCCTCGACCCCTTCGGGCACGAGCTTGCCGGGCTTTCGTTCGGCGCCCCGTTGGCGGTAGCGTTCGCTGGAGCCCTGCATCATGGCGCCTAGCGAACCCATCCCGCGATAAACCTTGAAACTCCGTCCCTGATACAAAATCTGCTCGCCGGGGCTTTCGCTCAACCCGGCAAACAATCCGCCGATCATCACCACGTGGGCTCCAGCCGCCAGGGCTTTCGTCACGTCGCCCGAGTAGCGAATGCCGCCGTCGGCAATGATCGGAATGTTTTCTTTGGCCGCGATCTGGGCTGCTTCGAAGATCGCCGTGATCTGTGGTACGCCAACTCCGGAAATAACACGCGTGGTGCAAATCGAACCGGGACCGATGCCAACCTTCACGGCGTCGGCGCCCGCCGCAATCAGGTCGCGGCAGCCGTCGGCCGTGGCCACGTTGCCGGCCACCACCTCAATCTTCCACTGACGCTTCAGGTTCTTGACCGTCTCGATCACATTGGTCGAGTGTCCGTGGGCGCTATCGACCACGAGCACGTCCACGTCTTTTGCTAGCAAGCTCTCGACACGCTCGTAATCGTGCACTCCGACAGCAGCCCCGACCCGCAAGCGGCCTTGCCCATCTTTACAGGCATTCGGGAACCGCTTCATCATGTCAATGTCTTTGATCGTGATGAGGCCGGTCAGTGTGTAATCTTCGTCAACCAGCAAAAGTTTCTCGACCTTTTTTGCCATCAAAATCTTCTCAGCTTCCTCAAGCGTTACGGTTCCCGTAGCCGTTACCAACGGCTCACGGGTCATAACCTCAGAGATCTTTAGCTCCGAGTTCTCGAGAAACCTCAGGTCGCGGCGCGTCAGGATGCCCACCAGCCGCTTGCTGGCCATCGTGATCGGCACGCCCGACACATTGTGCTGATCCATCACCTCGCGGGCGCGAGCAACGCTGGCATCGGGTGGTAGCGTGACCGGGTCGGTGATGATGCCGTTGGCGCTGCGTTTCACCTTGTCGACCTCTTCGGTCTGGCGCTCGACCGACATGTTCTTGTGAATCACACCGAGACCGCCTTCCTGAGCCAGGGCGATCGCCATCTCGTGCTCGGTCACGGTGTCCATCGGCGAGCTGATGAGCGGTATGTTCAGTCGGATGCCGCGCGTCAGATAGGTCGCGACGTCGACCTCCGAGGGGACCACGGCGCTATAGCGCGGTTCGAGCAGGACGTCGTCGAAGGTGATGCCGGGGGGGCCAAATTTGTCTTGCATGATCGAGGGGCGCTCCTTCGGGCCGTGGCGAGAATCCTGGATTATGCAGGGATTCGGGGGACTTGGCAATTGGCCACTCACTGATTGGGCCCGGGCTCAGTGGGGCTCAACGGATCAACTCGCAACGTTAGAATGACGGCTTTCGGATTTCCGCCGAGGACATTCCATGCGCCAACTTTGCTCTTGGGCCGGAAGCGACCCCCTGATGCAAGCCTATCACGACGACGAGTGGGGCCGACCGGAGCGCGACAGCCGTGCGCTCTGGGAGAAGCTCATGCTCGATGGCTTTCAGGCCGGCCTCTCCTGGAGCACGATTCTCAAGAAGCGCGACGCTTTCCGCAAAGCCTTCCAAGGCTTCGATCCGCAGAAGGTCGCCCGCTTCACCGAGAAGGACGTCGAACGGTTGCTGGGCGATGCGGGCATCGTCCGCTCGCGGGCCAAGATCGAATCCACGATTGGCGGTGCGCGCGTCTACCTTGCGATGCACGAAGCCGGCGAAGACTTTTCGCAGTGGGTCTGGAGGTTCACCGGCGGCAAACCGCTCCGCAATGAGACGGGCAAGGTGCCGGCCAAAACCCCGCTCTCCGAGCAGATCTCGAAGGAACTCAAGCAGCGTGGCTTCAAGTTCGTCGGTCCCACGATCGTCTACGCCTGGCTGCAAGCCGTCGGAGTCGTCGACGATCACACGCCAGACTGCTTTCGCTTCGTGAAGCGAAAATAATTTACCCGCCCGCCGCTATGCAACCGGCCTGCGGTCTAAATCGGAATACGGATAGTGCCCTTTGCTTTTTAGCCGCTTTAACAATCGTTCGCCACCGACCTCCATCGCGTAATTCATCTCGGACCTAAACACCTCGATCACGGCCAGCAGTCCAAACTCGAGCTGTTTATCCTCGCAGTAGCCAGGGTATCCGTCGAAGATCAGACAGCGACCGCCAATTCTTGGCATCTCATCTGGGAACTCGCATGTTTGCGCGGGCTCCAGAGTGACCTCGGCACTATAACGCGCAATGCAGTTCAAAATCGCATTGATGTCAGAATGCATTCGCCCGAATGGGCTGCAATTGTCCGAGTCGATATCCGAATCTAGAAGTTGCTTGGTGAACATTACCAGTTCATAGCAACCAAAGACACTGTTCGATGATCCTTCGCCAAGTAGCTCGGACAGCTCCTTGGTTGCGATAGCAGTTCCCGGAAGTCCGCTCAGGTAATAGTACAAGTCGAGGCCGCCGCCAACGACATATGGAATGATGGCATGCCCGACCATTTCATGCTCCTTCCCAAGCATATCCTCCATGAGCGCAGATTTTCGGTCGTACCACTCTCGCTCTCTTGCATTCATATCCATCTTGGTCGGCGCCTCTTAAGCAGGGCGTGCGACGACTTAAGTTGCACGTGGTTCGCCGCAACTCGGCCCTGGACGGAGTTTAAATTCTGACTGAACGTCCAAGCTCAGGTTTGGTCTTAGTCGACATCACCCGCCTGCCGCGGGTGCCGGTGCCGCTTGAACGCCTGGAGCGGGCGCGGGCGGAGCCGAATCTTTGGGCTCCTCGGGTGCCGGTTCCGACGCCATAGGTGCTTTGAACCATTCGCCCGGCTGACCAAAGTTCTTCGTGATCGTGCTCCAAGCAACCATCAAAATGATGATGCTACTCACGGCCACGAATCCATAAATCGCCAGTCGCTGCACGAAGATGTCCGTGCCCATCGGCCGGCGGGCCAGGTCGACGTTGATCTTCGGGCTGCCCGCGATCTCGGCGTCCTCAAATAAAGAGCCACTTCCTTTGGCGGCGACAGCTCGGCGACCCGAAGCCGCTCGCAGTCCGAACGGATCGTCTTCGTCGTCGGAAACGCTTGCGGCAGTCGCGGGCCTTGCGGCTGCCGGCTTGGTCGCGGTTGGCTTCGGCGACACAGCGGATTTGGCCGCGTTGGGCTTCGCGGGCTTAGCTGCGATCGGAACTGCCATCTGCGCAGCGACAGGTTTGGCTGTGATTGGCGCGACCGGTTGCGCTACGGGCGTCACCGGCAGGGCCTTTCCCACCGGCACCGCGGCGATTACCGGTGTGGCCGACATTTTTTGCCGCAGGGCACCGTCGTAATCGGCCTTCTTCTCAGGACTGAGCAGGCACACGCGTGCGCTGGCCAACTCATTGAGAATCTGTTGTGAGAGTGCACCGTTGCGGCCCGACTGAAACGTCCGCACGTGAGCCATTTGCCGATCAGCGGCATGGTCGATCACGTCCAGATCGGACTCGAAGATCGAGATTCCCAGCAACCGGTAGTGATTGGGCGGCTGTTCGCTGAGTGGAATGCCCAGCCAGACGTGGTAGCCGTTAAAAGAATCGGACATGAAGCGTTTGAGACTCGCGCGCGAGACAAAACGAATCCCCCCTCGTTCGGGAGCCTCATTATAGTCGCGCTATCCCGAAAGGTTCAAGATTGGGATGAGCGTTGAAGCAAAGCCTATTCACTGCGATTTTGCGATTGATTCTTCTTGGCAGGCGTCTCGGGTAACTCGGGCGCAACGGTGGGCGGCGCAGCGTTCAGGTCGCTGCTTTCGCTCCGGCTCGCGCCCGGGAGGCATCGAAGTTGTGACCGCAATCGCATCGAAAACGCCGCGGAGCGACCACCCGCTTGCACTTGGGGCATTGCTTCTGAAAGCGATTCAGCTTTGGCTGAACGGGCGCGGGCGGGGCTAAGTCATCCGCCGCCTTGCGCGCCGCTCGGGAAACCGCATCGGCCTTGGCCAGGCTGCATTGCGGGTGAACTCCGGACGCTGAGTATGAGGGCTTGTCGCACACCGGACAGCGGCGCACGTTCGAGGCGGGGTTATACGGCACGGGCTTGCGTTCGCTCATGATGTTTCCTTTACCTTGACAACACAGAAACTTAAGAAGGCCGTCACACGCTGGCGCAGGTGCAGCACGTTGGCCCCTTGCCGCAAAACACAGCACGCTGTCCAGAGAGCACGAGCGTGGCAGTCGATGGCCGAGTTCCGCTCCGTCGTCGGGCAGAGTCGTCCTACCATTTGGCGGATCGGTTCGCACGGCTTAGCGAATCGCGCCGCAGTTCGAGAGTCGCTTCCGCTCGCTTGTACTTGACTCCAGCGGCGTAGAAAGCGAATGAGATTGCTGGCCGAAGGGTGACTTTGCAGTTCGGTTCGGCCGTTTCGTGGCGTGCAGGTTTTAGTTTAACCGCTGGCCGCGCTGCTCGATATGAGAAACCCCTGGTTTCATCGTAAATGTGCGAAAAAACAGCGCCGGAGCCACCTCCCGCGACCTTCGCATGATTCAATCGAAAAACAATTGGAGAAAACCTTAAACACTCCCGGTGACTGAAATCTCACATCGCTTCAAACCGCGCAACCCCATAGTGACGCGCTAGATAGGAGATTCTTGCCACACGGCCAAGTGAACTGTCGATCATCGCGCGCAAAGCATGATTGCTCTAGCTACCCGCACTCGATCGGCTATAGTTCTAGCAGTCGGTTTGACGACGTTCGAGCAAACGCCTCTCGCGTTTTCGCGCTTCCATCGCCTCTCCCACTTGGCGGGCCACCACTTGCAGGCCACTTCCGCCTCGACCCGGAAGCTTTTAGGGTCGCGATTTTTTTTGGAGATGACGATGAGCATGAAACTCTACGTCGGCAATCTTAGTTACAACGTTACAAGTTCCAGCCTGGAAGAGTTGTTCGCCGAATTCGGTTCGGTCCGCAGCGCACAGGTCATTCAAGACCGCGACACAGGCCGCAGCAAGGGCTTCGGCTTCGTGGAAATGGCTGACGACAACGCGGCCCGCAGCGCGATCAGCGCCCTGCACGAGAAAGAGTACGACGGCCGTCCGCTGACCGTCAACGAAGCCAAGCCCCGCGAAGATCGCGGCGGCGGTGGTGGTGGCGGTGGCTATGGTCGCCGTGGAGGCGGTGGTGGCGGTGGAAGTTACGGTCGCCGCTAGTCTCGCATTCGATCACAAACGGCCGAGGGCGACTCCGCGTGAGTTGCCTTCGGCCGTTGCGTTTTCGTCAGGAACATGCCGCTGCGGCGATTTCGTCGCTCCAATCATGAGGATTTATTATGGGTCGACGCCCACACCATCAGAACAAGCGGCAGAAGGCACGCTCGTCGGCTCCGCCGCCGCCAGCCATCCGAGTGCCCGAACGCAAAGTACAAGTCAGCTATGGCAAGCCGTTCATCGTGCTCGAGGACGGTCAGAAGCAAACTTTTGTGTTTGCCGGCGGTAAGTGGCAACCCCATTCGTCCTCGATCGCCGAGTGCCGGGTCGATTGCCAGGTCAAGGAGCTGCCGCAAAAGATCAACGGCATGACGCGCTACGAGATCTGCGAGCCGATCTGAAGTGACGACGGCCACGCATGGCGCTGGCTAGGGAGCTCGACGCTGCTGCCGCCGCGTCCGGCGTGGCGTTGCCTGGCCGGCTTCGTCGGATTCCACCGCACTCAGGTCGCCCAGACCGTAGCTCACCAGTTCGAGCGTGGTCCGGCGCACGACGCGGCCCTCGGCGTCGGTCTTGTGTGAACACTCATCGACCACTTCGCCCGGCACAGCCGGCGCGTGCCAGCTCCAGGTGATGGTCGTGCCGCGATCATTCTTCTGATTCGTGCGTACCAGGTAAACGCCTTGTGGCTTCTCTTGCTGCACGAGGTGTCGAATCATGTGCAAGGACATCACCTGGCTTGTGATCTCCTGTAGCTCCTTGCCGTCGCCCGCTTCGCGCAGCGTGCTTTGGCGGCGGAGAATTGCCGGCTCTTGGCCGGCAGCAAACACGATCAGGGTTTGTTCGTTGGTGACTCCACCGGAGATATCGAGTTGCCTTGCTTCGCAACGGACCTCGCCGCCGTCGATGTTTAGCGTCTGCGGTTCGAGCGCCTTGGGGGGCGCGATTTTACCTAAGGTTTCGCCGGCGAACCCTTGCACGATCGTCTGCGGCTGACTGGGAAACTTCTGTCCTGCGACCTCCACCGTGACTTCCACCTGCAGCGTCACACGATCCGCCGTGACATCGGTCACCGTGGTTTTGTTATCGGTCAGGCTTCCGTCGGTCGGTTTGCCGTCGGTGTCATAGTTCTCCGTCACGATTCGCACATGTCGCCAGGCGCCCTTGCCGAACCGAGCCCAGGGGTGGGCCTGCGCGAGAAGCTCGTCGAGCTGATCGGCCCCGGCCCAGCCAGGGGTGCTAAACAGACAGACGAACAGCATCCCAACGATGGGTAGGATTCGCGAGTTCAAGATATTCGTGCTCCAGGCCGTGATCGGCAGGAGAATTCTGCCGAGCGTGTCCGCGTCGGAAGGTCACATGATAGCCGCGCTCAAGAGACATTGCACTCCCACGAGTGCCTCAAGCGGATACAGAGCTCCGTACTGAATGGGTGTCTCGCCTGCTAGAATGACTCGGACTATGGATCAATCCCAGGCTCTAACGGTGCTGATCTTTCTGGCCGCGATCCTCTACGCCTCGGTCGGCCAGGCCGGCGCGTCGGGCTATCTGGCAGCGATGGCGCTGGTGGGCGTGTCGGCAGATGTGATGAAGCCCGCCGCGCTGCTGCTCAACGTCGTGGTTTCGGGCATTGCCGTGACACGATTTCGCCGGGCCGGCGTCGTCTCAGGGACGTTGTTGTGGCCATTCGTGATCGGCTCGATACCCATGGCCTTTATCGGTGGCGCGATCTACCTGCCGGCCGCAGTCTATCATCCCGCGGTAGGTCTGGTACTGGTCGCGACCGGGTTGCGCATGCTTTACTCAGCCTACGCGCATGAACAGCCCCAGCCTCGGCAAATCTCGCGCGAGATGGCGATCCTGGTCGGGGCCGTGATTGGGCTCGTGGCGGGACTCACCGGCACCGGCGGTGGAATCATGCTCGCGCCGCTCTTGATCGTGATGGGCTGGGCCAGCTCGCGCGAGGCCGCAGGCACGGCGGCGGCCTTCATCCTGGTGAATTCACTGGCCGCGCTGGCCGGAAATCTCGTCAACATGCGCTACCTGCCCCAGGAGGTCGGATTGTGGGCGGTTGCGGCGTCTGCCGGAGGCTATCTTGGTGCGGAACTGGGTAGCCGGTATCTCGCGCCGCGCACACTGCATTTCCTGTTGGCCATCGTACTGCTGGTGGCCGGGGGCAAGCTGCTCTTCACCTCGTGAGGCAGTGCTGTGCAAAGTGGCTAAGCCGGGACATCCGGCGTGGGGGCCGTCGACTTTGTCGCCGCAAGCTGTGGCAGGATCAACAGGATGGCTCCGGTCGTGATGGCCACATCCGCCACGTTGAAGATGCCGGTTCGCAGTGGCCCGATCCCCAGGTTCATAAAGTCAATTACCAGCCCATCAAACCGCACACGATCGATCAAATTGCCGATCGCGCCGCCGAGCAGCAGCGCGCAGGCCAGGGTCTTCAGCGGCGACATGGACGTCTGCACCAAAACGAAGATTCCGATGGCCAACGCCACCAGGCTGTTTACCACCACGAGCAGCAGCCATCTCGCTTGTGGCGGCAGATTTCCACCCAGGCCCAGAAACGCGCCAGGATTTTCTGCATACTGCAGCCGGAACGTGTCCGACAGATAACTCAGCGGCGCTGCCTGATCGGCAAGCTGGTCGCGAGCGATGCTCTTGGTCATCTGGTCGCAGCCGACGCACAGCGACAAGATCGCGAGCAGCACAAACCAGCGGACGTAGTGTGGTGTGTTCGAAAGCATGGAGAGAATTCGACGAGGGCGTTCTGTCGATTGAGGGACTTCAGGGCGGAGCGAGGGCATCGAGTGACTAACCCCTGTAAACATTATAGCGAGCCCGAGGCAATCCCGGATTCGGCCGCGTCGGGAAACGACTCATCGGCGGCCGCCGATTCGATGACGTCGTCGGTTTCGCTCTCGCCGAGTCCGGCCAATGGGCCTGCGCAGCCGGCTGCGAGGAGCGTCAGGGTCACGAGAACAATTTGCGCCGAATAGCGTCGCATGGAGTTCGTTGGCAGGGGGGCACGGTGACTCAAGGACGGACCTGTTCCATCTTCATCCACTCGTTAATTGTCGCGGGCGGCGGGGCTGTTTGCTGCGCGCACCCAAGGACCGCCAGGCAAACAAGTGCCAGCAGGGCCGCCGTCAGGTGGGGTGTAAAACGCATGCTCAGTGTGCCTCTTAACGGATCGAGCGAGCCCCGCCGAATTGGGGCTTCTCAAGCGCCATCCATTCGTTCACCGTCGCCGGCGATGTCTCGGGCTGGGGATTGAACAGCCGGCCCAGGAACCCTTGCTCCGTAGATTTCGGTTCGTCGTTCTTATGGACGGCGACCGTGCCCGACTTCGCTTTCTTGGCCGCCTTCTTGGGCGTCAGCATGTTCTTGGTACCGGTGACAAGTCGGTTCGGCGCGTTCGCCATTTTGGTAACCACCGCCGTGGCGCGCTTGCCGGTCCCCTTGACGGTCTTGGTCGCGGCCGAGCTCTCGCCCCCGCGAAGCCAGGCAAACGGCGAAGGCAGTTCGGCCCGGGCCGCAGAGCCAGCCACCAACCACAAAGCGAGCACAAGAGCCAGCAGTCGCATGACGAGTCTCCTTGAACGCACAACGCCATCCCACCAGCGGCGCGCACAGTGGGCCGCGGTCCGCTACCTTGCGGGGCGGAACCATCGCAAATTTCCAGGGAGCTGTAAAGGCCGATTCAGGGACCACCTCGCCAGGGCTGGTCGCATGGGCAAGTTAGCGAAATCTCCGCCATTTGCCGCAATCCACGCGACCGGCTTCCTTGCGGCCCCGGCCTCGCGGACCTAGATTAGTCGCAGGGGACGCGACTCCACCGGGGAAGCCGTCTGCTCCACGACCTTCCGCAATTTTTCAGACGCATGCATTCGCCTTCGATCGGGTTTATCGGTGCCGGCCAGATGGCTCGCGCTTTGGCTGCCGGATTCGTCCGTTCTGGGCTGGTCGCCCCCGCGCGAATCTACGCCGCCGATCCGATCGAGGCCGCCGGCAAGGCATTCTTGGAGTCGGTGCCAGGCGCTCAAATAATTGCCGACAATGCGGGTTTGGCGAAGACGGCCGACGTCATCGTGCTGTCCACCAAACCGCAGCAGATCGCTGCCGCGCTCGCTGACCTGCGCGCAGAAGCCCAATCGAAGCTCGTGATTTCGATCGCTGCCGGCGTCAGGCTCGAGAAGCTCGCCGCGGCCCTTCCCGGCGCTCGCCTGGTGCGCGTGATGCCCAACACCCCCTGCCTTGTCGGGCAAAGCGCCAGCGGCTACTGCCGCGGCGCGGGTGCAACCGACGAGGATACGAAACTGGTCGCGGCCTTGCTTTCGGCCGTGGGCGTCGCCTTCGAGGTCGAAGAGTCGCTGCTAGATGCCGTGACGGGACTCTCCGGTTCGGGGCCGGCCTTCGCCTACCTGATGATCGAAGCCCTGGCTGATGGCGGTGTGCGGATGGGGCTGAAGCGTGAGGTGGCGCTCGCCCTGGCAGCGCAAACGCTGCTGGGGGCAGCCCAGATGGTGCTGCAAACGGGCGAACATCCGGCCGTTCTGAAGGATCGCGTGGCGAGTCCCGGGGGAACCACGATTGCGGGGCTCGAGGCGCTCGAGGCCGGCGGCCTGCGCGGCACCCTGATGGCTGCTGTCGAAGCCGCTACCCGCCGATCCATTGAACTGGGACAGGTATAATCCAAGCGGTGCGAGCCCGCGTGCTCGCAGAGTTCGTCGAGGATCATTAAAGATGTCGATTTTTTGCATTGTTGACGACAAGCATGTGCCGCTCTATCGCGTGATGTGGGTCTCGTCGACGCCGCACTTTTGCGGCTCCGAGGACTGCGAGCGCGAGGGGCAGTACGAGGTTCGCCTCGAGCAGGGCGAAAGCGTCTGGGCTCGCCCGCAAGAGCGCGACCAGATGCTGACGGCGCTCGAGGCCTGGCAAGGCGGCCTCGGACCGCCGGAAGACGACTGGGGGCAGTAACGCATGTCGATGTTCGAACGCGACGAGTATAAGTGGCGCGAAACCTACTTTGTGCTATTCGAGTCGAGCCGCCGGCCGTCGCTCAAGCGCATTGAGAAAATGCTCAACGGCCTGAGAGAACGCTTCCAGCTATCCGATGCCACGGCCGATGAGGACGATCGCTTCGAGTCGATCACCGTGCTTTCGCCCGACGACTATGCCGCACTCGATATCAGCTACGTGGCGGGCGAAGAGGTGACCGAAAGCATCGAATCGCTGGAGGCCGATTTTGCCGATGCCCAGCTCGACCCCGAAGAACGCAAGAAGCTCGCCCGGCTGAAGACCCTCGACGCGCGGATCGACCTTCTGCATTTTGAGCAGGTCTCGGACGATGCTCCCGAGGACGACGCCGACGAAATGCTCGATCCAAGCGCGCTGTTGATCGTGCTGGACGCCATGGTCGAGCTTACCGGCGGGGTCGGCATCGATCCGCAATCGGGCACGTTGATGTAAGTCGCCCGCCGAGTTTGCGGAATCTCACCTCACTGGAACGGACATTCCATGATTGCCAAGGACATCAAAAACGGCATGGTGCTCGTCTACGGCGAAGCCCCCTGCATTATCGAAACCACCAGCGTGCAAAGCCCCTCGGCGCGCGGCGCGGCAACGCTCTATAAGTATCGGGCTCGCAATCTGGTCACGAAACAGAAAGTCGACATCGTGCTCAAGGGCGGCGAGTCGCTGCCCGAGGCCGACTTCGAGCGCCGCCCGGTGAAACTGATGTACACCGACGCCACGCACATGCATCTACTCGACCAGGAGGACTTCAACCAGTACTCGCTCACGCTGGAGGAAGTCGCCGGCGAGGCGCCTTACATCACCGAAACCCTCGAGGGGGTTCAGGCCCTGATCTACAACGATGAGTGCGTGGGACTGCAAGTCCCCATGACGGTTGAGCTCAAGGTCATCCAGTGCGACCCCGGCGTCCGAGGCAACTCGGCCACCAGCCGCAACAAGCCTGCCAAGCTGGAGACGGGGCTCGAGATTCAGGTCCCGGAGTACCTGGCTGAGGGCGAGACGGTGAAGGTCGACACGCGCACGGGCGAATTCCTGTCGCGAGCTTAGAATTGCTGGCGACGATCGAATGGAAAGAACGCCCAGATTCGCTGAGCGCCCGCGTGCGCGGACGAGAACCTGCCGCGTTACTTCTTCTTTTTGACCTTCTTCTTGACGCTCTTTACCGCGGTCTTGGTGGCGCTCTTCACGGCCTTGGTGGCCTTCTTCGCCGAGGTCTTTACGGTCTTGGCGGCAGCGGCAGTCTTTTTCTTACCCTTGGCAAATGCGGCTTCCCAACCATCGGCATACTGCTTTGTGCTTCCAACGCGAATGATCGACACGGTCTGGTTTCCTTGCTGAGTGCTATCTCGACTGGCCAGGCCACCGCAAGCGACTCGGCGGTGCCCTGGCGTGAATGCATGAACTTGATTGTCTATATAGAGTTCGGACGCGCAGCTGGTCAAGTCGCGTTCGTTCATGCGGCATCCGGTCACTCGATTTGGCGGGCGAACGCTACGACTCAAGCGGATCGTTCTCGCCGGCCGAAACCCATCTGGCTCCGCCTTGGAAGCGCCTGATCAGCTAGCTCCCCAATCACGATTTTCTGCGTGGCAGCGGGAAATTTTCCGTTCGACGCATGGAAAAATCCTTGCAGGGGTGGTATGGTATGCGAGCCTCGGCCAAAGCGGATTCGTCACGGTTTAACGCCTGACACCGCCTTTTCAGAGGCACTTCTTAGCAATTGGTGAGGAAAGCTAGCCTAGCCGACGGACAAATTGACCCGGGTGCCAAGTCTCCCTGCGTGCTGTAACGCGGGGGTCCGCCGCCGAGTCGATCGGTCTGCTTTCTCGCAAGCCCCGGGCCAGCCGCCACGCGTTCTCAACCGTCTGCTGGTCCCATCCCCCAATCGAGATCCTTCGCTAATGCGTCCGCTGCTGGCGCGCTTGCGCGCTCAGCCCACCAGTTTCTGATCCGTCGTCGTCCCTCGCGGGCGAACGGCGCTTTGGACCCGCTAAGTGACGACCATTGGCTCGACCGAACCAATTTCACGACCACACTGCACGACTACGCCGAAACCGCTGGGAGTACAAACCATGAAACGCACCCGATCAATCGCTGGCCTCGCGTTCGCCATCGCGAGCATTTTCGCCGCCAGTTCAGCCCGCGCTGAACTGCTTTACGGACTAACCGAGGGTCAGCAGCTCGTCACGTTCGACAGCCAGACCCGCTCGATCAACTCGGCGGTGGGAATCACCGGCCTCGGCGGCGATTCGCTGATCGGCATCGACTTCCGGCCTTCGACGGGCGAGCTGTACGGCTTTTCAAGCGGCAACCGGTTCTTCAAAATCAACACCGCGACAGGCGCCGCCACGGGCCTGGGCAACGCCCTGCTGCTGATCGACATCGTCAAGTCTTTTGACTTCGACCCGGTGAACGACAACATTCGCGTGCTCACCAACCAGCGGAAGAACATTCGCGTGAATCCGAACACGGGCGCTGCGATCGCGGCGGATTCGCTGCTCAACTTCGTGGCCGGCGACCCGAACGCGGGCACGACCCCGGTCGTTGTTTCGGGCGCGTATACGAACAGTTATCCCGGCGCGTCGAGCAGCACGCTCTTCAACCTGGAATCGTCGCGCAACGTGTTGACCATCCAGTCGCCGCAAAACCAAGGTAAGCTCGAGACGGTCGGCGAGGTGGGCCTCTCCCTTGGCAATTTGCTCTCATACCGGGGCATGGACATTTCCGGTCAGACCGGCATCGGCTACATCGTCGGTCAAACCCTGGTCACCGGCACCGGGCTTGTCGAGAACACGCTCTACACGATCGATCTGGCAACCGGGGCGATCGCTGCCGCGGGACCCATCACCGGCACGCCGCAGGCCGGCCCACTCACCTTTGGCGGCGGCCACACTCCCCCCCTGCCCGATCCGTGGGATTGCGGCGGGATCAAGGGCGCTGGCCTGCTGATCGACGTGGCCACGGTTCCCGTGCCCGAACCGTCGACGTTTATTCTCGGCGGGTTTGGCGTCGTGGCCCTGGGTCTTGCTGCCCGGCGTAAGCTGCGCCGCTTGTAAGCAATCCGAGTCGAGTCTAAAACCAAGCCTCCTCAGCAGAATTCGTGGGTGAATTCTGGTTGAGGTAGGTGTCCAAGTTGGTGGTAGAGGGCCAGTTCGATCGTTTCGTATTCGCGAAAGCCGTACGATTTTCTCATGGTCAGTTTC
>Ga0169931_10004272_pt1 | contig 22316 bp, 18 predicted proteins | sample Kivu_15m_20L_FD_129675 | JGI IMG/M metagenome (GOLD analysis project Ga0169931, IMG submission 129675) | Freshwater microbial communities from Lake Kivu, Western Province, Rwanda to study Microbial Dark Matter (Phase II) - Kivu_15m_20L... | ecosystem: Environmental > Aquatic > Freshwater > Lake...
AATAAGGCTGAGTTGTCACTATACTGTATACGTAATACAGTTATTCATCGATAAAATGTGATATATCGTAAGAAGAGAGCTGCTAGTTGTTTTCCATTCATTTTTTAACAATGTAGAGAAAATAATCGGCGTTTTGTGGTAAACATCAACACGACTCAGCATTACTTGTTGCATTTTTCATTCACTTCGCCGCTTTTATTCGCTACAGTATCCAACGTACGCGCAGATAATGATCTAATGATGGGTCGTAATAATACACACCTAAAGTATGTCTTTGTAGTCCCAACATACTTTATTTCAATAAGTAATCCCTTCAAGAAGCTGTCATTGAAAGCACCCCCCAACACTTTCCTCATGGCTCGATTCTCACACCATGTCGATGTCGACGATGAATCAGATGAGAATATCTGTGAGGAGTCATCTTCCTCGGCGGTTGTTCCATGGGCGTATCGCATGATCAACCACAGTCAAAGCTATGTTATTGTGAGATCATCCCTCCCCTCCAACTCTCTTCAGGAGGAGCGTTCACAAACGTATACTTGCGGTATAAGAAAACGAAAATCTTTCCAATGGCTTCTTATTATAAAATATTGTATATTTGCTTTTCTTCTTAAATTTACATGTCAAAGATATCTGCCTCCTCCACCCGACCCATACACTTCATGGAATGAATATACCCATGAAATCAAAGCAACCTTTGTAAATACTGCAAAGTTACTAGCCTATGTTTCTATGGGCCTTGTTAAAAATCTCATTCAAGATGTATCATATCATGGACAAGATGGGATGAAAAGAATCATCGATAAAGTCATACATATGCAGATCCCATACTCTCCAAGAATACATGGTCTTGTTACGATATGGTCAGTATTACGTAAACAAACCTCGACGAGGACATGTACATTTCAACTTCCACATCAAAGGATACATGCAGGGCCCATCATACCGTCATCGTCGTCAACGGCAGTAGCAGCAGAAACCACACATCTTATTACAACGGAAGATTATTTAAGAAATCAAATTATTGGTCAAGATAAGGCCATACAAGCTGTTGCGCGTACTTTAGATGCATGGATTCAACAACCTCCTGTAATACATCCTTTACACCATGCTACAACAACAGCAACAAGTACTACTACTGCACCTACTACGAGTAAACCACTCTTTCTTTTCTTTGTAGGTACACAAGGTGTAGGAAAATCACAAACCATCCAATCGATTGCGGAAATGTTATTAAGTCATTGTTCTTACTCGACTGCTTATACCCATGAACAACAAGGATTCCAATATAATGTTCCCAAGGATCGTATATTCATTATTCATGGAATGGATTATTCCTCTACTACTTCTTCTTCCACATTAACATCATCACCCTCTTCATCCTTGTTTCCTAAAGATGACCATGACATGAATCAAACTCATTCTTGTACACACGATTCCATGACAATCAATACTACCACCTCACAAGAATGTAGTATTAGGAATATGGATTTAGAATCTTTAAACCTTTTTGAAAAAATTCTTCAACATACATACAACTCTTCAAACATGGGTAATATTATTGTTTTGGATCATATACACGTCATGTCACCATGGGTATTGAAAAAAGTTATACAGCGAATACAAACATTTCATAATCATCCTCCTTTTGATTCACTCTTGGATTCTCATAATCGTATCATTTCTTTCCAAAAGACAATTTTTATTTTAACAACGACTGATTGGGGTATCGATTCGATCTTTACCTTGCTACGGAAATATAAAACTACAAGTAATATACCGTATCGTGAATTACAACATGCCATGAAAGAAGATATACGGTCCTATATGGGTGATTTGGTATGTATATTTATATTCACGAATATTTCTCAATACCATACTCTATTTCTTTTATATTATTCCTTCTTTTCTCCTCTAGATGATTTCCAATATTATTCCTTTCTTTCCTCTAACATCAAAAGATATTCAACATATTTTTAAGAAAGTTATTTTATATATCAGTCGGGGATATGAAAATATATATTGGAAAAAATTACAAGTGGATGATACTGTGTATCATCATTTCACAGATCCAAATTATATTGAATACTTAGAATATACAAGTACTACTCCAACATCGAGTAACAAAGAAAGTTTCATCTTTGCTAAACGTGGAGCTCATGATTTAGAGGATAATATCTTCTTACAAGCCTTGAAGGCTTTCATGACAAGAGGTTATTTTAATCAAAGTGAAAAAATTGCTCGTATTGAGTATAGTGAAGCAAGTAACGAATTAATCTTACGTTGGTGTCATGATGAGCATCATGAAAGTGTACCATGTGAAGAAGGATGGAGAGTTGCTTTAGATTGACTTTTTCTACACACACAGGGAATACTAAAAGAATAGTAGTGTAATAGCTTGAATGCTAGACTCCTTACTAGGTGTATTTAACTCAAGATAAAAACTATATACTAATAAGAGAAATTTGTAAAGGAATTTGTTTATATGCATCTATGAAGAAAAGTCATTGATATATAGGGCTTTACACGCGTATGGGAATCATAGGGATGGATAAACGTGGGCCACTCTTTCGTTCTTGCGTAGCGCAGCTATCAGGTGTATTTTTGTATACCGCATCTAGGTGATTCAACAAAGTGTCATGGGATGTAATTGTAGTGATGAGCCGATTCACTAGTAGCTCTTGCATATCACGAGGAAGAATAGTCAAAGCTTCTGAGAGACGTGCAATGAGTGCTGGATCAGGAGCGTTCGGATGCTCCGTTGAAAGAGATGGCAACTTTTTTCCTTGTACCTCATCCTCAAGATATTTGTATGGAAATTGTACTGGAGTGATCGTATCGTATATCGTACCAGGTTCTTGGAAAATATCTACCGATTCATCGCCAAAGGAGGCTATTAAGTCATCCACAATATTATCATCGTCAGCGAAAGACGATGACCTAGACAAATGATTGAGGCCTATAGCCTCCATGGATGAGGAACATAAGGACGCCGGGATAGATGAAAAGACTTCATCCGGAACTAGACGAGTATCATCCATGTCATCGTCGATCGCAACAAGCCTTGGAGAAGCAAACGAACAAGATGATTTCTGGTCACTTAGTGAGCTAATATCTTCCACCTTGACTAATTTGCGCTTGCTTCCAGTGCTAACCAACGCATCATCTGCAATGGTTATTTTGTTTACTAATGCTGTCAGCTGGTCGAGATTCGACGACATTTGAGCAATCCGATCTTTCAAAACATCAACCTCCGACCTCAAACCCTCTGTATCTTCTTCGTTCTTTTCTGTAACAGGCACGGATATAATAGCCTTCTCCTGTCCTGAATGATTGTTAGATCTACGAATATACTTGAGAAGGTCAGGTTTACCTCGGACAAAGTGCTCGTGTTTGAAACGCCAAAAATTCGCCGTTTCTACCTCAAGTTTTACATTATCAAAGAATTTCACTTTTCGGAAGCCATAAAAATTAAGTTGTCGAATGAACGAGCTAAATTTGGAATGCTTGAAAAATTCAGGGATGACTGTTTTCTCAAATTGCTCTGGATTTTTGACTAAAAACGATTCTCCATCCTCGGACCTAATCATAAGAATCAAAGAAGCGAAGGTTGATTCATGAAAAGTAAACGGATATAGTCCTGGTCATAGGCTTAGTCAGTCACTTACCATAATGCGATTTCCGGGTCACAGCTATCGATCATCTGATATGTTTCTACAAAGATGGAGAGAAAATTTAAAAATCACGTCGTTGGTCGTTGTTCTAAAAAACAATATTGATTGCTATCAATGTCCGATCACTTACTTCTTAGGAAAATTGAGACAGTTGTGCTTGAATTGACTTCCATCTCTCTCAATTTTTTCGTTCTAGAGTATGCGGTGTTTATTCTTCAGTTACTTGCTGATAATGAGGATATGTTGCTTGATTTTTGTTGTAGTGGAAGTTAGAGGTGTAGTAGTAACGTGTCTGCTGTTGTAGTGCTGTGTCCTGTGTTGTCTCGTCATGTTTTCGTGTGATAGGTATGTAGGTATCCTCGTTTGTTTTTCTCGTGACCGACCGTTTGGCGTTTCGGCTGAGAAGTCGAAGGAAGGAAGGAAACTCTCATTCAGAGCAGAGCGGCGCAGAGCGCAGAACTGGTATGCATACGTACAGAAGTACTGTAGGTGAGACGTACGTTTCGAAAAAACGATCACATCAGCAGAGGGCGGGGAAAGATAAATGTTACCTTTTTTACTTATTATAATACATAACTACTACTTAGTCCTACAGTTGTCCATTGCATCTGAGGTGTCAGGTCGGTTGGCGATGAAATCGACATTTTCTCATTTTCTCACTGCGGGCATTTTAATTTATGGTGATGTTGTGAGGGATGAGTTAATGAGAAGAGTGTGGAGTGTTATTTGTGTTTTGTTTTATTCTATTATGTCGATCTTGCGTCATCGATGAAACTCTTTGACGTTTATTTACTTTTCGTAGGATATCCAATAACCATTAATCTATGATAATTATTATTATTATTAAAGGCATATAGATTCAGGAATTCAGGCATAGATGTATTATGTACATGTAATTATATAATTATGTCGACGACACCTTTTGAGCATTAAACTCTTTGAACCCCATAAGCCTGTAAAGGTTAAGGGAGTCCCTTGCCAAGTCTATACTGTATAATAACTCACGGTACTTTTAAGCTTCCTTGCCCGAGGCGGTTCGAAAGATCTAACAAATTGCTATAAATGAGGACATTTTTAAACCGTTTGCCTACGTGCCTACGTTACTACGCTTCCTTAATCATGAGATAGAGCATCTTCTACTACCTATCTTTTTGAATATTTGGTAATCAAAGCTTTTCAATAGAGTAAATCAGTAAAATCACAAATGCAATATTCCGAATTAAGGCAATAAGACCGATAATTTCCTGCGTGACGTTGACTCATTTCTATTGAGCAGACTTATAATCATATAGAAGTGCTACGAGCAGGAAAGAGGCGATGGTTTCCTGCAGATGGCGGGGGGTCCAGGATTAATATCTGCGATGTCCGCAACAGGTAGAGTCGAGTGAGGTTTCCTAAATCACTAAAACTAATATAGATGCAGTTAGTAAAGGTCCTCTTACAAAGAGTTGCGTGTACTATATTTCCGAAGCTGATACTGCATATTAGGAAATGATCTTAATTCAATGATCTATGAAAATAATTATATATTTTTAATGATGATGACTTTAATTGAAGTAATTCCGAATACCACCTCCTCGCTGTTTCTGAGTTCCCCTCATCGTATTATCAATTCCTGCGAATAATATGTCTGCTTCTTGTTGTCGTTTCTGTTCGTCCTTTTGTAATTGTTCAAGCTGTGTAAATCTTTCTGACACTGCGGGTGCGACAGATACGAGACGAACCTTGGATAAGAGCATCTTACTTCCCTGGATGACAGGATTTTTTTTGAATTTTTTATAGTCTACCACATTCTTTGCCTGTTGCGACCAATTTTCTTTTGCATTCTCAATTTTACGAACAATCAAATCAGAACGAACTTCTGTAATTGCTGCTTCTTGCGCAGTGTCAGCTACTTCACATGAAACCATGTAGAGCAAACGTTTTTTTCCTGTGGGAGCAGCTCTCAGCCATCCTTTCTCCTTTCCCATTGGTAGAGGACGCTTTTGTTTACTCGTCAATTTATCCTTCGAATCATCCGAGGTCTCCTGATTTAAAGCGTTGAGAGATGCTTGAGTCATTTCTCCCTGAGTCTTTTCATCAGTCTTTTGTTTCTTTTGACTCATACCGATCTCGCTAGAAGCCTCAACAGCGGTTCCCTTGACTCTTTGACTTGATATCCAGCCAGAAGCCTTAGTCTTGGGTTGGGGAATTCGGGGACAAGTTAAATGAGAAGAATCACGTTTTCTCGAGGTGGATTGAGCAGACGAAATATTTGAGTCGTCCGCTTCTTTTGGTACATCAGTGATACGTGCCGCCATTTCTGTATGTTCTTCACCACGGTTATCGGATGAGAAACGTTGGCGCATGTCATCACTTTCATGCTCGATCGCATCAGGGAAAACATCACTTCCATCAATATCCTTTAACGTTCCAAGAGTTTTTATTCTTTGCGCTATAGCTTTGGGATCTACGCAATAGATTTGGAACCGTGGTGGGATATGCATTCGTTCTTCTTTCAAACGCTTCAAATTGTTCATGACTGTAGATTTTGCTTTGGAAGCCTTTTTTGAGTCTAGCCAAAGAACTGTGAGTGAATCTTTTTCCTGTTCTTGTAGAATCATCTCCAACCAATCATCGCCGTTCCAGGTTTCTCGGCTAGGAGATTCGTACAGTCTTACAATCGTTGCTCCACAACAAACACAGAGAGGTTCGAATTCATTTTCCAATAAACTTATCACCTTGAATCCCTTCATACATATTTTCCGTTTCTCAGAAAGAGACTGTGAAACTTCCCATGGCATATCCAACTCTCCTGCAAAAATGGCATAGTCGTTAACTTGAGGAAGTGGATCATGTATCGATTTCCTCCCTGCCATATCGATGAAGAAATCTTTGCTGACAATTGGTATATCTTTCAACATGGCGCATAAAACACTAGCAGTTTTCTCCTTCTTTGTTCTATCACCAATGACATGTGTTGTATGGATGACATCAAAATATTTGGAAATCGGAACTCCGAGTAAAGTTGCTAGAGAAGCCACTTCTTGCTCATCGTCTTCATTCAATTTAGTGAGGCAAAACTGTAGGGGTACATTTGTGATCCTATATGCAACGAATTCAGATCTGTCTATGGATCCACATTGAACTAAAATTGACGCATTATCCAACGGTAAAGGTGCACCGAATGTTTGAGGAGATGGATTCGTATTTTTATTGTTACAAGGCCATGGCATGAGAGATAGGCAATTATCTGTTTCCAACTTGTGTACTGAGCCATTGGTACCCTTACTCTTAGCTAGAGATGAGCGCTCTCCATGAATCATATTGTCGGTGTCTTCTATGTTCACAACAGTTCCATATTTACTTTTTTTAAAACAAAAAAATACAAGGACGACTTCCAATTACACATGGACTAAAAATATATACATTGCATGTCAATGCACTGTAAGCGAATATACCGTACCTTTTCATATCACTCAATACAAGATAGGTAATGGGATCTGAATCCTCATATGTTTTCGATGTCACCACCCGTAATGCACAATGAAGCTTCGACATGGCTTTACAAGTACAGCCGGCTGGAATATCGCCATCATGACCAAACGTGGCAAGAACTCCATCAAAAACTTGTCCCTTATTTTTTACTTCACGAGGTTCCACATTTGGGGAAAGATAAAACGGAGTCGCCTCCGGTACAGACAAGTTGTCAATTCGCAGCAACATATATTCAAGATGATGAGGAGGTATGGTGGTAAACTAGAAACTAGAAAGTGAGAAAGTGTCTTCAAAATTTACGAAAGTGCAGATAAAGAGTTACGAATGTGAAGGATGCCTCTTCTACGTACAACTTTTCACGTAAATTCCGTCACTCATGTTATTTGCAGGCTTTCTTTGATCAAGTTGCATTCAAGCTGGGTGGCTTAATACGTTGTCCTCACTGAATAGGACCATCCGCTAGATACATTGATATAGACAAATATTCTATTCATGATAAAATCCTCCTCCAGTGATGATAGTATAGGCAACAATGTTGTTATTGTTAAACTAGGCGGGTCGTCTATTACAGAAAAGGGGAAATTAGAAACCTTGAATCATGAAGCCTTACGTTGGATTGCAGAGACATTAGCACAAGTCATTGATTCAAGCTATTGCTTTCATTCTACTGACTCGAGTCTTGATGATACACTTCCAAAATGTTCCTTTATCCTGGTACATGGAGCAGGATCCTTTGGCCATTTGTCTGCGAAGCAATATGGCTTACAGGGGAAAACTCAACCACCTTCTGTTGAAGTCTATGAGGATAGACTGATTACTGAACAAAATGATGTAGACAGACGATTTACATTTCATGGCTTAGCCCGAACACGTGCAAGGTGAGCCTAACGAAAGACGTGGTTAAGTTTTATTTTGTGAGTAGCTCATCGCAGTCTTCACTTTCACCAGTGTTCAAAAACTAAATAATATTGTAGTCTCTTATTTAATTGATGCTGGGATAAATGCTGTGGCTTTGTCTCCTTGTATATCATACTATAACTTACAAGCGCATGGTGGAGATGAGGATGGAGGTATTACAACGTTAGTTGCGGCAATAAAGCAAACGCTCAAGGCTGGATTGGTTCCTGTCCTTCATGGAGATGCCGGGTTGTATGGTGACTATTCTCGAGGGCTTTCATCCATGAAGGCTGGAATTTTAAGTGGTGATACATTAATTGAGGCTATCGCTACACATTCTTGTATGAAACCTCATTTATCTCGAGCTATCTTCTTAACCGACGTAGAGGGAGTTTACACTCATGATCCTAAGATTTTCAAAGATGCTAAGCTTATAAAGACGATCGACATCGATGAAGCAACAGGCACTATACTTACTGATGTAGTTGTTTCGGGATCGACACATGAACACGATGTCACAGGAGGTCTTACGGTAAGTTAATATCCGTCGCAATTCATGCTTTCGTTTACAGTTAACTTCAACTCATAGGGAAGCATGCTGATATCAGTTGAAATTAGGATCCGCTGCAGTCATTGCCATCAAAGGCAAAGTCGATGTGCATATTGTAAAATGTCAATCGAAGAGTGCTAGACAAATTATTTTCGGGGAGGAATCTGAGTTTGGTACTGTCGTTCGAAGTAATAACCTCTACAATAGTAATAATGATCCATGAAAAACGAGCAATCAATATTTCGCGACAACTTCACGTCGCTTTTCTTTTATCAGCACTGCGCAACTTCTTTTGTACATGAACATAAGAGTATTTTCACAGTTCTAAAAAGAGAAAGTGGATGTGAATTTATCGAGAAATATAAGTGGATTGTTGAATATTATTATTGGAGAGTTTGTACCGTTGCCCTATCAATAATTAGATTCATTTCAGTATGTGATTCGATTCCTTCCCCTCAAATATTGAACTTCAATGGTAATCCGAGGTATATACTCACACTAGGGTCATAATATTTTGATCAATGTGGATATTTTTACGTCGTTAATGCAAATCCCACTGAAGATTTGTACTAAAAATATATCGTCGAGAGGAGGAGCTGGCATATATAATCAAGTATTATCCTTCGAATTCTGTGTTGTAGTAGCTACAGTACAGGAGTACTGCTGACCAAATATGACTCGAACAACAGTCCATTTGCAAACTCCTTCACCCGATTATGTAATTTATTCCTTTTTTAGAGCTCGTTATCCTCATCTTATCACGCATTATATTTGAGGTGAACATTTTCGTCATTCGAAAAATACGGCCTTATATGGAACAGGTGCGGAAAATAAGTTTGACTTCAAAAGATGAGAGAGGATTCCGTGGATCGAACAATTACCTTCGAAAAGGGCTACGTACAAAAGTGGTCTCACAGCAGTGATAACGTCAAATTTGATGAGAGCTCTATAGACTCTGATGATATTAAAGATTATGATGATGATCTGCCTGTTTTTGCTGATATCGAATGCCGAAAAATGCATCAAGAAACTCTTAAATTAAATGCGAAGGTTGACAAAAGGAATAGCCGAATCAAGCAGAATGCAGATCGTTTGAAAACCATGCATAATCATATGCAATATCTGCGCCAGGAAATTGAATTGATGAATGGTCTGATTGCAGCGTGCAAAGATGATGTAAGAGCTGAAGAGCACCTTGTAGCACTGGGTGAAAGAGAGAAGTACAAACTGCAAGCTGAAATCGATGAGGTCGACAAAGCTTTCGCTTTAGAGAATCAGCTTTTGAGAAATATTGACATTCAAAAATTAAAGGCATCGGAAGAAACAGAGAGGCTCAAGCTCGCACTTAATTGCAATCAAGAAGAATTGGAGCAATGGGCAAAATCAGCAGCAATGAAAGAAGCTGATTACCTTAACTTAGAAAAATATACGAGAATGGATGACGTAAGGATAAAAGATTTGACGATGAAAATCGAAGCCATGACAATGAAGGCACTTGAAAAACAGGTTGAGCTAGAAAATGAAACCTTGGAAACGCAAACTCGGAGATTAGAGCTCGATCGGTGCCTGGAAATGTTTAACAAGGAACAAAAGGAACGCCAGTCTCTGATTTCTCAGTGGCAGGAGACCGTCGACATCATGAAAAATAGGGATGATGGCATTGAAGAGCTGTCTCGAAAATATTCTGATTTGGACGCAGACTTGGATGATAAGCTTCAGAAAATTGTGAAGATGCGGCTAAGTTTAGAAACACGCAAAGTAAGTCCATGTAATTCTCTCTATCGACAATATGTGATGTTCTTTTCATTGATAAACCAACTTAATACTTATACTTATGATAGGAAAAAAGTCTTGAGTTGGCTCAGGACGTCTCTCTTTGTGAAAGAAACTTGCAAGCAAAGAGACTCGAATTTGTAACACTGCAAGATACATATCGAACTCTTTCTGATGAGTTTGAGTTACTTCGTATTGAAAGCAGATACTTTGCAAATGGTTTGCATGATTCTGAAACAGACTATAATATGTCTCAAGAAATCTTATCCGATAAACAGAGGCAGTTGCAGGATTTCATCGCCCGCACTGATCTTTTCAGACAAAAGTTAATAGAAGAGAATAAAACTACGATTTCTCATGGCTCAACAAAGCAAGAGCTGCAACGGAAACTGAGAGAGAAAGAGAAAGAACACAAAGATATTGAAAATGCTCTCCGTGGCTTTCAAGATCAGTTGTTTAAAGATACAAAGCAATTCACAGAGCTTCAACAGAACGAGTCCGATCTCGTAGCAGAAATAGAAAACACGCAGGTATGATAATTGTGAGAACAAAACCATGCAGTATTGGTTATTTATTTAAGTAGGTAACTTTACGTTTTCAACATTGATTACCCTCGCAGGCGGCAGGAAAAAATTTGTCTCTGAAATTAAGACAGTTGGAAGACGAGCAATTTAAGCACAATGATACCCTTCATAGTATCACATTTCAGGTTGACAGTATGGAGAGCAAAGTTGCTCGAGGTCTTGGGTATAGGTCCGATGATGAAAAGCTTCATCTCCAGAAAATTATATCCGAGCTAGAAATCGAGCGCACAAATCAGCTTGAAAGGAAAAAGAAGCTGGTGCAACAACTAAGAATCGTTCAAAACGAGTTGATAGAGTGGCAAAGGAGAAATCGTAAGGTTTATGATCAATTGAGAGACATACAAAACCAAATCTCTGGCATCGACCTCGATATCTCTTCGTATGATCAGAGTTTAAAACTAACTACCCGTGAAAAGGAAGACAGAGCTCTCCTCCATGATTCAGTGCAGCTAGAGATGACACGCCTTCGTGACCTACTGTACAAGAAAATTCATGATATAGCGCAGCTGCAGGATGTTAAAGAACGATCCATCCGCTGTTCCATAGACGATAAAGAAAGACTTCAATCGGAAAAGGAACTCAGAATATCGCGATTGAAAGTAGCGAAAGAGAATCTACATAAACTTGCTATTGAAGTGGGGAAAAAATTAATAACTGCCCAAAATACAAGATCTCGGTATGAGATCATGTGCAAAACCAACCCCACTGCAATGTCAGGAGAGGGTGACGACAATTCCAATATACATTCACTAGTTTGTTTAGTTCAAAAGCAAGCCATATTGCAACAAGAAGGGGATAAAATCAACGATGAAATTTCATTAAGAGAGCGTGGTATACAATCCTTGCAGAAAATACTCCGGACCTTGATAGCGAAAAACCAAGAATATCGTAATTCCTTGTCCAATGTACCGCAAAAGGAAGTGATTAAACATGAGTCATCATCTTTAGCGAAGGATCTCTTGAGCAAAGAAACAGCCTTATACGAAGCCAAAAATAAGCTGCGACATATTATGAGACAGAATGAAGTTGATGAGAAAATCGGCATATCGAATCTTGAAAAATATAAAACCTTGGAGGATGAATACGAGCGACTATCTGTTTTGAAGGAAACTATGATAGATGAGGTAGAAAAGCTGGTGCATTCATACGACGGTGGAGGTCAAAAGGAATTCTCCGAATCTAACTTAGCGAATGGACTAGGTTAGATGTCTAATTCGCTTATTCTTTCTACGTAGCCTCCATGCTAATGAAAAAATTGCTTATGGAACACATTTACTGCGTTAAGTTTATAAGCCAAGCAGGAACATTCTTTATACATTAGATAAAAGTCTACTTTAAAATTTCAGCTGCGGTAAAGTTGGGTGTATGCTTTTCTATGTCCTTCTTCTAGATGAAGACCCAACTATGCTGTATATGAGACATAACCTATTATTGGACTTCCTTATTTATCTAGCGCTACGAGGTTATTGGATGATGATCTATTTTTCTCTACCATGGCTCTAAATATACCGTTTTTCATCGTAAGCAAGTTTCTCGGTGTATCAAATTCGGCGACTTTACCGCCATCAAGAACTAATATACGATCCGAATCCATGATGGTATTCAGTCGGTGAGCAATTGTAAGGACAGTAGAATCTGAGAATCGAGTTCGGATCATCTTCTGAATGATGGTATCAGTAGCATTATCTATACTTGCTGTAGCTTCATCTAAAAAATTGAGAATTAGCATATGAGAGAGTGAAGTCTGGGGCATAGTTAGGACATTCCATGAAGAAACTTACCCATAACTAGAATCTTCGGCTTATGGAGAAGGGATCTCGCTATACAGATAAGTTGTCGTTGTCCTTGTGAAAAATTTTCTCCTCCTTCAGATATGATTTGATCCAAACCGAGGGGTAGATCAGATATCGTTTCCCTAAGCTGGACTTGCTCTAGAACAGACCAAAGTTCTTCATCGTTCACTTCATTGAACGGATCGAGATTGTAGCGAACCGTGTTGCTAAACATAACTGGATCTTGAGGGATTATGGATAATTTACGACGTAAGACCTCTAGACCTATTTCCGAGGTATCTACACCATCAATAATAATTTTGCCTCCGTCATTTTCTATTTCCGTGATACGAAACAAAGCATTCATCAGACTCGACTTTCCTGAACCTGTCCTTCCAACAACACCAATTTTTTCTGCAGACCTCGTAGTTAAAGTAATTTGCTTCAAAACAAGCGGTCCATTCCTATAACGCATAGAGAAACGATCAAATTCTATCACTCCCTTACTTGGCCACATGCATGGATCTGGATCTTTCTCGGGTATGAGGTCAGGACTCTCTGACTCAATTTTATTGGAGTAAAATAGTACGCGCTCGACTGAGTTCATGTCGGCTTCGATTGTAGCGATCATCCTAACTCCCATCTTTAGGTTAGCAGTGATTTCAATCGCAAATGATAACGCTAACCCAGCCCAGCCCGCTGGAATAAAACCTACAGAAATTGTGGCGAGGGCCAAACCGGCTATGAAAGCACAGATTATACCGCCAATCAGATCTAAACGGAGTCCAAGCCAAAAGTTTGCCAAATATACTAGGTTGAAAGAGGCATTAAACTTGTTAAAAGAGCTCTTGCATTGAGACATAAACCTAGATTGCTGATTATATGCCCGTATTGTCGCAGTACCGGATAGGACTTGAGAGAAGTCGGCGAAAATAGGGGAGCCTGATATGCTGGTCAATCTTTGGAGCTCCGTGGAAGTTTTACGAAACCATTTCTGAATATAATAATAAAAGAAACCTATCGGGACTAAGGGAACCAGAAAAGTGCCTTTGGTGGCACCAATTATGGCCCCCACGGCACCCAACACACTAAATATTGTCCCCATTCCTTGACCAATGGACTGAGTTAAGTCAAGGTCGATTTTGTCCATATCAGAAGCGAATCTGTTGAGAACTCGCCCGACAGGAGTAACTACGATGATGATAAAAATGAGAAGAGTATCAACAACTCCGCACTCAAATATGAGAGAGATAAATGACATACCATCAAAGAAAGCTATCGGAGCACGAAGGATACTATGAGTGAGGTTATCATGAAGTGCTTTCGATGCATACAAGCGGTGCCAGGCCATCAGAATAGCTCTAATTGTCAAGCCCAAAACACCGAGCATACCATACAAAGCATAAATATCGACATAAAAGTTCGTCTTTTCTTTTGTCAGTGGAGTCCCTTTCATAAAAGCCTTTCCTGCAACGGTTGCCCAATGACTAAGCCAGAAACCTCCCAATACTTCTGCCGTACGCCCAGCAGCCTGAACTGCAAATAATGCGATCACTTTAATGATGCCTCCCACTTTGATATAATGGGAGTAAACCGAACCAGAGATTGATCCTTCTTGTCTCTCCTCCTTACTTATAAGATTTTGCCCATTCTCCTTCAATGCTTTACTATTTTTCTGATCAATATCTGCAAGTTTTTCATCTTTTTCATCTTCACTTCCACTGTTTCGATGGTTTGCGTCACTATCCTTATGTTCATCAAAGTCGACTGCACCGGCAAATACAACGCCATTTGAAACGAGGTCGGCGTATGTCCCGAAATGCTGGACTTCTCCTTTTTCCATGACCAACACTCGATCACATCTGGGTAAAAAGTGGACATGGTGTGTGACAAGAATCCGAGTCATGCCACGGCATAAATCTCCGGCTATAGCATGAGAAAAAAGGTGTTCACCGACATGAGCATCCACAGCAGAAAGGGGATCATCAAGCAATAGAATCTTGGTATCAGAGGAGTACAGTGCACGCGCCAAGGTCACTCGGGCTTTTTGACCTCCTGAAAGGTTTATGCCTCGTTCGCCGATCTCTGTTGAATCTCCAGCGGGCAATATACGAATATCATCAATCAAGGCGCATGCTTCAATGACGAGATTATAGCGCTCCACATCAAGTTCTCTTCCAAACAATACATTTCCTTTTAATGTACTGTTAATAACCCATGGTGACTGGCAGCAGTAAGACAAAAAGTTATCGCCACTGGACCCATCATTTGGAATCATGATGGAAGATTCGAGGCTGGGTTCCATTTCACCCAGAATAGCAGACAAAAGTGATGATTTTCCAGATCCGACGCTTCCAACAACTGCAATCAATTCCCCTGGTTCAATATACAGATTTATGCTTCGGAGTGTGGGTACATCAATGGGTTCGCTGTCCTCAAGCTTTACGTTGTCTATGTTAGCACCTATGATGGAATTCTTCATATCTTTAGACACAGTCTTCGAGCTTCGAATGGAGCTTCCTGCAGTACTCCTCATTTTACTCTTTCTTTTATCAACTTCCTCACCAATTGGTTGTAAGTCAGCACCTTTGTCCGTCCACGAAAAAGTTCCGTTCTGTATAGTTATGCTACCAACTGACTTCAAGACGCTGTCTTCACTACTTGAAACATCATCTCTTACATAATTCACTAATTCAGGTAGCTGAAGGTATCTTGCAAGTCGACGCAAGGAGACCTTACTTTGGATGTATTGCAGCATACCCATGGGTAAAAATGCAAAAGGAAAGCGCATGATGTTGAAGAGTGCAACAGTCGTGAATGCAATCGATGCCGTTAAAGGCTGATCTTGAATTTGTACATAGGTATAGAAGACGAGAATCAATTGAATTATCGGAGCACTCAACATGATGAGAGAGAAACCGACAGCTGAAACGTAAGCCAAGTAGGTTAGATATTTCAGTTCATTGGCACGGAGTTTCCCGACTTCATTTTGAAAGGGTTTCTCCCAAGCATAATATTTAATGATACGAATACCAGTTAGGATTTCATTCATTAATTTCACACGCAAGTCGGAGTATTTCAAAACTTTTTTGCGCATACTGGACACCACTGAGAAAACAATAGCATTGACGGGTACGAGGAAAAGCATAAAGCCTACCCCCACCCATGTGGCATTACCCACTTCTCTAAAAATAAGGATAAGACAAATAATAATTTGTAATGGCGAAACTAGGATCATACCACCAAATTGTATAAAGCGTTGAAGTTGGGTAGTGTCATTGCTCATCATGTTCACAACTTGTCCAGTGCTTGTACAAGCTCTGCCTGCAGCTGAAATAGTCATGGCCTTTTCATACAGGAGTGTTGATATAGCAGTTCTTGCAAATACAGAGAAATGTTGAAAGATAACCGAGGATCGAGTTTGAAGTACAGAAACACCTAAAGGTACAAGACCAAAAAGAACTACCTCAAACCAAGGATTCACAAAAGTACGGAATCGTCCACCACTACCAAAGTAACTAACCAAATCTAAAACGACAATTTCAAAGAGGATACAAGTAAAAACAATCGATTAACAAATCCATGACGAAATCGTTCTATTTGTTCCTTAAATAATATTCAACATACCTTTGAGTAAAATAACAGGCACAAATCCAAGAAGCGCTGAAAGAGTATATAAAAGTATTGCCCATAGTATTCTCCATACACCAAAAGAAACCATAAGTGCTGTGGCTACACCAGGTTCCGAAGGAACAAAGGGTGGCATTAATGCTTTTTTCGCATCGGAAAGTTTAGATCGCTTGGCGTCATATATAGCTTTACGTTTTTTATTTAATTGTTCTGCTTTCATGATTTGATATTTCCATGCCTTGGATATACGTTCAAACGTCTGCGTCGCTTCATCTTCATGGGTTGGTACACCAATATCTTCATCTACTAATACTTTCATAGCACCGAGTCGTAATAATGGAGATAGGTAGAATAAGAAAATATCTGAAAACCAATTGGATTGATCTTCTAAAGATTTCTCATGAACCTTAAGTTTAGAATACCAAGTCGGTACAGATGGCTTAGGAGTAGTAGTGATGGGTGTTGATACAGACTCTTGTTGAATCGTCTCCGTGAGATTCGTCGTATCATCTGCTGTTGCCTTTTTCTCCGATGAATTGCTTGGATTTGTTGGATTACACATCTTGTACTAGAATATTGATAATTGAAGTTATAGCTAGAATCGTTTTTGAAATGATCAATCCAAATGAAAAATGATGAGTTCTGAAATCGATGAAATGGAACTATGATCAATCGACAGGATGTATTCTCCCCGTTTTTCAATGAATAATAGCACGTGTAGGCTTTGATGATATCAAAGAGTTTTCTATGATTGTTTGTCGTAAGTGCTCCTTTGCATCAACAAGTACATATCATGTGGTTCGAAGAGATTCGCTCAGGAGATAGGTGACGAATGACGAGAGACATACAGCATACAGCAGTGATAGGGCCGTTTCACGTGTTGAGTGTTGACTCATACGATGACATGATCTGACATCTGACGGGAGAAATGAATGGTCAGTTTAAGGCTAATAATGTTTGTATACATACGTGCGTTGTCATACAGCATGACCGACGTCACACGTGACCTCTTCCAGCAGTTACCTGGTAGTACTGAGTGGTACTCTGGTACAGTCCTACTGTAGACTTTTGCCAACCTCGGCTACCTACTGCCTGCACATCTCCTTGCGTCCTTTTCGAATCTTCTGGTTTGTTCTTGTTACTTCTTAATTAAAAAGTGCTGGATGAATGGAGAGTTTTCAAGACAGAGAGTTAATTTAGTTGTTCACTGGAAAGCTTGGAACTATTGCCCTTTTCATACGTAGTCGTAATGTATAGAGACCATCAAGGAGTGTTTGGAGCTACATAAGGCATTATAACAATCATATCTTAAAAACCCAATAGAGGAAACAAACGCTTACCCAAGTTTTGAATCCCCTCCATTTTCTAATCCAATAAGAGGTTGATACTACCCGAACATGAACAGTGGGTATGATTCATTTACTGTCCCAGAATCACCAATGCAAAAACTAGCTCGTATCTCGATGGATCAATACACTCAACAAATGTTTACAGAGGCTGATGCCTCCTTTGCTGGAACCACCAGTTTTTATCTTGTGGATCCAACCTATCCCACAGTCAGTTCTACGACTAATACTGCGACTACTTCTACTTCCTTGTCCTTGGACGGCGGAGACAAGAAGCCAAGCAGTACGACCAGTAGCCATAACATGAGCAGTAGTAGCTTGAATGAGACACCGGACTATGATGATCATGATGATGTGGCTGAATCTGTATCTTCATCAACTGTCAAGAAACGGCGCAAGAAAATATCCTCCTCCTCACCGACATCAGCTATTGATAAACAACAAGCCTTGCCCATGTTTTTGACGAGTAAGTTATGATTGCTTTATGATAATGATGAAAACTAAAAAAAGATTTTGTTTTCTTATAGCATCAATTTCCCATCTGTCCTATCAAATAAAGAGACATTTCATATGTTGGGACGATGTGATTCGGATATCGCTGCATGGAGTGAGGATGGAAATAGTTTTATGATTAAGAATGTTGAAAAGTTCGCCTCAACACTCTTACCACAATACTTCAAGCATTCAAACTTTAGTTCCTTTGCAAGACAATTAAATTTTTATGGCTTTCGCAAACATAAGGCGGAACCTATACTTTCTGCAGACTATGATTCTCGTACTGCCAATAATATGCGATTTTTCCATGAACAATTTCAAAAAGACAAACCAGAATTACTACAGAACATTAAACGTGCTACCAAGACTGATATCCAATCCAGGGACCAATCCAGGGATGAAGTTTACAACTTACGAGTGGAGGTACAAAATTTAAATGATACGATTGTTAATATGAATGCAGAATTTGATATGAAATTAAGTCAAGTGACAATCGAATTCAATCGTAAGTTTGCACATTTGGTAGGTTTATATGATCAACTGCGAAGTGTCCTTGTACAACAACAAGGTTCTCTTTTACAGCAGCAACAAGGTTTTTTTTCTGGATCGTCACAACAACAACAACAACAGCACAATACTGTGCAACAATCGACGAATCGTATTGGTAGTATCATTCCTTCTACCGTAACATCGTCTTCAAATCATGCTTTTTCTGCCATGCAATCGTTACACCAAGCATGTATGACATTGCAATCTCCTGCTGGGCCACAACCTCAACATCATCATGGGATAATACCTGGAAGTACGGGAATCATAAATACCAACAATCATCAATCGTTCATGGGGTTAGGTGGAACAATTATATCGACATTAGCTCCAACGACTTTGGAAGAAGGTAGCTTCCAACATCCGAATGGAGATTTATCAGCTGATGACTTTCAATTACCACCACCAAGAGTACCATAAGGCTGTTTAATTTGTATACTTCAAACAAACCAAAGTTCTGTTGTCAATGGAATCTTAGATAAAACATAAAATGTTTAAAAAGGGGGATTATACTTTTTTGTTACCTATATATGATTCAAAATTTCTTCTAAAGATTTATTCTGTCAAATAGAGGGCTATGAAGCTTGTGTGGTCGGTCATTGGACAGGGTCTCATCATTTTGACCACATTTGTTTGATTGTTTGATTCCTCGTCCGTCCTGTCATGAGTCACGCGAAAGATCAAGTGATCGATGGCCGGGTTTGTGCCTTGACTTGATGGGTATGAACTTTCCGTCGACACATACTGACTGTACTGTGCAACACCTTCTTTCTTCCCATTTCTGAAGCCCTCATTCACATAGAATACCGTAACGATGGCCGTGACATTGCATACATCTCTGGGGGATCTTAAATTTGAAATATTCTGTGACACAGCCCCAAGAACAGCCTTCAATTTCTTAGCTTTATGTGCTTCAAACTATTACGACAATACCATTTTTCATCGCAACATCAAGGGATTCATGATCCAGGGTGGAGATCCAGCAGGCCTTGGAAAGGGCGGAGAATCAATATGGGGTGGTAACTTTGCTGATAAATTTCATCCCAATAATGTTCATGATAAACGAGGCATGTTGAGTATGGCGAATAGTGGTCCAGGGACGAACGCATCACAATTTTTCATCACTTATGAAAGACAACCTCATTTAAACAATACTTACACAGTCTTTGGAAGAATGCTGGAGGGATGGGAGGTATTAGATACGATGGAACGATTACCTGTTGTTGGAGGACCCAAGAAAAGTATCGCGAATAGACCAGTGAACCCTCCGGTGATTAATAGCATCACGATCCACGCAAATCCGTTGGCTGACGAAGGTATCGTTTACCCAACCAAAGAAGGACCACCTGAGAAAGTTAATTGAAACTTCAAATAATTAAGTTTATTATCTTCATGACTACATCCGTACTGGGGAAGGTTATCGCACTTACTAGAGTACTACACAACACAAAAGACGTTCGCGTGTCATCGGAATGCTGATGCGAACCCCCCATAGTAGAGAATATCATCGGATTCAGACTCAGTTGAGGGCATATGACAGATAAGTACTAGAATTCCTTTTAATTTTAATGAGGCATGGAATAATGTTATACAGGTGCAGACGTGTCGAGAGTTAGAATGAACAGTTCTCGTACAAATACCAATCATGACCAGTCCAATAATTAAATTCAATGTGGGTGGCGTTCATTATGATGTTTCCCACTTTCTCTTAAGTACGTATCCCAATTCTATGTTAGCTAGATGCGCATCGAAACAATGGCATCAAGATCCAGATTCTGATATTTTCATAGATAGAGACGGTGATCGCTTCCGACTTGTGCTCGATTATATGCGAGATCATCGCGTGTACTTACATGTAGGATCATCCAAGGATGCGTTGCTTATGGATTTACAGTACTACGGTATTGAGAATGTACAAGAAGATGATATTGTGGATAAGCCAGCAACCACCTTTCTGTATGGTAAATGCACGATACTTGTCCAAGAGTTGCTTGATTCTTGGGAGAACAAAATGGATGAACACCAACGCATTGTTCGAGAACTCATCGATAGTAAAACAATACTGAGTTCTTTCAGTAGTACCAAAAGTTTGATCCTGTATGACCTTAGAAGAGAAGGAGGTTCGTTCAAAAATTGTAATGAAATATTGAAATCAGCGGGCCTGTACGTAGAAAAGGAAGAAACCAATTCTTGTTGGGATCAATCGAGTGGGAAACATCTATATAACGTATCCTTAAAACTGATTTGATATGGCTGGCTGAATAGACACGGTTTTATGAAATTTGTAAACAATCATTGAATCCTTATCATATTATTTTAAAGCAATTTATACGACGGGACTAGTCCTTTCTTATCGATTTTGTCGTGATGTCGTCGCTTAGGTGTATGTCAAAGTGGATTCGCCGTGTTTCATCCAATGGAGATTTTTTCTCTGAAACTCCTTGAGATTATGGAGTGACGTCTTTGTCTCAAAAACGAAGCTGCTCACGATGTAGGAAATATAAAAATGGCCCAGCCCAATATTGTCAAGGAGTTTGAAAGAGAGAGAGAGAGAGAGACAGAATCCTTGAAAATATAGAACCGGAACGTTTTTTATCCTTTCTACCCCGTAGAAAGCTCAGTGTTTGCGACAATGTACGTCTCTCCATAATTCAAGGAGTTTTAAAGAAAAATTCACTACCTGGATACCATCAAAATCACTTTATGATATCCGATTTCCACATTCGGTGCCCTCCTTATCATAGTTCATTCACAAAGTACAATTTTTCATTCAAGCCTCTTCAATAATTTTTCTCATCGTCATCATCATGAACAAAAGTATACTTATATTTAAACGTTGGCGGAACTCGATATGACGTATCTAAAAGTCTAGCTGTTTGCTTCATATTGAAGCAACAGGAGATTGGAAATCAGATCAGTTTAGCAAAAGGTAAGGGTTTTATGGATCGGACACGTCTGTCTTTCCTTGAATGTAAATTTTCCAAGTAATTATAACCTCGATCAAAAAACGGGGTTCCCCCCCAATTGTAATGAACTCTTTGAAAAAGCTGGGATTCGTGAGGAAAGATACTTTTCATCAGCCCAGTTCTGATAGGGATGGTGGGAAACAACAGACAATCAACTTAAAACTATTCTTGAATGAGATATGAGCATAAAGACTTGTCTACAAAATAATGTTAAAACACCTCTAGGTAGCTCTAGACTACCATCGTTGACTTCTGACTTGTCTCCGCTTTTATCACAACGTAATCCTGTGTATGCTTTTACTGAAATTGATTTCTAAATAGCCATGAAGCAATCATACTAGCTTTCAATTACAGTAGTAAAAATGAGAGTTCCGAATCAGACGCACGTCGTAGTCACGTATAGAATTCACACCAATACATAAATAGCCATGTAAAACATACTATCATCGACCTCCTCCGTCTCCCCCTTCCCAAATATTTCATGGGTGACCTTTTTTTGGGTGTCTGGGTGTCATGGGTGTGCACACCCACGACACCCAAAAAATGTGGGTGCGTTTGGGTGTGATCTGGGTGTCGTCTGAAAACACACCCACGACACCCAGATCA